>JACDJA010000014.1_pt1 | contig 318538 bp, 249 predicted proteins | sample 7449241 | NCBI WGS metagenome assembly JACDJA01 (sample SAMN14253289, study PRJNA609438) | sludge metagenome | isolation source: initial anaerobic sludge | collected 2018-12-20 | reverse complement strand
CTTATGGTTTGCTTCAACGTTCGTAATCACCCATTCATCACCGAAATCTAAAAGCAGATTGAAAAAATCTTTTGTGAAATCCATTAAATATATGTTTTGCCAAAACTAATCTTTATCCACGAAAATGGTAGTAGAACCTAAAAAGTTAAGGTATAACCTAATCGTTTCAAGAAAACATTTCAATATTCTATTTGTTGCAATCATAGGTTATAAACTGAATTATATGGAATTAAATATTCTTTATCCAACGTATTTAGAGGATGAAAATGTATATTTAACGTTTTGGACACCTAACGAATTAATCAAGCTAAAGTGAAGGATGTAAAATCCGGCTTTCAAAAACCAACCTGAAACATTTAAAAAATTAATATGACTGAGAGTGATTCAAAACTATGGTACAAAGATGCAGTAATCTATCAGGCACATGTGCGGTCGTTTAAGGACAGTAACGGCGATGGGATAGGTGATTTTAAAGGGTTTGTAGAAAAACTTGATTATCTAAAATCGTTGGGTGTTAATGCAGTATGGATATTGCCCTTTTACAAATCACCGCTCAAAGACGGCGGGTACGATATATCCGATTTTACCGATATTCATGAGGATTATGGCACCATGGCCGATTTTAAGCTCTTCATCCGCGAAGCCCATAAGCGCGGATTGCGCGTGATTACCGAGCTGGTGTTGAATCACACCTCCAGTGCCCATAAGTGGTTTGAGCGGGCCCGTCGTGCCAAACCAGGCAGCGTGCATCGCGATTTTTACGTGTGGAGCGATACCACAGAGAAATACAAGGAAGCGCGCATTATTTTTCAGGATTTTGAGACCTCCAACTGGTCGTGGGACCCGGTGGCACAAGCCTATTATTGGCACCGTTTTTATTCACATCAGCCCGATCTCAACTTCGATAATCCTGCCGTCCATAAAGCCGTCTTTAAAGTGCTGGACTTCTGGTTTAAAATGGGTATTGACGGCCTCAGGCTGGATGCTGTGCCCTACCTGTATGAGCGGGAGGGCACCAATTGTGAGAATTTGCCTGAAACGCACCAGTTTTTAAAAAAGCTGCGCAAATACATCGACGATAATTTCGAAGATAAGATGTTGCTGGCCGAAGCCAACCAGTGGCCCGAAGATGCCGCTGAATATTTTGGCGAGGGCGATGAGTGCCACATGTCGTTTCATTTTCCGCTTATGCCGCGGCTTTACATGGCCATGCGCATGGAAGACCGGTTCCCGCTTATCGACATTCTGGACCAGACGCCTGCCATACCCGAAAACTGTCAGTGGGCTATTTTTCTTCGTAACCACGACGAGCTAACCCTTGAAATGGTCACCGACGAGGAGCGCGATTACATGTACAAATCCTTTGCTCAAAACCCGCGGCAACGCATCAACCTCGGTATCCGGCGCCGGTTGGCACCATTGCTCAGCAACGACCGTAAAAGCATTGAGCTGATCAATATCCTGCTTTTTTCCATGCCGGGAACCCCTATCGTTTATTATGGCGATGAGATAGGAATGGGCGACAACTATTACCTGGGCGACCGCGATGGAATGCGTACCCCCATGCAATGGTCATCCGATAAAAATGCCGGTTTTTCCTCCACCGAACCTCAAAGATTGTTCCTGCCCGTCATCTATAATCACGATTATCATTACGAAAGCATCAACGTGGAGAATCAGGAGAGGAATCCCACATCGTTGCTCTGGTGGATGCGGCGTGTTGTAGCCAAACGAAAGCAATATAAGGCCTTCAGCCGTGGCTCCATCGAATTTATTGATGCCCGTAACCCCAAGATACTGGCCTTTATACGCAAATACAACGATGAAACCATTCTGGTGGTGATAAACCTGTCGCGATACAGCCAACAGGCACGGTTGAACCTAAGTGGTTATGAAGGCTACGTGCCGGTTGAACTGTTCAGTCGCAACCATTTTGCACCCATCGGTGAGGATTTGTATAACTTCCCTCTTCAGTTTAAAAATTATTTCTGGTTCGAGCTTCACCAACCCCGGGCCGATGATATGGATGAACCGCTGGCACTGGATTATCAGTTGACTGTTACCAGCGCTTCCTGGCACCGGATGAATGAGTCGCTCCTAAAGTCGGTGCATAAATTGCTCAACGAGTATATTCAAAAGATACGTTGGTTCAGTGAGAGGGCTAAAAAGTTGAGAGCGATTGCCATCGACGACATCATAACCCTGAAGGAGGGTGAGAGAAATTCCTATATTGTTATCATCACTTCCAGTTATATTGGTAGCAAAGATGAGCGATATCTGGTGCTTCTCTCTATCGCCCTGGGTGAGGAGATGGTGAACATCAGGCAAAAGCACCCCAAAGCTGTAATTGCTCAGGTAAACCTGGATGATGGGGAGGGGCTGCTTTACGATGGGGCTCACAATGAGAAGGTGCGTGAAATTCTGTTCGGGATAATACTGCAGCGGAGCAAAATAAAAAACAACAGAGGCTTTCTGGCGGGCCTGTCTGATAAGAGGTTTAGGACAAAGGTGCAGCCGGGTGAGCTTCCTTTGCCCTCAAGGGTTTTAAGCTCCAGCCAGTCCAATACCTCGCTGTTGTACGATCAACGCTTTTTCCTCAAACTCTATCGCACTCCCGAGCCGGGAAGCAACCCCGAACCGGATGTGATCAGGGCACTCACCAAACACACCTCCTTTAGAAACTTTCCCGCCTATGCCGGAGCGCTGGAATACAGCTTCAACGATTCGGTAAGGATGACGCTGGGATTGCTGGTCGATTTTGTACCCAACGAAGGTAATGCCTGGGGATTTGCGCGCAGAGCCGTAGAGAGCTTCTTCGACCGTGTGGATTCCGCTCGTGAGCAGCTGGTTAAATATGGCCATAACCCGGAAGAAATCATAAAAAATATGCCCCGTGAAGCGCCGGTAGAGCTGTTCGATCCTTTCTTTATAGAGATGGTTGAACTGCTTGGAAAGCGAACCGCAGAGATGCACATGGCACTCGCCTCGATAAAAGGAGAAAAGGAGTTTGCCGAAGAGCCCTTCTCGCTGCTTTATCAAAAATCGCTTTACCAATCGTTCCGTACCCTCATTCGCCGTACCCTGGGCCAGATGAAGGACTCGCGTCAAAAACCGGATGCCGGACAAAGTGATTTGGTGGATGAGATACTTCAAAAAGAAGAGGTGCTGCTGTCTGCCATTAAGCAAATCCTTGAGCGGAAAAGGATACATACCTCAAAGATCAGAATCCATGGTGATTACCATCTTAGAAAGGTGTTGTTTACAGGTAAAGATTTTGTGATTATCGACTTTGAAGGCGAACCCACCTACTCCCTCACATCAACCAGCCTGAAGTACTGCCCGTTTAAAGATGTAGCCGGCATGTTGAGCTCTTTCAACTATGTGGTTTACATGGGTTATTTGGAGCACGAGGCAAAGCAAACCGGGTGGGATGCCTTCATGAACCCCTGGGTTGATATGTGGTATCGTAAGGTTGTAGATGTCTTTTTGAATAGTTATCTTAAAACAGCCGGTTCCTCTTCGTTTATTCCTTCGGAGCCCGGTGAGATCGAAGACCTGCTGCTGGTTTACACCATCGAAAAAGCCATTTACAGGATCGATTATGAATTTAATAACCGGCCCGACATGCTGCACATACCACTGAACGGAGTGAAGAGTATATTGACAAATTTGTTTAAAAGAACATCTTTGCCCTAAACCAATAGTTAATCACAATAAATGTTCTTATGGATACCATCATCCCGCACGGCATAGTCGATTCTATCACCCGGCTTATTCTTAAAAACACAGTGCCGGATTTGCCCGATACTTTCCAGGGGTCGGAAACCGGGAACCTGAGCTTTGTGGACCCTGATAACCGCAGGGCGGGGGATTACAAAAAGCTGGCCCGTGTCCATACAGATTTCGAGAAGGATTACAATCCGGCAGATGCGCCTGCGCTCGTTAAAAAGCTTTGGGAACAGGCTGTAAATGGTGAAATGAACCAATTTATTACCTGGTTGACCTTGCAGGAGAGACGCAGCAATCCTCAGCTTTTTCTCAAAGGAAGCTACCTGCCTTTAAAGATAAGAGGAGAGTATGAAAAGCATCTGATTGCCTTTTACAGAAATTATCGTGATGAACATCTCGTAGTGGTATTGCCGTTGAATACCGCCGCCATGCCCACCGGTCATAAGTGGGAGGATACGCATGTGAAACTGCCTGCTTTATCTCCCTACAGGTGGGAGAATCTCCTGACAAAAGAGATGATCAAGACAACCGGTGAACTTACAATAGGTGAGCTTTTTGAAGGGATACCCTTTGGTTTGCTCAAAGGGATTCCCAATGAGCCCAAAAGGAGAGCCGGGATATTGATGCACCTCTCTTCGCTTCCCGGGGAATATGGTATAGGCGATTTTGGCCCGGAGGCAAAAAATTTTATCAGCTTCCTGCAGGCCTCGGGACAGCGCTACTGGCAAACACTCCCATTGAGCGTAACAGCCAGTCTCACCGGTTATTCGCCCTATAGCGCTTTTTCGGCTTTTGCCGGTAACACTCTCTTTGTGGATCCCATCCAATTGGTTGAGAAGGGTTTGATGGATGCGGCCACGCTTTTAAAATTCAGATTAGATACCGGTGATAAAGCCAATTTTCATCGTGCCGAAGAAGCAAAAAACTATTTTCTTGAGAGAGCCTGGGAAGGGTTTAAAAAATTGGACGATGCTGTTTTGAAGAAAGGTTTGAAGCTCTTTCGGGAGAAGGAAAAGTATTGGTTGGAGGATTTTGCCCTTTTTGTGAATCTGAAAAAGCAATTTTTCCAAACCCTCTGGAATAGCTGGCCTCAAGATTATCGCGACAGGGATGCGGAGACTTTGAAGGCTTTCAAGGAAGAGAATAGCGAAGCCATTGAAAAGGTTGTCTTCAATCAGTTTATCTTCAGTGAGCAATGGCAGAAGCTGAAGTGCCATGCCAACAGGCAGGGGGTGGATATTTTTGGAGATGTGCCCATTTACATCAGTTACGAAAGCGCCGATGTGTGGGCACACCCGGAGTTGTTTCACCTCAATTCTGACAAATCGATGGCTGCCGTGGCCGGTGTGCCACCCGATTATTTCAACGAAAACGGTCAGTTGTGGGGTTTGCCTCTGTTTAACTGGGAAACTATGGAAGCCAACGGTTTTGAGTGGTGGCTCCAGCGTCTGCGCAAAAACCTGGAATGGTTCGACCTGTTGCGGCTCGACCATTTTCGCGGATTTTCGGCCTTCTGGGAAGTTCCTGCGGATGAGAAAACGGCCATCAATGGCAAATGGAGCAATGGCCCCGGATCAAAACTGTTCGATGTTATTAAAAAGGAGTTTCCGGCTATGCCCTTTGTGGCCGAAGACCTGGGTAAGATTGATCAGCCGGTGAACGAATTGCGCGACCGCTACAATTTGCCCGGGATGAAGGTGGTGCAGTTTGGCTTTGGCGATAATATGCCATTTCTGGATCATGTGCCTTCAAATCATCTATACAACAGTATTGCCTACACTGGCACCCATGACAATAACACTGTGAAGGGCTGGTTTAAGCGCGAATCCAATGTAACAACGCGTAAACACTTTAAGCAGTTTACAGGGATAAGACTGACTGGCAAAAATTGCCACAGAGAGATGATACGGGTGGCCTATGCCTCTTCATCACGACTCACCATCATTCCTATGCAGGACTGGCTGGGGCTGGACGAAAGCAGCCGTATGAATCTACCTGCCACTACCAGCGGTAACTGGCTGTGGCGACTGACTCCGGAACAGATAACTGCCAGACTGGAAAAACAGATCAAGAGGTGGGTGAAGGTGTTTGGGAGGTACTGACGGCCTCCCTTTTACCATCACGCATTTTCTCAAAGTCGAAACGGAAAAACCTGGGCCCCAGCGGGGTCTTCCGGCCCGCCTACCCTGCCTGCCGGCAGGAAGGGTAGGCGGGCCGGAAGACCTTGTTTCGACGCAGAGTCGCGGAGCCGCAAAACGGTTAAAGAGCGGTAGCAAGGTCACAAATGGAACAAAAACAAAACCGCGGAGCGGGAAAGAGATAAAATACTGACTCCTGATTCTATCTCTTCCGTTGTATGTGAAAATTATAAGTGGCATGACCCAATACACCCCACAGGTTCAACCAGATTGGCAACAGCATCTCGGTGCCTCTGGCGGTGGAAATATCACCCAAATCGATGATGTTGCTCCCTTTCCATCCAAAGGATTTTAAAAGATCGGTAATCAACTGTTTGGCTTCCGGGTGGTTGCCGCTAACAAACACATTGTGATCACCCGGAACCAATTCGGGATGTGTCATGATGGTCGCGTTCATGGTGTTCAGGCTTTTTACCACCTTGGTTTGTGGGAAATTAGCCTGTACCTGTTCACCCAGCGAATCGGTATTGCAAACCGAAAGGAAAGGGGGCATCCCCTTTGAGAAGTCCAGCGGGTTAGCAATATCCAGCAGCACCTTCCCGGCCAGATTTTCCTTACCCACTTGCTTTAACACCTCCAGGGTGGCCGTGCCACTGGTGGCGTTAATTACCAAATCGGCTCCCTGCGCTGCTTCAGACAGGGCTACCAGTTTAATGTCCGGATACTTTTTGTACCAGTCGGCAAACGATACACCGGTCATTTGGTTGGGGGTGGTTCGGCCTTTTGATTCTTTGGGATTTCGGGTTCCAATAGTGATTTTATGGCCCAATTCTATTAACCGTGGGGTAATGGTTTGGCCCACCATTCCGGTTCCCAATACTGAAATTTTCATGGTACACTGTTTTTTGTAGCGCTTACTTCTGTTTTGTGTCTTTGTTCAGCTTATTCCGACCTTGATTAGACATGCAAATTTTAAAATTCACTCCAGCTTCTGTGTAGCTTCATAAATAGAAGCGGTCAACCGATCGCCCTTCTCTTTTCCCAATATGCGAGAATATCTCTTGTAGAGATTCGACCATGCCTCTTTAATTTTGTCATTCAGTGCCAGACTTGCTTCGGTGGGGTACACCTCGGTTGTCCGGCCAGCGTGCTGCCGTTCTAACAGGCCCCGGTGCTCCATTTTCTCTATCAGCCGGGAAACCGTAGAGGGTGTCAACTGCATATGCCGGCTGATCTCCTTGGGCTGGATGCCGGGTTGTGCGTTCACCGTCATCAGTAAAAACGCATAGGAAGAGGTGAGGCCGGTAACAGCAAACTCTTCATCGGCCATTTTGGTCATTATGCGCGACAGGGCATTGGCTGAATAATAGAGACAGTGGCAATATTTTGATTCGCAATTCTTCATCGTGAAGGCAAAGATATAAACAAATGGTTGTACATACAACAATAAATCAATAAATTTTTAGATATTGCTCAGGGATTTGTATCTTTTGGCAATAAGATTTCTCCCCTCGGTCGAAAAGACCGGATCATTGAGGCTCAGGGCGAGAGGTTGGGAGGATGAAAATGGCTTTGCCATTTTCATCCTCCCAACCTCTCGCCAGCCATGCTCAAGCCCTTGTCATTCCGAACCCTTTAGGGTGAGGAATCTGTTGACAATAAGAACTTTAATTGAATATGTCATTGGTGTCGTCCCCCTGCCGAAGGGCAGGCAGGGAGAAATCTACTTTGGCTTAAAGATTTACATCTTTAAGCCAAAGTAATTGCTGATTCTTTGCTTTTTATCACCATAATAATGCTAAACCCGTCGCAATATCTTCCGGCAACTATGGGAGAGGAATCTATTGATGTTAGGACCGGGGAAAGGCAACCATTGATGTCAATACAATGGGGAATATTTTTTTCCTGACAGATTCATTTGTAAGTTTGGTTGTTATCTTTTATGTAGTGCTCTGGATTGTTTTATTTAAAACCAATTCCAGAGGACGTGATGATTTTCGACCCTTATTTCTTATTTGCTGCAACCATATTTCAATACTAATATTTGAATAAGAAGGGGACTTACTTAAAAACTCTAAGAGTCATGAAAAAGATTTCAAAATATCTATTTGTATTTGTGTTTTCCAGTTATCCTGTTTTCATGTGAAAAGGAGTTCGAAGCCGACGAAAGATTTATAGGTTCGTGGAAGATATTGACACCAGACAATGATACGTTAACGTTTCGTGATGAGTCTTTTCTGTCCAGAAAATTCTATGACGGGATTGACCATTCTTTTGAATACAGCTATGATAGAGATAATATTACCATTCAATACAACGGACCCAACATGATTTTGGTTCAACCGACTACTCATCATTATGAATTTTAAGACAATGATTTATTAATTGACTTGAGTAATGGTTGTTATGTGTTTGATTAAGAGGTGTATAACATGACTAAAATTGAATAAATTGATGTCGGATGCTCTTTGTCAGCGATAACGTAAATGTTGGCAGCAATTGTTCGACTCTATTGCTTTACCGGAGATAATTTCGTAAATTAGGTAGAAATTTATCAACCCTGTAAAAAGCAATGCGATGAGGACGCTAATCACCATCTTATTTGCGCTGTTTGCATCGGTGGCTGCTTCACAAATTGTGGATGATGTTTATTATGGCGCAATAAATGAAAACAGGAATTTTACTTACAAACCTTCAGGGGAGGAGAGCGTTGAAAAAAATGCAGCGGCCATTGCCAATGTAAAGTATTGCCTCAACCAGTACCGCAAAGAGCGTGGATATGCCACTGCATTTTCTATTCTTGGCGCAGGCGGCATAGCCGGTGGTCTGGTGTTGGGAGGCGATTATGAAGAGCCTGGTCTTATAGCCGGCAGCGCCCTGTCACTGGTGGGATTATTTGTCTATATCGATGCCGGCAAGTGGCTGAAGAGGGCGGCCGTGGAACCTACAAAAGAGGGGGCCACCTTTATTTTTAAGTTTTAAAGCAAACTCATCCGATGGCTTTTTCCGTCTGACAGACTCATCCTCCAATTGACAGACAGTTTTCCGGGAGGGTCATCGGATGAGTTGTTGCTTTACCCTTGCCGCCTGGAGAAATCACTCATCAGATGACCTCCTTTTCAGCGGCAGGCTGTCCTGCTCATCTGCCGAAGAACAACCGGAACAAGTCATTGGAGAGGTTTACAGCTTGGATAATATTAGCTGACCTCTGCGTTCTTTTTCTGCTTCAGCAAATTCATCCTCCTCAAAGCCGTAAAAGTTGTTCAGATGGAAATTCATAGAATCGTCTAATAATGCAGTGGCCATAAATATAAAATCCGAATACAGTTTTATGTATTTATAGTATGAGTAGTCTTTGCCCTCAATGCTTTCTATTGCCCACCAAACTTCCGTTGGATCAGCGAGACACTCCTCCAAAGAAGGCCGTATAATCCGTCTCTCCTCAGCCCTCATAAGGCTAAGATAATCATCGTGTTTAATAATCACCTTTCTTTTTTGGTAATCCTCAAAGATTAGATTTTCGCCATCACTTTGTACTTCTATGGGCATAACAATTTTCTTTTTGAGGTGAACACTTCAGGTGACCGAACCCTCTATAATGGCAATCTCTTCGTCGGTCAGTTCGTAAAGTTCATAAACCAGTTGGTCGATTTGGTCTTCAAGCTCCATATTATTAGGTTCTGTGCTTTTAAGTTTTATAAGTTCGATGAGTTTAGTGCTTTCTTCGTTTTTGACATTACTTATAATAGGAAGAAGCTCAAGGTATTGCCGGATAAAACGAAAATATCCACCCCGTATCGTTTGTGTAAGATTTGAATAATAAAACAGTAACAATTTCGAATTCAATAAACCCAAATGAAACTCTGTTAGGTCTGGTATAATGTAGGCTGTATTCGCGCAATAAAAGAACTGATTATCTATTGTGGCTTGCGATCTTATTGCGATATCTGGCAAAACAATTTTCTCCTTTTCAAACTCCTCATAATAATCAACAGCATCTTGAATTTCGTACCATTTATAATTTCCTGGTTTTCGTCCCGACCAATTTTCCTTAAAATTTTTAGGTTTTGGCATAAGGCGTTCTTTGAAGGTTTCAAGATATTTGTAGATTGCGGGATACTTTTCTATTTCAATTCCTCTTCGTGTAAAAATTAAAAACTTATCACTATGTGGCTTCTGATACCGTTTAATATCTCTGCCGGCCAAAAATGGCTTTATGATCTTAGCAGATTTTGGGTCTTCGGTAATAAGTTGTTCCCGCATTTCTGCATCAATCACAAAGGCTTCATTTAATCCGGTAAGAACTCCACGATACATCCTACCATTCACATACTCTCCCAAAGGAATTCCGGTATTTCTTAGTTTTTGCAATAAATTTTGAACCTTAACCTCATTCAAAGTCCATCCCTTGGCTTGAAGGAGTTTCCGGTTAACATCAAATTTTATCTCTTTCAAATAATCCGGCAGCGTATCTTTAAATTTTAAAGTTTTTACCAAAGCACTTTCAAAGTATGGACTGCCGTCCGCTTTTTGAATATGCAGGATGCAAGGATAGGTAGTTGCTTCTTCAAAAACGGGCAAATCCCCAAAATCAATTATGCGTTTAATATTTTGCTTTTTAATAAAATCCCGCATCTTCGTGCCATAGCCCGCGCGCATCCATTTGTTGGGAAGGATGTAGATAAATTCGCCATTTTGTTTTAGGATAGACAACCCTAACTCAACAAAATAGATATAAATATCTGCTGTGCCGGCATAGGTGTTATATTTTGCAGCCAGATAGGGTTTAATTTCCGTTAATTCTTCCTGTCTGATGTAAGGCGGATTGCCCAAAATTGCATCGAACCCCAAAAACTCCCCCTCATCATTCAGCACCTCCGGAAACTCAAACCGCCACTCAAAGGCATTTTCAAAAATTTTATTGCTTTTAATGGCTTCAATCTCGGCTTCCAGCTTTTTGGTGTCGGCGGTGAGGCTGGCTACTTTCTTGTCCCAGGTGGCTTTTTCCTTTGGGCTCATCTCAAAGAGCTGTCCCTGGTTGGTCAATAGAAACAGTTCGCCCGAGAGTTTGCGCAGCCGTTTTGCTTTGGGGTCGTTTTGGGAAATTTCGCTGCGGAAATCCAATTTAATGTCGGCAATCAGTTTCTCCATTTCCCGCTTTTGCTCCTTGTTTTGGGCGTTGCGGTAGGTGTCAACGGCCAATCGGTAACTGTCGATGGTCCACTTGCTTTTTTTGAGTGCCTGTTTCAAATCGGCATCCAGGGCAAACCGGCTTACCAGAGAGTTGCCACACTTTATGTTGATGTCGATATTGGGCAGGGTTTGCAACTCCTCCATATCGGGAAGCTTAAAATCATCGCGCAGCTCGGGGCTTTCGGCATAACAAACCGGGCTGCTGAGCATTACGGAATCGCTTTTAATGTAGTAGGCATTTTTCAACAGTTCAATCCACAGGCGCAGCCGGCAAATTTTCACCGAGTTGGGATTAATGTCAACGCCAAAAAGGCAATTTTCGATGATGGTTTGCTTTTCGTGAAAGAGCGTTTCCTGTATGCGCTGGCTCTCTTTGTGGTTGGGGTTGTATTCAAACAGTTCGCCCTCTTCGTCGGTTACAATCAGCTCATCGTTCACCACCTCCACGTGGTATTCCTTGAGACGCAGGCCGGAGCGATCCTGCAGAATTCTCAGGTCGTTTTTTACAGCAATAATCTCATTGAGGGCCGACACCAGAAAGTGTCCCGAGCCCACGGCAGGGTCGCAAATTTTAAGACTGTTTACAATGTGGTTGGCTTCGCGGCGATCCTCAATCCTGTCGTAAAGTTCATCCAGGTTGTTGCAGTTCCACTTTTTTATTTCGTTGAATTTTTGCACCACCGCTTTGCGAATGGTTTCGCGGCTCATATACATGGTGATGAAGCCCGGAGTGAAGAACGATCCATCTTTGTAGCCGTTTATCTTTTCGAATATCAGGCCCAGCACCGAGGCATTGATCAGCGTTTTATTCTCCTCCTGGATTTCCTCGGAACCCTCGCTGCTGAAGTCATAGGCGTCTAAAAATTCAAACAAATACTGGAGGGTTGGTAAATGGCCGGTTCGTTTTTTGCCCTGTTCATTTTTTAGCACCGTTGAGGAGAGGATGGGGATGGTTTTATCGTCCCTCAGGTTGCTGATAAACAGGGTGGCGTGCTCAATATCGGTGGGTTCAAAGAGCGAAGAGTTAAGATATGGTACCTTATCAAACACCTGCTTTACATCGTGGTTCCGGTCCTCCTGTTTTCTGGCTAACACCTGAAAAAAGAGGCTGTTGAGGTCGTCGTAGCTTTTTATCCTGTCGTTGTTCAAAAACGCGTAGGAGCTCTCCCCTTTGCCACCGTGGCGGGATGAGTGGTGATACCTGATTAATTGAGCTTCTAACAATTTGAGGAACAAAATCCTGTTTATCCAGGTGATGGAGAGTTCCAGTGCCACATTAAAGAGCCTTTCCTGCCTGGTGTTGCCAAACTGGCCCGGCTTTTCCAACTGGCCTATCATATCCAGGCTGTCCAGCTGAATAATGGCATCTTCGAGCAGGGTGCCGGAATGGCGTTGGCCTTCCTTGTTTCGGCCAATCAGTTTTTTGCTTTTTTCTTTGGTTTCCGTCAATCCGATGATATGCAGCAGTTCGGAGTAAAACCGTTTGTCTAAGGTGTTGCTGTCGTTGGTAAACGGAAGTTTTAACAGATGCTCGGGCGAAAGCAGCTTAAAGAGGGCAATCAGCTTGTTGTCGTCGGCCTTATTGGCATTGCGCAACGACTTTTGGTAGTCCTGAAGATTGAAGTAAGTAAATTCAATGTCGGAGTGGATTTCGGCGATAAAGGGGGCCGCTATCTGTTTGTAAAAAAAGTCGGTTGTGGTGTCTGCCAGCCGTCCACCCTCAAAGTCGTTGAACTGCCTGACCAGATTTTTGTTTTGGGCAAAAAGCCGATCAAACACCACTGCATCAAAAATGAACCATTCGTAAATGTTGGTGATAATCAGATGCTTTACCTCGGGGTTTTTGTGCGTAATTCTTTCGCGCAAATAGTAAAGCATCAATTCGTGAAAAGCCTTGGTGTTAAGCTGTTCGGCACTATCCATTTGTCCGCTTTCCGGGTGGTTTTTATCGGTGTTGGCCAGTGCCCGCGGCATCTCACTTTTGTTGGTGGGCTTTTTGGTTTCCACAATTACCCCAACGGGGCTGTCTGCATTCGGGCCGTTATGAATCACCAGGTCATTCCACCCTTTGGTATTGATAAAATGGCTGGGTTTGTACCAGGTCTCTTTGAGAAAGTCGGAAACCAGGGTTTTATGAAACTCTTCCGATTCGGTATTGTTGGTTCGGTCCAACAACCGGATAAGATTGGCTTTGAAGTGTTCAATGTCACTCCGGTTGGGTTTTACCTTTAAAAAGGCTTTGTTAAGAGCCTTTTTGGGGGGTAGATAGGTTGGTTGCATGTTAGGTTATTTCATCCCAAACGGTTTTAATTCCGTATGATTTGCTTTTTTTAAAAGAGAGAAGCAGTAAATCGGCTGAATTTAATTTTCTCCTTTTTTTAAATCTTTCTGCGGAAATATCATCCAGTAATTTGTTCTTATTACCCGGATTAAACCCGAAGGATACGCCGGAAGTCATAAAAACATCCCGTATAGGTATCAATCTTGAATAAAATAACACGCCGGGTGCTGCTGTTCTGGCCATACCAATATCCAGTAATTTATAATCCGGTTTATCTTTGTTTAATAAATCTGTTAAAGTTAGTTCGCTTTTTGATTGATCAATGTCTGTTATCTCAAATATTGATGCATGATAGTTAAGCTGGCCCTGTAGTATCTCTTCTTCAACATCGGTGAGTTCTATCTCACTTTCGTAAAACCTGTCGATGAGCCGCTGTCCTCGCTTGTTTTTTCATAAATCACAAATTCCATTAAAATATCACTCTCCTCATCTTTGTCAAATACCATGACTTCTCCTTCTCCATCCCAAAATCCCAATAACTTGCCGGCATAAATATAATTATTCCGATCCTTATTAAGGTCAAGTATCTTGGACACTAATTCTATGGCAGTTTTTCGTATCGTTAGATAATCGTTGGTTGTCATTTTGTAAAGAATATAGGATTGTTTACACAAAGATAAACCGTTTTATAAAGAAATCGGCAGAATCATCTAACCTTTTCAGCGACTCATCCGATGACGTCATTTTCAAAGGCAGGCTGTCCTATTCACCTGCAGAGAGGCAACCGGGATAAGTCATCGAATGAGTTCCGGGATGACTCATCGGGCGAGCTTTTCACTACTTTCTGCCAACCCCTTTGCTGTGAATAATCTTTATCAGCCGTTCAAGATAACTCTCAAGTGATTCTCCTCTTTCAATGGAAAGGGTTTCCAGGGCCAGCGAAAATTGGTCGGTTATCCGTGTGTAACGGTCAAAACTCTCCTTGAGGACCTTTTCATCGCCGGTCTCCCAATACTCTCCCTCATCACTCAACGAAAAGTGTTGGAAATATTTCGAGCTGAGATGGCGCATCAGATGGACGATGGTTTTATGGATATCCATCCCTGCATATTGCGTCTTTAACGAAACCATATAGAGATATTCCTGCTCCTTTTTATTGGTTGAATTCCCAAAGGCATATAACAATCCCGCGTCAGACATTTTGCGATTGGCCAGAAAAGTGAAAAATACCGTTTCACATCCGGGCGGATCGAAGCAGATGCCATATAGCGTGTCGCCATGATCTTTATCGGCAGTTAGCTTTTTGAGGAAATGGCGGTCGAAGATAATATAGGGCCAGTCAAAGGCTTCGGCCACCTCTTTAACCTCTTCAATCATATCGGGCAATGAGGCGTCCTCCCTGAAACTGCCGCGGTAGTGGATGCTTAATCCCATAGTGAACCATCTTTATTTTTATAGAGTGTAGGAAGTTTTCTTTTTGTATCGAATAATATTCCCTGCATCTCTTTCTGAAAAAATAAATTCACGAACAGCCTCCTGGTCAATTAAATAGTTTTCGATTCTAAAGTGTTTAGAAAGTATTGAGAATAAAGGGTTGCCAAACTCTATTTCGCCTTCAAACGAAGCTTCAATCATTCTGATGAAAGCATCAGAAATTACAATCTGTCCCAAAGCATTGGCCTTTGATAATCCAATAAGCTGATTTAAACTGTCGCGATGCAAAACCATTGACGCATCAATCATCATTCTGTCGGTCATTTACAAAGTTTCATAATCAAGTTAAGTAAATAATGGGAAAAGTGACCGTAAGGTAAACAACTTTAGAGCACTTGTCAAGATATCCTGTTAAGTAATAGAAGAAATTTCACTATTGACTTTTTTTCGAACTTGTCGTATATTTCCGTTTTATTTTTGTGGGATATAGTTATAAATCGTGATGTTCAGATAGGTTCGCTTTTTCGAATGGTTCAGAATTCAATCAATGAATCATACCTCAAAATAGGAAAGGGTTAAGTTGTTATTTTTATCGGAGGGGAGGTGGAATGAGGTAGGTTGAAAGGTAAAACAGGATGGAGGCTTTTGCTGCCGGTGAAGAACTTTATCCTACGAATAGTGACCGGCGGAGTTAAAACAACGATAAAGATAATAAATCATGAAGAAACCTTTTGAGAAGCCAATCGACCTGATGGTTACCTTAGTGGATTTGGAACAGGGCGAAGAGGCGCCCCAGTTCGCTGCCTATCAGGTTAACACGGCTGGACAACCGGTAAGGAAGTTAGGGAGGTACGATGGCAAGGCACTAAAGATGGATATTGGTGATGCCGGTGTGATCGCATTTGGCCCGGATGTGGAAGAATTTAAGACACTCCCAAAGGAGAGTCTGGTGAGCTATCGTGTGGATCAAAAAATCGACCTGTGGCAAAAACAGGGAGTGGTGCTTCCCCGCGATATTTGGAGTCGGTTTCATTTTTATTTCACCTGCGTTACGGGAACTGTCCGTAAGTGTCGCCCCTGGTACTGGGAAATGCTCGAAAGCATAGAACTGGCCCCCATGTTTAAATTTGCACAGGTGGCGAGCATGAAGCCCATCACTGCCGATCTGCAACCTCATCTCCATTTTCCATTTAGCTGCCAGTCTTTGTGCGATGGAGTTATCGAAATATATGAGCGTGAATGTTGCTGTCACTACATCCACATTCCGTCGCTGCTGGATCGGTTGCACGAAATACTGGATGTTCTGCCAATTCCTATTCCCAAACCCTTTCCCGATCCTTTCCCCGGTCCTTTCCCGGGCCCCTTTCCGGTTCCTGTTCCCGGCCCTTTTCCGGGACCCGACCCTGCTCCCTATTCCCCGCAATTGATGCGTGCCAAAGCAAGAGCCATCCAGCGGAGTAAGGAATCTCTGGATCTGGCTGCCGTTCCACCGGAGAATTTGCATCGCGACTATCTTGCTTTACGTTCAATGCCGGAGAATGCTGCACAGCTTTATGTGAAGGCACGTCCCTACCTGTTCCCGATTTTCTGTCACTGCACGGTGAGCAAGGTTGGGCAAACACCGATTCAGCCCGGTGGCAAGTTCGATTTTTGCTATTTACAGGTGCACCATGCTCATCACGGGAACTGCCACAGAACCTATTCTTACATTGTTAAGCAAGTGATTAACGGTGTTTTAACCACTGTGTATGATGGCGTAGCTGCTCATCAGTATTTTGCAGTCGGCCAGCCAGCAGATATTCGCACCTACAACCCCAAGGCACTGGTGTGTGCTGATGGTCCCGGAGATCCGCCGCCCAATGATGGTTCTCCGTTCATCATGTTGGAACACATTGGCAGCTATGGCAGCTTCCACTTTAACTTCCCGGAACAGAACGGCGTATCGCAGGTAAACGCATTGGCTCCGGATCATGGCACCTTTACAACCTCCTACGCACCCGATTGTCCCTGGGGCGGTCGTCTGGGGTTGCGGTTATGGTTTTCGCCTGAACTTGAGTCTATTGTGAAGTATTACAGGCTAAAAGTAGTGGCCGTTAATGATGCCGGAATGCCCGAGGGGACACCCATTCCTCTAAAGGATTCAGTCAGTTGGGACAAGCTTATTGATGTCCCAGGGGATGTGGTGAGAATCTCTGAACCCCTTGGCCCGGTACCACCTGTGGGTGGAAAGCAAGACCTGTTTAATGTTCCCTATTGGAGCTCACCCGACCATCGCTACCTGAGCGGGCAGTACCATCAGGTGTGGGACACAACACAAGCGGAATTTTCCGACCGCAAGTATATGCTTATCCTTGAGGTGTTCGACGCGGCGGGAAATCAACTCATGCCAAACGGTGCCACAGGGACGGTAACCGGAAAGAACTTCCAGTTCCGTAGGTGGCACTCAGCGACAGATACCAATCCGGTTCCATTCGCCGATATGGCGCATGTCTTGTGGGTGGATAACAGACCGGTTGGTGGCGATATCGTGGATTTGCGTAAAAACAATATTCCTAACACTGCCGAATGCCAGTTCATGTCTGATACTGCCGACAGCACCCTCTCCATCGGCTTCCGGGCCTTCCACATTCATGGTGTGGAACATGCCGGAAATGGTGATGACAACTCCTTTATGTGGAAGTATGGCATAGTATGGCAGCGCGGTTTGAATGGCGACACCGGCTCACTTGGAGCTGCTCCATCGGGCGGCACCAATCATACCGATGTGGGGGAAACAGGAGGCGCTGTCTCCTCCGGAAGTCAGACTTTCCAGACTATGCTGACTAAGACTCTTCCGGCTCCGCCTGTGGTTTTGCGCAAATGTACCTTTAGTGTAACGTTGCGCGTTTACGCGAAACACTTCACCGGCAGTTTCCGAATCCATGCGTATGACTATGAGGAGACGGCTTCGTTTGCGCTGGAGATTACATAAAAGGATAAGAGTTCTAAATGATCCAGGTTGAGTTGCCGGATTTTCCGGCAACTCAACTTAATTCTTACTTAATTTGTTTACAAAACTATTAAACCATGGCAAAAAAGACAAAAAAGCTCAAACGTATCCTCTCCATTGACGGGGGTGGGATTCGCGGAATTATTCCGGGACAGATTTTAGTTGTCCTGGAAGAGAAACTAAAGCAGGCATCAGGCAATGAGAATGCCCGGATAGCCGACTATTTCGACCTTGTTGCCGGCACCAGCACGGGTGGAATACTTACCTGTGCCTATCTTTGTCCCGACCAGCAAGACCCGGGCCGCCCCAAATACACTGCTCCCGAGGTAGTTGATCTCTATCTGGAGCGGGGTGATGAAATTTTCAACATTCCCTTCAGGCACAAACTCAGAACTGCCGGCGGTATATTGGATGAAAAATACCCCACCGATGAACTGGAAGATGCCTTAAACGATTACTTTGGGGAAACAAAACTCAGCGAGTTGCTTAAACCCTGTCTGATCTCCTCCTACGACATTAAAAGAAGGCAGGGCCATTTTTTTACGCAACACGATGCCCTTCAAAATGAGGGCTGGGACTTTTTAGTGAAAGATGTCGCCAGAGCTACCTCCGCTGCACCAACCTATTTTGAATGTTCTAAAGTAAAGTCGCTCACAAAAATTAATTACCCGCTTATCGACGGTGGTGTATTTGTCAACAACCCAACCCTTTGCGCCTATGCCGAAGTGCACACCGAATACAGTTGTACTGCAGTAGAAATGGCTATTCTTTCGTTGGGAACAGGCTACGAAAAAAAAGCATATGATTATAATCAGGCCAAAGATTGGGGCATGATAGGATGGATTAAGCCGCTCATTAGCATTATGATGTCGGGTGTATCAGAGGTTGTGGATTACCAGCTTCGGCAAATATACTCTGCCGTGAAGGCCCCCGCGCAATATTTGAGAATCAACACGGAATTCCCCATCAATGTAAGTTCCGATATGGATGACGCCTCGCAGGATAATTTGAATGCACTGAAAGAGTTGGGTACCGAAACCGCTCAGAAATTCGATAAAAAGCTGGATGATTTTGTGAAATTGCTGATTTGAAGGAAAAAGATTGCGATGGACTCAGCGATGCCGGAGCCAAGGAAATGGATTGACGGGAGACGCCTGCCTATCGGTAGGCAGGGAAGACAGAAAAGGTTGAGGGAGATGGAAGAAGCAGAAAGCAAAAAAAGACCGGGAGGCGGAAGTCAAAAGAAAATTTTGGAAATTGGAACTTAAAAAGGGATTGAAGTGATTGAAAGAGACCATTCAGCCTCCTAATCCTTAATCCCTAATCCCTAATCCCTAATCCCTAATCCCTAATCCCTAATCCCTAATCCCTAATCCCTAATCCCTAATCCTTAATCCTTTTTCCCTTTGATCTTTGATCTTTGAGCTTCTCCCTTTCAGCTCCCCAATCCTTTATTCCTCTTCCAGCTAATTTTTAACAAACCTCTCATTGTATGAAACCACTCATTCTTTTCTTCTCCCTGTTGGTGTTTTCACCACTCTCTCTTTTATCCCAAACCACTACTCAAATTCATCACGTTATTGCATCTCAATTGTTGCAGCAGCCTACCCGGTTTAAAGTAACCCGCCTGGGGGAAGATACCACGGCGCGGATGACAACGGTGCAGACATTCCGTTTGAATCCGGGTGAGAACAAAGCGGTAGCACTAACCGGCACTTCTATTTCGAAGCTGAAGGTGCTTCCAGCAGAGAGTGTTACCGGGACTCCTATTACGAGTGGTGGTGGACTCATAACTTCCGGTAATATGGAGTTTCCGTTACGGAATGGGACAGAGTCCATTGTGTTAAATGATACCATTGCAAAAGCCGAAGTTTACATGCTGCCCGAACTCTATTATGGCAGAGTCGAGGGACGGGAGGAGCAACAAATCGCCTATCGCATCCTTATTATCGATTCAGCGCCACTCAGGTATGACTTTGATCGGGCACTGTTTGAGGGTTCTATCCGTTTTCTTCCGGTAGAGGTGGGGTTACCCGGTAACACACGGCCCATTGAGAAACAGCTCCTGGTACCTGAGAATATCCTCGTCTCCCTTGGCATGGAATCCATACCCTTAACCATTACCCGGGTCAACTGGCCTCCGCAGGATGTGAGGGTCTCTTCTCCCAATCCTCGGGATTCGGTGGAAGTGAAGATACTTACGGTCAGCAATCCACAGGGATACTCAAAAAAACTTAATGTAGAACCTGCCATCATCCTATCCTCCAACCGTAAGGTTATCAGTGGTCTGGGCATTCAAACTCTGCCGGTGTACGTTTCTCTGAAAGGTATTTCATCCTACAGGCCTGTGCCCTTGACTGTGGAAAGTTCTTTGGGTTCTATAGAATCAGCCAGCCTCACCCTCTCCGACGATAAGCCTCAGGAGGTGATACTCAGGTCAGAAGGTTTGGGACGCATCGACCTGAGTGTAGTCAATCCCAATTTTCGCAGCAATTCAATCTCTTTTGAGGCAGTCTTTCCCTGGCTCTTTCTGATACTGGCCATTCTGGGTGGTCTGATTGGCGGAGTGGGAAACAGTTTGATGCGAAAGGAGAAAGTTACGATTCGTTCTATCGTTCTTGGTGGTATCATAGGCCTGATTGTCGCCGTGGCCTACTGGGGCCTGGGTATCAAGTTGATTGACTTCTCGTTTGAGACCAGTGGCCTGAACGAAATAATGGTGTTAGGGTTGGGCCTCATCGCCGGATTCTATGGAATGAAAGTGGTAAAAAGTTGATTCTATGACGATTAAAAGATAAGGATATGCCAAAGACTCTTCGCCGTTTAGAACCCGACCCGGATGTGGTGCTTCTGCAACGCCTGTTATCGTCCAACGGGTATTTTAAGGAGCGCATTCCGCCTAATGGAATCTTTGAGGATGTCACCCATGAAAACGTCGTGTTGTTTCAATTACAACATATCGACCAGCAGGGAATCCCTCTTGAGGCAGATGGCGTTGTAGGTTCAAAAACATGGTGGGCGTTAAAAAATCCCAGTGGTGCTGCTCAACGCAACCACTTCGAGCCGGTTATTCCGGATGGCCTGACAACAAAACGAAGGCAATTGCTGGAGTTAATCTATGCGGAACATGCCAAACCTGTTTTTGAAGTCCCCGACGGATCAAACAGGAGTCCCGATATTGACGGCTATTGGGGACAAACCGGGGTCATCGGTCAACCCTGGTGTTGTGCATTTGTATCCTGGGCTTTACATGAAGTGTTAGGGATCTATCCCATAGGAGGGATCCATCATTTAGGAGTGCTTAATATGTGGAGGGCAGCCCTTCGTTTAAACATGGAAACGAAGAATCCCCGGCCCGGGGATCTTTTTATTCAGATAAAATCGGCTGGGAAGGGGCATACCGGATTTGTGGCGGGTCTGTCGCCCGATGGTAAAACCATTTATACCGGAGAGGGAAATTGCGGCAACCGGTTAAAAATAGGTCAACGTAAAATAAAGTCAATAAATTATTTTATTGATTGCATTCAGGATAACCAGTCTATGGATTTTAGTCGCAGTGAATTTGATGTACAGGATGTTGATAATATGGGAACAACTTAACCTGGATAAATAAAGAAGCCATCATGACTATTGGGACCAGAGTTATAGAGTTTGAAGGGGGCACCGCAGCAAAAAAAGTAGTAAAAGGATATAATCCTGTGTCAAACCATTGGGCTGATTGCCTGGATAGGCACGCCGCTGTATCTGGGTAAGTTTACTAAAAATATCAAAGAACGGCGGGTCAATCAGATCATGGCAACGACTGCCTTCGGCGTTTGGGTATATGCATACCCGGCCGGTTGGTTCATGGAAATGGGTTGGCACGATCCTGTTGTCGCCGGGCTTCTGCTGATTATCTTTAGCTTCGCAAGCGGCTTTATACAACCTACCGAGTAGAGAGGGTAAATGATTGCTCCCTCTTCACATTCAACTATATTATTGTGGAAACCGCCGTTTTAACAGCTTTCTCCATTACCTCAATGGCAGCATTAGCCGCTCTTTGCGCAATGGCTTTTGAGAGTACTGCAATGGCGTGTAATTCAGCTTCTAAAATCAGTTTCTCGTCCAGTAATCGTGACTCAAACTTTTCCGGACTTAAATCCCCTGAAATTCGTAGTTCCACAAGAAGCTCAAGTCTCTCCTTCTTGCGTTGAAGGAATTGACTGGCAGTAGATTTTACCATATCCCAGTTGTCCTTAACCGTACCTTTAATTGCGGATAACATTCCGGCCAATACTTCATCTATATCGAAATTCATAGTCAGTAATTTTTAATGGATAATTATTGAGGAGGATTAGCGGCTATCCTTTTACCCTCCTCGGCAACTTGCATAGCGAAGAATAAATCGCTAAAGGTCTTTCGGTTTAATTTAATAAGGCCATCACTCAGAGTATTATCCGTTTTGTGCTCCTCTTTATATTTTATCCACAGTTGAAGTGTTATTTCGCAAATCCTTGTGGAATTTTCATTGAGCGGGCGGATTTTATTTTTAGTGAGCAACGAATTTAATTCCACCTCAATATCTATATATTCCCGGGTAAATTTTATGAAGGCCCGCCCTTCATTTTCAGGGGATGTAGTCTCCAGCATTGTTAAATAGAACTTATCAACGGTTTTTGAGGTGTTCTCAATCTGCTCAGATATACCGGCATCATAGCTTGGCAGAAGCGTCACTCTGCACGAATTTAAAGCTATGGTGCTTAATAAGATAACAGAAAATAGAATCCGGCTTGAATAGAGGTTGATTTGTCGTTTCATGGAATTGGATTTAACGGTTGAGTAAATATAAACAATTAGGTTTGTTTTGTCAATACCCTGTCGCTGGCCTGTTGTTACAGAGGCGCAATGCATTGCGTCTCTACATAAACAGGTATTGCGAATCTAAGGTTTATAAAATCTGTCATCATCCCAGTTTTGGGGATTATTAATAATGTAATCCTGTATTCTTCGATGAGATTCATTATCGCGGATAATATGGTCGTGGAAACGGACTTGCCATGCGAAATCGGGATTAATGGGACGGGCGTCGCGGGTTACTGCCGATTTAAATCCACGCATTATGGATGCCAGGTTTTTTCGTTGGGGGCCAAATTGATTTTTAGGTTTGTTCGTGGTGGTGGCGGTAGAGACGCGATGCATCGCGTCTCTACGTTGGGGTTCAGGTTTGTTGTCAGGTTCGGTATTGTATTCATTCTTTCCAATAACAATAATCGCATGAAAATGATTGGGCATAACAACAAATACGTCCATAGTTAAATTCATATCAGGACGCATTTCAAATGTTATTAACCATTCCTGTTCAACAATTTTCCCTATTTCTGATAATTGCATTTCGCCGGAGACGCAATGCATTGCGTCTTTATGTTCGATTATTTCGCCGAAATAACATTCCCTGTTTATCGTACAAATAGTAACAAAGTATGCAGCGTTCCAGCCATAATCCCAGGTTTGTAAACGTGCTGAAGGAATACGATATCTGTTTTGGAATTTATCCATATTAAATAGACAGATTAAATTTCGCCATGATTTTTTCTTCTGTCATTACCCTCTTTGTTTGGAAACTTATGATAAATGGCATGTCTTGTCCTGTCCTGTCCTATCTTTACCCTCCAATTATCCACATTAATACAGCAAACTACCCTCAATGGTTTCCATAAATCCCGGTACATCTTTCTCCCAAATTTCAATCATATCGGCCACTTTAAAATTTTTCTCAAAGGCCTTGCGCACCTTATCGGTGCCGCACACTTTGTCAAACATGTTCAGGCGGGAGGGGTCGCACAGTTCGAACACATTTTTATCGGGATTCAGAATATGAGCCTCCTGAAGCACGTAAAATTGTATCAGCGAGAGGGGTGCTTTGCGAATATCGGTAAGGTGCACCTGTACGCCCTGCACTTCGGTCTCTTTTAAAACGTTGTAGTAGGGTTTAAAATAGATGGGGCGGAAGAGCACTCCTTCCAGGTGAAGGGCCTGAAGCCTCTTGGCCAGTTGATAGGCATCCAGCCAGTTGGTGGCAAATACCTCAAACGGGAGTGTGTAGCCCACTCCAATATTATAAACATACAGTTCGCCCAGAATGCCCGACACCGGATAATACCAGGCAGACCGGGCATGGGGAATGTGTGGTGAGGAGGGAACCCAGGGAAGAGCCGTATCCTCAAAGGTCATGTCGCGCTGCCAGCCCTCCATCTTTATCACACTCAGTTTGCATTGAAGACCATTTTTAAGCAAATGATGGTTATTCAGCCAGGTGGCCAGTTCTCCCACTGTAAAGCCGTGAACATAGGGTATGGGGAACTGACTTACAAAGGAGGTGAAACCGGGCTCCGTGATTGGCCCTTCAAACTTATTGCCACCAAGTGGGTTGGGACGATCCAACACCATCAGTTCGATGTCGTTTTCAGCAGCGGCCTCCATCGCCAGTCCCAGTGTGCTGATGTAGGTGTAGGAGCGGGAGCCTATGTCCTGAATGTCGTACACCAGTATGTCGATGCCTTTCAGCATTTCGGGGGTCGGTTTCCTGGTTTTACCGTAAAGGCTGAACATGGGCAGTTGTGTTAATGAGTCGGTGAGTGTCTCCACCTTTTCACCGGCCGAAAAATTACCGCGAACGCCATGCTCGGGGCCATAGAGAGCCTCCAACTCCACCTGTGGCGCCTCAAACAAAATGTCAATGGTGGATTTCAATTGACGATCCACCCCTGTGGGATTGGTTATTAAACCTACCTTTTTTCCTTTCAGCGCTTCAAAATTTTGGTCGCGCAATACCTCAATGCCGGTTTTTACCTGAGCCTGCAGGGTAGCACCCAGGAGGAGAGTTAGGAGAAAGATTGATGGTTTCATAGTATCAATGTTAATAAAATAGTCTAAATTTGTAAGATGTAGTACATCCATGCAAAGCTAATTAATAGTTTTATGATTTGTTTTATTCTACGGATTCAAAAATTACTTTTTCTTTTAGGCTGGTTTTTTTTAGCCACATCCTGTTCGCTATCACCTGAACCTAAAGATAAAATGGAGAACCAACTGACAGAATTGTTTGCCAAACATCAGTTTCAAAAGGCCGGTGTGCTTATGGATTCGTTGCAGCAGCAACGGCTCGACACCTCTTTGCGGAATAAAATGACCCTCTATGTCGATTATATCCACAGGTTTAATATTGAGTTTCCCTACAACCGTAAAGATATCATGAGGCAAATTAAAGAAAAAGGCCTAACAGTGGAGGATAATCGGTTGTTGCAGTGGGAGAAGGCAGGTTGGTTGGAGTACATGGAAATTGATGGAGAGAAACGCTATTTTAAGAATGCCGTTCGTAATTTGTTGTTGCTCAACGATTCGTTGCGTGAGGTGACCGGTGTCAGCGGATTAAATGATTCAAATCTCGGCAGATTTCGCGTCCAGCACATCAAAGAGGTTCTAAAAGCCTTGGATGAAAAGGGTTTTGGAAATCCTGTATTGCCTGTGGAGATGCAACTCGATTACACACTTCTAATAAAGCCCAATGTGGTGCCTCCGGGCAAATCCGTTCACGTCTGGATGCCCTTTGGTGTGACGAACCATCAGAGGCAGCCGGTGGTGGAATGTTTGAAATCAGAACCGTCGTGCATATCACCTTGTCTGGGAATTGATCCCCATCATTCTATACTTCTTAATCAACAAGCAGTTGAGGATGAGCCTCTCCGGTTTTTTACTTCTACCAGGCTGGTCTCGTGCGCTCAGTATTTCGACCCTCTGCAGTTGAGCGAAATAGAATTTGCGCCGGTGCCCGACTCCATAAAGCCCTTTACGGCAGAAAGGCCGCCTCATCTGGCTTTCATCGAAGAAATCCGCTCATTGGCCGATTCCATCACCACACCCGAAATGCGACCCTACGAGATGGTGCGTCAGTTTTATTACTGGATAAATGACCACATTCCCTGGGCCTCTGCCGTAGAATATGGTTTAATGGCCAATATCCCTGAATATACGCTCAAACATCGTCATGGCGATTGTGGCATGCAAACCCTGCTTTTTATGGCCCTGTGCCGATACAAAGGCATTCCCGCCCGATGGCAGAGCGGCTGGATGCTGCACCCGGGACATGTGAATCTGCACGATTGGTGTGAGGTGTGGTACAACGGTGTGGGTTGGGTGCCGGTGGATTGCTCCTTTAAACTGCAGGACAGTGAAAATATGGCCATTCGTGAGTTTTATATCTCCGGAATAGATGCCTATCGCTTTATTGTAAATACCGATTATGGCGGTTCCTTTGTGCCGGCCAAAAAATGGCCCCGCAGCGAACCGGTGGACTTTCAGCGGGGCGAAGTGGAATGGGAGGGAGGTAACCTCTATTTTGACCAGTGGAGCTGGAATATGGAGGTGGAAAGGATTAAATGATTAAGGATTAGGGATTAATGATTAGGAATTATTGAAAAAAGGACGTGCATTTAGGAACGCAATGCGCTTTTAAAATCCCGAAAAGGCCGAATTGCCTTGTAGAGAAAATTCACGAATTTTCTCTGTTAAATGTGATAACGATTCACGATTAAAGGTCAACAGGCAATAGGCTTTTATGGCGAAAATTCATAAATTGGCAATTATTCCGCTCTGCTGGAGCTCCCCGGATGCTATTTATATTGTTTTATTGCTGCCATAACGACGCATTTTGGCCCTATTCTCTGATTACTCGCAGGCTTCGAAATTTCCACTACCCCCAACGCGGTAATTCGCTCGCTGCATCGCCCCGTGCCTCCATTTTTTAGCTTTCAGCTACCGCACCTCTCCATCCTTCCACCTCCTTTTTCCCTGATGCCTGATGCCTGGTTCCTGATCCCTTATCCCTCTCTCAAAACTTTAAACTATGTTATCCCTAAATGGTTATCATTCTTATATTCAGTGCTTTAATTTGTTAAGAGCATGTATTATATCCTATATGATATATAAATATTCTATTCTATTTGTAATTTAGTTTCTTTAATATTAGCTTTAAACTCTGAAAATTTAAATAAATTGTCTTTTAAAAAAATTGGGCTTATGGTTGTTCGATTGGTATCTTTATTTCTACTCTCGGCTTTTTGTTTAGGTTTCTCCGGATGTAACCAGAAACAGGATGTCCAGGCTATTATCACCTCGGTAGAGAATCATTTTGTGGACGATCGGCGTGAGTCCGTCTTTGAGGTAGCCCTTGAAAAATTAGGAGGAAATACCTTTTTGCTGAAAGGCGAGGTGGACAATCCGGCTGTAAAAGGTGCTTTGTTGGACTCTTTAGCCTCAGCCGGGTTTAACGTTATTGACAGTCTGGAGGTTCTCCCGGTTAATGTTTCGTTTAAGTGGGGCCTGGTAACCTTGAGCACGGCCAATTTGCGCTCCAGTCCTGCCTATTCGGCCGAGTTGCTTAGCCAGGCGTTGATGGGCACCCCGGTAAAGGTTTTGAAGGAGAGAGGTGGATGGGTATATATTCAAACGCCGGATCGCTATATGGCATGGTGCGAAAAATCCTCTCTGGCACCGAAATCTGAATCCGAAATGGTCACCTGGCGTCAATCTTCGCGCGTGATAGTTACACGGCCATTTACTTTTATTACTCAGCAAAGTACCGGTTTGTCTGTTTCAGATGCCGTGGCGGGTTGTATTCTTCAAACCACGGGAGAAAGCAGGACTTTGCAGGAGGTACTTTTGCCCGACGGACGCTCCGGCATCATAAATACTGCCGGTGTAGTGCCGTTGGATGAATGGATGGCCGGCATTGGACCCACTTCGGACGGACTTAAGGAGACTGCACTTTGGATGAATGGAATTCCCTATTTATGGGGCGGAACTTCAATTAAGGGAATGGATTGCAGTGGCTTCACCAAAACCATCTATTTTCTCAACGGCATTGTGCTGGCCCGGGATGCTTCCCTTCAGGTGAAACACGGCAAGCAGATACCGGTGGACAAAGGTTGGCAGGTGTTTGAAACCGGCGACCTTCTCTTTTTTGGCGAGAAACGAATAACCCATGTGGGCATGTACATCGGTGATTCGGAGTTTATCCATGCCGCAGGTCGTGTTCATATAAGCAGCTTCGACAGTACCCGCAACAATTATAGTGAATATCGTGTCCGCACTTTGAAACAGTCCAGACGTGTGTTGGGCGAAATTGGAGCAGAGGGTATTGTGCGTTTAAGCGGCCATAGGTGGTATTTTAACGATGAACACCGGAGTTTGTCCGATTAAAAAATCTAAAGATTTAACGATCTTTTGTAGGGCAATCGTCGTAATCTTATAAATACAGCGGGAGTTTTAACAAGCTCTATGTTATTGCCGCACCGGCTTTTGGGACGCTTTAATTATCCTGATATAAAAATGAGCAATAGAGCGAAGGGCATGAATCTGACCTATCAACCTTACGAGCTTCAACTGAAGCATGTTTTTACCCTGGCATCAAGTAGCCGCGCTACAACGCCTGTAATGCTCACTCAAATAGAATATGAGGGAATCACAGGGTATGGCGAGGCCTCTATGCCACCCTATCTGGGGGAGAGCTACAAATCAGCAACCCGGTTTTTGAGTTGTGTGGAGCTCTCTCAGTTCAGCGACCCATTTTTAATGGAAGATATTCTGGCCTATGTGGATGGCATCGCATCAGGCAACTATGCTGCCAAAGCATCGGTGGACATTGCCCTGCACGACCTCGTAGGAAAACTGATGGGGCAGCCCTGGTATCGCATCTGGGGTCTCAATCCGGCCCATACTCCGGACACCTCTTTTACCATCGGCATTGACAAGGAGGAGGTGGTGAAAGCCAAAACCCGTGAAGCTGCACCCTATAATATACTTAAAGTGAAGCTGGGACGACACAACGACCGCCAGATGATAGAAGCCATCCGTCAGGTTACCGATAAGCCTTTGTGTGTGGATGTAAACCAGGGCTGGACCCGTAAAGAGGAAGCGCTGGAGATGATATACTGGCTAAAGGAGCAGGGTGTGATATTTGTTGAACAGCCCATGCCTAAAACAGCCATCGAAGATATGGCCTGGCTTACCCAGAGAAGTCCGTTGCCCACCGTTGCCGACGAGGCATTGCAAACCGTTGACGATGTGCCCAAGGTTCATGGTGTTTATAACGGCATCAATATCAAACTCATGAAGTGTGGCGGCATGAGGGCTGCCCATCAAATGGCTAATATGGCCCGTGGGCTGGGCATGGATGTGATGATTGGTTGTATGACCGAAAACTCTTGCGCCGTTACCGCCGCTGCCCAGCTTGCTCCCCTGACCCGTTGGACCGACCTGGATGGAAACCTGTTGATAAGTAACGATATGTTTGAGGGCTTAAAAGTAGAGAATGGGCATCTGATTATTCCCCAAAAGCCTGGGATAGGCGTAGTACCGCTGTAGAAGAGGGGTGGCGTTCCCTCTTTAATTACAGATTGGCAGCCAAATTAAGAAGCAGAGTATATGAGAAAATACCTAAAGTTAAGTTTCAGCTACTTGATTCTTACGTCATTAGTACTTGTGATGTGGAGCTGTGGCAAGCCTGATAACACGTTGAGCTTTGCGCAGTTAACTGATTTACATGTCACTCCGGGCGAGCAATCGGAAAAGAATCTTATCTCCATTGTGGATGAGATAAATGGTGGCGACCTCGATTTTGTAGTGGTTACCGGCGATCTTACCAATACCGGTTCTAATGCCGAACTGGAAACGGTTCATCGGGCTTTGGTGGGGCTTAACATTCCCTGCTACGTTATTCCCGGAAACCACGAAACCAACTGGTCCGAATCGGCAGGGCAGAGGTTTAACCAACTGTGGGGCAACGATCGGTTTCTTTTTTCCAAAAAAGGTTACCTCTTCGTGGGTTTCAATACAGGGCCCTACTTGAAGATGGGCGATGGGCATGTGAAGCAGGAGGATTTGCAATGGCTCAGGCGCGAACTCGAAAAAAATAAACCACTCAATAAAACCCTCGTCTCTTTGACTCATTATCCCCTGGCAGATGGCCTGGACAATTGGTACGAGGTCACCAAAATTTTGAACCACTACGATTGCCGGCTGGCTTTATGCGGACATGGGCACCAGCTTAAGCTTTTCAACTTCGATGGCATCCCGGGCATCATGGGACGGTCGGTTTTGTTGAGGGGTAGTACAGAGCCGGGGTATAATATCGCCGTGTTGCGCAACGACAGCGCTTTGATATATGAAAAGATACCGGGACAGGAAATTCGGCAGCCGCAATACGCCATCAGTCTCTTCTCCCCACAGGCCATAGCCGATCTGGAGGTTTCTGCCAAACCCGACTTTTCAGTCAATACTCAATTCCCGCTCGCAGAGGTCTCCTTTGCGCTTGAGGATACAGCTTCCATATTCACGGGTGCCTGCATTGCCAACGATTCCATCCTCATCTATGGCAACTCACTGGGCTGGATAAAAGCCATCAACATTCATAATAACCAGCTCTTGTGGAAGCATCGTGTGGAGGGGTCCATCTATTCAACGCCGGTTTCGGACAACGGAGTGGTGGCTGTTGGTACTATCAGCGGTAAAATATTGGGACTGGAGGTGATTTCCGGCCTTACCGTTTGGCATGTTAATGCCGAATCGCCTGTGCTGGCCGAAGGAATAGTGGAAAATGGAACACTCTATATTGGCGGTGGCGATAATGGATTTTTAGCTGTTGAGCTCTCCACGGGTGAAATTTTGTGGCAATTCAACCAAATTAAGGGAACAGTGCAGGGTAAGCCCGCTGTTCACGATAATTTTATTGTATTTGGAGCATGGGATCGTCACCTGTATTGCCTGAATAAAAACGACGGTCAGCTTATCTGGAAATGGAACAATGGCTCCTCCCAAAAGCTCTACTCTCCAGGTAATATAGTGCCGGTGATTGCTCACAATAAGGTGTTTATAGTGGCCCCCGACAGGTATATGACCGCACTTGATTTGCACACCGGGCGGGAGGTATGGCGCACCAACCATCACCAGGTGCGCGAGTCCATGGGCATAAGCCCCGATAAAAGTCAGGTTTATGCCAAGCTTATGAACGATTCCATTGTGGCGGTATCGGCTATAGGCAACCGGTATAAAATGTTGTGGAGCATAGATGCCGGTAACGGCTACGATCACAATCCCTGCCCCATAGCAGCCAATGAACAGATGGTGCTTGCCGCCAATAAAAACGGCGTGGTAACTGCCGTTTCACCCGATGGCCAGACTATTTTATGGAAGTATAAACTTGGAAACTCGTCGGTAAATAAATTGGTTATCGATGGCACCGGAAACATTTGGGCCACCCTTATGGAAGGAAAGGTGGTGAGATTCAGCAGTCTCCCCTAACCCCCTCTGAAGGAAAAGGAGCCTCTCCCAACCCCTCCTAAGGAGGGGGCTTTTAAAGGGTGAAGTTACCAACTGAAAACTACTCTACTGTTTACACACTGCTCTTCCTTAGCCCCCTCCTTCGGAGGGGGTTGGGGGAGGCTGTAGTTTTTAGGAGGCTGGCTTACAAACTTGCAATCTTTTCGGCCTTATATTTACCTTCCTTCAGCTTTTTGTAAACTTTCGAGAAGGATTCGATGGTGTATTCCACATCTTCAACGGTGTGCGATGCCGTGGGAATCAGGCGCAGCATGATTTGTCCCTTGGGGATCACCGGATAAACCACTATAGAGCAGAATATGCCGTAATTCTCACGCAGATCCATGGTGATGCCGGTGGCTTCGGGCACGGTGCCATCTAAAAATACGGGGGTAACCGGTGATTGGGTATTGCCCAGGTTAAACCCTTTTTTGCGCAATCCTTCCTGAAGTGCTTTGGAAACTTTCCACAACTGCTCTTTTAATTGAGGTTGGGTACGTAACAGGTTGAGGCGTGTAAGAGCTCCGACTACCATTGCCATGGGCAACGACTTTGCAAATATTTGCGAGCGCATGTTATAGCGCAGATAATTTACCACATCTTCACGGGCGGCCACAAAGGCCCCAATGCCTGCCATGGCTTTGGCAAAAGTGCCAAAAAGTATATCCACCTTATCGGTTACGCCAAAATGCTCTGCAGTGCCGGCGCCAGTTTTGCCCATAGTGCCAAAGCCGTGAGCGTCATCTACCAGCAGTCGGAAGGGTATCTCGTTTTTAAGGGCCACCATCTCATCCAGCTTACCCAGATCGCCGGCCATGCCAAATACGCCTTCGGTGATGACCAGGATGCCACCTCCCTGTTTTTGTGCTAATTTGGCGGCACGCTCCAATTGTTTACGCAGGTTTTCCATGTCGTTGTGCGGAAACACATAGCGCTTGCCCATATGTAAACGCAAGCCATCCAGAATGCAGGCATGTGATTCGGAGTCGTAAACAATCACATCGTTGCGATTAACCAGCGTATCGATAATGGAGACCATCCCCTGGTAACCGTAGTTCAGAAGGTAGGCATCCTCTTTACCCACAAACTCAGCCAGAGCAGCTTCAAGCTCTTCGTGTTTGCTGGTATGACCCGACATCATACGGGCGCCCATGGGGTAAGCCAGCCCCCAGTCGCGGGTGGCTTCGGTATCAACCCTTCTTACCTCAGGATGGTTGGCCAGCCCCAGGTAATTATTCAGGCTCCAGGTAAGTACCTCCTTGCCCCGGAATTTCATTCTTGCATTAATGTCTCCTTCCAATTTGGGAAACGTAAAATAGCCGTGTGCCGCTTTACCGTAACGGCCAAGAGGGCCCATGCTTTCGATTACTTTATCAAAAATATCCACGTTGAAATAGCTTTAAAAATTTAGCACAAAGGTAATAGTTTTATTTGTAAGAATAGAGCTGAAAGGAAAAGAGCTGAAAGCTCAATGGGAGAAGCTCAAAGGAAAGAGCTCTTTGAGCTTCCCCCTTTCATCTCTCTTTTGGTGCAGTTTTTGCAGCCGATGGTCATAGTTTCTATTCAGATTTTTAAGGAAACACGATGATTGCGTTTCAAAGTAAATCTGTATCTTTGCATCGGGTTTTGCCCTTTTGTTGGTAACATAAAGGGAGTCATATAATTAAGCAGATAAAATAGTATGAGGAAATTGCTTGTTCTTGTTGCAGTCGTTCTTTTGTCATCTTGTAGTGAGTACCAAAAGATTCTTAAAAGTACCGATTATGATTTTAAGTACGAAAAAGCAATGGAATATTACGAGAAGGGAGACTTTACGCGCGCCTCTACTTTACTCCAGGAGTTGATAACCGTGTATATGGGTACAACCAAAGCTGAAGAAGCCCATTATTTGTTCGCAAATTCCTTGTTTCAATTGGGAGATTATACTCTGGCCGGACACTATTATCGTGAATTTGTGAAAAAGTACCCGGGCAGCGAACATTCCTCGGAAGCTCAGTATATGAGTGCATTTTGTTCTTATAAACTCTCTCCAAAGGCCCGGCTCGATCAAACTGAGACTTATAAAGCCCTGGATGCATTTCAGCTTTTTATCAACCTCCATCCCAACAGCCCCAAAGTGGCAGAGGCAACGATTTTAATGGACGAGTTGAGAGAAAAGCTGGTTTTCAAATCCTATTTGAATGCAAAGCTCTACTTTAATTTGGGAACCTATATGGGTAACAATTATCAGTCGGCCGTTATTGCCGCACAAAACAGCCTTGATGAGTTTCCCGATACCAAATACCGTGAGGAACTCTCCTTTCTTATTTTAGATTCGAAATATATTCAGGCAGTTAACAGCATAGAGGAGAAAAAAGAAGAACGATTGATGGAGACGATGGATGAATACTTTTCGTTCATAAATGAGTTTCCTGAAAGCATTTATATGAACCAGGCTGTAAAAATTCACAAAGAAATTAGTTTGTTGTTGAATTATGCCAGTAACGAATAATTATAATAATAGTATGGATTTCAAAAAGTCAGATGCCCCCTTATCTTCCGTCACCTGGGATACCCTGGAGATGGTGAAAGATACCGGAAACATTTATGAAAGTGTGATGATTGTCTCCAAAAGAGCCAACCAGATAAGTGTTGAGATGAAAGAGGAGCTTAATAAGAAACTCCAGGAATTTGCCTCCTATACCGATAATCTGGATGAGGTTTTTGAGAATCGGGAGCAGATCGAAATTTCCCGGTTTTATGAGAGGCTGCCCAAACCCACCTTGATTGCTGCTCAGGAATTTTTGAGCGAGAAGGTTTATTACAGAAACCCTGAACGGGAAACAGAGTCGTAAACATAAACAACCTCTCTTCCCAAAGACTATTTGCGTTTGCCCCGTCTCTTAATCACGGGTATTCCAACCCACATGCTAAAAGGAAAAAAAATAATACTTGGCATTACCGGAAGCATTGCTGCCTATAAGGCGGCAGTGCTTTTGCGGCTTCTTATCAAGGAGGGTGCTGAGGTACAGGTGGTTATAACGCCGGCGGGCAAGCATTTTATTACCCCGGTTACACTTTCTGCGCTGAGTGGAAAGCCTGTGTTGAGTGAGTTTTTTGAAAATGCCGATGGTACCTGGCACAGCCATGTGGATTTGGGCTTGTGGGCCGACCTTTTTCTTATAGCGCCGGCCTCGGCCAATACCATGGGAAAGATGGCCAACGCCATCTGCGATAACCTGCTGATTACCACCTATCTCTCAGCGCGGTGTCCAGTGTTGATTGCCCCGGCAATGGACATGGACATGTATGGTCATCCTGCCAATCAGAAAAATATCGACATTCTTCGCAATTTTGGGGCTGAAATTATCGAGCCCGGTACGGGTGAGCTGGCCAGCGGCCTTAGCGGAAAGGGCAGAATGCAGGAGCCGGAGGAGATTCTGAACCGGGTGAAAGAACTCTTTGTTCGCTCCGGGGAAAAAAAATCCCTTTCTGGTAAAAAAATACTGGTTACCGCAGGGCCTACATACGAAAATATTGATCCCGTTCGTTTTATAGGCAACTTTTCCTCAGGGAAAATGGGTTTTGCCCTTGCAGGTGAATTGGCACACCGGGGAGCGGAGGTTATTTTAGTGTCAGGTCCCGTTCAACTTGAAGTCCCGCATCCTTCCATCCAACGTATTGATGTTACATCGGCTGCGGAGATGGAGCGCGCCTGTGTAGAGGTGTTTCCTCAATGTAACGGTGCCGTTTTTGCCGCAGCAGTATCCGATTATGCCCCTACAAAAGTGAACGACCTAAAAATAAAGCATACCAGCAGCGGCATGGTTCTTCATCTGAAAGCCAATCCCGATATTGCCGCCACTCTGGGGCAGACGAAGCGGTCCGATCAGGTGACCGTTGGCTTTGCTTTAGAGACCAATGACGAGGAGATAAATGCCCGCAAAAAGCTAAAATCGAAAAATTTTGACTTTATTGTATTGAATTCTCCCAACATTTATGGAGAAGGATTTTTAAGCGATACCAACCGGGTAACCATCCTCGACAACAACAGCCAAAAGATTGATTTCCCCTTAAAATCAAAAAAAGAGGTGGCTGTCGATATAGTGGATGCATTTGAGAAATTGCTCTGCCAGCACTAATACTATTGTCATGAAGCGATTGCTTGTTTCGATGCTTGTTCTGTTCCTTTCTACCCATATTTTTTATGGGCAGGAGTTGAGATGTGCCGTTCAGGTTGTGGCACCCGGCATTCAGGGTACCAACCGCAATGTTTTTGAGTCGTTGCGCGAAGCCATCTACGAATTTATGAATTCGCAGCAGTGGAGCAACAGTGTTTTTGAAGCAGGCGAACGCATTGAATGCACCTTTCATTTTACCATTAACGAGATGATTGGGATGGACCAGTTCAAAGGTTCTCTGCAGGTTCAGGCGCGTCGTCCGGTTTTCAATTCAGCCTATATTTCACCCATCTTAAACTTCAAGGATGCCAATATCGACTTTAAGTATGTTGAGTTTGAGCCTCTTATTTATAATCCTGGTGATTTCGATTCCAATCTGATCGCCTTGTTGGCCTATTATGCCAACATTATTTTGGGGATCGATTACGATACTTTTAGCAATCATGGCGGCAGCCCCTTTTTTCAAAATGCAGAACGGATAACGGGCATGATGCAAAATGCCCGGGAGAGTGGCTGGCGCTCCTTCGAGAGCCGGCGTAACCGTTATTGGCTGGTAGAGAATCTCCTCAACGAGCATCACCGGCCCCTGCGTGATTGTTATTACCAATATCACCGTAAGGGTCTGGATGTGATGGCCGAAAAACCCGAAGATGGTCGGAGCAATATTGTTTCGTCTTTGGAACTGTTGCAAAAGGTGTATCGTCAAAATCCCAATTCCTTCGCCCTGCGTATCTTTTTTGATGCCAAGCAGCAGGAGCTTGTCAACATCTTTTCAGGTGCATTTTCGATGGAGAAGGGAAGAGTGGTCAATATTCTAACCGAAATTGACCCCTCCAATGCTGAAAAGTATCAGGCTATGTTAAAATGAGATTCATCATCTTTTCCAATCTGCCTCTACATTTACGGCCATTCCGGTTTAAAGAATACTAAGAACAAGGCTTTAGTAAATATGTTAAAATCTTTGACCATATCCAATTATGCCCTCATCCAAAAGGCAGAGATAGAGTTTGGTCCCGGTTTTACCGTTATAACCGGTGAAACGGGTGCCGGAAAATCTATTATGCTGGGTGCTTTGGGTTTGATATTAGGAGAAAGAAGCGATGCATCCGTGATTCGTAACAAGGAAAAAAAATGCGTGATAGAGGGGCATTTCGATATCTCGGGATACGATATGTTGAGCCTTTTTCAGGACGAAGATGTGGATTACGAGCCCGACACCGTTATCAGGCGTGAGGTACTTCCCGAAGGCAAGTCAAGAGCATTTGTAAACGATACGCCTGTTAATCTCAGCTTTCTGAAGCTTTTGGCCGATCGACTCATAGATATTCATTCGCAACATCAAAACCTGTTGCTGGGCGACAACCACTTTCAACTGAATGTAATTGACACCGTGGCCCAAAACAGTGTGCTTCTGGCGGGATATCGTGACAGTTATCAGCAGTATAAGAGTTTGCAGCACGAAAGGAGAGCACTTGAAGCGTTGAATCAAAAGCAACAGTCCGATAAAGATTATTGGGAGTTTCAATTGAAGCAACTGGAAGAAGCCCGTTTGGCGCCTGGTGAGCAGGCTGACCTGGAGCGGGAGCTGGAGCAATTGAGCCATGTGGAAGAGATAAAAGCAGTTTTGTCGTCAGCCATACATCTGTTCAACGAAACGGAGCAGCCCATGCTTCCGGGAATTCATCACATTTTGGGCGAGTTTCGAAAAATAGCGGCCTATCTTCCCGGGGGCGATGAGCTGATAGGCCGCCTGCAATCCTCATACATCGAATTTAAAGATATAGCCGAAGAGATTACCGGCAGAAGCGACGACACAGAGTTCGATCCTGCCAGGTTGCAGGTGGTTCAGGAGCGACTCGATCTTATTTACTCTTTGCAGCAAAAACATCATGTGGATAGTGTGGAAAAGCTGATCGGGATTAGAGAGGATTTTTCGGACCAATTGGAGCAACTCGCCTCACATGAGGAGGCACTGGAGAAATTAGACCGCCGGATAGCCGATGCATACGTCATTTTGGAAAAAAATGGCCAGGCGCTCACCGCGAGTCGTGAAAAGGTGTTCCACACCATTCAATCCACCATTGAAGAACAATTGCACCAATTGGGCATGCCCTATGGCCGTTTTTTAGTGCACAACAGCGTCGCCCCTCATTTTGGAGAGACTGGGAAGGATGCCATCTCATTTCTTTTTTCTGCCAATAAAAGCGGGGAGTTAACCGATATTCCCAAAGTGGCCTCCGGCGGTGAAATATCCCGGGTGATGCTCTGTATCAAATCGTTGTTGTCGTCTGCCCGTGGATTGCCCACCATTATTTTTGATGAGATAGATGCCGGTGTGTCGGGCGAAATTGCACACCGTATGGGGCGAATTATGCAGGATATGGGAAAAAACATACAGGTGGTAAGTATAACACATCTACCACAGATTGCCGGTAAAGGAAACCGTCATTTTAAAGCCTTTAAATCGGAAGCCGGTCACCAAACAACCTCTACAGTTAAGTTGCTTTCCCGGGATGAACGTCTGGTGGAAATTGCCGGTATGCTCAGTGGGGCCGAACTCTCTGAAGCTGCCCTCGAAAATGCCCGCCAACTCATGGAGGGCTGATTTGGTTTGTTTTTTGTTGTTTTTCAACAATCCGATTAAATTTTATAAAGCATTGTTTTTAAAGCATATATAATATTGTCGTACATGCCTGCGACTCATTGAAATTTTCATGCATCTGCGATGAGCCTTGAATCTTCTCCCGAAGCCCCGTGAACTGAACTATTGATTTTTGATTTATCCGGATTAGAGTATATTTGCATTTTAAAATTAACAATACATTATGGGAAATAACTTGTTAAAAGGAAAGAGGGGGATCATTTTTGGCGCCCTCAACGATATGTCTATCGCCTGGAACGTGGCGGAACTGGTACACGCCGAAGGTGGCGTGTTTACCCTGTCGAACACGCTTGTGGCAAGCCGTATGGGGGAGGTGTCACAGCTGGCAGCAAAAACCGGTTCGGAACTTATCCCTGCCGATGCAACCAACGTGAGCGACCTGGAAAACGTGTTTAAACGCTCCACCGAAGTGCTTGGCGGCAAAATTGATTTTATTTTGCACTCCATCGGCATGTCGCTTAATGTACGAAAAAAACGGGTTTACAACGACCTGGATTACAACTATCTTCAAAAGACTCTCGACATCTCTGCCATTTCGTTTCATAAAATGATGCATGTGGCTTATGAGCAAGATGCCATGAATCAATGGGGTTCTATTCTGGCGCTTTCGTATGTGGCTGCGCAGAGAACCCTATACGGATACAACGATATGGCCGATGCCAAAGCGCTGTTGGAGTCGATGGCACGAAGCTTTGGGTATATCTTTGGTCGTGAAAAAAAGGTGCGGGTCAATACCATCAGTCAGTCGCCTACCCGCACCACTGCCGGAAGCGGCGTGAAAGGGATTGACGGACTGATTGATTTCTCCAATAGAATGTCGCCGCTGGGAAATGCCGATGCCGAAGATTGTGCCCGGTATTGCCTGATGATGTTCTCCGACTATTCCCGAAAGGTTACTATGCAAAACCTCTATCACGATGGTGGTTTTTCGAGTATGGGAATGAGTCTTAAGGCAATGAAACAATACAACAAAAGCTTTGACTCGGACGAGTTAGACATCCTTGATTAACCCCCCAAAGGGGGGCTCCCTTTTTGGGGATGCTCTTTTTATTGAGTATCTTCGCCGCTGATTTTACAGCAACTATTTTACCAGATTAATTCATAAATTTTTGTGATTAGATGGTTGGACATCGTAGTAGAAAATTTATGAATTAATCAGGTTTAGTTGGAAAAATACCCTTTAATGGAAAAATATCAGATAAACCATCTTAAGGAGCTGGAAGCCGAATCGGTTTTTGTGATTCGGGAGGTGGCCGCTCAGTTCGAGAATCCAGTGATGCTTTTCTCCGGAGGAAAGGATTCTGTGGTTATGTTTCATTTGGCCCGTAAAGCCTTTTGGCCTGCTAAAGTTCCTTTTCCATTGATGCACATCGATACCGGGCATAATTTCTCCGAGACGCTTAAGTACCGCGACGATCTGATGGAGGAGACCGGTGCCCGGTGCATCGTGCGCTTTGTGCAGGATACCATCGACCAGGGAAAGGCGGTGGAGGAGACCGGCTTCAATGCCAGCAGAAATAAATCGCAAACCATTACCCTGCTCGATGCCATTGAGGAGCTGAAATTTGATGCAGCCATGGGAGGGGGGCGTCGCGATGAGGAAAAAGCACGCGCTAAGGAACGATTCTTTTCCCATCGTGATGAGTTTGGCCAGTGGGACCCCAAAAACCAGCGACCCGAGCTTTGGAATCTTTTTAATGGCAAGAAAAATATGGGGGAACATTTCAGGGTTTTTCCCATCAGCAACTGGACTGAAATGGATGTGTGGCAATACATCTATATGGAAGAGATTGTGTTGCCCTCGCTCTATTTTACCCATAAGCGTGAGGTGTTTCAGCGCGATGGTGCCTGGTTGGCCAAAGCGCCTTTCATGAAACTCAAACCCGACGAAAAATTTGAAACACTGGATGTGCGTTGCCGCACCATTGGCGATATTACCTGTACCGGATTAACCCTCTCTAAGGCCGATAATCTGGAAGACATCATTCTGGAGGTGGCTGCCACACGTGTTACCGAGAGAGGCGGCCGTGCCGATGATAAACGTTCCGAGTCGGCTATGGAGGACCGGAAGAGGGAAGGGTACTTTTAAAAGCCCTTTAGCATTCAAAATTTAACATTGATATAAATGAGTAGTAAAGAGTCCGGATATTTGAATATGGAGCTTTTACGATTTACCACTGCAGGCAGCGTGGACGATGGTAAAAGTACCCTTATTGGTCGTTTGTTGTACGATTCCAAAGCCATCTTTGAGGATCAGATGGAGGCCATTGAGCGGGCCAGTATTCGCTCCGGCGGCGAAGAGGTTAATCTGGCACTTCTTACCGATGGCCTTAGGGCCGAGCGGGAGCAGGGAATTACCATTGATGTGGCCTATCGTTATTTCGCCACTCCCAAACGAAAGTTTATCATAGCCGATACTCCCGGACATATTCAATATACCCGTAACATGGTTACCGGAGCAAGCACGGCCAATGCTGCCATTATTCTGGTCGATGCGCGCCATGGCGTTATCGAACAAACCCGCAGACATATCTACATTGCCTCACTTCTCCATATTCCCCATCTCATCATCTGTGTAAATAAAATGGATCTGCTTGAGTTTAAGGAGGATATATTCGAGGAGATTAAAAAGGATGTGGAGGCCATCTCCTCAAAACTCAATGTGAAAGATGTGCGGTATGTGCCTATCAGCGCACTGCTGGGCGATAATGTGGTGGAGCGTTCGCACCATATGGATTGGTATCAGGGGCCAACGCTGCTGTACCTTCTTGAGAATCTATATATAAGCAGCGATATCAACCGCAGTGACTTTCGTTTTCCTGTACAATATGTGGTGCGGCCGCAGTCGCGCCAGTTTCCCGATTATCGCGGCTATGCAGGGCGTGTGGCCAGTGGCGTTATAAATGTAGGCGATAAAGTAACTGTGTTGCCTTCCGGATTTAGCTCAAAGGTGAAGAGCATCGATCTTTTTACCCAAAGCTATCAGCGTGCCTTTGCGCCCCAGTCGGTCACCATTACCCTTGAGGACGACATCGACATCAGTCGGGGCGATATGTTGGTTAAGGATGATAACGGTAGCTCCCCGGTTATCAGTCAGGATGTGGAGGTGATGATTTGCTGGTTTAATGAAAAAAAAATGGTGCCGGGTGGAAAATATACGCTTCGGCAAACAACCGCCGAGATGAAGTGTATGATAAAAGAGGTGGTTTACAAGATGGACATCAACACACTGGAACAGAACAGGGATGACCTGGAGGTTGAGATGAACGACATTGTGCGTCTAAAACTCCGAACCACCAATCCGCTGTTTTATGATGCCTACAATGTAAATCGCACAACCGGTAGTCTGATTCTTATAAACGAAGGGACCAACGAAACCGTAGCTGCAGGTATGATATTGTAATTGTAGAAAACTAATCGCCATGCTCTTCCATCGCTCCTGTTATCAGCTTTTCTTCGGGTTATTTTTTTTTATCTCCACCTCATGTAATGCCGACAACGGTTCCCTTAAGGTAGGTGCCGAACGTACCGCAGATTATTTCCCTTTGTTAAAGGATAAACGTATTGCGATACTTTCCAATCATACCGGGATGGTGGGCGACGAGCATCTGGTGGATTTATTGCACCGTGAAAAATTTAATGTAGTTGCCATTTTCTCACCCGAGCATGGCTTCAGAGGCACTGCCGATGCCGGTGAACATGTAAGCAGCTCCGTGGACGAAAAAACAGGTATTCCCATCCGCTCGCTTTACGATAAAAACAGTGGCCGCATGAGCGATGAGGTTCTTAACTCCTTCGACCTTTTGGTGGTAGATATACAGGATGTGGGATTGCGTTATTACACCTACTATATCACTATGGTGAAGCTGATGGATGTGTGTGCCGGATTCAACAAGGAGGTGCTCGTACTGGACCGCCCCAATCCCAATGGCCATTATGTGGATGGTCCCATTCTCGATATGAAGCATAAATCGGGTGTAGGCTGGCTGCCCATCCCAATTGTGCATGGTTTAACCCTGGGCGAAATAGCTCTGATGACCAATGGCGAAGGCTGGCTCACCGATGGCCGCCAATGCAAAGTTAAAGTTATTCCCTGCGAAAATTATACCCATCAAACGCACTACAAGTTGCCCATTCCGCCATCCCCCAACCTGCCCGATATGAAATCGGTCTATCTCTATCCCTCCACTTGCTATTTTGAGGCTACACCCGTGAGCCTGGGCAGAGGAACCAATAAGCCCTTTCAGGTGTATGGTCATCCCAATATGACTGGTTACAGCTTTAGCTTTACTCCGCACAGCATGCCCGGCGCGAAAAACCCGCCACAGATGGACAAAAAATGCTGGGGGGTGGATTTGAGTAATCTGCCCGACAAAGAGATTTGGGCCAATGGTGTGGATTTAAGCTATGTAATCGATGCTTATAACAACTTGAATATGGGCGATCACTTCTTCCGCCCCTTCTTTGAAAAGCTGGTGGGCGTAGATTATGTCCGAGAGATGATTAAGGACGGCAAATCCGCGGCAGAGATCAAAGCCAGGTGGGCTGGTGATGTGGCTGCGTTTAAAGAACAGCGCAGACCCTATTTGCTTTATGAGGAGTAATAGGCATCAGGCAATAGGCATCAGGCAATAGTGGAACAATTCACTAATACTCTCCGTCGATTCGTATTTCGGCTTGGTTCAATACAGCGCTTCGGGAGGGTGTTGCTTCGCTGAATATACCGCCTAACGACATTGCAACAATTCCGCTCCTCTGGAGCTCTGGAAAAACTCCAATCATTTTGTATTTTACCATAATGCCGCACCGCTGCTGCTAATTCCTTGCTTGCAGACAGGCGTTTCCCGTCTTCGTGCTTCCAACTTCGCACTTCCCCCTTCCAACTTCCCCCTTCCCGCTTCCACCTCCTCTCTTCAATCTTCCTCTCATTTCAATAAAAAAAGTTAAAATCAGAAAACTAATTTGGTTTTCAAAGTTTTCACCTTACCTTTGTCCTGTCATTAAAAATAGATTATGAGTACAAGAGAGCGAATTATTGAGGATGCAGGGAAGTTATTCTTCAGAGAAGGAATAAAACGAGTTACAATGGACGATGTGGCCCGCGAACTGGGTATCTCAAAAAGGACCATATACGAGAACTTCAAGGACAAGAATGAACTTCTTACTGCAACCCTCCAGCAAATTACCAATTTGCAGAATCTCAGTTTTGAAAAGATTAAGGAAAATTCTCAAAATGTGCTTGAGATAATGGTGGGGATTCTGCGTTTCGGTCACGAAAATATTGCCCGGGTTAACGAAGCTTACATTTCCGATTTAGAACGATATTATCCGCGGATATGGAGAACCATTTTCCACAACAATACCCGTGAGCGACTCTCAAGTATCGAAAGCCTTTTGGAACAGGGTAAAACCGAAGGTTTCTTCAGGCCTGAAGTAAACAGTCGCCTGGTAGCCAGAGTTTTTAACGAGGAGTTGCTGATGCTGCATAATTCCAGACTGTTCCCTCCCGGCGAGTTTCCCCGCAAGGAGCTTTTCGAAACGGTTTTCCTGAATTTTATTCGAGGCATTTCAACGCGTAAAGGGGCCGATTATTTGGAGAATATGCTTAATACTTAATAGTATTCAAGGCTCTATCTTACGACTTGAAGCGTGCCACTTATATGTTCAATGCATTAACAATGATATAATTCAGATAATAATGAAACGAAATTTCTTTTGTAAAGATTTAATAAATCCGCCTGATACAGGCTTTTTAAAGGTAGTTCCATGGAAGTTCTCTATTCTCTTGAGTTGGAGCAATATTTTTGGGATAGCTTTTTCTCTTTTATTGATGCTTCCAGCTGTCGCAGAAGCCCGGGAAGTTGCCGAATTCTCAACCGATTCTCTTGAACTCACCCTCGAGAGAGCACTGGAGATTGCTCTGTCGGACAATCCCACCATTAAAATAGCCGACAAAGAGCTCATACGGGTTGATTATTCCCGAAAGGAAGCCTGGGCAGCTATTATACCTTCCATCTCTGCTGAGGGGAATTATAACCGCAACGTTAAAAAACCGGTGATTTTCTTGCCTCCTGGTGGCTTTGGCGGTGGAGGTGACGATGTGGCTGGGGCTCCTACCACCCTCGAGATAGGTTCCGACAACAGTTATTCCGCTTCTATCATGGCTTCTTTGCCTCTTTTTAATATGTCTGTTTTTCAGAATATTAAATCGATAGAGGCCGAAATGGAACGGGTTATTGAATCGGCCCGTCAATCACGTATTAACCTGGCTGCTGAAGTTAAGAAGGCTTATTTTAATTGTCTGCTGGTAAACGACTCCTATCGTGTGTTGTCGGGAAGTGTGGATAATGCCAGGGGAAATTATGAAAATATAAAGAGTCTCTTTAGCCAGGGAATGGTAGCTGAGTTCGATGTGATACGGTCGGAGGTTCAGATGCGTAATTTGATGCCCAATCTGGTACAGGCGAAAAGTAGCGTGGAAATTACCCGTATGATGCTTAAAGTATTGTTGGGTTTAGACAGCGAGGTACCTATAAAAATAGGGCAGGATTTGGAGGACTTTAGCGGACAGATTGAAAATCCGCCTACTCAGGCTCAGATAGATTTATCGGGTAACAGCGACCTGAGGCAGCTTTATATTCAGGAGAAGATACTCAACAACCAGTTTAAAATGGTTCGTGCCCAGAGATATCCCACTCTTTCCACATTTTTTAATTATCGTTTTCAAACCGAGGCCGATAATTTTAAGTTCAGCGAATACACCTGGATAAATCCAGCCATGTTAGGTTTACAATTGAATATTCCCATTTTTAATGGTTTTACCAAAAACTATCAGGAAAAAAGCGTTAAGGTTGGGATACAACAACTCTCCCTTCAACGCGAGGATGCCCGTCGAAATCTTACAGTAGTTGCACTTTCTGCCTTCACAGATATGGAAACGGCAGCAGAAAAAATTGAATCGGTTAAGATTGCCGTCAGGCAGGCTAAAAAGGGGTACCAGATAGCTCAAACCAGGTATAAAACCGGTTCAGGAACTATCCTGGAGCTCAACGACTCGGAGGTAGCCCTTACTCGTTCACAACTGAACCTGAATGAGGCCCGGTTTGATTTTCTTCAGGCCAAATCGGAATACGAAAAGGTGCTGGGCAGCAACCTGGATGAATCCTATACAAGCAACAAATAGATAAAATTGTTATTAGCAATGAAAAAAATGGAAAAACTTTTTTTAAAATATACTTGGGGTCTTATGGCTCTGGCTCTTTTGGGTGGTGTGATCGGCTGCTCACAATCTTCCGCTAAGGCAACCGAAGAGGAAGAACAGATAAAGGAGGTGCGGGTGCAGACAACCTCGGTCATGGAGGTAGAACAAAAAATGGACTTTACCGGTACCATTGAGCCTAATGAAAAGAACTACATCAGTCCTTCAGGTCCGGTACGCATTACCGAAATATTTGTGGAGGTGGGCGACCGGGTAAAAAAAGGTCAACTGCTGGTACAGATGGATCTGTCGCAGTACCGGCAGGCCAATACGCAACTGGAGAATTTGAGAACCGAGTTTGCACGGCAGGACACTCTCTTCCGCGCTGGAAGTATCTCACTGCAGCAACTGGACCAAATACGCACCCAGCTGGAGGTGGCCGAAACTCAGTTTCAAAACCTGAAGGAAAATACCCGGCTTCTTTCGCCTCTCAATGGAGTGGTTACCGGACGTTACTACGAAAATGGCGAGATGTATAGCATGGGTGCCGCAGCAGGGAAACCCGGTGTGTTATTGGTCGCACAAATCAATCCCGCCAAGGTGGAGATACATGTGCCCGAAGCTCGTTTTCCCGTTGTAAAGCAAGGCATGCCAGTCGCTCTTAAATTGGATGTTTATCCCGATATTACGTTTACAGGTAAAGTTAATATTAAGTATCCAACCATTGATGCGACAACCCGCACTTTTACGGTGGAGATTAAATTTCCCAACAATGAGGAGTTGATACGTCCGGGCATGTTCGGACGGGTTACTGTAGTGTTTGAGACCCGGGAACGGGTGTTGGCCCCCGATATGGCTGTGCAGAAACAACAGGGAAGCAATGAGCGCTATGTGTTTGTGGTTGAAGATGGTAAAGCCAAACGTAAAACCGTGAAAACAGGAATTCGAATTAACGATCAATTCGAAATAATCAGCGGTCTCAATCCCGGCGAAAATTTAGTCACTGCCGGAGGTGCGGGTTTGTTGGATGGTGCAAAGGTAAAAGTTGCAAAGTAACACGGGCATCACCAATTTATTAACAATACAAAATATCATAAAATGAGTTTATACGAAAGTTCGGTGAAAAAGCCGGTTACTGTCATTCTTGTTTTTGTGGGAGTGATAATATTTGGGCTTTTCTCCTTGAAATATCTTCCCATCGATCTCTATCCCGAAATCGACCCGCCCATGGTGACTGTATTTACCTATTACAGCGGGGCAAGTGCGGCCGATATTGAAACCAATATTACACGGGTGCTGGAGGACAACCTCAACACGGTGAATAATCTTAAGGACCTTACCTCTACCTCCAAAGACAACATCTCGTTGCTTACCCTGGAGTTTGAGTGGGGCACCAATATGGATGAGGCTACCAATGACATCCGCGATGCGCTGGGGCCTGTTAAGGGTTTCCTCCCCGACGGTGCCGAGGAGCCCATCATCTTTAAGTTTAGCTCCAGCATGATTCCCATCATGATGCTTTCAGCCACGGCTGATGAGAGTTACGCGGCCCTTACCAAAATTTTGGATGAGGGGTTGGTAAACCCGCTTAACCGAATAGAAGGAGTGGGTGCAGTCTCCTTGTCAGGCGGGCCTACCCGTGAGATTCAGGTAAACGTGGACCCTCGCAGAATGGAGGCCTATAATCTCACGGTGGAGCAAATTGGCGACATGATAGGGCAGGAGAATCTTAACCTCCCCGGAGGCAACATCGACGTGGGAAATTTCAGATATCCCGTACGGGTGGAAGGTGAATTCAAGAGCAGCGATGAGCTCAGCCATTTGGTGGTAGGAAACTTCAACGGTCAAACGGTGAAACTCTCTGATGTAGCCGTAGTAAAAGATACCATTGCCAGGATGACCATCGACGAAAGAATCGACCAGCGTGTGGGCGTGCGCATCATTATTCAGAAGCAGTCGGGTGCCAACTCGGTGGAGATTGCTAAAGAAGTTCAGAAGCAATTGCCACGGTTTATAAAGACCTTGCCGCCCGATATAGAGATAGATACCATCTTCGATACTTCAGAGTTTATCCAGGACGCCATTAACAGTTTATCAACTACTGTTATGTACGCCGGTATCTTTGTGGTGCTGGTGGTGCTCTTCTTTTTAGGGCGTTGGCGGGCTACCTTTATCATTATACTTACCATCCCCGTGTCGCTTATTGTGGCGTTTATTTATTTGTACGCCACAGGCAACACGTTGAATATTATCTCCTTGTCGTCGCTCTCCATTGCCATAGGCATGGTGGTGGACGATGCCATTGTGGTGCTCGAAAATATTAGTACCCACATTGAGCGAGGCAGCGCACCGCGCGAAGCGGCTATTTATGGCACCAATGAGGTGGGGCTGGCCGTAGTGGCTACCACCCTTACCGTGGTAGCGGTATTCTTACCCCTCACCCTGGTAGGTGGCTTAAGTGGCATCATGTTTAAACAGTTGGGTATGATTGTTACCCTGGTGGTAATTGTTTCTACCATTGCAGCCCTTACCCTTACGCCCATGTTGTCGTCGCAGATGTTGCGATTGATGCCTCCGCGTAAACCGGGAATTGCAAAAACCGTATTTGGTGGGTTTGATAAAATGCTTACAAAATTGGACAATTTTTATGCAAAAATCCTTAGTACGGCTTTGAAACACCGAATTGTGGTAATGATAATCGCCGTGGTGATTTTTGGAGGCAGCATTTTGCTGGTGCCGCTGGTTGGTACCGAGTTTATTCCGCCTTCCGATAACGGCCAGATAGGAGCCGTGGTAGAGTTGCCTACCGGAGTAAGGGTAGAAGAGTCCAGCAAGCTGGCCCGTGAAATTGAAGATATGTGGAATGAAAGGTATCCCGAGATTGAGTTAATCTCCACCAGCGCCGGAGTAGGCGATGAGGACGATATCATCTCTGCTTTTGGTGACAATGGGCCTCACATCATCAACTTCACCCTTAAATTGTCGAAGAGTACAGAGCGGGAGAGGGACCTCTTTCTGATTGCAGACCTCATGCGAGATGATCTGGCCACGTTTCCCATTATCGAAAAGTACCGGGTTGACCCCGGAGGCAGCAGAGGTGGCGGCATGGGTGGCGGCCAGAGTGTGGTAGAAATACTTTTTACCGGCTACAACCTGGATAAAACTTCGGAGTTGGCCCGACAGTTGGGCGAGAAGATGGAGGATATGGAAGGCCTCAGAGACATCGAACTGAGCCAGAAAGACCCCAAGATTGAGTATCAGCTTGTGTTAGACCGCGAAAAGATGGCACTGCATGGGTTGAATACCACTACGGTGGCCAGAGCCATGCGCAATCGCATAAGTGGTTTGGTGGCTACTCTTTATCGTGAAGATGGCGACGAGTATGATGTGCGCGTCCGGTTCGATGAACCTTTCAGGGAGTCGGTGGATGCCATAGAGGATATCCTGGTTTACAATCCGCAGGGCAATGCCATTCGCATCCGCGAGGTGGGAAGTGTGGATGAATTTTTTGCGCCGTTGGCCATTGAGCGCGACAACAGGCAACGCGTAGTTAAGGTGTCGGGAGCCCTTTATAAGGCTTCCATCACCGATGTGGTGAATGATATCAACCGGGAGGTGGCTAAGATGGAAATACCCTCAGGCGTAGGCGTCGAAATAGGCGGTACTGCCGAAGACCAACAAGAGTCCTTTGCAGACCTCTCCTTACTCCTGGTAATGGTGATTATTCTGGTTTACATTGTAATGGCCTCTCAGTTTGAGTCGTTCATCTCACCTTTTATTATTATGTTATCGCTTCCTTTCGCCTTTACCGGCGTGTTCCTGGCGCTTTTCATCACCGGGCATACCCTAAACCTGATATCTCTTATCGGTGCAGTAATGCTGGTGGGTATCGTGGTGAAAAACGGTATCGTGCTGGTCGATTACATCAACCTGATGCGCGACCGGGGTAATTCCCTCACACAAGCCGTTGTAATGTCGGGGAGGTCCAGATTGCGGCCTGTGCTTATGACCACCCTCACCACTATCCTGGGTATGTTGCCCCTGGCCATTGGTTTTGGTGAAGGAGCCGAGCTTTGGCGACCTATGGGTGTTGCCATCATCGGGGGTCTCACGGTCTCCACGTTGGTTACCCTGGTGGTTATTCCCGTGGTTTACACCATGTTTGGAGCCAATCGCCTGCGCAAAGAGCGTGAGCGACATGCCAGATTAGTAGAAAACCTGTAACCGATACCCCGCACGTAGAGACGCCCAACCTGGGCGTCTCTACGCAGAACACCGTAGTTTAATTACCTGAAAAATAATACAACAATGAAAGCAGTATTTATAGCCTATAATCAGGCCTTAACCGAAAAGATAGAGTGCGTGTTAGACCGCCAGAATGTGCGCGGCTACACCCGCTGGAACCGGGTGCAGGGCCGCGGCTCCAAAACCGGCGAGCCACATATGGGTAATCATACCTGGCCCGCCCTCAACGAATCGATGCTCTGCATCGTACCACCCGAAAAGGTAGAGGGGCTCATCGATCACCTAAAAAAGCTAAATGAAAAAATGGAAATGCAGGGGCTTCGTGCCTTTGTATGGGACGCCGAAGAAGGGGTATGATGGATTTACCTGCAGATTCCTGGTGAAAAATCAGGGACCACAGTTGCGGGAAGAGTTAAAACCGCAGGGACGGTTTATGTAAAAGGCCGGAAAGGGAATTAATTCCCTTTCCGGCCTTTTATTCTTTTATGGGGTCGGGTTTTGCCCCGTTTTAATAACGCTTTCTAAAATCTCTTCCCCCCTTAAACCTCATGAGCTGGAGATGTGATATTTTGAGGGGTGGTGACTCCGATTTTTTGAAACACCATCATTAAAAACCAACAATATTTTATAATCATTTAACCACTTGGCTTTTATAACTTCTAAAAACATGGCTTTTAAAACTTCCACCCCACTGTTACTGCCACCTGATGATCCACTGTGGTCATGTTGGCTGGCTCCTGAAACTTATCTTCAACGTTGGGTGAATAGTAAAGCGAGTGGATATAGCTCTGGTAGCGATAAAGATATGCCAGGTCAACAAACATATTTTGATGGCGGAAGCCGATGCCACCGGTTATATTATAGCGATCTCCTCCGGAATTGAGAAATTCCTTCTTGTAGGGATTTTGGAAATAGTCATATCCACCCCGTAAGGCCACCATAGGGGTAAGCTTAACCTCTGCACCAAATCTCAGGTCATGTGTGGCTTGAAAAGTAGAGGTTATTACATCATTAATGTCGTTAAATCCCCGTGTTTCGGTCAAATTCGAGTGTTTGCTTCTGTATTGCATGGTGGAGTAATCGGTGTACTCGTAATCAACTGAGATTAACCCTTTATCGCCCAACAGTAGTGCAAGACTTCCTACGGCCTTTAACGGGGTTCGAAAATTGTACGATATATCGCCCACCGGACTGACGATGTCGTAGTTATCGGCATTAATGAAGTTGGAACGCGCCCGGGTCTCATACTCCATATCCATAGAGTAATAGGTAGGTGTATGGAATGCTACACCCAATCGAAGGTTCTTTACCGGCCTGACGATCATTCCCAATTTAAGGTTAACGCCTACGCCTGTGGTACGCTCTCTCTCATCAAAGTAGAAATCATCCAGTACCGCCAATTCGTCGTTTCCATCTCTATAGTTGAGGTAATCCTGGTAATATCCACCAGCCCGCTCATAGTGTTGCGATTCCATTTTATTGTAGAGTGACGCAATACCAAGGGAGGCACCCAGATAAAACTTATTGCTGAAGTTGGCTCCAAAGGAGAGGTCGAACAATCCGGAATAGCCATTCTCATTGATGACCTTCATTTGTTCAAGGTTGCTGGCTCCCCACTGTGGGTCATTATTGCTATCAATATATTCATAGCCGTTGTAATAGGAGGCGTCAAAGCCTGGCCTTAATTCTGTGAGTCGTGCATCATAAGCGATGCCCGTGTAGAAGTTATCCAATTCCTGGAGCGTTCGCCCGTCAGAATTACTTATAAACATATCCAACAGGGATGATTCTACGCCGCTGGCTTGAATATATGATTTCCGGTTGTAATTATTGGTGCGGTTATATCCTATGGCAAAATGAGTGCTCACCAGGCCGCTTTCTGCGGCGCGCATGGGCATCATAGTTCCCACGTAAGATACGTGGTTGAGAGGAACGCTGAACTTCTCCTCCGATGTTGAAGTTCCATAATACTTACTATCGGTATCGCTGAGCATCAGTGAGGGGGTAAACGAGAATTCGTTGCTGCGATATATGGCAATCCCGGCGGGATTAATGCCTATGGCCGAATAGTCTCCACCTACTGCGCCCATGGCGCCACCCAGCGAGATGCTGCGGGCTGTTCCGGTGGGTTTTAGGAGCGAATAACTAAGCGCGTTGTCTTCGTTTTGAGCGAAAGCACCGGTCAAAGCCAGTGTAGCTATAACAGCTGTAAGGGTAAATTTGGGTTTAAGCATGGTAGTAGTATCTTTTCAGTTATACTTAAAAGGAACCTGCACTTCTGTTCGAAGTGCAGGTGAAATTAACAGGGAATGGGGTTTTATCTTCTTCCCTGGCGTATGGTTCCACCGCTGCTTGATCCGCTGCTGCGTGTGGACGAGCCGCCGCCCGAGAAGCTACCTGATGAACTGCTGCCTGATGAGCTGCTGCGGTTATAGCTGCTGCTGCCTGATGAAGAGGAGGAGCTGCTGCTGCGCGCAGGCGTGTAGCTGCGGGTTTCTACCTGGCTTCGCTGATTGGTACTGCTGCCTCTGTTGTAGGTAGATGTGCGGGTTTGGGTTGGTGTACTTACCTGTCGTTGGGTGGTGCCCGACTTCAGGCTGTTATTGTCGGAGCCGGTCACTGTGCCGGTTCGGGTATTACTCGGCCGGGTATAGGTGGCCCGGTTGTAAGCAGGTCCGGAGCTTTGCTGTGGTTGACTGTAACTGGGCGTATTGCTCCTGCGCGATTGTGTTTGCACGGTACCTGTGGAGGCGCCGCTGCCCTGGTAGCGCGTTACACCGCTTTGGCCCTGACTGGCGGGTCTGCTTAGGCTACTCTCCGATTTCAGAGAAGAGGAGCGTCTTACCGGCCTTTGATAAGTGGTGCTGCCATTACTGATAGTGGATGAGCCGTCGGCATTGCGCGATATGCGGGTTCCGCTGTTGGTGGTAGTCACCCGGCGACCGCTGCTCTCTCCGGCGCCTTTTAATCCGGTGTAACTTTCCCGGGTGTTTGAGTAGCGGGTATTGGAGCCCGAAGAGGGATTTATACCCCGTTGCACATCTCTTCGTGCCACGTTGTGTCCCGGGTAATAGTTATTATTGTATCCGCCGTAATAACCGCCGTAGTAGTAGGGGCTGTACCAGTTGTTATAGCGTCCGTAACCATAGTAAAACGGGCTGTAGTAAGGACTGTAAAACGGGTCATACATTCCGTAATATCCGCCATAGTATCCGCCGTAATAACCACCCCAATAGGGGTATCCCCAGGATGCGCCGATGCCTAACGAAAAACTCCAGCGGCTACCCCAGTTATTGAACCTGTAATTGTCGTACCAGCGGTTGCTCCAGCTTGGGAAGGCGTAAGCGTAATTGCCATCTACATAAACGTTCCAGTTGGGATCGTTAAAGTAAACAAAGTCGTTGTAGAGAGGCGACCAGTAGGGGATGCGTGTAAAGGGCCCATGGAAACGAATCAGCCTCTCGGCGTAATCTCTGTCCATCTCGCTGCCATCAAATCCGTCCACCCAATAGCCGGTCTCGTCGTTATAATAAACCAGTGAATCAACCTCTTGTTGACCTTCGTCGGCCAGTATTGACGCATATTGTTCCTGTACGCCCGTAAAGTCACGGGTATCGCGCTGCTCACGACCCAGTTGGCTTCTCTCGTATTCACGGGCCTGGAGTGATTCTTCTTTTTTCAGTACTTTGTCTTCATCTTTAGCGATGGAAGGTACGGGCGAAAAAGCTTCCTCCATGTTGCTTTTGGTTACGCCGGGTATGTAATAGATGTCGTCGTAATAAACACCTGTGCTCGCCATGCGACTGCTGCTGCAACCACCTGCCAGAAGCAAAACTGCTGTTCCGATACTAAATAATAGTGCTTTCATTATGGTTCCTCCTGTTTGTGTTCATACTGTTTAGTGCAAAATTTATACCAAAGCAAGGTTTGAATTGTTAAAAGCGCCTGTATTGATTGCTTGAAAGGTTTCTTCCTTTTTGCTTTGATTAATGCATGTATTATAATCTCACCACTAAAGATAACAAAAAGCTGGGACAATTTTGCTATTTTCGTGGCATTTAATTTTGCAAAAGTTTTTGAGCGGTTAATGCTCAGATAACATGAGGCAAAAAGTGTTCCAATGTGGCTGCACTTGGGTGATGGCGATTTTTTTATCTGAAAATATTAATTTTAAAATGGTTATGGCAAAAGTATTGACCTCAAGACGTGAGAATTACGCGCAGTGGTACAACGATTTGGTGATAAAAGCAGGACTCGCCGAAAACTCAGCTGTGCGCGGATGTATGGTAATTAAACCATATGGCTATGCCATTTGGGAAAAAATGCAGCGCGCTCTGGATGATATGTTTAAGGAGACCGGTCACCAAAACGCCTATTTCCCTCTCTTTATTCCCAAGTCGTTTTTTAGTAAGGAGGCTGCTCATGTGGAGGGTTTTGCCAAGGAGTGTGCCGTAGTTACCCATTATCGTTTGAGAAACAGCCCCGATGGCAAAGGCTTAGAGGTTGACCCTGAAGCCAAGCTGGAGGAGGAGTATATAGTGCGGCCTACCTCTGAAACCATTATCTGGGATACCTATAAAAACTGGATACAGTCCTATCGCGATTTGCCGTTAAAGATAAACCAGTGGGCCAACGTGGTGCGCTGGGAGATGCGAACCCGCCTGTTTTTGCGTACTACAGAGTTTTTGTGGCAGGAGGGACATACGGCCCATGCCACCAAAGAAGAGGCCATCGAAGAGGCTGAAACTATTTTAGGAGTCTATTCTGATTTTGCTGAAAACTGGATGGCCATGCCAGTGCTTCAGGGCTATAAAACAGCCCGCGAACGATTTGCAGGCGCCGTGGAAACTCTCACCATTGAGGCACTCATGCAGGATGGAAAAGCTCTGCAATCGGGGACTTCTCACTTTTTGGGCCAGAATTTTGCTAAAGTATTCGATGTGAAGTTTGCCAGCAAGGAAGGTGTTGAAGAGTATGTATGGGCGACTTCGTGGGGTGTTTCTACCCGGCTGATGGGTGCCCTGGTGATGAGTCACTCCGACGACCGCGGCCTGGTGCTGCCCCCTAAACTGGCTCCCATACAGGTGGTAATTATACCCATCTATAAAAAGGAGGAAGAGCTGACCCGGATTGTTGAAATGGCGGGTGAAATTGCGGCGGCTCTTAAGCAATTGGGAATTTCAGTAAAGGTGGACGACGATGATAACCGCAAACCGGGATGGAAATTTGCCCAATATGAGTTGCAGGGCGTCCCTGTGCGTCTGGCCATTGGACCGCGCGATCTTGAAAATCAAACCGTAGAGCTGGCACGTCGCGATACACTTACCAAGGAGGTGTTGCCCGTGAGTGGAATTGGGGAGCACATAAGAGTTCTTCTTGAAGAGATTCAGACGAATATTTTCCAGCGCGCGTTTAACTTTCGCCGCGAAAACACCCACAAAGTTGACAGCTACGATGCGTTTAAGCAAATATTGGACGAAAAAGGCGGCTTTATACTTGCCCATTGGGATGGAACCGACGAGACCGAACTGAAGATAAAAGAGGAGACCAAAGCAACCATCCGTTGCATACTTATTGATGGTGACGATGAACCCGGAAAGTGTATGGTTACCGGCAAACCCTCCCAGCGACGGGTGGTCTTTGCAAGAGCATATTAAACCCATTCGATGAGTTTTCCGGTCCGGGCAGCAACAACTCATCGGATGAGTCCGTCTTTATCAGCAGAGCAGATTGGGAACTGCTGAACCTTTCGTAACTAGCTCATCTGATGAGCTTTTTAAAAATGATCAGAGCATGAAAAAGACAACTCTCCAGGATAAGATCATTGCACAACTTAAAGGCAAAGGTCTGCTGAAACAAATAGTTATTGATCAGGCCACCACCACCTTCAACCGAACGAAAGAGATGCTGTCCGGCATAGCCGCATCCTATAACGCTTTGCTCGAAGATACCGATAAGCGTTTGGGGCTGGAGTTTCAGGACAGGGGCGAGTTTGTGGCACAACTAAAGGTGGCTGGTGATGTGCTTGTGTTTTATATGCACTCCAATGTTTTTGAGTTCGACAGAGAGCATAAAGTCTGGGAGACCGAGTATGTGAAAAAGGAGCTATCGAACTCCTATGCAGGTGTGATAAATATTTACAACTTTTTGCACGATTCGTTTCGGTACAACCGCGAAAACGATCTGGGTTATCTTATCGCGCGTATTTTTATAAACCGCGAAAATCATTTCTTTGTAGAAGGAAAACGTCAGCGGGGCACCGGGGTGGATAAATTTGGCAAGTCGCTGCTCACCGATCAGGCTCTGCTTACCATTATTGAAACCGCCATGCATTATACCATAGAATTCGACCTTTTGGTGCCACCCTATGATAATATGAAGATTATCTCTCTGGCTCAAATGAATGAAGAGATTTTACACTCCCGTATGCGCACCGGTAAAAGGCTGGGCTTTGTTTTTAATTCCGACGATGTAAAGTGAAAAAGGATTAAAGATTAATGAATAGGTGATTAAGGAGTTATCTTTGATCTCTAATCCCTTCCCTCTTTTTGCTTGGAGCTTTCAGCTTTCAGCTTTTTGCTTTGAGCTTTCAGCTTTGAGCTTTGAGCTTTCAGCTTCGAGCTTTCAGCTCTTATAACTCCCATCTATACTCTATAAATAAATAGTGGAGTAAAAGCTCCGATTAAGTCGGTTGTTTTTGTAGTTTTGTTCCCGATTGAAATAGCAACTCAATTTATAATTGAAAACTAAATAATTATATCTATGTCTGTATTAGTAGGAAAAATGGCCCCCTCATTTTCAGCTCCCGCTGTAGTGAATGGGGGAGAGATTGTACAAAATTTCTCATTGGAGCAATATCAGGGCGAAAAATATGTAGTACTTTTCTTTTATCCGGCAGATTTTACATTTGTTTGCCCCACTGAGATATTGGCGTTTCAGGATAAAATTAGTGAATTTAAGGAGCGTGGCGTTGAGGTTATTGGCGTCTCCACCGATCAGGAATTCAGTCACTGGAAATGGTTGCAAACCGAAAAGAATGACGGCGGTATCAAAGGCGTTAAATTTCCGTTGGTAGCTGACAGCAGTTTGACCATCTCCGGAAACTATGATGTGCTGGCCGGCGAATTTGATTACGATGAGGCCGGGCAAACCATCTTTAGAGGCACTCCCCAGGCATACCGCGGATTGTTCTTAATTGACAAGGAGGGTATAGTACGTCATCAGGTGGTGAACGACATGCCCTTGGGCAGAAGTGTGAGCGAGGTACTTAGAATGGTGGATGCCCTTCAGTTCTTCGAGCAAAACGGCGAGGTTTGTCCCGCCAACTGGCGTAAGGGCGAAAGAGGCCTTGAGGCTACCCAGGAGGGAATTGCTACCTATCTGGCTGCAAATTAGTGCAAAGGTGTTATAGGAGATTTTGGTTCAATTGTAATATTCCGCTTCCATCTTTTTGGGAGCGGCTTTTTTTTGCTCTTCCCGGTAGTGACGGGCTTCATTTATCAGGTGTTTGAATATTTCCAGAAAGGTGTTGTCGCCACGAACCGTAAATTCTTCAGGATGAAACTGGGCGCTGTAAACCTTATCCGAACCTGTTTTCTCCATGGCCTCCACAACGCCGTCGGCCGATCGTGCGGTGACTTTAAAGCCGGGTGCTACCTCTTTTACAGCTTGATGGTGAAAGGAGTTTACAGCAATGCTGTTGACCCCAATTTGCTGGTAGAGTAAGGAGGGTTTGTCAATATAGATGGTATGGGTACCATAATTGCCCGGTGCGTCCTGTCTGTGTTTAACACGGCTCTCTTTCACCTGCGATGGAATATCCTGATAGAGGGTACCGCCAAAAGCCACATTCAGCACTTGATGTCCCCGGCAGATGCCCAGCAGCGGGAGTCCGCGCGCCACTGCCAGTCTGGTAAGAGCTACATCGAACGAATCGCGTTGTGGCGCAATGGCTCCCAATTGGGGCAATGGCTCCTCGCCATACCATTTTAAAGGGTCAACATCTTCGCCGCCTGTCATTATAAGGCCATCTATACGGTCGAGCATAAGGTTTAGCAACTCGTGGTCGTGCGTTATAGGCAACACCATGGGAACGCCGCCGGCTTTGATAACCGACTCAACATACGACAGCGGCACCGAGGTGGCTGTGCCATTTCCCGAAGTGGATGATAACCCGATGATGGGCTTTAGGTTGCCTTGCGAACAGACCGGGGCAACCAAAAGGATAAGTAATAAGCCGGACAGGAGCTTTTTCATAGTGAGGAGGGGTTTTAATAATATATTTAAATAAAATAGAGTATCTGTATTAATACCTAACCTGGATAAACCAGAAATGACAAATGACAAAAGACAAATGGCAAACCTGCCTGCCGGCAGGCAGGTTTGTCATTTGATATTTTGCCAAAAAAAGTAAGAATATAACTGTTAAGACACTAATCTATATGGCAGTTACCCTATTAGCGGATCAAAACCGCCTACAGGGTATTGAGCATGCTCACAAATTTAGATTTATTTTTTAAAATGATTGTTTATCTGTGAGCAAAATGTTGTTACCTCTTATAACGGTTTTAAACCACTAACGGAATAGTAGAACCGCTAACAAGTTAGGGTAATAATCCAATCTCTTTCTCAAATAATTTGTAAAGGAGCTTTTTACGATGTAATTTTGCCATTATGCGTAATTGGATATCTTTTTCACCTTTGGGTGACCGGGAGCTTTTTGAGAGGAAGTTATACGGGATGGCATCGCAGTATTCTTATGCTGCGGTTTTAACCGATAAATATCCCTTCTATAATGGCCATGCCCAACAGTATCACGAGTTTGATCTGTTAGCCGGATTTGATGCCCTGGAACTGCTTCAAGGTGATATGGATACATTGGAGCGTGGTGCCGCCGGTTTAAACGATTGGCTTTTGGGTTATTTCTCATACAACATGGCAGATCAGCTTGAACCGGGTTTATTCTCTAAAACTTCCGATGTTAATTTTGATTTTGGACCGTTGAGTTTTTTTCGCCCCCGCTTCCTGATCCGAAAACAGGGCTCCAACTGGTATCTGGGCTACAATTCACGAGTTGACACCCCTGCTTCGGGTCATCTGTTTCTGGCCGAGGTAAATGCTTTTCCAACGGATGAAAGTCCGCTTGCGTTGTCCCGTCTGGTTTTTAAGGAGCGTGTTTCGCGCAGTCAATATTTAGATGCGGTTTCTAAACTAAAACAGCATATTCTCCGGGGGGATATTTATGAGATAAACTATTGCTTTGAACTTTTTTCGGAAGAAGCTGCCATAGATCCTGTGGCTGTATTTGACCGTTTGATGCGTATTTCACCCATGCCATTCGGCGTGTTTTATAAGCAGAACGACTCCTATCTGTTAGGAGCTTCACCCGAACGCTTTCTTCGCAAACGGGGTGCCCGTGTTCTCTCACAACCTATGAAAGGCACTGTGAAACGTGGGCGGCATGCAGGTGAAGATCTTCAGGTGATGCGTGAGTTTTCGGCATCGGAAAAGGAACGGGCCGAAAATATTATGATTGCCGATTTGGTGCGCAACGACCTGTCACGAGTGGCCGCCCGTGGTACAGTAAGGGTGGATGAGCTGTGCGGCATCTTTTCATATCCGGGTCTTTATCAGATGGTTTCAACCGTTTCAGCCCAGATGCATCCCGATGCAGTATGGCTGGCTCCGGTAAAGGCCGCCTTTCCCATGGGCTCTATGACAGGCGCCCCCAAGATAAAGGCCATGCAATTGATTGACCAGTACGAGCTAACTCCCCGCGGCCTTTACAGTGGTGCGGTGGGGTACATTACGCCGGAGCTGGATTACGATTTCAACGTGGTAATACGTAGTTTTCTATACAATGAAGCCACCAAATACCTCTCCTACAGCGTTGGCAGCGCTATTACAGCCGGGTGTAACCCCGAAGAGGAGTACCGGGAGTGCCAGTTGAAGGCGCAGGTTCTGAAAGAAATGTTTGGCCCAAATAAAGTAAAACATGAATCAATCAGCGGTTAGGCAAACACTGCACCAGTGCGGTGTTTTAAAGCATCATAAGCTGCTGATTGGCGTAAGTGGCGGTGCCGACTCTATGGCTTTGCTTCATCTGCTCACCCACATGGGTTATTCTTGTCAGGTAGCTCATTGCAATTTTCATCTCAGGGGAGATGAGTCGGATGGTGATGAGGCTTTTGTTCGTAATTATTGTCGTCACATTGAGGTGCCCTTTCATCTCAGACATTTTAAAACTATTGAGGTGGCCCGGGAGCGAAAAATATCTGTTGAAATGGCAGCCCGGGATTTACGTTATCAGTGGTTTTGGGATTTGCTTGAGGAGGAATCACTTGATTTTTTGGTCACGGGGCATCACGGGGATGATATGATTGAGACTTTTTTCCTGAATCTGGCCAGGGGCAGTGGGTTGCGTGGCTTGCGAGGGATGCGGCCGTGCAAAGGGAAGCTGTTGCGACCGCTGGTTTATTTCAGACGCCACGATATTGAGTTCTATTGCAGAACGCACGGGCTTAACTATCGTAACGATTCCACCAACTCGGATACTACCATCAGGCGCAATCAGGTGCGGCATCATGTCATTCCGGAAATGAATTTACTTAACCCCTCGTTTTTTGAAACCATGTTTCAGAATTTTCGCAACCTCACGGAGGTTTGGGATGTTTTTCGCAACGAGGTGGATCGGGTGAAAGAGCAAATGGTGGCTGCCGAAGATGGTAATTTGCTTATTCCCATCGGATTAATTTCCAGCCATCCGCAGCGCTCTTCGGTGCTTTTTGAGATATTGCGTCCTTATGGGTTTAATGCTTCGGTGGTGGCCGATGTCGTGAGCAGTCTGGAAGGAACGCCCGGTAAGCAGTTTTTCTCCAAGACACACCGATTGATACGCGACAGGTACAATCTGGTAGTGGTTCCGCACGAGGAGGCTTCAGCGGAGTCCGTGTACATCGACAGTGAGGTGGAGACGGTTTCAACGCCGCTAAAAATGCAATTTCTCATTTTCGATAAACCGTCCTCATTTACATTTTCCAGAAACCCCTGGCTCGCGCATTTTGATGCCGATTTGATCGATTTCCCGCTGGAGCTTCGTCATTGGCGTGAGGGAGATCAGTTTAGGCCACTGGGCATGGAAAATTTTAAAAAGCTCAGCGACTTTTTTATAGATGAGAAATTTTCCCTTATTCAAAAAGAGGAAACCTGGTTGCTGCTGGCTGGTGGGGAGATAGTGTGGGTAATTGGTGCCCGGCTGGATGAGCGGTTTAAAATTACCAAATCTACCCGTCGGGTGCTGGAAATCACTGTTACCATCTGGTCTTAATCGCTGATATTGGCCCGCACTTGTGCCAGAAACTTTTGCATACCGGTAGTATCGCGCGTCTCGATTAATTGCAGCAGGTGTTTAAGTTCCCGCCTTATCTTCTCTACCTGTCCCACTGTAAAGGGGTTAAACAAAATTTCCGTGAGTAAAAAATCATCTTCCGACAAGAGACCTTTGGCTATGCTGAGGTGTTTGCTGAAGGTGGTGCCCGGTGCATCCTGCTTTTTCATGCAGGCGGCAAATACCAGTGTAGATGAAAAGGGAACCGAAAGGGAGTAGGCGATAACCTGATCGTGTTCCTCAAAGGTGTATTCGTGCAGATTGAGGCCCAGTGTTCCAAAAAAATCTTTAAAAAAGGCTTTGCCCAAGTGATCCGATTCGCTGATGATAACAGCGTGATTCTCTCTGAGTTCCTTTAGGTTACCGAAGGTAGGTCCAAACATGGGGTGTGTGGAAACAAACCGGCGACCGGACTTTTGGTAATACTCTTTAAAGCCGGTTTTCACAGAGGCTATATCGGAGATAATGCAGTTCTGAGGCAAATAGGGCGTGATTTGCTCAAAAACTGAAATGGTGTGCTCCAGGCTTACTGCATTGATTAGCAGTTCAGGTGCAAAGGCAGCTATCTCGTCGGGTTTCGTGAGCCGCTGGGTATTAAAAATAAACCGCAGCTTCTCCATATTAGGGTCGTAAACAGCTACTTCGTGCTGTAGGCACAAGGCGTCGGTGAGCCACGTACCCATTTTACCCGCACCTAAAATGCATATTTTCATGTTTGTTTTATTAGTGTTTGGAGTTTTTAAGACAATTCGGAATAGTTGTCTTTAATTTTAAAATGAATATCCGTTTGAATGCCTAATTCTAAATTGAACATGATTGATTAATAGAAAAGCGTCGGAGCATGGTCTTCCCGCGGGTGCCTGCCTTCCGGCCGGCCGGCCGGCGGGCGGGAGACCTTGCGGCCGTTTTTGCACAAAGATACCAATCTCAGGTTCAGATCACGGGGTCCCAAAAAGGAGACCCCGCTGGGACCCCAAAAAGGAGACTCCGCTGGGACCCTTTTCTACGAGAGATGCGTCCTATGGACAATATAATTCCGCTCCTCCGGAGCTTTTAAAAGTGGCCTTACCATTTTATATTCTACCAAAATGACGCACCGCTGGTGCTGTTTTGCTATCTTCCAGCCCTTTGAGCTTTCAGTCTCCAGCTCATTTAATTCCAACCTCTAATCTCTAATCTCTAAATCTCTACTCTCTAATCCTTAACCCCCTTCATGTTTCCATCTATTTTTTCGTAGTCTCCTGCTCCTTATTCATTATCAAACTTTGCCGGGCGATGGACTCTTTATGTATGGTTTCAAATATTTCGGTCACAAATTCCTCTTCCAGTCCATGTGTGGTGGCTTTGTCTTTCCGGTCGTTCATCAGCTCGTCGTAGCGTCTTGTCTGTAGGATGGTGATGTTGTGCTCATATTTGTATTCTCCGATGGCGTCCGATACACTCATTCGTTTTTTCAGCAGGTCCAGCAGGGAATTGTCCAGAATGTCAATCTGTTTGCGTAAGGCATCGATGGTGACCCGTGGTGTGTCGCCAATGTTTGACCTGCGCAGTATAAGGTGGTCAAGAATCTCTTTTAAATCTTTGGGGGTAACCTGTTGGGCGGCATCACTCCAGGCTTTATCGGGACAGATGTGCGACTCTATGATAAGCCCGTCAAAGTCCAGGTCCATGGCCTCCTGGCATAAACCCGCCAACAGGTGGCGTTTGCCGGCAATGTGGCTGGGGTCGGTGATGATGGGCAGTTCCGGGAGGCGTCGTCGCAGTTCAATGGGGATTTGCCATTGCGGGTGGTTGCGAAATTCCGACTTATCGTACATACTGAATCCGCGGTGGATAGCTGCAATCTGTGTGATTCCTGCGCCGTTGATGCGTTCTATGGCACCTATCCAAAGCTCCAGGTCGGGATTTATCGGGTTTTTAACAAATACCGGGATGTTCATGCCTTTTAAAGCATTGGCTACCTCCTGTACGGCAAAGGGGTTGGCTGAGGTGCGGGCACCAATCCATACCAGGTCGATGCCATATTTCAGCGCCTCATAAACATGGTAGGGAGTTGCTACCTCAACACCTACGTACATACCGGTTTCCTCTTTTACCCGTTTGAGCCAGGGCAGACCAACGGTGCCCACACCCTCGAAAGCACCAGGGCGGGTACGTGGTTTCCAGATACCGGCCCGGAAGAGTTTAATGCCCTGTGCAGCCAGTTCATAAGCGGTGGAAAGGGTTTGCTCCTCGGTTTCGGCACTGCAGGGGCCCGAAATAATTATGGGACGTTTGAGTTCTATGCCCGGAAGCGACAGTGGTTGTAAATTTAGCTTTGTCATGGTTTCTCTGGTTTAATTTTTTTAATTCTCCCAAGGGCTTCTTTTAGCACCTCCTGGGGTGTGCAAAGCGATATGCGAAGGTATCTGTCCCCATTACTGCCAAAAATTGAGCCGGGGGTTATAAATACATATGCGTTGTATAGAATTTGGTCTGCCAGCTCTTTTGACGATGAGGCCTGAGGAGGGATGGCAGCCCATATAAACATGCCTGTCTGTTCTTTATCCCAGGTGCATTGCAGCGCGGTTAGAATGTCATAAACCAGCTCGCGCCTTTTACTGTAAACTTCGTTGATGCCCTGGTACCAATCTTTTTCCAGCGACAGTGCGATGGCTGCAGCCTCTTGCATAGGACGGAACATGCCCGAATCCATGTTGCTTTTAACTCTGAGGATATATTTAACAAACTGTGAATTGGAGGCGGCCATTCCAACCCGCCATCCGGCCATATTGTGCGATTTGCTTAATGAGTTCAGCTCAATGGCTGTCTCTTTGGCCCCGGGCACCTGTAAAATGCTTTGAGGATTGGCATTTAGGATGAAACTGTATGGATTGTCGTTGCAGATAAGGATGTTGTGACGTTTACCAAAATCAATGAGTTTCCCGAATAGTGCCTGGTCGGCCTTAGCGCCGGTGGGCATGTTAGGATAGTTTACCCACATCAGCTTAACTCCGGTAAGGTCTTGTTGTTCCAGAGCCTTGAAATCGGGCTGCCAATTGAGCTCTGCCAGCAAATCGTAAGTGAGGATTGCGGCACCCACCAGATTGGCTACAGCACTGTAAGTGGGATATCCGGGGTTGGGAATGAGCACCCTGTCACCCGGGTTTAAAAATGCCAGAGAGATGTGCATGATGCCCTCTTTTGAGCCCATGAGTGGCAGTATCTCGTTGTCTGCATCAAGTTCTACCTGGTAGTATGTTTTATACCACCTGGCAAAAGCCTTGCGAAGCGCGGGAATTCCAATGTAAGACTGATAACCGTGGGTGTCGTCCTGCACCGATGACCTATGAAGTGCCTCCAGCACTGTGGGTGCTGGTTTTTGGTCGGGATTACCAATTCCCAGATTTATCACAGGTTTACCCTCCTTGCGCATCTGATCTATCTCTTTCAGCTTTATTGAGAAATAGTATTCCTCAACGGTGCTCACTCTTTGGGCTGGTTCAATCATCATATCGAGTGTGTTACAACCTTTAAAATGTAATTAAAGTCCTGGCGTTTTTGCTCTCTTCATCGCCATTTTGAATTTGCGTGGTGAGGCAGGCTTCATATTCGCCAAGTATCCGCAGCCTGCTGCAAAGAGGACGTATGGCATCCAGTGCCTGGTGGTACCGCTGATAGCTTTGGAACATCACATCGATATAAAAAAGATATTCCCATTCGGCTCCTACTACCGGGAGTGATTGAATTTTAGTAAGATTGATGTTGTAAAAAGCAAGCACCGTTAAAACTTTTGAGAGACTGCCCTCTTCATGGGGCAGTGAAAAAACCAGTGAGGATTTATTGATTTTGCCCTCTTCCAGAAGTTGGTTCTTAAGAGGGATATCTTCCTCTCCAATAATCAAAAAGCGGGTGAAGTTGTGTTTGTTGGTTTCGATGCTCTTTTTGAGAATATTGAGGTTGTAGAGTCGGCTGGCCAGTGAAGAGGCAATGGCTCCGCGACTTTTCAATTTATTGTCGGATATCTCTTTAGCACTTAGGGCGGTGTCGTCGCTCTCAATGAGTTTGATGTGCGGATGAGCTTTAAAGTAGGCTGCACATTGAGCCAGCGCCATGGGGTGGGAGTGCACTTCCCGCAGTTTGTCAATGGTTTGCCCCTGTAGCGCCATCAAATGATGCTTGATGCGCAATTTGTATTCGCCAAGAATGGAGAGGCCCGACTCGTGGAGAAGGGTATTGTTGGGAAGCAAACTGCCTACCAGCGTGTTCTCAATAGCCACAATGCCCAGGATGCCTTTTTGATTGTGAATGGCATCGAACAGGTCGGGGAACGTAAGGCAAGGTATTATATTCACCTCCCGGTCTTGGAAATAGGCTCTTGCAGCAATTTCGTGGTTGGCACCGGCGCCTCCTTGAATGGCAATGGTTATTGGCTTTAGTGTTGTCATATGGTCATATTTTCAGATAAAAAAAATCCCGCCTGATGGGGCGGGATACATATTGTTTGCTATTGCTTTTCTATAGTTTACGATGCACAAGCCTGCCCTTTCTGGTTGAATCTCCAAAAAAGTAAAAATAAAAGAAGAAGAAATTGCCGTGCAATGACATGGTTTTGTTTTTTTGATGTTGCAAAAATAAGTATTGTTGTGGATTCTGCAATAGTAAATGACTAAAATGTTTGATTTAGCGTTGTTTTTTTTGTTTTAGCGTCAAAAAAGTTACAGATTTTCTGTTTACAGCCAATATATCGTTAACTTTGGATATGCCTTATTCCAAGAGCACTTACATTTAGCCCAAGTTCCTGTCATTCCGACCGTAGGCCTGCCTGCCGAGGGCTCGAAGGCAGGGAGGAATCTATTACTATTTAACCGGACACCAATGAAAAGAAATATAAAAAATGTTACCGGAGAAATGATGCTTAAAACAGTTATTATATCGGTTTTCTTTTGTGGGGTTTTTTCCTGCGACACATTGCTTAATGTGGATATTGTAGGCGATGGTAACCGGATAGAGAAGAGCCGAACTCTTGCTTCATTCTCGAAAGTTTACCTGGATGCGGAGTTTACCCTGGAGCTAAGAAGCGGCCCGGTGCAAAGCATAAAGGTGGAATGTGACTCTAATATAATGAGCTCTGTGGTTACTGAAGTGGTTAATAACCGGTTAAATATTACCCGTAAGACGGGTTTCAACCTTTTTCCCCGTCAGCCCATTATTGTAAAGGTGGTGTTACCATTGCTGTCGATGGTTGAAGTGATGGGCGGCGGCAAGGTTGAAGCGGGTCCTTTGAGCGATGAGGAGGTTAAGGTGTTTGTTTTAGGTGTTTCCACCTTCAGGGGCAGTGATGTCAATTGCACTTTGTTTGATATTTCCGGCGAAGGCAGTACACGCATTTGGCTTGACGGCAGTTTCGGCATGCTGCAGGTCATCCAAAAGGGCTCCGGCGACGTGTTGTTGACAGGAGATTCAAAAACATTAAAACTCTCGTTGGAAGGTTCGGGCATGATTGATGCGCGGGCGCTTCTTTCGCCTTTTACCGAAGTAAACCTGTTGGGTTCCGGACTGGCGTTCTGCTATGCTTCCGAAGTGTTGAATGCTGTTATTTCCGGGAACGGGCGCATCTACTATTTTGGTTCCCCTCTCACCATTGATCAACAGATTTCAGGAGGCGGGGCACTTATCGAGGGTAAAGACTAAGGATAGCACAGTCATTCAGAAATTCGACTGGTTGAAGTTGGAATCCAGGGTATGATATGTGTAAAACGTAGTTTCTCCTTCTTGGATATCCACCGTGATATTGAGGTCGCGTTGGGCTTTACCATCCAGATGTAATTCGAGATTGTGCCGACCGGGTGGTAATACGATTCGTGTATAGGAAACAGAGTAGGGGAGTGATTGCCAGTTGCGGGTGTCGGCTTTTTCGGTCATGGCATTTACAATGCTTAGAATGGTGCCCAAATTTTCGTTTTTGCTACGTGCCGCCTCTTCCAATGCCCGCTTGGTGGCCATGCGCAGCAGACTGTTACCCAGTTCCCGCATCATTCTGTCGTGCAAACTCTGAAAGGCAATTTGGTTAATATCCTCCGCCATCTCCAAAGTGTATTCCTTATCTTGCGATTTAAGCCTGGCACTGGTAAATATTGGTGGACGTTCCACGTATTTTGGGAATGCTATTCTTAAAAACGAAAGGTTTTTAAAGGCAGCCTGTTCATCCGCACTGCGGTTGCCCACATATAAGGGGAATACCAGCCCCAATTCGGGATTTGCCAGCGTTAGAAAACCATCGGAAAAGCCCATATTGCTCAAGGTTAAACTCCACTCCCATTTAATAGGGCCAAGGCCATTGAGCCACAAAAAGACCAGTTCTCCTTCACTGTCGTCTCTGCTTTTGGGTACTTTAAGATTAAATTCCTCTTCATATTGCTGCACCTGATTTTCGAAGCCGGTGTTTTGGGCAGATCTTAAGAGGTCTTCTTTCAGTTGAGCGGGCGGCCCCAGCCCAAAGAGTGTTGTATAATCCTGTTGGTAGGTTTCAAGTGCATTACGATAAGCAATAAAGGCATTGTTATAATCGTGGGCTGCATCGTAAATCATTCCCATCATATTCAAGGCAAAGGCATCCTTCTGATATTTGTTTTTATGATCCTTATATTTGTCGTTGAGTTGCTGCAGCCTTATGTTGATGCGCCGTGTTTCCACCAGAGCAGCCTCCATATTGCCCATCTCCAGAAAATCAAGGGCTTTGTAAAAATTGACCATTATGGCCTCAAAGTCCTCCGGACGATAGGGTTTTACCATTGGATTCGACACCAGCGCCAGGGCTTCTGTCCCCAGGCTTTTGCGATAGTCTTCGATGTACAGATCGGCCCGGTCGAGAAAATCTGCGCTTTTTTGATAATCACCCAACATAAAGGAGACCACGCCACGATTCATAAAATAGAGTACACGATGGACGCTTTCGGGCCACTTTTTGTCCTGGTCCAACAGTTTGTCGGCCTGTTCAAAGTTTCCCGCAGCAATTTGTGTCTGTATTTTACTTGTTTTGGTATAGAAGGTGGCGCAGGCTGCCAATATTAAGAGCAGCCCCGCCAGCATCAGTATCTTTGGGGAGCGGTGCATAGTGGGTGGTAACGTAAAATGAGCATTTTAGCCAAGAGGCCTTGCAGGTGAAAAGGGCTGTTCACAAGTTTGACCTGGAACAACCGGTAATCAGTTGCGAATGTACTTCCTGATTTTTTTATCGCCTATCCACACTATTTCACTGTTTTCGATATCGGTAAGCTCCAAATTGACCTGATAGTAGTTGACCCTCTCCTTTTTATAGGTGTCCACAATGGAGTTGATGTCACCATTCATCATGAAGTCGGCTCCCAGTTCCTTCCCCCATGCTTTGGCTGTGGCAGTTGAAGCAAACTCTTGCTGGGCAGCACGCTCGCGACGCAGCTCTTCACGTTTGTCGCCGGCCTGCACCAGTCTTACTTTACCCGAATTGATAAAAGCACGTTCTATATCTTTAATAAAGGTTTCGGCGCTTATGTGTTCGTGTGACTGGTTGTAAACCAAACCCACTACCACAACAGGCTTCTGGCCGTTATGGGCTTGCATGGATTCCGTAAGCCAACGGCCATCAAGCACTTGTTCAACCATTGCTTCAGCCACCATGCGTGAGTCGGTATCGTTCCATCGTCCGCTCAGGTCGATAATTTCCTGGGTATCTACGCGCTGTACTTTGTGGGTGGCACAACCGCCAAGCAATGCAAGAGCAGTCGTAATCAGAATTGCGGAAAAAGTAGTTTTCATAATATTAGGATTTTCGTGTTTAGGTTCAAATTGTATGCCAACCCGGGCTGTGGTTGCAAAAGGCTCTAAAAATTCTGAACTATTTTTATGGTGCTAAGATAGTGATTAATTTGTTTAACCAGATCTTCGCTGTTGTGGTCGGGTATCTCAAAGGTCAGGTCCATGGCATCGTCCCAAACAGCTGTAAAGCCTACTTTAAAATGAGCCAATGATAAATGAGCCATGGTTTTTAATGCAAAATAGTTGTTGGCACTCATCATAAAAAGTGCATCGAAGGGGGTGGCAATAAGCTCTTTTACCTGATGTGAACTGGGTAAAAAGAAAAAGGAAAAATCATTGAGTGTAATAAAATTAGATGTTTGATCACCAATAAAGGGCATCTCCTGTTTGCGTGATTCGATGCATCCAACGACTTTCACCCGAGTATTATTTTGGCTCAGTTGCTTCTCAAAAAGTTTGGTTTGCCGATAACATCTCTCCGAAGAAGCATCAAAAACGATGGCTGCAGTTTTTATCTGATCCATGGTCTTGATTTGCATGGTTCGGTACTGCCTTTTCAAAAGGTTGTTGAGCCAATACCGGCCAATGGTTTCTCTTTGTTTCTTTAGGAAAGTCACGTTAATCAGCCTTAGTTTTCAATAAGTTTTATAAAGTCCTCTTCCGAAATAATAGAGACACCCAGCTTTTCGGCTTTTTCGAGCTTTCCGGGGCCCATATTTGCACCGGCTACCAAATAGCTGGTTTTGCCGGTGACCGATGAGGTGTTTTTTCCACCATGCATTTCAATCAGCTCTTTAATACGGTCGCGTGAATGATGGGTAAAGGTACCACTTATTACGATGGTTAAACCCTGAAGTCGCGATGTTTTTTGAGGAGCATCATCCGTGGTGGTATTTTCAAATTGCAATCCGAAATGTTTTAGTTCATTTACCATTTTCTGGTTGGCTTCCGATTGAAAGAAAGCCTGGATGCTGCCGGCTATTTTTTCGCCTATCTCATCCACCGCCATCAATTGTTTCAGGGAGGCCGAGGCCAGTTGGTCGATGGAGCCGATGGCCTGCGCCAGTTTTTTGGCTACTGTTTCACCCACGAATCGTATTCCAAGGGCAAATAATACACGGGGAAAGGGTACTGTCAATGACTTTTGAATGCTTTCAAGGATATTACCGGCCGATTTTTCACCCAGCCTCTCCAATCCGGTTAACTGAGAGGCCTGTAAGCGGTAAAGATCCGAAATAGTGTGAACCAGCCCATTGTTGTAAAGCATGTTGATGGTTTCCTTTCCCAGTCCGTCGATATTCATGGCTTTCCGGGAAATGAAGTGTTCAATCTTGCCTTTTATCTGCGGCGGACAACTGGCGCTGTTGGGGCAGTAATGTGCTGCTTCGCCTTCTACCCGCATCAGGGGGGCGCCACATTCGGGACAATGGGAGATAAAGGTGACCGGTTGACTATTTATGTGGCGTTGTTCTAAAATTACGCCCGTAATCTTTGGGATAATCTCGCCTCCTTTCTCAACTTTAACCATGTCGTTCAGATGAAGACCGAGTTCTGAGATGATGTCGGCGTTGTGGAGCGTTGCGCGCTTTACAACAGTGCCGGCCAGCAGTACCGGCTCAAGATTGGCTACCGGGGTAACGGCGCCGGTGCGCCCCACCTGAAAATCCACCGAAACCAGTCGTGTGACAGCTTCTTCGGCTTTAAACTTATAGGCAATGGCCCACCGTGGAGATTTGGCCGTAAAGCCCAATTGCTCCTGTAACGTTATGCTATCTACTTTTATAACTACACCGTCGATGTCGAAGGGCAGATGGTGACGTTGACTGTCCCATTTTCTGATAAAGGTGAAAACCTCTTCCAGATTGTTGCACAGTTTCATATAGGGGGAAACTTTGAGTCCCCAGGCACCTGCTTTTTTTAGATTTTGAAAGTGGCTGTTGCCGGGCAGTTGGTCGCCCAGCATATAATAAAGAAAACAATCGAGCGGCCGGCGGGCCACCAGAGAGCTGTTTTGAAGCTTAAGGGAGCCGGCAGCTGCGTTGCGCGGATTGGCAAAGGGCGGCTCATCTGCTTCTGCGCGCTGACGGTTTAGCATTTCAAATCCTTCGCGGGGCAGAAATATCTCTCCACGCATCTCAAATTCGGAGGGGAAATGGCCCTGAAGGCGTAGGGGAATAGCACGGATGGTGCGGACATTTTGGGTTACATCGTCGCCTACGGTGCCATCGCCGCGGGTAACGGCCCGTTGCAGAGCGCCGTTAATATAGGTAAGTCCAATGGCTGTGCCATCGTATTTTAATTCGCAGGTGTATTTAAAGTCAGACCCCACCTGACGTACCACGCGGTTATGAAAATCAGTGAGTTCCTGTTCTGAATAGGTGTTGCTCAGCGAAAGCATAGGGTATTTATGCACCACCTGTTCAAATGTCCTGTTCAGGTCGCTCCCCACCCGCATGGTAGGACTATCGGGATCGGCAAATTCAGGATGCTCCTTTTCCAGGTCAGCCAGCTCCCGCAGTTTCTTATCGTACTCATAGTCCGATATCCGAGGGTCGTTGAGTACGTAGTAACGATTATTGTGGTCGTTGAGTTCGCTGCGGAGCTCTAAAATATGTTGGTGCACAGAAGCTTTATCCATATTTATTCGGAAGATATTTTTATTCTCACAAATTTAGCTCAATTTTTAGACAATAGCCCGGTTACCTTTTGTTTATGCGAAAGGGCAATGGCGTCGTTTCCTATTTGGTGCTGTTTGGGTATTTTGGCTTCGCTCAACGCCGTGCTACGCTCGATGTAACGCTTTGTGGACAAATATAATTCAGCAATGCCGCACCGCTGGTGCTACTCGGTCTAATCCCAACGGTCCTGATAAACCGGAATGATCTCCATTTCATTGGAGTTGAGTATCTGTTTTACGTGGGGGTAGTTTCTGGTAAATCCCAATACGAAACCACCGCCGCCTGAGCCGCATAATTTAAGATAATAATCATCCGTCTCTATGCCCAGTTTCCACCATGGCATCATTGAGGCTGGTATCATTTCGTTAAGATACTGAAGCTGAACCATTGAGAACTCTTTCAGAGTACTAAAAAACTTGTCGGAATTGTTGTCTAACAAATGGTGGATGCAGTGGTTGTTCAACGGCACCAACTGATTGTCAATTACGTTGCGAAATTGCTCACTGGTTTCGTAACTGTTCATAAAAAAGTCCACCAGTGGTGCCGTCTTCCAAGGCTTGCCGCTGTTGATAAGAAAAATGGTGTTGTCGGTTGTTTTGTTATAGGGTGGAATGCCTACCGGTTCGATATAGTGGAGGTCTTTGAGCAGCAAAGGGTGTTTAAGGTAGCATATCAAAGGATCAATACCCGAGCTGGTGCCGTGGAAATAGGATTCCAGCTGAGCCAGTTCAGATTTCAGCTCCTTTATTTGTTCGGCAGTTAACCGGGCTGTTGCATCTTTTTTATCCTTCACATACCGGTTATAAAGAGCTGCCACCAATGCCCCACTGCTACCAAGTCCGTAGCCCTCAGGAATAGTGGATTCAAAGTAGAGGCCCTGTCCCAGGTCCTGCTTCATACGGGAGGTGTTGAAGCCGCACAGCATTTTACCCTTCATCTTCAATTGGTTTAGGTAGTTCCAGTAGGCATTCAGTTGATTGTTGGAGTGCCGTGCAAAATCGAGATTGGTGTAGGCGGTTTTGTTTATAAATGCAAGCTCTCCGTTAAAGTGAGCATAAGGAATGGTAAGGCCCATGGAGCCTTTCAATATACTGTACTCTCCGAAAAGCATTATTTTTGAGTAATAGTTGCCTTGATGGTTGTCGTTTTTCATATGGGGACTTAATTTGATCTTACTTCTTTTAATTTTTGCGGGCCATCACCAATCCTGTCGCGAATAACTGTTTTGCTTTCGCAAAGCGGAACAAGGGCCGTCGTCATCCAATCTTTAACCGATGGAGCATAAGCATCGGGATAAAGGATGTGTAAGTTGGGCCCGGCATCCAGACTGAATCCCACGGGTATGTTACTCTCCTTTCGCCACGACCTTACCCGTTGGATAGCTTCAAGGGTGTTGGCATGAAGGAGCGTGTAACCCGGTGAGCTGCTCATCATCAGCGCATGTAACGAAAGAGCCTCATTTTCCGCTAAATTAATAAATGCATCCATATCACCACTCTTAAGGAGTTCTGTCAGCTCCATCGTATTTGTTCGTGCCTGTCTCAACCGGCCCTCTTTGTATGGATGGCTGTTCATAAGCCTGTGGCCCTCACTGCTGCTTACACTTTTGATTTTACTGCTGATGATAAGAATGTCGTTGTGTAAATTCCGGAATATGGGCGCAGGAGTCACCGGCAGGGGAATGGCGAAATTATCAGAGCTTTTGGAGAATCCGGGCATGCGGCCCCATAGATTCCATCCTCCGTAAACTGATCGTGCAGCGCTGCCGGAGCCCAGGCGTGCCAATGTGGACGCCAGTTTCAGGTTTATAGTTTGGCTGCCGGCCAGTTGCGCTTCGAGGTCGCAGAGGCACAGTGCCAGTGCGCTCATCGAGCTTGCCGAAGAAGCGATGCCGCTGCTGTGCGGAAAGCTGTTATGACTTTCAATATTCAGAAAAAAGTTATTTAAATGGGGCAAAAAGGGTCGTGTAAGCTGCAGAAAAGTGTTAATTTTTGGTAGAAAAGAGGGCTGCTCCATTCCATCCAACCGAAAGGACAAGCCGCCACCCGTTTTGGGTGAAATAGCAACGCGCGTGATAGTTACAGCTTCGGATAGCGTGAAGCTTACCGATGGATTGATCGGAACCTGCACCTCTTTTTTCCCCCAATATTTTACAATGGCAAGGTTCGATGGACTTTGCCAGGTAGATGAAAGGGTAAATTCGTGCGCGTCAGGGTTCATTTGTTTAATATTATTTCATTAAGGCTAAATAGGGTATGATGGCCTTTTGTTTGAAAAAAGTTTACAATATCGCTCTTTTTTTGATACGAGAGGCATAAAATAAAATCGCCTCCCCAGGCACCCAATGATTTCATAGCACCCTTAAAGTCAGGAAACAACCTATCTTTCACTGTTTTAAGTCCGGTTATTTTTTTTATTAATATTTCATGCCTACTCATCAATTCCATAAAATTATCTTCTGAGGTGGATTGAGCCATCTGATGGCTGATGTGTGAAATCTCCTCAAGAATTGTGGGATTCACTTTTTTATTTTTGTTGTAACTACTAATGGCATTTGCTGAGTTTTGTTTTCGGTTCAGGTACACCACCCAAAGACGGTCGATGAAAGGGGGCGAAAAAGGAGCCGGTGTTACAATGGGCAACTGTGGTGTGCTGAGTCGGTAAAACAGCGGTCCGCTGGCCGATGCACAGGCAATATCGTAGCCCGAGCCACCAAATGTGAGCGCCAATAATTGGTAAGGGTCCGTTTTGAGCCACAATGCCAGGTTGTTGATCAGCGTGGAGCTGCTTCCCCAGCCCCAGGCGGGATTAAATTCAAGGGTGGTTTGTATGTGAAGTCCTGACAACTTGCTCTTGCTGAGTTGGGCCAGTTGGAGGGCTTGCAGGAGAATGTTTTTAAGTTGCAAAGCTGTTTGCGGGTTGTTGCTTTCTAAAAGTTGCAAATCGCCATCGTAACGGGCATTGAACCATTCACCTTGTGGATTCTGTGCGCCCCAAAACAATCCGGATGTGCTGCCTTGGGTCACGACCATTTTCTGGCCGCTTTTCAGGGGCAAGGCCAGTGCCAAAGCACCATCTAATACAGCATATTCGGCCGAGAGTAACAATTTTCCGTGACTGTAATAAACGCTTTTCAATGAAATGTGTTATAGGTTTCTGGATTCATTTATAAACAACCTGACAGCATTAGCCGAGATGGTTTTCTCCCGGAAATATTTCAAAGCCGCAGTTTTTTCACTCCGGCTTGCGTCCAGTGCATTCAGCAAATTGGTAAGATGCAGTTTCATATGTCCCTTTTGAATGCCGGTGGTTACCAATGAGGTTATTGCCGAGAAATTGCAGGCCAGGCCGGCCGCTGCAGAAATGCCCATAAGCTTTTGGGCCGAAGGATAGCCCAGGAGTTCCAGTGCCAGCGCTGCCATAGGATGCAGGTTGGTGAGCCCTCCTACAGTGCCCAGAGCAACAGGCAGGGTAAGCTCAAACTTGAAAATGTGATTGGGTGTGAGCTTACATTCAGATAGAGAGCGGTATTGCCCCTGTCGGGCGGCAAAGGCATGAGCGGCTGCTTCAACGGCTCTAAAGTCGTTGCCTGTGGCAATTACCACCGCGTCGGCACCATTGAGGATGCCTTTATTGTGGGTCACTGCGCGGGAGATTTCGTTAAGGGCTATGTCAGTGGCCATTTTAAAACGTTGGGCAAATGTGTCGGAAGGCAGGCCTGCTGCCATAGGGGAAAGCGCGTCGATGGGGCACTCCACCGAGCAGGTGACCAGGCATTGTGGCGTGTAGTTCGACAAGATGGCCATGATTATTTCGGGTGGTTCATACTCTTTGAGTAGCCGGGAGCTGCGGAAGAACTCAATAAACGGGGCTTTCATCTCTTCCAGGCAGGAGTTGATGAAGTTGGCACCCATGCTGTCCACCGTTTCAAAGGAGACATTGAGCTGCCAGGTGCCTGAAAGACGGGGGGAAGGTAATATCTCCATGGCGGTGATACCGCCTCCGCGTTTTTCCATGTTGGCAGTGAGTGGCCTCACAGCTTGTCTCAAATGATTCTCTAATCCTTTGGGAAATGGCGACAGCAAAGGGGAGGGGCCTTTCCAGTTGAACCATAGATGGCCCACTTTAACGGTGCTGAGAACCGTGGCGTTAAATCCACCGTGCTGGGCCCAAAAGGAGGCCGCGCGGCTGGCTGCAGCTACCACTGAACTCTCTTCGGTGACCATCGGCACTGCATAGCTTTCTCCGTTTATCACGAAGTTGGGCGCTACACCAAAAGGCAGGTAAAAATTGGAAAGGGTGTTTTCCGAAAAGTCGTCAAATAGAGCCTGCTCTTCTTTATGGCGGTATTTCTCAAGGCTGTGCCGGAAATGGGGAGGCAGATGGTATCTTTTTGTCAGCCACTCTATCTTCTCTTCTCTCGTTAAACCGGAGAATCCTATAATAGGTTGATTCACTATTCTTTTATTTTTAGATATTGGGAGGCAATGCCCAGTCCTTTTTTTATCTGATTTACAAACCCACGGAGCGTTTCATAATCATCTAATGCGTATTGCAGAAATGTGGAACCCATCCCAAAAACAGATTTCAATTGGCACAGCTGCATCAGATAATAGCCTTGAGTGACCTGGGTGATGCCTCCCGAAATGATGATCTCTTTGCATTTTGTTGGATGATGGGAGGCGATCTGGTTGACCATTTGTGTCATTTCCAGCGCCGTATGTCCAACGTTGGCAAATGTTTCGACCAGGCTTTTATAGGAGCCAGTGCTACGTGCCTGTTCCAGCCGCGTAAAGTTGGTGCCTCCCAGTGCACCAAACTCAATGGCCTGGATGGGAAGTGCCAGTAATCTTTCCAGGCTTTTAGGGCCCATGCCCTGGCCAACTTCCTTAACAATCACCGGCAGGCTTGTGGAGGCAACAAATGCTTCGAGGGTGTCGATAGGGGCCACGGACAGCCGGTCTCCTTCGGGCTGAAAAGCTTCCTGCAGCGGATTTACATGAATGATAATGCCGTCGGCACTTAGTTGGTGCACCAGCTGCCCGACCCGCTCTTGCTGCTTATTTTTAACAAGCTCTTCCAATTGTGCAATGCCCAGGTTGGCGTAGAGTGGTACCTGGTTGCCCATGTATCTTCGTACATTGAAGTCCTCCAGATGGGTGCTGTCGTTGAGCAGTGCCCGGCAGGAGCCTAATCCCATACCCATGCCAAATTCGCCACAGGCCGTGGCCAGGTTGCGGTTAATGGTGGCTGCCGCCTGAGTGCCGCCGGTCATGCTGCTCACCCATACAGGCAGATTCAGGGTTTTCCCGGCAAATGAAAATGGTTTAAAAATACCATTGTGATGTGGTGCAAGCAACGGCTCGTAGAAAAACCGGGCATCCGCTTCTTCTTTCTCTATCCGTGAGGAGAAGGCGAGGTCGATATGGTCTTTTTTTCTCTCTTCCATGTCACATATATTTTCATCACTTTGATTCCGCCTCAGGGTATCATTGACACTCTCTTATCAAATGTTTTGAAAAAACAGTTTTCCTGTGGGTACTATTTAATACCCAAATGCCGGGCTATTACAAATCTCAGAATCTCTGAGGTTCCTTCCCCGATTTGCAGAATGCGCTGATCGCGGTAAAAGCGTTCTATGGGATTGTTTTTGAACAATCCGGCCCCTCCAAAAATCTGCACCGCTTCATCGGCTATCTCCCGGGCAATTTCAGAGGTGTAGAGTTTGGCAATGGCCGCCTCACGTGCGTAGGACATATTTTTGTCTTTGAGCAGGCAGGCGTTGTAGAGGGTATTGCGTGCCAGTTCAAGTTTCATATCCATATCGGCCAGTTTAAAGCTGATGCCTTGAAACTTTGAGATGGTTTGTCCAAATTGTTCACGTTTTTGGGCATATTCCAAAGCCTGCTCAAAGGCACCCTGGGCCAGTCCCAGGCCCATGGCTGCAATGGAGAGTCTGCCGGCATCCAGCGTTTTGAGCATATACCGTGCGCCCTGTCCCTCTTTCCCCAGCAGGTTATCGTGGGGTACGCGGCAGTTGGTGAATGTTATCTGGCCGGTATCCGAGGCTCGCCACATCATTTTGCCTGTCATACGTTCTGCATGAAACCCTGGCGTATTCTTCTCTACCAAAATGGTGGTAAGCCTTTCTTTTCCATGCTCATCGGCAGTCATCACCTGCAGGGTAACACCCAATGTGAGTTCATTGGCCGAGTTGGTGATGTAACGTTTGCTGCCATTTATAACCCACTCATTGTTTTCGAGCACCGCTTTGGTTTTGGTGCCGCGCGCATCGGAACCGGCGGTCTCTTCGCTGAGACCAAAGGCCCACAGATGTTCGCCTGTGGTGAGGAGTGGCAGGTATTTTTGTTTCTGGCGGGGGGTTCCGTAATCGAATATAGGGGAAATACCCAGGCTGTTATGGGCCGCTACGGTGCCTGCCTGCGAGGCATCTATTCTTGAAAGTTCTTCTATGGCTATGATGTAGGAGAGGGTGTCGAGCCCCTGGCCGTTGTATTCGCGCGGCAGGGTAATGCCCAGGAGGCCTGCGCGGCCCAACTCGCGAGTGAGCGGGGCAGAAAATTTCTCTTCCAAATCCAGCTTTGCGGCTTGCGGGGCGATAATTGTTTCTGCAAATTGCCGCACCTTTTTGCGATATTCTTCGTGCTTTTCAGTTGTTAAAATCATTGACAGGTTTAGTTATTCATTGAGTAATACGGGTTGATTTACGTCTTCAAAGATAGCCAATACCTGTCCCGCTTTCACCTGTTCTCCATTTAAAATCCTGATCTCTTTTATTGTCCCCGACGTTTCTGCAATCAGATGGTTTTCCATCTTCATGGCTTCCAGTATCATAACTGTATCTCCTTTGGTTGCAAAATCGCCGGCCCGAAGGTTTATTTTAACAATTCTGCCAGGAATAGGGGCTGATAATTTTTGGGAACCGGTTTTGTTACCTGATTTTTTTTCGGGAATGTCACCGGGTGAAAAACCGGGTATGAGTTTATAGGAATATCCATCAATGCTGAGCAAAAGCTCCTTAGGGTAGGAGTAGTGCCAGGTGAGTTGGTTGAGGCGGCCGTTGATGTAAAATGAGAGTTTTTGCTCCGAAATCAGTGCCTGGGATAAGTTGGACTGCGGAATGTTGTTGAGGCTCCAACGAATATCTTCATCCCCCCCTGTTGCATTTATTCCTATTGAATAGGGTTGCCGGTTGAACCAAATCAGTGTATTTCCATTCCACCGTTTATGGCCCAATCTGTTCCACACATTGTTGACATTGCTGTTGCGGTACAGTGTCAGCCAAACCACATAAGCTGCCAGCAGGAGCCTGGTTTTTTCCTGCCCATTGGGCTGCATGTTCTGTTCCAGAGTGATTTTATGGTGCTCTATAAAATGGGTATGAGTATTGCCACTGACGAACTCTTTCGTTTTAAAAACAGTGTTCAGAAAAGGAAGATTGGTGGTGGTGCCCAATAGAGTTGTTTGAGCCAGGGCCTTTCGCATTTTAGCAATGGCCATGCTTCTGCAGGAATCGTGTGTGATTATTTTTGCCAGTAAGGGGTCAAAAAGAGGAACTATCTCGGTGGGCGCATAAAAAAAGGTGTCGGTGCGTGCCACAGTTTGGTCGGGCCACATTACCAGCCTTAAATGGCCTGGAGAGGGACTGAAATCTGAGAGCGCATTTTCGGCGTATACACGCGCTTCAATGGCATGGCCATTCATAGTAATTTCCTGTTGCGAAAACTCAAGCGGCAGTCCCATGGCGACTCTTATCTGTTGTTCCACCAGATCGATGCCTGTGATGGCTTCGGTTACTGGATGTTCCACCTGGATGCGTGTGTTCATCTCCAGAAAATAATGATCTCCTGCCCGGTCCACCAAAAACTCTACTGTGCCGGCATTGAAGTATCCAATCTCCCGGCACAGGAGCAGGGCATCGCGGGTCAATTTTTCCCTTAAACCTGCATTCACGGCAGATGAGGGTGCTTCTTCGATTATTTTTTGATATCGCCGCTGTATGGAGCACTCGCGCTCAAAAAGATGTACCAGATGGTTGTGGTGATCACCCAAAACCTGCACTTCTACGTGCCGGGGCGATTCCAGGTATTGCTCCACATAAACGGTGGCATCTCCAAAATAGCTGAGTGATTCGCGGGCGGCCTCTTGCAGAAGTTGTTTTAACAGGGCGGGGGAATGCACCAGTCTCATCCCTTTTCCACCACCTCCGGCCGCCGCTTTGATTAAGAGGGGGTAGGACAACATCTCTTTTTGCTCCAAAATTTCGGATGTCGTGCCGGTAACTCCCTTTGTGACCGGAATACCCGATTTACGTGCAATGCGACGTGCTTCAAGCTTGTTGCCCATGGCGGCAATGGCCTCAGGAGAGGGACCAATCCATATCAATCCGGCTTGTTGCACCTTGCGGGCGAAGTCAGCACTTTCGGAGAGGAATCCGTAGCCCGGGTGGATGGCATCTGCACCAGCTTTAAGAGCCATGGAAATAAGCTGCTCCGGATTGAGATAGGTATCGGAAAGCAGATTGCCGTGTAAAAGGATGGATTGACTGGCACTTAATGTGGGCTCTTCGTTTTTCTCATCACTGGTAAAGGGTAAAACCACTTCAATGCCCATTTTACGGGCGGATTTTGCAATTCGATGGGCAATTTCGCCTCTGTTGGCAATGAATACTTTATTGATTATCGTTTTTTTCATCTTCAATATTCCAGGAGGGCAGGCGTTTTTCAAAAAAGGCGTTAACACCTTCGGCACCCTCCTCTGTTAAACGTGCACGGGCAATTATTGTTGAACAATTATGCATAAAATCTTCGTCGATGTGAACAATTGAATTTGTAATTCGGTTCAGAAGAATCTTAGTTTCTTTAGTGGCTGCCGGACTGTTACCGGCTATTTGTTCAGCAATTTCACGGGCTTTAGAGCTTAATTTTTCTCTGGAAACCACATAATGCACCAGCCCCATCTCTTTGGCCCCGATGGCATCGAAGGGCATTGCAGTGAGCATAGCCTGCCGTGCATGTGTTATTCCCGTTTTTAAAACCACCCAGGGCGCTACAGTGGCGGGGGCCAGCCCCAGGGAGGTTTCGCTGAAGCAGAATTTTGTTTCGGGATGTGTTACAACAACATCGGCACAGGCCATCAGGCCTATGGCACCCCCATAGGCTCCTCCTTCTACTTCGGCAATTACCGGTCTGGCAAAGTTATATAAAGTTTGGTAGAGTTCGCTGAAAAGGTTGGCATCTTTCACATTTTGCTCCATGCTTTGCCAGCTTCCGCGTCGCATCCACTCCAGGTCGGCGCCGGAGCAGAAAAAATGGTTGCTGCCCGAGAGAACCAACACTCTGATGTGGTTATTGGTTTCATTCTCTTTAAGAAAACCGATGAGCTGTTCTACCAATTCCTGGTTGAGGGCATTTCGCTTATCGGGCCGGTTTAATTGGAGATAGCAAATTGAGCGTTCATATTTTAAATTGAGAATATTCATGTGGGTTGTACGTTATTTTTTATCCGCGGTTTTCATCAGAAATTTCTGTATTATATCTTCTGTTGTGATGGTTTTACATCCTGAAGATGCCATATTTGGGTTCAGCGATGGGTGCATTGAGCGACATTGCCAGCCCCATTCCTAATAGATCCCGGGTATCGGCCGGATCGATGATGCCATCGTCCCAAAGCCGGCTGGTACTGTAATAGGGTGAGCCTTCAGTTTCGTATTTTTCAAAAATGTCGTTTTCAATTTGTTTTAATTCTTCGGATGTTACCTTACGTTTACCGGCGCGGGCCTGTTCCTCTTTTAGTGTGCAGAGCACTTTGGCGGCTTGTTGGGCGCCCATAACGGAGATGCGGGCATTGGGCCACATAAACAGAAGACGCGGATCGTAAGCCCGCCCGCCCATGGCATAGTTTCCTGCACCGTACGAACCACCAATGATTACGGTAAAAAAGGGCACTACCGAATTGGCCAGCGCATGTACCATTTTAGCACCATGCTTGGCAATGCCTTGTTGTTCGTACTCTTTGCCTACCATAAATCCTGTGATATTTTGCAGAAAAATCATGGGAATCTGCCGGTGATTGCAAAGTTGAATAAAATGGGTGCCTTTCAGGGCCGACTCCGAAAAGAGAATGCCGTTATTGGCCAGAATGCCCACCTTATACCCGTGAATTTTTGCGAATCCGGTAACCAGGGTGGTGCCGTAATCTTTTTTGAATTCCTGAAAGCGACTGCCATCGGTCAGGCGCATGATGATTTCCCGCACATCGGGGAAGGGTTGCCGACCTGTTGGGATGAGGCCATAGAGTTCTTCGGCAGGATGGCGGGGCCCTTCCGGCTCTCCGGATTCGGGATTTATTCTCGTTTTTATGGGGAAGGATTCCACGATGTTTCGGCAAATGTGCAACGCGTTCTCATCATTTTCGGCAATATGGTCGGCCACTCCGCTGATGGAGGTGTGCACAACGGCGCCACCCAGCTCTTCGGCGGTGACCTCCTCACCGGTGGCCGCTTTGACCAGAGGCGGGCCCGCCAGAAAAATGGTGCCCTGATTGCGTACAATGATGGTTTCGTCGCTCATGGCGGGAATATAGGCGCCGCCGGCAGTGCATGAACCCATCACAATAGATATTTGGGGAATTCCTCTTGCCGAAAGCCGGGCCTGATTAAAGAATATGCGGCCGAAATCTTCACGGTCGGGAAATACTTTTGCCTGTTCGGGTAAAAAGATACCTCCCGAATCAACCAGGTAAATGCATGGAAGATAGTTCTGCCCGGCTATTTCCTGCGCTCTCAGATGTTTTTTAATGCTTTCGTGCACATAGGTTCCCCCTTTTACCGTGGCATCGTTGGCCACTATCATCACTTCACGGCTGTGAATTACCCCGATGCCGGTTACTACCCCGGCTGCCTGAAATTGATTGTCGTATTGGTCCCAGGCAGCCAATGGCGAAAGCTCTAAGAAAGGCGTATGGGGGTCCAGTAGTTTTTCAATACGCTGGCGAACCAACAACTTCCCACGCGACAGGTGTTTCTTTCGCAGGTATTCGGGCCCTCCTTCTGATGTTGCGATTAGTCTGGCATGAAGTGTTTGGGCCAGTGAAGCATTTTCCTCGCGATTTTGCCTGAATGTGGGGGAGTTGGTATCTATTGCACTGGTTAGTTGGTCCATTTTGGGTTTGACTGTATCATTTAGTGTTTTCTGGTCTTGCAAAGATACAGTTCTTCACGGATTGAAAAAGATTGAAGGAAAAAGATTGAAGACATCTGCCTGCCGGCAGGCAGGTAAGGCAGGGAAGGCAGAAGACGGATGAACGGTAAAAGGTAGAAAGTAAGCGGAAAAAGAAAAAGGGAAAAGATTATATATAAAAAAATCTTGTAAAGACGCACGGCTGCGCCTGCCTACCGGTAGGTCGACGTCTCTATCGAGCCACCCTCAACCCTGAGCTCTGAGCCTGCGCCTCCTGTACAGACGCACAATTTGTGCGTCTCTAACAACTCACAACCCTGAACTCTCAACCCCCGTTCCCCTTCCCACCAGAATGCCATAGATGCTTTTGCTGTTGGTCACGAATTCGCTCAGTGGCACTTTTGAAAGCTCTACCTGTTTTCCCGACAGGGAGGCATGAATAAAATGGAGTCCGCCGGGAAGATGAACGGCAAAGGCCACATGCGACACATCCAGCCCCTCTAATGTGTTGCAGAAACCAATGATATCTCCATCTTCAATCTGTTTGGCTACTGTTTCTATATGGTTGCCGGATATAAATTTCAAATCATACCCTGAGATTCGTTTTTCAATGTTGGCCATATCTTCAACAAATTGAGGGTTTTCGGCCAATTGTCTGTATTTATCGGGATGTTTCGACATAAAGCTGACCTCAGATTTAAACGGGGCATCTCCTATCTGGTTGCTCACAATCCTGATCAGTCCTTTCTCATTGTTGTTTACCAGCCAATCGGTGAAATAATGCAGCCGTGAAGGGTATTGATCAATCACCCCATCGCGGTAACGTATTTGTATGAGGCTGCGGGTAAAATCGTCGAACCCTGTTTGGTTCTGTTGGATGCACTGGGAGATTGCGAGAACATTTTCGGCAAAAGTGGTACAATCGAACTCACGGAGATTAACCACCAGTTCTTCAGGGCCCTCAACTTCTAAGGTAGAGGCCTCGTAGGGAGTTCCGGTGAAGTAGCGGGCCACTTTGGTCATTATTTCCGGGAAGGAGAGTGAAGATAGATTATTTTCCTGCGCATAAGTCATGATCCCTTGAAGTATCAGGGTATCTTCTATCGTTGCATGTATCTGGTTGCCCAAAACAGGCCGGGACTCAACTACTGGAAAAACATTAATGCTCTTTTCTTTATTTTGTGTGGATGTGCCACAAGAGACGTTAAACCACAAAGCAGTCGCTAATAAAAATCTGAATACCATAGACGTTAATATAATGATGCTCTTGGGAGCGTGTTTATATTTCTTTTACCATATTGTCGCACCGCCTGGTGCCTGGTGCCTGATGCCTATTTCACTTTCATCTTTTCTCCTATCCAACCCTCGGGTAGGTAAACAGTGGTTTAGCTCCGAGCCCTTCTTTCTTAATCTTGAGCACTTCGTCGTTCGTCAGTGGTGAAAATTTAAGTCCCAGACCCAGAGACATGTGAAAGAGGTCTTCATTTCCGGGGGGAATGGCGGCTGTAACCGGATGCGACAAGGTAAAGCGCAGTCCGGTAAGGGCTTCGTCCGGTTCGGACAAGGGCTCATACCAGCATTTGGAGATTTTGTTGGTGGCGTTAGGTGGCCAGGGGCCTTTGGCCATGGCTTTGAGTGCCAGAATACCCATCCCTTTGTCTTGCGCACGTTGCAGCACCTGAGCTCCAAAATTCCCGGCATACCAGGTGTTGTAACTCACCGGAAAGAGAATGGTGTCGAACTCGAATTGATCCATTAGCGACATAGCAGCCTCTACCGAATGGGCCGAGAAACCCAGAAAGCGTACTTTGCCTTCATCGCGAGCTTCCAGGAATGTTTCCATAGCACCATCGGGCGCAAATATCTGCTCCACATCTTCGGGGGTAGTTACGGCATGAAGCTGATAAAGATCGAAATGATCGGTGTGTAAGTTCTTCAGCGATTGCTCCAATTCCCGGCGGGCGCCCTCTTTGCTGCGCTCAGTGGTTTTGCAGGCCAGAAACACATCTTTGCGGTAAGGTTCCAGTGCCGGGCCCAGCTTTACTTCGGCATCACCATAGGATGGGGCCACATCAAAATAATTTACCCCATAGTCAATGGCCTCCTTCACTCGTTGCACCGATTGCTGTGGCGTTGCATCCATTACAACAATGCCACCAAAACCAATAATAGAGAGTTTTTCCCCGGTTTGGCCCAATGCTCTTTTTTCCAGATTACCTTTTGGTTGTTCTCTCAGGATACCCGATAGTTGTGCGGGGAAGAGTGAGAGCATGGAAGCGGCACCGGCGGTTTGTTTTATAAAAGTTCTTCGTTTCATATCTATAGAATAGATGAATTTTTTGGAAGATAATAGCTTTGAAAGTTACAAAAGTTTAAATTAAATTTCAAGTAGAAGTTTATTTATCAACTTTCCGGCTGAAATTTCTAAACAACCAGGGAAGCGGCCCTCTTTTATTTCGTTTTTTCGTTAAGCCAGCTTTTAAAGTCGTTCCACGACTCTCTGAACTCATCGCCCATCTCGTTTAACTTGTCGCCGGCATTATCACCCATTTTATCTAATTTGTCGTCCGTCTTGTCAAGACTCTCTTTAATATTATCACCGGTTCGTTTCCCCCAGTTTTTCAGGTCTTTTTTCATTTCGCGTGCTCTCTCTTGCATATTCTCCAGTGCTTGCTCCGCCTTTTGGTTAGCTTCTTTGCTTCCATCTTTAACATTTTTTCTGATGCCGTCTATTGACTTGTTGAAATTATCCAACGCCTGATTAAGCTTTTCGCGAAAGTCGGGATCGTCTTCCGAGATTTGATTAATATTCTGACGGAGCTGCTTTAACTCTTTTTGAGCTTCGTTCATCGCCTTTTCAGCATCGCTGCTTTTTTTAGGCTGATTGCATGAATAAAAGGAGAAGATGAGTGACAACAAAATCGCGCTGAGTAAAAATTTTTTTCCAGCTTTCATGATGTTTGGTTTTTAGTTTTAAAAAGAAGTGTTTATGATGGAAAAACAAGTTGTGAATACCCTTTGTTTAAAGGGTCGATATTTTTTTATTTTAAAATTTATATTTGTCTGCAGTCACTTGAGGGATATGCTTATTGTATGACTTTATAATGCTCAGTTTTTAAGGTAAGAGTTAAACAAAATCGCAGCGGCTGTTGTTACAATAGTAATCATAAGGTAATTGAATCTTATTCCTATTTGGTTGTTAATCAGGCAAAGTAGGTGAGTTTAAGTTCAATACCGATCCTATTCGTTAGGTAGTTGATTTTGAATAGTGTGGATAGTTGTTTACAAAATGTGTCTGAAAAGCCACACCTTAGAAAGAGTATTTGTAATTAAAGTTCTGGAGTCCAGGTGCCTGTGATTTCTGGTACAGTTTTGAGAGATTAATAGCAAGTTATTTATAAGTTTTATTTTTTTAGTATTCATCTAAATTTAAAGAAAAATGGATAAGTTAGAATTTAAAGGCAATTGGAACATTGCCAAAGGAAAACTTAAGCAAAAGTATGCTGGTTTAACCGACGATGATCTTGCGTACGCCAAAGGTAAAGAAGATGAATTGTTGGGGCGCTTGCAGAAAAAGACGGGAAAAGCCCGGCAGGAATTGATTGATGAAATCAAGGACCTCTAATGCTCTCTACCCTTGGATTTAGGGTTATCGGTTTGGATGTTTCGGATTAACTTGAGTTGAAACCCAAGATTGAAAGGTTTCGCATATTAACCGGAACATTCAGACCGGTATTTTTACCCTTTACTATTTTAAAAATAGGGTTATGATGTTTCAGTTTATTTGCACCACAACGGTGAGGGACTGAAACGAGCAGAACATGATGTTAAACTTAAAAACAAATATGATGAGAGGAATTTTGTACATTATAGCTGTAATTCTGGTGATTGGTTGGCTTCTTGGATTCTTTATCTATTCTGCAGGTGGTCTAATCCACATCCTTTTAGTGCTGGCCGTGATTTCCATTCTTTTGTCGTTGATTCGACGGACCTGACCTTGGAGTTGGTTTTTAAATCCTCCCAGGAACTTTGAGTTTCAATTTGGACCCTTTGATTATAGACATAACCAATAATTTGAGACTTAGCAAAGTGGCCGACAGCGACGTCGCTAAAATGTTGCTGGACGATGCTAAGAAGATGTGATCATACTCTCGGCAGGTCTTAATTTTTAATCTTTAATCTTTAACTAGTTATGTTACGATTAGCTATAATTTTTTTGGTGGTTGCACTGATAGCTGCTTTATTTGGTTTTGGCGGAATTGCAGCCGGTGCAGTTAGCATCGCAAAAGTATTGTTTTATATTTTTCTGGTGCTGTTCCTGTTGTCTATCATTGGCGGAGGGATTCGTGGTTTTAAATAGCAACAGATGACTGTAACCTATCCGGAGTATAACCTAAACCGGAGTATATGGATAGCCTTTGCGGCATAAATCCTTACTCCGGTTTTTTAGTTAATTCAATAGGTTTATTATTTATTGTGGCGCCGTTTCGTTGGAACTCTCCTGTGAGGTGATTCCTTCAGCGGGTGGTTCGGTCGGTTTTACTTTGGGCTTTGGCCCTGGTTTTTGTGGAACGGAACCGGCTGTTTTGCTCGCTTTAGCCTTACCACTAGTAGTTTTGGCTTTAGGTGGCCGCCCTCTTTTAGCCTTGGGTTTGGTTGCTTTAGGATCCTTATTGGTAGCAGCACTTTTGGATGTTTTGGCTTTTGTGGATTTTGCAGCAGTTGCTTTGGACGCTCTGGCTGTTTTGGCAGAGACCTGAGAAGCCGTGGCCGCTTGCGCTTTTTCACTTCCTGCGGTGGCTTTCGCCGTTTTTTTTATCCAGTCTGCTATGGTGGATTCAAGCTCTTCGAGTTTTCTCCAGATATTGCTTTTTGCCTGGATCCCTTTTTCTTTTAGATTTTCCTGCAATTTTTCGAGCTCTTGTTCAAGCTCCCCAATGCTCTTTTTTATTTCTTTACGGGTTTCTTTACCCGATTGAGGAGCATACAATAATGCTGCAACTCCGCCCGCAAGGGTTCCTAAAAGTATTCCTGCTATGAACTTTCCGTTTTCCTTCATAATTGGCAATTTAAATAATAAAATATTTTGAGTGAAATATATTAAAATATAATCTAATTATCAAGCCTTGAGAGGGTATAAAATCATTTAATTTGAATTGACTTAAAAATATGCCTTATCCTGAAAATACTTATATTTAGATTGTTTTTGCTAAAAATCACTCCCTGACCTGTTTTATGGCAGGGGAATATCATGAATACATATTAAGGTTTCAAATAACAAACCATCATTACTTAATTCGCATTACTAACAGGACACTATTAGCCCAAGTATCATGAAACAGAAACTATTTTTAAAAATATTGTTGGGACTTGCTGCTTTGTTATTGTGCATTAAGATGTTAACGGTCAGCGTCATAGAATCTTGGCTTAAAAGAAATGCAGAGGCTGCTTTCAATGAAAATATACCCGGTTTAAATTTAGAAATAGATGATGTTCATATAAGTCTGATAAAGGCAGGTTTAAGACTGGAAGGGATTTCGGTGCAGTCTGTTACCCCCTTTGCAGATAGCATGGAGATGGACGGTAAAATAGCTGCTATAAATATAAAGGGCCTTCACCTTTTGAATCTCCTGTTTAAAAGCGGCATCGACATAGTTGAAATATCCGTTTCAGATAGCTACATCCGGGGCAATATTCCTCTTACGAATATTTCCAATAAATCGCCCTTTATTTTTCCTGTAGGCATACGCATCGCCCGGATACATCTTAACAACATAAACCTGTCGATAAACGACATTACATCTTCACAATCGTATGTAATGGACCAGGGATCGCTGTTAATGAAAGGTCTGCACGTTGAGCGTTGGGATACCCTATCGCCTGTGGTTGTTGAGCCTTTTAACTTTGAAGCCCAAAAGCTCGAATCCGTTTCGGCAAAGGGCAACTACACCTTTCAGGTGGCAGGTTTAAACTACTCCTCTGATATAAATAAGATGGTGGCAAAACAATTTTTGATTAAACCTAATTATCCCCATTATGAATTTGCTTCGCACTTTAAATATCAAACCGACCGCATTGATGGCAGATTCAGCGATATAACATTTCATAATTTGTGTGCCGCTGAATATTTTAAATCAGGAACTTTGAAATCCTCTTTTATGGAAATAGGAAAAATGGATATAGATGTTTTTCGCGACAAACGAAAGCCATTTGAACATGTAAAAAAACCAGCTTTTCAGGAGATGATTTACAATTATCCCGGCTGTCTGAAGATTGATTCGGTGAGTATGCGCGGAAAAATTGTTTATGCCGAACTTGTCGAAGGGGCTGAAGCGCCTGGAAGTATCCATTTTGATGATTTATATGGCAACCTTTACAATATAACCAACGATTCTGCCTGTAAAACGCAAAGACCTTACTTTCAGCTTAAAGCAGAGGCTCTCTTGATGGGCGAAAGTAGGATGAAAGTGCTGTTGAATGCAAAATTATTTGATCCTGATAATACATTTACCCTGGAAGGAAATCTGGAAGAAATGGCCATTCCAAATCTGAATCCGGTGTTGGAAAACCTGGCTTTTATTTATGCAAAAACGGGACAGTTTGAATCCATGCATTTCAACTTTACAGCCAATAATTCCAAAGCATCGGGCAAAATGAAACTGTTTTACAACAATTTAAAAATTGATGTGCTGGACAAGCAAACAGGAAGCCGCAGTGGCTTAAAACAATGGATACAATCGGTTATTGCCAACACAATCATCATCAAGGCAAATCCAACACCAGGCAATCCGCCACGGGAAGGTATTATTGATTATTCCAGAGATCCGGAAAGGTTTCTGTTTAATTACAGTTTCAAATCTATTCTTAGCGGAATACAGCACAGTCTGAGTAAGGAATCAAAGGAATAAATAAACCATTCGCGTCCTGTTATTGCTTTTTTACAGGCCATAATCTATTTTGGATGTGGAGCGATTCCACTGATTTCGGTTTTCGTAATTTTGAAACCGGAAAACCCGCAACAGTGATATATCAGTAAATCCGGCTTATTTTGTAGCCTTTTCCTCCTTTTTTTCAGCTTTGGCTTTTTTTCTGAAAAACCGGCGGAACGGCCAACTGTGCTGAACAGCTTCAAGATCTTCGTCCAATTTTTCGGAGCTGCTTTCCAAATTCTTAATAGTCTCTTTAAGATGCGTGCCAGACGTTTCATTGTTGAGAAATACGCCTATGGGACTGTTGGCCTCACCCAGGCTTTGTTTCAAATTTACCACTATTGCAGAAGCGGTATCGGCCATTTGCTGCAGTTGCAGCATGGCGTTCTTTACCGACCCAAAGACCACCGTATCAGTAGTTAACTCGTGTGCCAGGGTACCCTCATTGTTTAAATTGGAGCTGAACTTTTCCAGCGATACCAATATTTGTTCTGCTTTTATCGATGCGGTTTGGAGTGAGCTTGTAGCCGCATTAAGATTGAGGTACATCGTGCTGTCGTGCAGTAATTTACCAATAGTCCCTTCGCCAGCGGCTAATTTCTTGGTAATCACTTTTATATCGCGGGTAATATCCAGCACATTTCTATTATTTGCCTGCAGGGTATTGATTACGTCTTCCGACGAAAAGGTCTTTTCCACTTCCAGAGTATCTCCATCTTCTACCTGGGCAAAGCGGGTATCCCCTCCGTAAATAACCAAAATTTTGTTGCCGATAAATCCATCGCTGCTCACCTTTGCTTTTGCATCTTTGCGGATGTATTTGCTCGATTTGGTCTCCACATCCATAAGCACCTCCACCTGCGACTTTCCATAAAAGCTAATGTCGCTCACGGTGCCCACTTTTACACCGGAGTACCATATATTATTGCCTTTTTGCAGGCCATTAATATCGTCGAATCGTGCCACCAATTCAATGGTGCGGGTAAATGTTTTGCGAAGGTTTCCTATTAACAGAATACCTCCCACAAGAAAAATGGTTCCCAGGAAAACAAATACACCCACTATCACTGTTCTTTTAAACGATGACTCATTCATTGTTTATTGAATAAAGTTGTAATTAAAAAATCCTTTTGTCTCTTCATCATCTATGGCCGAAACTTCTTCAAACGATCCAATTTTAAGAAATCTTCCATCCGTCATCATTGCTATCCGGTTGCCGGTATTTTTTGCACAGGTAAGGTCGTGCGTAATAATCACCGAACTGGTGTTGTATCTTTTCTGAACCTTATTGATCAGATTAATAATTTCTTCGCTGGTGATGGGGTCCAAACCCGAGGTGGGTTCATCGTACAGCATTATTTCAGGTTGTAGAATCAGCGTTCGTGCGATGCCTATGCGCTTTCGCTGGCCACCCGACAGGTCGGCGGGCATTTGCTTTATCTTATCTATTAATCCCACAGCCTCTAAAACATCCTCTACAGCCTTACGTATCTCGTTCTTTGTTAGATTCTTGTGATTCATGGATAATGGGAATGCCAGATTCTGATATACATTCATTCCATCGTACAAGGCGCTGTTTTGAAACGAAAAACCCATGCGCAAGCGCAATTGATCCAGTTCTTTCCGGTTTAACCGGTCCACCTGCTGGTCAAATACAAACACTTCGCCACGGTCGGGTTTTAGCAAGCCAATAATTATTTTTATCAAAACCGATTTCCCGGTACCCGACCTTCCCAGTACCGCCACATTCTCACCTTCATAAAGGTTGAAATCGATACCTTTCAAAACCTCCAGATTGCCAAACGATTTATATAGTCCACGTATGGAAATCACTTTTTTAGGGGTAGTAACCTCATGTGGTTTAAAATCTGTCATAGTTTTAAAGATAGCGGAACCAGTTGGCGATTTGTACAATTATAATCTCCTCGATAAAAATAAGGAACATGGTAAGTACTACTGCCTGGTTAGCTGCCTTACCTACCCCACGGGTTCCTTTGGTGGCATTATACCCCTTGTAGGTTCCCACAATGCCAATGGTAAACCCGAAAACCACCGATTTTACCATGGTGGTAGTTAAATCTATAAAGTTGATGGAGGAGAAAGCGTTTTGATAAAAGGTAACCAAACTGATGTTTTCTATTGCGTGTACATTGATATAGGAACCATATAGCCCGATAAAGATGCAATATAAGGTAAGAATAGGGATGGTAAGGGTGGTGGCCACCACACGCGTGGAGACCAGATATTTGAATGGATTAATAGCCGAAACTTCCATCGCTTCTATTTGCTCGGTAACCCTCATGGATCCTAACTCGGCTCCGATGCTGGAGCCTACCTTGCCGGCCGAAATAAGGGCTGTAACCAGGGGCCCCAGAGCTTTTATAACTGCAATGCCAATGAGAGAGGGGAGCCAGGAAGTGGCGCCAAAATCCTCCAACGAAGGACGCGATTGCTTGGTGAATACCACACCCACAATAAAACCGGTAAGGGTAATAAGTGACAGCGAACGAATGCCTATCTCGTAACACTGACTGACGACTTCGCGAAAGTAAAATGGAGGTCTGAGCAGCTCCCTGAAAAATAGCCCTGAAAACTTATAACTTTCGCTAAAGTCGGCAAAAAACCGGTCAATATGTTTCGAGAATACATGTTTTTTATCGGATTTCACCTCTAATAGTCTGTTAAATCAAAATTTAAGCTAAATATTGCATTGCTCCTATTGAAGTCAATCGCGGCAAAGTTCATGTTTTTATTTGGATTTTCAAACCCGCAGGTACCCTGATTTCGTTTAACTATGTGCACTATAAATAGTAATGTATTTGTCCCGGTTAGTGAGCAGGGCTTAAGTGCTGCCATTCGCCAGCACACGGGCACTTTAAAAATCTCGTTTAGCACCGCAGGAACAACCCCAATTCTAAAATCAATGTCCAATCTAAGGGTTGAAAAATTCGCAAACGAAATGTGCCTGGCAGCAGCTGCACACTGTTTCGCGATGACTTTTCCATCAACTACCGGCGGGAATATCTTCCTGCCAGCTTCTGAAGAGAAAGAGCAAAGTCGTTTTATGAGATTAAACACACATAAAGGGGACAGGCCAGCTTTTTTGATGGTTTTAAGAGCCTCAGCTCAGGATGTCTGGACAAATCACCCACTTAGCTTTTGTATAAAACTTAAGACATCATTAAATTCGGGAGTTTTCCTTTATTCAGGTTCATAGCTCCCCGGTAGCGTGCGAAAACTAATCGCAAGGCGGTTCCACCCGTTAATGGCAATAATGGCCATGGTGAGGGCGACCATCTCTTCTTCATTAAAATGCTTGCGGGTAGCTTCGTACAGTGAATCGGGTACATCATTTTCCGAAATCAATGTTAAAGCTTCCGTCCATGCCAATGCAGCCCGTTCTCTTTCGGTGTAAAAGGGGGTTTCCCGCCAGGCGCTTAATCCGTACAAGCGCTGTTCGGTTTCTCCCGCTTTGCGGGCATCTTTGGTGTGCATGTCAATGCAATAGGCACATCCGTTTATTTGTGAAGCCCTTGTTTTTACCAGTTCATACACCGAACGTTCAAGGCCCGAGCCTCCTACGTATTTCTCAATCTCCAGGAGCCCTTTTATGGCATGAGGAGCATCTTTGGAATAGGCTATTCTTGTTTTCATTGTGTGATAATCTTTATTGTGATTCAGGTTCATAACTCAACTTGCCGGCCACAATTCGTGCCGGCTGAGTGTAGGGATGTTCTTCGGCTTTCCCCAAGCCCATAATGTGCATTACCTTCCATCCATTAACTTTTAAATAATCGGACACCATCGAGCGATGACAGCGCCACCAGACAGCCTCGGAGCACATGTAAGCAGTTCGTTGTTTAGATGCAATCTGTTCCAGCTCTTTTATCCCTTCGATAAAGGTTTCTGTTTCCATAAAATCGGCATAACCACGGAAGGCCGGATGCCTCCAGGAACTATTTTTGGAATCGGAATTTACCTTCCTTCTTCCACCAAGTTCCTTTAAATGAATATATTGGATATTGCTTTGAGGTAACGAGATTTCCAGAGACTCTTTGTTGAATTGAGGAAACTTGCGTGAACCCGGTAAGCTTCTGATATCCGTTACCACTTCAATCTGAAATGATTTTAACAGAGCAATAAATTCATCCAGGTCGCGGGTCGAGTGACCGATTGTCCAAATACTCTTATCTTTTTCTTTTTTCACCTTAGTAGAATTTCAAGGACCATGGGTTCCTGACCTTATTACCTGATTTTCCCCCGGCTTCCTTAGCTTTAGCGAAGGAGTGCCTGGTTCCCGGCGGGGTCTTCCGGCCCGCCTACCGGCAGGCAGGCAGCTGCCGGAGACCCAGCGATCTGAACCCGAGAATTGGGATCTCTCCTCCCGGCAGCTGCCGGGGAGTTGGAGAGGGCCCTTTACCCCATGGCGTCCATGGCAATTGTAGCGTGCGCAATGGCAGCTCCCGACCGCATTTCGGAAGCTATCCAGATGGCTTCCATGATCTCCTCTTTGCTGGCGCCTTTTCTCAACGCCTGCCGGGTATGCGACCGGATACAATAGGGGCATTGGGTAATATGGGCTGCAGCTACGGCAATCAGTTGTTTTGTTTTTTCAGGAAGTGCACCTTCCTTAAACGCAGTGTTGCTAAAATTCTGCCAGGCTTCCATGATTTCTGGTGCCAAAGCCTTTTTTTTATCCGCCAACTCTTTGGTTGTAACCGGATATACATTTTCTTTTTCCATGATAGATTATTTTGAAAACTCAATTTCACACTCCGGGGGCATCACGATAAAGGCGTTAAAGTCCTCCTTAACGCTCAATGAATGCTCCTGACCGGAAGCGATAATAAGTGCATCCGGAGCTTTTAGCGTCCGTTCTTTACCGTTAATTTGAACAACTACAACTCCTTTTACAACTATTACAGCTGCCTCACCGGTACAGTAATGCAACGGCATAACTGCTCCCTTTGGTCCATGAACCTCCAAAAGCTTGCTGTTTTCTCCCCTGGTATGAAGAGTAAGCGTGGGTCTATTTTTTGATTCCATATTTTATGATTTAAAATAATGTATTGAATGACTCTAAAGTCAAAGTTACAAAAACATCAACAAAAGAAGATGTTTTTGTCCTCTTTTATTTTAAAAAAAATCTCTGCCCTCTTTAACCTGATTTATCGGGGGTTTATCCGGGTTAAGGGTGTTCACTCCGAAAGGTAAAGACTATGCTAAAACAAATAAAAGCTCAAATTGTTTGATAGTACAATTTTACCTAAGCAATCGTTACGAAATAACATGACTTATTGTCAATAGATGTATCACTCCCTGCCTGCGGCAGGCAGACATTACCAATGACAGATTTCTGTAAAATACAGGACGTCAGCAATTTGTGTTAACACTTGGGTGCCAGCAGGGTCCCAAAAAGGAGACCCCGCTGTGACACAGGAACATTGGCTCAAAGATATTTATCTCTGAGCCAATGTAGATTTCTCCCTGTGGTCGAAATGACCGGGTCTTTGGGCTTAAAAGTGAGGGGTTGAAAGAATAAAAATGGTTCTGTCATTTTTATTCTTTCAACCCCTCACTCCCTCTCCGCATACGGCTGCCGGTCTTTTCGACCGCAGGGAGAAATCTCATCAACAAAATGATGTAGATCATTTTGTTGATTCGTAATCTGTCATTGGTAATCCCCACCCAATTTAATTGGGCATAATGAGGAAACGACAGGTTTCACTGAATCACTCTTTGGCCTGAAGGGCCATAAGCAATTAAGGGGCATCCCCCCACCTCACGCCCTGAAGGGGCATTAGCATTAAAGTGCTGAAAAAAAGGGGTTTCCGAAATTCTGTCATTGGTATCCCTTCAGGGTGAGGAATCTATTTTCAAGAAGGAAAAGAAATAATAATAAACTACTGTCATGTCAAGCAAGAACTGTTCAATCCAGCGCTCACCCCTCCCTGCCTGGCGGCAGACAGGTAACTCTCCGGCAGCTGCCTGCCTGCCGGTAGGCGGGCCGGAAGAACCCCGCCCGCATGCAGACACATTAAAGCGACAATTTTACTTGACTTGACACTACCGCTCTCCTTTTTGAAAAAGACTCTCGATTTTCTGCTTTCCCTTTTGAATGAATGGAACGAAATCAACCTTGTGTTTTCGGGAAACATTGTCTCCGATAAGATAGGCAAAGGGCTCTAATGCATCAATGTTTCGCATAATGATTTTAAGTATCGCCAAAATGGGAACTATAATCAACATACCGGCTATGCCCCATATCATATTGGCTACCAGAAGGCTGATGATGATGGCGAAGGGATTGAGTTGAATGTTGGAACCCACAATGTTTGGAGTGAGTAGATTATTCTCCAGAAATTGCACTATAATGAAGAGAATGATGATCTGAAAAATGGGTTGAAAAGGGGCGGTGTAGGTGAACAATACGTATAATACAGGGATTAATCCTCCTATTAAAGTGCCAAAATAGGGGATCAGGTTTAAAAGTGCCGAGAGTATCCCAAAAGCCAGGGCGTTAGGTACACCAATGATAAGTAAGCCGGTTGTATTTAGAACAGCGAGTATGAGCACAACAATTAAAATACCACGTACATATTTGGTTGTTACGCTGGATATTTCGCGTAATATTTGAAGTGTTTTTAATTTGTTCTTTTTCCCCACCACTTTAAATATAAAGTAGGCTGTTTTTGTACGATAAAAGAGCAGAAAAAAAGTGAAGACCGGCAGCATGCCTATCTGAAAAAGGGTGGTGGTGGTGGCTGAAAAGTAAACACCGGCATTGGATTCCCATGCTGTGAAAATATTATTAATGGCTTTACGCAGGAAATTGTCCAGAGTGTTTACTTCCATTCCAAGGATGGATTCTATCTCCTGTTCAAATGCAGTAAGCTTATCGTTGATCTGCTGTTGTAATTCAGGCAGATCGATGGACAGATTGGAAATTTTAACCGACACAAATAAGATGCCGCCGGCAACGATTACCAGTGCCATGAGCAGCACCAATAAAATAGCAATGACTCTGTGAATATTTCCTCTTTCAATTAACCGCACGAGGGGATAAAGAAGGTAGGCAAACAGAAAACTGATGGACAGAGGCACAAGAATGGTTTTGCCTAAAATAATGCCCAATATCAACACCGAGATTATCAACAGGGTGTAAGCCACCTTTTGGAGAAGTTGGATTTTCATATCTGAAAAGACTGAGTTATTATTGATGTAAGTTAAGCCAAATATTATCTCTCTTTTTCTGGCACAAAATCCATGGAGATGCTGTTCACGCAATGCCGGGTATTCTTTGTGGTAAATCCTTCTCCCATAAATACATGACCCAGATGTGCACCGCAGCGGGCACAGAGAATCTCCGTCCGGTGACCATCGGCATCGGTTATCCGTTTCACGGCACCATCAATCTCATCATCGAAACTGGGCCATCCGCATTGTGCATCAAATTTATCCTTACTGCGGTATAAGTGTGCACCGCAGCGTTTACAGGTATAGATGCCCTTCTCATTGTTCTTGTAATATTTTCCTGTAAACGGGCGTTCAGTCCCTTTGTGCAGGATCACATATTCTTCTTCGGCCGTTAACGGCTTGAGTTCAAACTTTGTGCTGTCTTTTTGTGCCATAATATTTAGGGTTAGCAGCGTTAAAATTAAGGTCATGATGGTTTTCATGGTGGTGGATTTAAATTTAAAAAGATTGAAGGAAAAAAATTGATTAAAGAAGATTGATACATTCATTTTAATCTAACTTTCCATTTTCTTTACCTTTTACCATTTACTTTTTGCCTTTCAGCTTTCACCTTATTGTTTTTTGCCTCTTGCCTATTTTACCCTTCGACTCTCTTCCCTGCCGCTCGGCAGGCAGGCGTCTTCCACATCACATCTCTTCTTCAAAAATCATACAACTATTAAGACCAAATATAAATTAGTGACATGATAAACCTATAACCAGATTTTGGGGTGATTGTTTCACCTTTAGATATAAATGTTGTAACCATTTGTAAATGTGATTTCTGTGTTTCACTAAAACCTTACTCATTCCATTTCTGCTTCAATGGACTTTGCTTAAAGGGTTGTATAACAGGAATCTTGCTTTGGTTGGCGTATTAAGTCCTTTTATTATATTTGTGGGCTTATTAGAAAAAAAATATATTAAAATTTATTATAGAGATGGGATTAAAAATTATTGTTCTTGCCAAGCAGGTTCCTGATACCCGCAACGTGGGCAAGGATGCAATGAAAGCAGACGGAACGGTGAACCGTGCTGCTCTGTCTGCGATCTTTAACCCCGAAGACCTTAACGCTTTGGAGCAGGCTCTTCGCTTAAAAGATCAACATCCGGGGACTACCGTCACCCTCTTGTCGATGGGCCCCGGACGGGCGGCCGATGTTATTCGCGAAGGGCTTTACCGGGGCGCCGACCAGGGTATTTTGCTTACCGATCGTGCATTTGCCGGCTCCGACACGCTGGCCACCTCCTACGCTCTGGCTTGCGCCATACGTAAAATTAAAGACTACGACCTCATTATTGCCGGCCGCCAGGCCATTGACGGCGACACTGCACAGGTGGGCCCCCAGGTGGCTGAAAAATTGGGATTACCTCAGGTAACCTATGCCGAGGAGATATTAGAGACTAAAAAACGGAGCTTTGTTGTAAGGCGGCGGCTTGAGCGGGGCGTTGAAACCGTGGAGTGTCCGCTTCCCGGTGTGGTTACCGTTAATAGCTCAGCAGCTGCCTGTCGTCCGCGAAACACCAAGCTATTGATGAAATACAAACATGCGCATACCATTACCGAGCGGCAAAATCAGGCCGAAGATTACATCGATCTGACCAACGACCGGCCCTATCTCAATATTCCTGAATGGGGGGTAAACGACATTGAAACCGATGGCAAATGGCTGGGGCTGGGCGGTTCGCCTACCAAGGTTAAGAAGATTGAGAATGTGGTGTTTCAGGCCAAGGAGTCCAGACACATCAAAGCCAACGATAAAGAGCTTGAAGAGTTGATGAAGGAGCTCATCGTGAATCACACCATTGGGTAATAAAAAAATAAAAGATGGACAATATATTTGTTATTTGTGAAATTGAAGATGGCAAGGTGGCCGATGTGAGCCTTGAGTTGCTTACCAAGGGCCGTTCACTGGCCAACACACTCAATTGCAAGTTGGAGGCGGTTGTTCTTGGACACAACATGAAGGAGGTAGAGGGGCAGATCTTCCCTTTTGGAGTGGATGTGGTACATATTGGCGACGATGCGCGCCTGGAGCCTTACACTACGCTTCCGCATGCTGCGGTAATTGTAGAATTGTTTAAGGAGGAGAAGCCGCAAATTGCACTTTTGGGAGCTTCCACCATGGGCCGCGACCTGGGACCCCGCGTTTCATCTGCTCTTCAGAGCGGACTCACAGCCGATTGCACTTCTCTTGAAATTGGCGATCATGAGAATAAAAAGGCCGGGAAAATCTACAAAAACCTGCTTTATCAGATTCGGCCTGCCTTTGGGGGTAACATTGTGGCCACCATCATCAATCCCGATTGCAGGCCGCAGATGGCCACTGTACGTGAGGGTGTTATGAAAAAGGAGATCTTCTCCAACACTCATAAAGGGAAAGTGAAGAAAATAGAGGTGGACAAATACATTAAACCGGAAGATTTGGTGGTGAAGGTGATTGAGCGCCATATGGAGAAGAACCGCATCAACATCAAAAACTCCTCCATCATTGTGGCCGGTGGCTACGGAATGGGTTCCAGGGAGAACTTTTCGGTGCTTTACGAACTTGCCGAGGTGCTGGGGGGCGAAGTAGGTGCTTCGAGAGCCGCCGTGGATGCCGGTTATGCCGAGCACGACCGGCAGGTAGGACAAACCGGGGTTACGGTGCGTCCCAAGCTATATGTCGCTTGTGGCATTTCCGGTCAAATTCAGCATACCGCCGGTATGGGAGAGTCCTCCATAGTCATCGCCATTAACAACGACCCGGGTGCACCCATCAATAAGATTGCCGACTACATTATTTCTGGTGATGTAATGGAAATTGTGCCCAAAATGATTAAGTTTTACAAGAAAAACAGTAAATAGGCCTTGGTGCCCAATGGTTACTAACAAACATGTTGGACAATGGGACCGGTTACTCCGGTGCTTAAATAATATTTTAAAATGGCAAATTTTTTTAGCGATAATCCCGATCTTATTTTTCATCTGACACATCCTTTGATGAAAAAGATTGTGGCCCTTAAAGAAAATGGCTTTGAGGATAAAGACAAATTCGATTATGCCCCCCTGGATTTTGAAGATGCTATGGACAGCTACGAGAAGGTGCTGGAAATAGTGGGAGAGATAAGTGGGGATATTGTGGCGCCCAACGCGGAAGGAGTGGATGCCGAGGGGCCCAAAATCGTGAATAACGAGGTGATTTACGCGCCCGGGACTCAGGAAAATCTGGATGCTCTGGTAAAAGCAGGGCTGATGGGGATCACACTTCCGCGAAAATACGAAGGACTTAACTTTCCCGTTGTGCCATACATCATGGCGGCCGACATTGTTTCCCGCGCCGATGCCGGCTTCGTGAATATCTGGGGTCTTCAGGATTGCGCCGAAACTATCAATGAGTTTGCCGATGAGGATCAGAAGCAGCGATTCCTGCCCCGCATATCCCGTGGAGAGACTGCGGCCATGGGCCTTACCGAACCCGACGCAGGTTCCGACCTTCAGGCAGTGCAACTCAAGGCCTCTTACAACGAAAAAGAGGGCAAGTGGTTCCTCAACGGTGTGAAGCGCTTTATTACCAATGGTGACGGCAACATCTCGCTGGTGCTGGCCCGTTCGGAGCGTGGCACCTCCGATGGTCGCGGCCTCTCCATGTACATTTACGACCGCGATTCCAGGGCGGTGACCATTCGACGAATTGAGAATAAGATGGGGATTAAAGGCTCGCCCACCTGCGAACTGGTGTTTAAAGATGCACCTGCCGAGCTTGTAGGCCAAACTAAACTGGGGCTTATTAAATATGTAATGGCGCTGATGAACGGTGCTCGTTTGGGCATCGGTGCACAATCGGTTGGAATTTGCGAAGCTGCTTATCGCGAGGCAGTTGCCTATGCCCGGGAACGTCAGCAATTTGGTAAGGCCATCATTAATTTTCCTGCCGTTTATGAAATGCTGGCTCTTATGAAAGCCAAGCTGGATGCTTCCCGTACACTGCTTTACGAAACAAGCCGCCTGGTGGATATTTATAAGTCGTATATGCACCTGGAGGAAAAGCGTCAGCTCACCAAAGAGGAGAGGGCAGATATGAAGGTTTATCAGAGGCTTGCCGATATATTCACACCCCTGCTTAAAGGAATGAGCAGTGAATACAGCAATCAGCTGGCCTACGATGCACTCCAGATTCATGGGGGCAGTGGATTTATGAAGGATTATCCCATCGAACGCATCTATCGCGATGCACGCATCACCACTATTTACGAAGGCACCACCCAGTTGCAGGTGGTAGCTGCCATTCGCGGAGTGACTGCCAAAGGGTATCTCAACCGTATTCGTGAATATGAAGCGATGGAGATTAAGCCTGAGTTGCATGGATTTCGTCGCACGCTCATCGGTATGACTGAAGAGTACGAACGCGCCGTGAAGGCAGTTGTTGACGTGAAAGACAATGAATATCTCGATTTTCATGCCCGCCGTTTGGTTGAGATGGCCGGACACATCATTATGGGATATCTGCTGGTGTTAGACACCGAGCGCGACGACCGCTTTCGCAACTCAACCGAAATCTATATCAAGATGGGCCGCGCTGAAAATCGAGCCCGCCATGAATTCATCACCAACTCATCGTTGGACGATCTCGGGTTTTTTAAACCGGCGCAGGTTTAGGCTTCGAGATTAGAGACGCACAAATCGTGCCTGCCTACCGGAAGACAGGTGTCTATACTGGGATTGTGGGTGACTCGATAGAGATGCCTACCTGCCGGTAGGCAGGCACGGTCGTGCCTCTTTACAAGATGCCGTTCACTGGTTACCTTTACCCTTTACCCTTTCTTTTTTTGTTTACCGTTTACCGTTTACCCTACCTGTCGGCAGGCAGGCGTTTACCGTTCACCTTTTCCCCTCCCTCTCTATCTATCCACCCACTCCTTAAAACTACGCGACCGTTCGCGGCTTACCACCAGCTTCTCTTTTACATCGGGTCGTGTTTTAACGATCAGCTTACCATTGAACCAGTTTTCAACTTTACGTATGGTTTTAATATTGAGAATGTATTGCCGGTTGGCACGAAAAAAGAGGTTTGGGTCCAGTTCCTTCTCCAGTTTATCGAGGGTGAAATCTAAAATATGATGTTGTTCGATAAAGGTTACAGCAGTCGTAATTTTGTTGGCACTCTCGATCCATGCTATTTCATTTACGGGCAGTGGGTGGAAGCCATCAATCAGGTTCACCATAAACCGTGTACGGTAACTTTCGAGTCCCAGTTTCATAGCCTGGGCCAACTGGTTAAAATCTATCCGGCTGAAGTGTTGATGGTGTGCCGGGTTATAAAATCGCTCAAACTTTAAGATGGCATCCTCCAGTTTTTTGGGAAGTATAGGCTTCAACAGGTAATCTATGCTGTTCACGTTGAAGGCCTGGATGGCATATTCGTCGTAGGCCGTGGTGAATATCACCATGCTTTCTACCTCCACTTCACCAAATATTTCAAAGCTGATGCCATCGGAAAGCTGTATGTCCATAAATATCAGGTCGGGGAGGGGATTTTCTTTGAGCCAATCCACCGTCTCCTCTACGCTGCCGGTAAGCCCCGAAATAGTCCAATGTGGACGCAACTCTTTAATTGTTTTCTCCAAAAGTCGTCGGGTGGGGATTTCGTCTTCTACAATCAAAATGTTCATAGCGATCGGTTTTATAATATCTTTTATTTCGGACCTATATCCGTTGATTTTTGCATCACGTTCTCCTACCGGTTTTAAGGGCAATACAAAATTTCTCAATAATTTTCAAGCAGTGGCAGTAACACTGTAAACTCGGTATCGGTTATTTTAATCTCAGGGATTTGCTCCGACAGCATCTGGTATCTTTTTGAATTATTGGTGAGACCCGTGCCGGTAGAATAAACGTTACTTTTGGGCTGCAAATTGTTGGAGACCTCTATTTTGTTATTGGGTAAGCTTTTAATGGTGATATTTAACGGATTCTTTTCGGAAGTCCTGTTGTGTTTAAGGGCATTTTCTAATAATATATACAATGAAAACGGCGGGATGTGCCGGTTAAGATGAGTCTCGGAAATATCTATATCCACTTTTATGGCCTCACCAATACGTATTTTTTGTAGAAAAATATAATTGTCTATAAACTCCATCTCCTGTTTAAGGGTTACAGTGAGGTCGTTGCGTCGCTGAAGCATGTAGCGGTATATATCGGCCAGCTTTTGGGTAAACTCGGCAGCTCTTTGTGGGTTGTAGTGAATTTCGGAAATAAGTACACTAAAGTTATTAAACAGAAAGTGGGGATTGAGCTGGTTTTGAAGTATTTGGTAATCTAACTTCAGTTTAGCCTGCTTTAGTGATTCATTTTCCAGCACCGAAAGTTTCCAGTTGAGAAGAAAGCTTTTTAAAAACAGCATAAAATTAAAGAGCAGAACAAATATAAAGCCGAAAGTAACGGTCAGCACGATGGAATTGAAATAACGTGCTTCGGTTAAATAGCTTTTGGGGAGTGCCAGATATCCCAAAAAGACCACAAAAATCGTCCATATTAAACTGAAACCCAGTTGTTGTTTCGCACGTTGTTTAATGCGAAAAAACCATGGAGACTTAAGGTCTAAAATACGATTGATGATAATGTTGCCTTCGCTCAGAAGATTAAACCCTATCACCGGCAATATAAATGGCCATGGAGTTTTAAGTGGATTGGGCGAAGCGTCAAAAATGGAGGTGACGAATATAATTACCAAAATACCAATCGATGACACAATCAGAAACCTGAGCAACGTTGGTTTTATGCCGTAAGTAGCAGCTGCGTTGCGGGTTGGCGCTGCGAATTCTTTGGGGATGGTTGTTTCAGTCTCTTTCATTGAATAATGAAATGTTCTCACTTCTTAAATTATCACTCAAAGATACAACCATTTCACCGTGTGTGTTAAGGGAAGTAGCTCAACCAATCAAATTAAGGACTGAAGCGTATGGAGGGTAGGTCTTTTGCCGGTCCGCTAACATTTTGTCAGGCCAGGCTATTGGTAGAGGTCACTTGATTTTTTATGAGAACAGTAAGTGAATGTGCAGTAGGGAGGAACAATAGGAGGCTACCTTCTCTGTCCATTGAACACTACGATGCCGTGGTATATCGATAAAATCAGGAGGAGGAGTATCCCGGATAAAAGGCTGGCGAAGATAGAAAAACAACTCCAAAGGAATCTCCTGTGTATAACTTCCGGCAGCTGCCGGCTTCCCAATTATCCTCATTTAAGATCAGCCAGACAATTCGTAAGATAAGGGTCGATTTCAAAGACAGAGGCCGATATCAAAAACTCCCAATAAGCTGCTTCTCAATTTAAATATTATTAACAAGTTGTACCAATTTGATAATGAGTGCTATATTAGAGTATTTGATTTTTAAACAAAAATAGTCAATAAGTTTTTTGGTTATCGTTTTAAAGTGTTGTACTTTTGGACCATCAAGCTCAAAAAGTTTAATAGTCATGAAAGGAAAACAATTTTCGGATGAAAATAGGGAGGTGGTGAGGGAGAAAATCATCCAGGCTGCTGCGCAAATGTTTGGTCGGTTTGGATTTAAAAAAACCACTGTGGACGACATTGCTCAAATCCTTAGAAAGGGTAAGAGTTCTATCTACTACTACTTTAACAGTAAGGAGGAGATATTTGAGGCGGTAGTTATCAAAGAGGCCCGCCATTTTGATGGTGAGATCAATAAAATTTTGAACAGCGTCCTAAGTCCGGCAGAAAAGCTGCGAAAGCATGTGCATCTGAGGATGGAGATGGTAAACCGACTGGTAAATTACTTTGAGCTGTTGAAAAATGACGACCTGAGTACTCTGGTTTTTGCCCGGAAAATCCGGAAGAAATACGATGATCAGGAAGTTCAGATCATTAAAAGGATTCTGCGGGAGGGTATTGACTCTGGCGTTTTTAAAGTTACCGATGTGGAGCTCTCTTCATTGGGCATTGTCACAGCATTGAAAGGGCTGGAGGAGCCACTTTTAAACAACAACAAAAAAGCCGAAGAGACTTCCGTTATCATAGATGGCCTATTGAATGTGCTCTTTTATGGAATAGTAAAACGTGAATAATAGGTCCATTATTGATACTGTAAGATGAATAATAAACGAATATCAAATGAAAATAAAAGTAACATTTACTGCTCTTCTGGTTTTCGCCATCTCGTTGCAAGTTGGCGGCCAGATAAAGCTGAGCCTCGAAGACTGCCGGACTTTGGCATTGGAAAACAATCTTCGCATTCAAATAGCCGATGAGCATATCGGCGCGGCCGGGGAGGTGCGGAAGTCGGCGAGAACCAGCTTCCTACCCAATATCAGCGCCAATGGCCTATATACCCGGAGCAATAAAAAGTTTTCTCTGCTGGATGAGGATAAGTTTATCCCTGTGGTGCCGTATTCTGCTTTGGATGCAAATACCGGCGGACTTAACAGCTCTATTTTGTCGCCTACACTGCCCGACGGGTCGCCTAATCCCGGATTCGATGCAGATGTGTTTGGCAGCACCTTTGCCATTAACCCTGCTACAGGTCAGCCCTTTACCGATAAGGATAACAATCCTGCATTTGGCAATTACGCATGGCTTCCCAGGGAAGAGGGCGAATTTGGAAATAAAAACCTGTTTGTGGGCGCGTTAACGCTTACTCAGCCAATTTATTTGGGAGGAAAAGTGCGGGAATCCTACAAAATTACCCAATACGGTGAACGATTGGCAGTTGCAGAAAAGAAAATGGATGTGTCCGAAGTGCTTTATAAAACCGAAGCAACCTACTGGCAAGTGATTTCTCTCACCGAGAAGGTTGGTATGGCCAAAGCCTATATCGATTTGCTGGAAAGACTTAATCAGGATCTTGAAAACCTTTTTGCTGAAGGCATCATCATCCAAAACGATCTACTGAAAGCCAGCGTGAAGCTGAATGAAGCGGAACTCGCCCTCATAAAAGCCCAAAATGGTGTGGCATTGTCAAAAATGGTGCTTTGTCAGATAATAGGGTTGCCCCTGCAGGCGGAGCTTTCGCTTACCGATGAATTGTCTCAGCAGTTACCGGTATTGGAGAACATCAGCTACCGCGATTCGGCAGTGGCCAACAGGCCCGAACTTCTGGCACTTGAGCAATCGGCAAACATGGCCCGCTCGGGGGTTAAGCTCATGCGCTCCCGCTTCATGCCCGACGTGGGGCTTACGGCCAACTACCTGCTGGCCAACCCGAATCCTTACGATGGATTTGTTGAAGAGTTTGGCAGCGACTGGAATGTGGGGCTGGCTGTTAGCATTCCAATTTTTCATTGGGGAGACAGGAATCATACGCTCAGAGCAGCCAAATTTGAGCAACGCGCAGCTGAACTTAAGCTGGAAGAAACGAGGGATTTGATACGGCTTGAGGTGCAACAGGCGCTCTATAGGGTAAATGAGTCGGATCGGAAGGTTCAGGTGGCCCGGCAAAATCTTGAAAAGGCAGATGAAAATCTGAGGGTGGCGCGCGATAGCTTTGCTGAAGGCATTTTAAAAACCACCGATGTGCTTGAATCTCAGGCACTTTGGAAGGAGTCGCAGGCCAACTATATTGATGCCAAAATGGAAAGAAATTTAAACCGCGTTAACCTTAAAAAGGTGTCCGGACATCTTAAATAAATAAAAACAGAACCAGATTGAAACTGAAGATTATGAAAAAGATACGCATTTTATCCATCCTGTTTGTCTTTTGGGCCACGGCTTGTGGCACCGGCAAGGACTCTCCGGTTACCGAGGGAAAAAGGCCCACAGTGCGAACTATTGCCGTTGTACAACGGGCATACACCCCAACATTGTCCTATGCGGGAACCGTTTTCGCCAACCGGGAGGCCAACCTGGGCGCCACTCTCCCGGGAAAAGTAGAAAAGATATTCTACGAGGAGGGGCAAACCGTGAAAAAGGGTGCCCTTATTGTTGAACTTTCTGATGAGATGCTTACCCAGGCCGAGATTGAGTATCAGACCCTGAAAAAGGATTACGAGAGAATCCAACGGCTCCGCGAAAAAGGGAGCATTAGCGAAATGGAATATGACCATGTGCGGGCCAAATATGAAGCCTCCCTGGCAAAAACTCAGCTGGTGCGAAAAAACACACAGGTTCATGCACCCTTTTCCGGTGTGATTGCTGAACACATGATGGAGGAGGGGGAGGTGTACCTTCTCAACCCGGGAATGAAGCCCGGCTATTCCATGCGATCGGGAATTGTACGGCTTATGCAGCTCGATCCAGTGCGGGTGGAGTTTGAAGTGAACGAAAAGGAGCTTTCAAAAATACAGAAAGGCTACGAAGCCATTGTTACACTGGATGCGAATCCTGGTGAGACTTATACAGGGGTTATCAGCGGCATAAAACCTATGCTCAACACCATTTCCCACACCGCCACGGTGGAGGTAAAGCTTAAAAACCCCGGCACCACCATACTGCCCGGCATGTATGCCCATGTTTTGGTTAAGACCCGGGAGGTGGAAGGGCGGTTTGTTCCGGTAAGAGCCATTGGCCGGATACAGGGAACCGCTGAGGATTTTGTAATGGTGGTGGAGAATAATATCGCCCATAAAGTGGAGGTTCAAAGAATTGTTAGCCATGGCAAGGATGCTGTTGTAACAGGGGTTGAACCCGGACAGATGGTGATTTTGGAAGGGAAAAACAAAGTGAACAATGGCGATAAAGTGGAGGTGGTGAAATGAAGTTATCCGAAGTTGCAGTAAAGAGGCCGGTGGCCACGATGATGTTATTCCTGGCAGTGTTGCTGTTTGGAGTTGTTTCAGTTTTCAGGCTTCCGTTGGATGTTCTGCCCGAAATGGAATTGCCAACCCTTACGGTGATAACGGTTTATCCCGGCGGAGCGGCCGATGAGGTGGAACAGCAGGTGACAAAGCCCCTGGAATCCATTCTTTCCGGTACCGAACACCTCAAGGAGATTACCTCTCAGTCGAAAGAAAATGTTTCGTTTGTCGCCCTTCAGTTCGACTGGGGTACCGACGTTACAGCAGCGGCCAATAATGCCCGCGACCTTATAGAACTGGTAAAAAATAAGCTGCCCAACGATGCCAATAGTCCGGTTATCTTTAAGGTGAACTCAGCCATGATGCCCGTGTTGGTTTACGGTATCACGGCAACGGATAGTTACAACGCTTTAGATAAGATTATAGAGGATGAAATCGCAGGTCCCGTTCGAAAGGTATCGGGTGTGGGCACGGCACTGGTACTGGCTGCTCCTACCCGTGAGATTAAAGTAAACATCAATCCTCAAAAACTAAAAGCTTATCATCTTTCCATCGCTCAAATAGCAACCGTACTAAAGGCCGAGAACATATCCATCCCGGGTGGCAACATTAAAGTGGGGGATAACGACTTTGCCATTGCTATACCTGTTGATATTACTGATGTGGAGCAGCTTAAAGAGATTGCTCTAATCAATTTTAACGGAACCATTATCAGGGTGAAAGACATTGCCGAAATTGCGGATGATTTTCGGGATAAGGATGAGTTTGCCCGTTCGCCCGACGGACGTGGTGCTGCCTTTATGATTCAGAAGCAGAGCGGCGAAAATACCCTGCATGTGGTGGAGGGTGTACGTGCTAAAATAAAAGAGGTTCAGAAGAACCTGCCTTCAGATATTAATATTGAGGAGATTATGAAGGCCGACGAACTGATTACCGAGAGTATTAACAGCTTGAGCTCATCGCTCTGGTATGCGCTCATCTTTGTGGTTTTGGTGGTGTTGGCCTTTCTCCGGAACTGGCGTCAGGGATTCATCGTATTTCTTACCATTCCTTTTTCGCTTATCACAGCTTTTATTGTGATGTTTCTGATGGGCTGGAGCATTAATATATTCAGCCTTATGTCGTTGATCATTGCTGTGGGAATGGTGGTGGACAATGCCATTGTGGTACTCGAAAACATTACGCAACACCTGGAAAAAGGAGCACGGCCCATGCAGGCAGCCATATTCGGTACCAGCGAAATGAGTCAGGCCATCACCGCCTCTACACTCACCACCCTGATGGTGTTTCTGCCCATGGTCTTTATGGGTGGAATTGTGGGAATTCTCTTTAAGCAACTGGCTCTCCTGACCTCCGTCACACTGGTGGCTTCGCTTTTTACCGCCATGACACTTACCCCTATGGTTTCATCCAGGTTGCTCAAGTCGCGGCGAACCAGGAGTAAGAAAAGTGAATCAAAACTTTTTCAAATAAGTGAGAAGCTCTTTCTGTTTTTGGAACGTATTTATCAAAACACATTGGGCTGGACTGTTACCCATAAGAGTGTTACAGCCGTTTTAACCCTGGTTGTTTTTGTGGTGACCCTCTGGATGGGGACATGGATTGGTACCGACTATATCCCTGAATTTGATGCAGGTGACATAGCGGCGGTGATTGAAACCGAGGTAGGTACCTCGGCACAAAAAACCGACAGCGTGGCGAAGGTGGTTATGGATATCTTCCAGGAAGAGATTCCCGAGCTCATCGAAGGTTCGCTGGCTTCCGTTACCGGGCAAACCGAAGATGGAACGCTCTCCACCGTTGGATTTAGTGAAGGAAAAAACATCTCCACCATTCTTGGACACCTTACTCTTCCCAATAAAAGGGAGAGGAGTGCCAAAGAGATCAGCGAGGTAATTTCTGGTCGTCTGGAGGAGATTCCTGAAATCATCAATTTCCATGTGATGGGTGGGTCGGTCCTTTCGGCTGCGGTTACCGGCAATAAAAAACCGGTGGAAATAAATATTTATGGAAACGAATTCGATGATATAAACCCTTTGGCCAGGGAAATTACCGCAAGGATGGAAAAAACGGATGGCTTTATGAATGTTACCAATACTGTAGATGATGGAAAGCTTGAGATTCAGGTGAATATCGATAAAAGAAAAGCATCTTCAATGGGACTGAATTCAGCTCTTATTGGTTCGCAAATCCGTCAAAGCATTTATGGTGCCGAAGCAGGCGAGTTAAAAGATGGGGGCGAGGAGTTTACCATCATGGTGAGATATGCTCCCGAGTTTCGGTGTGACATTGAAGAGATAAGGAACATCATGCTCACCAATCTTTTAGGCAACCAGGTGCCTTTGGCGTCGATTGCTGAAGTTACCACCGGTACTGGTCCTTTGCAGATAAACAGGCTGGCACAGCAGCGGCTGGTTAAAGTGACGGCCGAGCTCGACAACATCTCACTGAGCGATGCAGAAGAACAGGCAGGCGAGATACTGGCTTCCCTGGATATTCCCGATGGCGTGGAAGTAGATATGGCCGGACAAACATCGGAACAGGGAGAGTCGTTCGGCGAGCTTTATCTGATACTTATTATTGGTATCGCCTTGGTCTATATGGTTATGGCCGGCCAGTTTGGGTCGTTTCGCGATCCCTTTATCATCATGTTTGCCATCCCCCTAACTTTTACCGGAGTTATCCTGGCTTTCCTCATAACCGGTCTTACCCTGAGTGTAACCACCTTTATCGGGGTGATTATGCTGATGGGGATAGTGGTGAACAACGGAATTGTGCTGGTGGACTACACCAATTTGTTGCGCAAGCGCGGACTCAATCTTTATGAGGCGGTTCAGGAGGCAGGCAGAAGCCGGTTGAGACCGGTGCTGATGACTTCGCTCACCACAATTCTGGGAATGCTGCCCATGGCTCTAAACCGCGGGATGGGCCGTGAGCTCTACTCTCCGCTAGGCGTAACCATGATTGGAGGTTTGCTGGTGTCAACCATTATTACTCTGCTGGTAGTGCCTACCTTTTATGCCATCCTGCACCGGCGGGAGCAGGCGGATGTTTAGGAAGATTTATCTAAAACAGTAATACAATGAAAATGATATATTGCACCTGTAACGTATCGGTGCTCGAAGAGGTTATTAAGATTCTTGAGGATAATAATATCCGCGATTATCAGGTAATTGAGCAAGTGACAGTTAAAAACAAAAAAGGCGACCACCGTTTTAACAATCCGGTGTGGCCGGGATATAACTCGGCAGTTCTCATGCAAATAAGTGAGCAGTCGAAAGTTGATCAACTCATCCGGAAACTGAAAGAGTACAATCAACAGGCTTTTAACGACAACGAACTGGTCACAGTTTGTGGATGGTCACTTGAGAGTTACTTTTACGACTAAAATGCTCAACACTTGTTTCTTGCACAAGGACTATTGGTGATAAAGAATCCGAAAAATCCGCCAATGAGCACGCTCTTTGTCATATCTCCAAGCGAAAGCTCGGCTACGTGTCTGCCCTCGGTAAAGTAGAAATAGGCCAGCCCGATGATGGCTCCAATCAGAATATACAGGGCTGATTTCCTAACATGCGGAGATTTTGATAACCTTTTTAGTCGGCTCCCTTCAGGTTTGAGGTCTAATTGTTTAAACTCCATGATTTCAATCTAATTTTCTATATATGTAGATGCAAAGATAGATATAATTTTAAGACTTGGAGTTTTTGGCGCTTTCATTTCTCCTACTCTCCACTCAGTTTTTTCACTATCTTCGTATCTTTACCTCACTTCTAAAGAAGGAGGTGTTTAAGATTCCAATAATTTTCGAATGAAAGTTTGCATAGCTGAAAAACCCAGTGTTGCCAGGGAGATTGCCCGCGTTTTGGGAGCCGCCACGCGCAGGGACGGCTATTTTGAAGGAAATGACTATCAGGTTACCTGGACCTATGGACATTTTTGCACCCTCAAGGAGCCGCACGACTATCTGCCTGCATGGAAGCGGTGGAGTCTTGGCACACTGCCTATCATTCCTTCACGGTTTGGTATTAAACTTATCGACAATCAGGGCGTTATCAAGCAGTTTAATGTTATTCAGCAATTGGTAGCCAAAGCACATCTGGTAATTAATTGCGGGGATGCCGGTCAGGAGGGGGAAGTGATTCAGCGCTGGGTATTGCAAAAGGCAGGGTGCAAATGTCCCGTTAAGCGCTTGTGGATATCGTCTCTTACTGAAGAGGCTTTGCGCGAAGGGTTTGAAAAATTGCATGAAGCCGAAGAGTTTGACCTGCTTTATGCCGCCGGCAGTTCCCGTTCCATTGGAGACTGGCTGCTGGGCATCAATGCCACACGCCTCTATACACTCAAGTACGGACAGCAGGGGCAGTTGCTCTCCATCGGCCGGGTGCAAACTCCCACGCTGGCGCTTATTGTGGAGCGGCAAAAGGAGATGAATGATTTTGTGCCTCAGACTTTTTGGGAGCTAAAAACCCATTATAAAGAGGTGCTTTTTTCGTCGGTAACCGGTAGGTATTTTAAGAAGGAAGAGGCTCAAAAGGAGCTGGAGGCTATTCAGGATATGCCCTTTGAGATTACCGATTTCACCCGTAAAAAAGGTAAAGAAGCGCCTCCCCGCTTGTTCGACCTCACCTCACTCCAGGTGGAGTGCAACCGGAAGTTCGCATTTTCGGCCGATGAAACACTCAAAATTATTCAGTTGCTCTACGAGAAAAAGGCAACCACCTATCCCCGGGTCGATACCACCTTTTTAAGTAACGACATCTATCCCAAAGTCCCCGGTATCTTAAAAGGGTTAAAGCCTTACGAGGCATTGGTGTCTCCTGTTTTGGTCAAAAAAATTCCCAAATCAAAAAAGGTATTCAACGATGCCAAAGTCACCGACCACCACGCCATTATTCCTACAGGTCAGATTCCCCCCAATTTGTCGCGTAACGAAAAGCTGGTCTTCGATATGGTTGCCCGCCGCTTTATTGCTGCCTTCTGGCCCGACAGCATCATCTCTACCACCACCGTGGAAGGGAAAGCAGGAGAGGTGAAGTTTAAAACATCGGGCAAACAGATTGTCTCGCCCGGCTGGCGTGTGGTCTTTAAGAGGGATGAGGCTGCAAAGTCATCCGGTGAGAATGAATTGCCCCTGTTCGTGAAGGGTGAGCAGGGACCACACAGGCCCGACCTGCAGGAGAAACAAACGCAGCCACCCAAACCCTACACCGAGGCGACGCTGCTTCGCGCCATGGAAACCGCCGGTAAACAGGTGGAGGATGAGGAGTTGCGCGATCTTATGAAGGAGAATGGCATAGGGCGGCCCTCTACACGGGCAGCCATCATCGAAACACTTTTTAAGCGTAACTATATTACGAGAATCCGGAAAAACCTGGAGCCTACCATTACCGGCATGCAGCTTATCGCAAGTGTGCAAAACGAATTGCTCAAATCGGCCGAACTTACGGGCATCTGGGAAAAAAAGCTGCGCGACATCGAGAATGGAACCTACAGTGTAGCCAACTTCATGGATGAGATGAAGCAGATGGTCTCCGATATTGTGTTTGACGTAAAGCGTGATGTTTCTGGACGCAGGATTGAATTGACACAGACCGGTGAAAAGCCGGAAGCTGAAAAACCCAGTGCCACTTTGTCAACCGGTGGTGCTAAGGCCCCTGCATGCCCGAGATGTGGTGAAGGGGTAATGCTCAAGGGGAAAAACAACTGGGGTTGTTCGCGGTTCAAAGAGGGCTGTAAAACCCTGGTACCTTTTGAGTTTTTGGGTAAACGCTTAACCGACAACCAGATTGAAGTCCTGCTTCGGAAGGGGAAAACCGGACTTATTAAAGGCTTTCTGGTCGATGGTATAAATAGGGATGGTCGTCTTTCCTTCGACGATAATTATTCACTACAACTTGAGAAAGAAGAGGTTGCTCAATGGAAATGCCCCAGGTGTGGAGAGGGACTTATTGTAAAAGGCAAAAATGCATGGGGATGCAACCGTTTCCGCGAGGGTTGCCGGGTGCTAATTCCCTTTGAATTCATGGGTAAAACAATAACGGAAAAGCAAGCTGCCGATTTGGTTCTCAAAGGAAAAACCAATCTCATTAAAGGCTTCATAAGTCCGGGGAACAGCGCTAAACAAGATGGGCACCTTATCTGGAGTAATGATTTTAAGGTAGTGCTGGAGCAGGAGTAGCGGGCAGCTCAAAGCATGGAAGAAGCTCAAAGCTCCCTGCCTGCCGGCAGGTAGACGTCTTTACAAGTATTCGCTTTAGTCCTTATTCTCTTTTTACCTGCTTTGGTTTTCTGTCTTCGGTCTCCCGTCTTCCAACCCTTTTCACCTTTCAGCTCTCTGCTTCCTGCTTTTTCGTCCTCTTGGCAGGCGCCAGCATATTTTCAGGTTTCAGCAGTTCATCCAGCTCCTCCTTCGACAGAATACCCTCTTCCAGCACCAGTTCGTAAACGCCACGTCCGGAGGCTAATGCTTTTTGGGCAATGCGGGTACTGTTTTTATAGCCTATATGCGGGTTTAGAGCAGTAACGATGCCGATGCTCATCTTTACATTTCGTTCGCAAACATCGCGGTTGGCAGTGATGCCTTTGATGCACTTTTCGCGCAGCGTGTTCATCCCTTTAATCATAAATGTTATCGACTCCATAATGGAGTAGGCCAGCACTGGCTCCATCACATTAAGTTGCAGTTGTCCTGCTTCGGCAGCAAAGGTTACGGTAAGGTCGTTGCCAATAACACGGTAGCATATTTGGTTCATTACCTCCGGAATCACCGGATTAACTTTTCCCGGCATTATGGAAGAACCCGGCTGCATCCGCGGCAGGTTTATTTCGTTGAAACCTGCACGTGGCCCCGATGAGAGCAGGCGAAGGTCGTTGCACATCTTGGAAAATTTTACGGCCATTCGTTTGAGGGCAGAAGAGTAGATTACATAAGCCCCGGTATCGGGGGTGGCCTCTACCAGGTCGGCGGCCAGCTCAATGGGATAGCCAGTTATGTGTCGCAGATGTTTCACGCACGCCTCCGAGTAGCCCTCAACAGCCGTAATTCCTGTGCCGATGGCGGTTGCCCCCATATTTACCTCCCTGAAGAGGTTGGCATTTTGAGTGAGTCGTTCAATCTCTTCATTCAGATTGCGGGCAAAGGCGTTGAACTCCTGTCCCAGAGTCATAGGCACGGCATCCTGAAGCTGTGTCCGTCCCATTTTAAGTATATCCGAAAACTCTTCCCCTTTAACATGCAACGCTTTAACCAGTTTTTTAAGATGGCCAATCAATTCATCATTCATTCGTATTAGAGCCAGCTTTATGGCAGTGGGGTAGGCATCGTTGGTGGATTGCGACATGTTCACATGGTCGTTGGGCGAACAGTATTCGTATTGTGCCTTTTCATATCCCATTATTTCCAACGCCCGGTTGGCGATTACTTCGTTGGCATTCATATTGGTAGAGGTACCCGCGCCGCCCTGCATCATGTCGATGGGAAATTCCTTGTTCAACTTACCCTTCATCACTTCATTTCCGGCCTGCACAATAGCGTCTCTCATTGGCTGGCTGATGAGTCCCATCTCATAATTGGCTTCTGCCGCTGCACTTTTAACGGCCCCAAGGGCCCAGATAAAGTGCTTATATTGCCGCAAACGTGCTGTTGAGATGTTGAAGTTTTCGATGGCACGTTGAGTTTGAATTCCATAATAGGCTTTTTTGGGTACCGGCATTTCTCCCAATAAGTCACTCTCTGTTCTGTGTTTTTCCTGATGCATAGCAATTATCTGGTTTTATTCATTCTTATACCCCCATTCTGTGCGGAAGGTTATGAAAATAATTACAAATTCCCGAAACTGTTGATTCTGCTAATGTAAAGAGGATAAACCTCCTTTTTTATGATTTAGCTCAATTTTTTTTGAAATACAAAGTTGGTTTCCTGAAGAGTGGATTCTCCATTCCAGCGGTAAGCAGCCAGCCGTCCGCCGTTGGCGATGCAATTGTCAACACAGCATACATTGCCGGAGGGTATGAGTGGTCCTGTATCTATGCAGTAATGGCCAACAAATACGATGGGTTCGCCAGGTGAATACACACTAAAGGGAAAAAGCAATTCAGGAGGAACGGTGTATGCGGGTAATACAAATTTATTGCCATAGGCCAGTTCATTAAAGGTTTTCCCTACAGGCTTTTCCCACCACTTAATGCGAAAGTTGGTGCGCCGGATGTTTTTGTCGTCTTTAATGATGAGATCACGGGGCAGCCTCAGATAAACTCCTCGCGTGGTTTGTCGCACGGCATCGCCAAAATCTGATTTCACTGTATATATTTCATCCAGCAGTGCTTTTGTAAGCCTGCTTTTAACCATTTTACGGGTGATAAGGGACAGATTCTCATGCGACCAGTAGGCATGAACGATTCTAATATCACCAAAGTCGAGAAAAAAAGGAAGCCGGCGCAGCCATTTGATGATATCTTTAAAAAGGATGGGATTATCGACGTACTCCGCTTTTATGCGATCCAATATCTTTTTGTTGGAACCTGTCGCTACCTGGAAAGGGCTGCCCAGTTTATCTCTTGTAAAATGAGCAATGGCATTTAACTCATGGTTGCCCAAAATGGCGTGGGCAGTTTGGTTGTTTACCATGTCACGTACAATGGAAATTACCTTGCGACTGTTGGGTCCGCGACTGATAAAATCACCAACAAACACTGCTTTCCGAGTGTTGTGATTCCAGATACCTCCTGTTTTGGTATATTCCATTTTCTTCAGCAGGGCCACAAGCTCCTTTGCCTGACCGTGAACATCGCCTATGATGTCGTAAAAGGTGGTGGTCAATGAGCCCTGACTATCGGTTTCCTGATAATTCTTCACTATTTTTCAGAGTATGGTAATCACTGTGCAAATTTATAATATTTTGTGGGGCAAGTTCCAAAAAATCGGGGTGCTCCTTCCTATTAACTAAAAAAGTGGCTATCTTTTCACTCTCTTTTTATTCTCATTGTTGAATAATTGAACTTAACCTGAGTTTTCATAGATTTACACTATTGTCCGGTAAAAACAAAATTTTATATTGTAGATTCTTCCCTGTCTGCCGCCAGGCAGGGCTTCACTACGTTCCGCTCTGAATGACAGGTCTTTGGATTTTGGGGTGGGGCTTGGCTGGCGGGGAAGCCGCCAACTAAGCCCCACCAACCACATTTAGTCCAAGTTTCTGTCATTCCGACCGTAGGCCTGCCTGCCGAGGGCACGAAGGCAGGGAGGAATCTATTACTATTTAACCGGAAGCCAATGGTTTCTAATCCTTAATCTCTAATCCGTCAACATGAAATCACGAAGACAATTTCTAAAACAAAGCAGTCTGGCAGCTGCCGGAATGTGGGCCGCATCGTCCTGCTCCCCGAAGACAAGTTCAGGAACAACCGGCGGGAAGGTAACCAGGCCTCTGGCTATCAGTACATGGGAAAAAGGCATTTCGGCCAATGCAAAGGCCTGGGAAATTTTATCAGCAGGAGGAAGAGCACTGGATGCCGTTGAGGCGGGTGTAAGAATAGTAGAGGCCGATCCCGACGATATGAGCGTGGGCTTTGGCGGACGCCCGGATCGCGACGGCATTGTCACTCTCGATGCCTGCATCATGGATGAAACAGGAAACTGCGGATCGGTATGTGCATTGGAAGATATTATGCACCCCATCTCAGTGGCTCGCCTGGTGATGGAGAAAACACCCCATGTGATGCTGGCAGGTGAAGGTGCCCGGCAATTTGCACTTGAAATGGGATTCGAAAAAATTAATCTGCTCACCGATAAAGCCCGTGAGGCTTATCTGGAATGGCTCAAGACCTCTGATTATAAGCCGGTGATCAACATCGAAAATCACGATACCATTGGAATGCTGGCTCTCGATGAAAAGGGAAATATCTCCGGAGCCTGCACTACCAGTGGCCTGGCGTATAAGATGCACGGACGGGTGGGCGATTCGCCCATCATCGGTGCCGGTATGTTTTGCGACAACGAAGTGGGCGGCGCCGTGGCAACCGGAATGGGAGAGCTGGTGATGAAAACCCTGGGTTCATTTCTGATTACCGAATTGATGCGCAACGGTCGCTCCCCACAGGAGGCAGTTGAGGAGGCAGTCCTAAGAATCGTGAAAAAGGTGCCCGATTACCGCGAGAGTCAGATTGGCTACCTGGCCATTAACAAAGACGGTGAAGTAGGGGCCTATTCCCTGCACAAAGGATTTAATTATGCGCTCTATGCCAATAACGAAAACCGGCTTCTGGATGCAGCTTATTATATTGCAGAACCGGAATAAACTACAAACCTGCCTGCCGGAACATAGATAACAAATATAACTGAAACACCACTATAACATGAATCAAATCAACTGGGGTATAATAGGTTGCGGAGCCGTTACCGAACTTAAGAGCGGCCCTGCATTTAATAAAGTGGAAGGCTCAAAGCTTGTAGCCGTGATGCGCCGCAATGGAGAGCTGGCAAGTGACTATGCCCGCCGGCACAAGGTGGACAAATGGTATAACAACGCGGACGATCTTATTGGTGACGACGAGGTGAATGCGGTTTATGTGGCTACACCGCCTTCCAGCCACGCCATGTATGCCATTAAAACCATGAAAGCCGGTAAGCCGGTTTACGTGGAGAAGCCCATGGCAGCCACCTACCAACAATGTATAGAGATGCTGGAGGTGAGCAAAGAGACCGGCATACCCATTTTCGTAGCTTATTACCGGCGCACTCTGCCAGGTTTTCTTAAGGTTAAGTCTCTGATTGAAGAGGGGGCCATCGGTAAACCATTATTTGCCAATATGATGCTGGTACGGCCTGCCAACAGTGCCGAAACCGACCGGGAGAATCCGGCATGGAGAGTACAGCCAGACCTGGCCGGTGGTGGCATCTTCTACGATTTGGCAGCACATCAATTAGACTATCTTGATTTCCTGTTTGGGCCGGTGAAAGAGGTGGCCGGCTTTGCTGATAATTTTGCCGGACTTTATCCTGCAGAAGACACGGTGGTGGCCTCACTCAGGTTTCAAAACAGTGTTGTGATGAGCGGCAGCTGGAGCTTTGTGAGTGACGAATCCTCCCGTCGTGATGTGTTTGAGATTATCGGGACGGAAGGGCGTATCGAGCTTTCCACCTTCGGACATGACCCTATTCTTCTCTTTCGCGACAGAGAGTTCAAACAGTTCCCCTACATCAATCCCGAAAACATCCAATATAATCTAATAAAGCAGATTGTGGAATCACTCCAGGGAAAGGGCCAATGCGTGAGTACAGGCGAAAGTGCAGCCCGCACCAGTCTGGTAATGGAAAAGATTACGAAGAGTTTCTATCAGTAAAAAAATTCCTACTTTTGCACTAAATTTTAAAATACGCAGGAATGTTTGAGAATTTATCGGAAAGACTGGAGAGATCGTTTAAACTGCTCAAAGGACAGGGTTCTATCACTGAAATAAATGTGGCCGAAACCCTTAAAGATGTGCGGCGTGCCCTGTTGGATGCCGACGTTAACTTTAAGACGGCCAAGTCCTTTACCGAAACTGTAAGGGATAAGGCATTGGGGAGAGATGTTCTTACTACGGTAAATCCCCGGCAGATGATGGTTAAGATTGTTCACGACGAGCTGGCCGATCTCATGGGAGGGGAAACCATCGATGTGGAATTGAAGGGTAGTCCTGCAGTCATTCTTATTGCCGGATTACAAGGGTCAGGTAAAACCACCTTTTCGGGAAAGCTTGCCCGGTTACTTAAAAACAAGCGGGGTAAAAATCCCCTTCTGGTAGCCGGCGACGTTTACCGGCCTGCTGCCATCAATCAGCTTCAAATATTGGGTGAGCAGATTGAGGTGCCTGTTTATACTGAAGAGGGTAACACCGATCCGGTTAAAATTGCCAAAGAGGCCGTGAAATACGCCAAATTGAAGGGCTACGATTTGGTGATTGTAGATACCGCCGGACGACTGGCCATCGATGAGCAGATGATGACCGAGATTGCCGCCATAAAAGAGGCGGTGAAACCTCAGGAGATTTTGTTCGTGGTGGATGCCATGACCGGGCAGGATGCCGTGAATACCGCCCTTGAATTTAATGAACGACTCGACTTCGATGGTGTGGTGCTCACCAAGCTGGATGGTGATACCCGCGGGGGTGCAGCCATCTCCATTCGCAGCGTGGTGAACAAGCCCATTAAATTTGTAGGTACCGGCGAAAAGCTTGATGCCCTGGATGTCTTTCATCCGTCGCGTATGGCCGATCGTATTTTGGGTATGGGCGACATTGTTTCGCTGGTTGAAAAAGCACAGGAGCAGTTCGATGCCGAAGAGGCACGAAAGCTTCAGAAGAAGATTGCCAAAAATCAGTTTAACTTCGACGATTTTCTTGGTCAGATACAGCAGATCAAGAAGATGGGTAATCTAAAGGATTTAGCTGCCATGATCCCGGGTATGGGCAAGATGGTGAAAGACATTGATATGGACGACGACGCCTTTAGCAGCGTAGAAGCCATCATTTCGAGTATGACGCCTCTGGAGCGTAGCGAACCTGCCGTGATTAATGGCAGCCGCCGGAAAAGAATTGCCAGCGGCAGCGGCACCTCTATCCAGGAGGTGAACCGGCTCATTAAGCAGTTTGATGATACACGCAAAGCGATGCGGCTGATGACTAAGGGTAAAAACTTGTCGAAGATGATGGGTAATATGCCTATGGGACGATAGAACGATTGTTAAGAATTCTCCCTGTGGTCGGAAAGACCACAGGGAGAATTCTTATTTTTATAAATCTCAACACTAAACATTATGCAACTCATTGATGGAAAAGCCACCGCGCGAACAATTAAGGAAGAAATTACCGCCGAAGTCCGGCAAATGAAAGCCAAAGGTCTCCGGCAACCTCACCTCGCTGCCGTATTAGTTGGCCACGATGGAGGCAGCGAGAGCTATGTGGCCTATAAAATTAAAGATTGCGAGGAGGTGGGCTTTAAGTCGTCACTCATTCGTTATGAGGAGGATGTGACTGAAGAAGAGTTGTTGAAATGCGTAAAGCAGCTCAACGAAGATGCTGGTGTGGATGGTTTCATCGTGCAGTTGCCTCTGCCGGGGCATATCTCTGAAGAGAGGGTTATGCTGGCCATCGATCCGCAGAAAGATGTGGATGGCTTTCATCCACAGAATTTAGGCCTGATGGCTATGGGCGCTCCATCCTTCGTGTCGGCTACGCCGCAGGGCATCATGGAGCTGTTCAAACGTTACCATATTGAGACCTCCGGAAAGGATGTGGTGGTGATTGGGCGAAGCAATATTGTAGGTCGCCCCATGAGTATTCTGCTGTCTCTAAAGAGCGAACCCGGCAATGCTACCGTAACCGTTTGTCACAGCCGTACAAAAAACCTGGCAGAGGTTTGTCGCCGGGCCGACATCATAGTGGCCGCCTTAGGCAGCCCCGGCTTCCTGAAGGCCGACATGGTGAAAGAGGGTGCTGTGGTAATTGATGTAGGGACCACCCGTGTGCTATCCGAAAAGACCAAATCGGGCTTTAAGCTGGCCGGTGATGTGGCCTTTGATGAAGTGGCGCCTAAATGCAGTTTCATTACTCCGGTACCGGGCGGGGTTGGCCCTATGACCCGCGCTTCGTTACTTATTAATACTCTAAAGGCTGCCAGACAACGAGGCAGCCTTTAAGCCAGTTAAGGTATATATTTTTGAGCAAGGTCTCCGGCAACTGTTGGAGACCTTGTGGCAACTGGTGATTTTATATCTTCTTTATCGTTCCCCCAAGTGTCTCTTTGGTTTCTACTTTTGGCGGATTGCCGGTGTACTCCACGGTTCCGCCGGTTCCGGCCGATGCATCCAGTAACTCGGTAGCCCAAACGGTTGCGTTGCCGCCTGTATTGGCTTTTACGTAGGCCTTTTTCGACTTTAATTCTTTCCCCTCGAACTTACCGCCGGTGGTGGCTTTCACTTCGATGGTTTGGGCCTCTCCCGCCAGAGTAATGCGTGCGGCCGAAACTGAGGCTTCGAGTACATCCACATCCACATCCAATTCAATGCTGCCGTCCATGCCGGCATCCATCATAAGTTGATCGGCAAAAAGAGTGGTTTTCCCATCCACGCTGCCACCGGCGCCCACCGATATTTCTCGCAGGGTTTGATAGGTAACAAACACCTGCACCGACACATCTTTGTAAATTTTAGTCTTCATCTTCAGGGTGAGGATGTTTTTTTTCGATTCGGTGATCACGTCCGACAAATCGGCATTCTTAATATGTATCTCTGCCTGGGGAGTTTCACCCTCCACAAGTGTTACATTTATGCCCTTACTTACCCGCACCTTGTCGAAAGAGGCGACGTTGCGGGTTTCGATCTTTCGGCCATCTTCCTGGGCTGCGGCGGTTAAGCTAAAAAGTATTGCTACCAAAAATAACAGGTTGTGTCTCATAGTTATGTAATTTGAATTGAGTAATGTTTTTTACTAAAATACGGATTCTTAATATCTTTGTGGATAACAATGGAACTCCTAACAAAAATGGTGCAATTAATTGGGATTAATCAAAAAATCCTGTAAATAAATAAAGCCCTGTCTGACCAGGCTATTGGAAATGATACAATAAGCACTACTTAAAAAGCTCTTTAATCTCTTCATCACTCAAATTGCTAAGCGGATTGTTTGATTTAACAAAGGTGTTGGACAGGGTGTTCTTTTTTTCCTGCAAGAGGGCAATCTTTTCTTCTATGGTTTCGGTAGAGATAAAACGGTACACAAATACATTCCGCTCCTGGCCTATGCGGTGTGCCCGGTTGATGGCTTGTGCTTCTGCAGCCGGGTTCCACCAGGGGTTGAGCATAAACACATAGTCGGCCTTGGTGAGGTTAAGGCCCACACCACCTGCCTTTAAAGAAATCAGGAAGACTTTGCACCGGTCATCCCGGTTAAAGGACTCGATCACTTCCCGGCGGTTAATCGTAGCTCCTGTAAGTTTTTCATAGTGGATATTTCTAATTTTCAGCTCCTCTTCCATCAGTTTAAGGTCCTTTACAAATGAGCTGAATACCAGTATGTGATGATTTTCGGCGATGATGCTTTCGAGCGATTCCAGTACCTGGTCGAACTTGCCCGAACCGCCTTCAAAATCCGGCTTTACAGTCGCCGGATGATTGGCAATTTGACGCAGCCGGGTAAGGGATTTAAGTGCTAAGATAGCATTTTTTTGAGGGGTCTCGTGCTCAAAAGCCTCGAAGATGGCATTGCGAATGCCAGATTTTTCCCTCTCGTAGAACTTCCTCTGGCCGGGCGTCATCTCGCAATACACCACCTGCTCTGTCAGGGGGGGCAGGTCCCGGGCCACCCTCTCTTTGGTACGGCGCAGCATAAAGGGGCTGATGAGTTTTTGCAACTGTTCTGACTTTTCGGCTTGCCCATCTTTTGTTATGGGTGCAATATAATGTTTCTGAAAAAAACGAAGTGACCCTAAAAGTTCTTTATTTACCACGTTCATTTGAGCCCACAAATCGACCAGTGAATTTTCTATGGGGGTACCTGTGAGTACCAGATGATGGCGGGCATTGACTTCTTTTACTGCCTTAAACGATTTGGAAGCAGGATTTTTTATGTTCTGACTCTCATCCAATATCAGATATTGAAACTGATAGTCCTTAAAATACTGTACATCGTTGCGAAGTATGCCATAGGTGGTGAGAACGACGTGGTAATGTTGGAAAATACGCCACACGTTAAACGAGCGGGCCCGATTGGCGCCCGTGAAATTATAAACTTTCAGGGTGGGTGCAAATTTATTGATCTCAGCGGCCCAGTTATGCACCAGCGAGGTGGGCATGACAATAAGAGCAGGGGGCAAACCTGTTGTGTTAAAGCCCTGGTCCGCGGAAGGGAAAAGGCTCAGTTGTGCATCGTACGTTCCTTTATCGGCTCTCTGTTCGGAGCTTTGATCATAAATTTTGAGAATAAGAGCAATGGTTTGCACGGTTTTACCCAGTCCCATATCATCCGCTAATATGCCGCCAAAGTTATTGTGAAACAGGAAGTTAAGCCATTGATAGCCCTCTGTCTGATAGTGTCGGAGGGTGGCTGTTAAGCCTCGTGGCAAAGAGATGCGGTTATGGTCTCCCAACCATTGAATGGGTGGGAGGGGAGCTTCTTCTTCCTCTCCAATTACCTCATTGAGCAGGTGAAAATGCACCTTTTTTATTCTCAGAAGATTGTCCTTCTCTTCACCGAAGTTAAAAAGATCGACATATCGGGTAAACCACTCTTTTGGGATGATAAATATCTCACCATCGGGTAACGGGAAGTGTCTGTTACCGGCAAGAATAAATTTTCGAAAGCGTATAAATGGTATCTTATGCGGGGGAATCTCAATAATGGTTTCTACCTCGAACCAGTCGGTGGTTTCCTGTGACCTGAAATGGTTGATCGCCCGGGTTTGGGAAAAGGTTTTAGCGTCGAACTTTAATATTGTTTCAATATGATTTTCAGATAAAACAGCCCTTTTTTCCCGGGCCCATTCCACCAGATTTTCGGGCCCTTGAGAATCGTTCAAATTATCAGGGAAAAGATCGGCAGGATGGGAAAAGGAGGCGTCACCCGATTGCGTTAGCCCCAATTGCCGGATGATATGGAAGGTCTCTTTCTCACTTTCAAAATTTCGTTCTGTTTTCCTGAAGGTATATCCGTCGTTTTCCTGAATCACATCTACAAACATGTTGGCTTTGCGGTCGGCCAGAAGCCGCCGGCTGCCATACTGAAAATAGAGGTTCAGCACCGGTTGTTGCTTCAGGTTCTTTTCTAAAATAAGAAAAACCTTTGGCCCATCGGTTATTCTTTCGATGGTAAACCCACTGTAACTCACCTCATAGTTTCGGATACAATTCACTACAAACCCCTCCATGTAGGTTTTAAGATATCGGTGCGATATGGTGACGGAGAGTTTGTCTAAAAAGGGTTTTATTTTGGCGCTGTCAAAGTCATCGAAGTAAAAAATCTCATTTTTGATCTTGAGTACCGCCGGGTTGTGGCTGATGATATCTGTTATTTTTCCTGCCAGCGTAAAAATTTTATCATCCTGCTTAAGTTTAAGGGTATATAAAAGGGAGTCCTCCTTCAGCTCGAAATGAAAGAGTGGCAAAGTGGGTTTCATATGAATCTTTAGCCGATCGGCATGATAAAGCTGGCTGTAGCCATCGCTCCTGAAATAGGCCGGAATGGGGTGTCTGGTGAGCAATACTATAAGATTATACATGGTCTTTTCCAGACCGGGCCTTATGCGCTCCTCCATAATCTTATCGGGGATGTTGTCTTTAAAATCCTTTACACTCCTTTCGCGCGAGAACTTTTTAAAGAGTGATTGATCCGAAACACGATTGAGTAGGAGTATCACCTCTTTTTCAGCCTCGTTAAATTGATGAGTATTGTTCTCTATATGAGTAGAATGCACCTGCTCGTGCAGTACAATGGGGTCGTTATTTTGTAAATCGGCATGGTAAGGCATGGCTGTGAGACCTATCTTAACACGCTTAAAAAAAACAACAATTAATTGATTCATTACGGATGTCTGTAAAGTTTTGTTCTTTTGTGTTCTTATGCTTTCATGCCATCCTTTTTTTTTCTGCATTTCGGAGTAGGATTCATATTGCAAAGAAAAGGGTTTTTTCAGAAGCGGTCAACCAGCCTGTTTAATTTTGTCGATGGCATATTTTTTATTAAAGTGTGCATTTAACCCTGTTTTAAGGATTGATACCATTTTAGTTTTGAGTAAGTTGAATAAATAAGATATGAATAATAGGTTTGTCCGAATTCCGATTCTGTGTCGTAAATAGAGCAAAATTGTTGGCCTGTATGATTTGTTTATCGAAGTTTTTTTCTAACTTGACACACCTTAGCAAGTGTTGACAAGCTATTAATCATAAAACCTTTAACATTTTTTAATCATGACAAACAACAATGATTTTGAAGGACACAGTCGCCGGCGTTTTCTTAAAAATGCCGCTGCTGTAGCAGCAGGAATCACCATCATTCCCAATGTGGCTTTGGGCGGTCGTCTTAACCGCAAGGCACCAAGCGACAAGCTCAATATTGCAGCAGTTGGTATCGGCGGTATGGGCTTTAGCAATCTCAAAGCTATGGAAAGCGAAAACATCGTGGCCCTTTGCGATGTGGACTGGAAATATTCAGCGCATGTTTTCGAGCATTTCCCAAATGCTAAAAGGTATTGGGACTGGCGGAAGATGTTCGACGAGATGGGCAGCTCCATCGATGCCGTGTTAGTAGCCACTGCCGACCATACCCATGCAGCCATTGCTGCTCACGCCATCACCATGGGTAAACACGTTTATGTGCAAAAACCCTTAACGCATTCGGTTTATGAGTCGCGTTTACTCACTAAGCTGGCCAAAGAGTATAAGGTAGCAACCCAGATGGGTAACCAGGGCGCTTCGGGCGAAGGTGTAGCTCAGGCTTGCGAGTGGCTGTGGAACAATGAGATAGGTGAAGTTAACCGTGTGGATACTTTTACCGACCGTCCCATCTGGCCACAGGGTCTTAACAGGCCTCAGGGGCAATGGGTGCCCGACACATTGAATTGGGACCTGTTTATAGGACCTGCCAACATGCGTCCCTTTAATGAAATCTATACCCCCTGGAACTGGCGCGGATGGTGGGACTTCGGTACCGGCGCACTGGGCGATATGGCCTGCCATATTTTGCATCCTGTGTTTAAAGGCCTGAACCTGGGTTATCCAACAGCTGTTCAGGGCAGCTCCACTTTGCTGCTCACCGACAGTGCACCTGTGGCCGAACGTGTAAAACTCACCTTCCCCGAGAGGCAAAGAAAGGGTAAGTTAAAAATGCCCGCATTGGAAGTGAACTGGTACGATGGCGGTATTCAACCTCTGATGCCGGAAGGATGGCCTGCCGGTAAATCAATGAACGATGCAGGCGGTGGTTGCCTCTTCTACGGCACCAAAGATGTGCTGGTAGTAGGATGCTACGGTAAAGACCCCTGGTTGTTGAGTGGCCGTAAGCCAAATGTGCCCAAATCATTGCGTCGTGTTCCGGTTAGCCATGAGATGGATTGGGTACGCGCCTGTAAGGAGAACCCCGAGAATCGTCTGGAGCCCACCTCACCCTTTAGTGAAGCCGGCCCGTTCAACGAAATAGTTGTGATGGGTGTTCTGGGTGTTCGTCTGCAAAGCCTTAACAAAGAGCTGAAATGGGACGGCCAAAACATGCGCTTTACCAACATTGGCGCCGAGGAGACTATCCGTACCGTTATCGAGGATGGGTTTAAGATTACCGATGGTCACCCCACCTTTGCCAAAACGTGGACCGATCCGGTAAACGCCAATGCCTTCTCGGAGGAGCTGATAAAGCATACCTACCACAATGGCTTTGAATTGCCGGATATGCCGGCGTAATGTTTAATAATGGTGTAGCGTGTTTGCAGAGACAAGACATGCCTTGTCTTGTCTTGTCTCTGCTATGCGTTGCCTCTGTGAATATTTTAAAAAATTAATTCCATGAAGCATAATATAATAATATTATCACTATTTGCGGGGCTGCTGGCCCTTGCTGCCTGCGGCAGCGGTCAAAAGGTGACAAGTAAATCACAAGCCATGAATGAACCGGGAGAATCTCTTAACAAGCTTACCCTTGCCGAAAAAGAAGCAGGCTGGCTGTTGTTATTCAATGGTAAAAACTTTGACGGGTGGCGTGGCTATGACCGCCAGGATGTTCCCGGAGCCTGGAGTATAGATGACAACTCGATAAAGATCAATGGCTCTGGCGAAGGTGAGGCAGGCGCTAAAGATGGCGGCGACATCATCTACGATCGACAGTTTAAAAACTTTGAACTGCACTTCGACTGGAAAGTTTCTAAAGGTGCCAACAGCGGTGTATTTTACCTGGCACAGGAGGTGGAAGGTCAGCCCATCTGGCGCTCGGCTCCCGAGTACCAGATTCTCGACAATGTGAATCACCTGGATGCCCGTCTGGGCAAAGATGGCAACCGTATGTCGGCTTCACTGTATGACTTGATACCAGCCAAACCGCAAAACTCCAAGCCCTTCGGCCATTGGAACACTGGTGCCATCATCGTGTACAAAGGCACAGTGGTGCATATGCAAAACGGTGAAGTAGTGCTGGAATACCACCTTTGGACACCCGATTGGGAGAACCTGATCGAAAACAGCAAATTTAAAGGCTGGACAGAGATGATTAATGCCGGCGGTCCCAATCATGAAGGTTACATCGGACTTCAAGACCACGGCGACGATGTGTGGTTCCGTAATATTAAGCTGAAAGTGATGGAATAAAATGTGCATAGAGACAATTCACGAATTGGCTCTATGGGGAAATAAAAAAATCCTGCATCTGGTAAGGTGCAGGATTTTTTTATTCGCTACGGTTTTATTTATTAATTTTGTGTTTTCACACAGTCACACCCTCAATGACGAAACCTCAGCCAAACAAAGAGAGCGGACTCTTGCGCACTGCGTTGCCTCTTTTTTCTGCCTCTTTTCTGGCTCAGGGGGTTAATTTCCTTACCCTTTTTTTGTTGCCATGGCTTTTTCCCGCAGAAGAGATTGGGCCCTTCTTTGTTTTTTCGGCTGTTGGGCAAATATTGGTTTCAATGGTTGCATTAAGGAGCCCAAATACCATTGTACTCAGCAGAAACATAGATGTGGCTGTGTCCAATCTTGCATATTCCCTGATTATTGGAAGTGTTCTCTCGTTACTTCTGTTTTTTCCTATATTCATTGTAAAGCTCAGCCCTCTGGCAATTCAATATGACAGTTGGATGACCTGGCTGCCTCTGATTCCCCTCTATTGCCTCACAAGCACCATGACCACATCATTGGAGTATTTTCTAAATTTCAAAAAAAACTATCGTTTAATTGGGTTCTCGCATATTATTAAGAATGTCACAATTCTTTTGTTGATTGTGATATTCGGCTTGTTTAATCCTTATGCAGGTTCCTTAATTCTTGCTCTGGTATTAGGCCAAACGGTTACAGTCACTTTCTTGATTGCAGTCTCCAAAGTTTCTTTCAAAAGAGTACATTTAAGCAAAAAGGCCTTTCAAATATTTGTATTGCGTTATCGCGAAATTTTGGTATTTAACACTATTATAGCTGGATTGCAGCAGATCACGAGTCATTTGCCAGTAATTATTATCTCGTTGTTGTTTAGTGGGCGGGTGGTTGCATTCTATGGGGTGGCTTACCGTATTTTTGCCACCCCCCTAAGCGTTTGGGGATTAAGTGTGTCACAGGTATTTTATAAAAAATGTGTGGACTTTTTCAATCAATCCATACGGTTTTACACCTACTCATTGGATACTTTGAAAGGTTTGTTGAGGTGGGCCTTGCCTTTTGGATTGCTGGCTTTTATAGTTGCGCCATGGACATTTTCTCTTTTTATGGGGCAGGAATGGGCAGAGGCTGGCAGGATTGGAAGATTGATATTGCCACTCATCGTTATTCAAAGTGTATCGATCCCATTTTCTGTATTATTTAACATTCTTCGAACCCAAAAACGCATCATCTGGTATTCTTCTGTAGGGCTCGTGGTACGTGTTTTCTTTGGTTTAATCGTGCCCGGGTATCTTTTTCAGGGTAGCTATCAATTGGTTTTGATCCTTTTTTCTGCCTTTGGCGTTATGTATTATCTCTTATTCATCAGAGAGATGTTGACCCAGGTGAAAAGATACGATACTTTTGTCTTACTAAAATGAAATAAAGATTTTCACTTCACCCTCACTTTATCCCTAAATATCCACGCCGGTAATCCAGTCCCATGTTGCTAAACCGGAGAAAGAGGTGGACCATTGTCTTCGGCAAGCAGCCGTAAAACTGTATATTGGTTTATGAAATAAGAGAGGTGCATCCCGGCATTTCTGTTAAAATTACCAAACATTTATTGGCTGACAAGTAAAAGTTGAAAATAGTCATTGAATAGTTCCACTATTTTTACTTTATTTGGAGTTATTCTTTGGCAGTTTTGGCATTTGTAATAAAGCAAAGACTCCAATAAATTTAACCAAAACACTTTTAACCAACAACATGAATATGAAATCATTTGCATTTACTGCGTTGATGCTCATCTTCACGATAAGTATCGTAGCGCAAGAGAAATCGGAAGGCTACCAATTTGAAACCATTTACGACCTACCCGTTACCTCTGTTAAAGATCAAAACCGGTCGGGCACTTGCTGGAGTTTTTCTGGAGTTTCCTTTCTGGAGTCCGAGATGATAAGAAAAGGGTTGGAACCAATCGATTTTTCGGAGATGTTTATTGTAAGACACTGTTATGAAGATAAGGCCGAAAAATATGTACGCATGCATGGAAACCTAAATTTTGGGGGCGGCGGTGCTTTTCACGATGTGTTGTATGTGCTCAATAAGTATGGGGCAATGCCCGAAAGTGCCTATTCCGGTCTGAACTATGGAGAGGAGAGTCATGTGCATGGCGAGATGGATGAAGTGCTTAAAGACTACGTGGATGGCGTAATAAAAAACAGCAACAAGAAACTGAGCGAAGCCTGGGCCAACGGATTTGACGGTATTTTAAATGCCTACCTGGGCGAAATCCCTCAAACTTTTTCCTACCATGGAAAGAATTATACCCCTCGTGAATTTGCCGATCAGGTGGTTCAGCTCAATCCCGACGATTATATTCAGGTGACCTCATTCACGCATCACCCTTTTTATGAGCAATTTATAATTGAAATTCCCGATAACTGGTTGTGGGGGGAGGTTTACAATGTGCCTCTTGATGATATGATGGCCATTGTGGATAACTCTCTGAAGGAGGGCTATACGGTTGGATGGGCCACCGATGTGAGTGAAAAAGGCTTTTCACATCGCAACGGTGTGGCAGTGATGCCCGAAACCGATATTAAAGAGATGGCTGGCAGTGAGCGTGGCCGCTGGGAGAAGATGAGTGAGGCTGAGCGCCTGAAGCTTCTCTACGCGTTTGATGGGCCGGTTACCGAAAAACAAATTACCCAGGAGATGCGTCAGGAGGCTTTTGACAATTACCTCACCACCGACGATCACGGGATGCACATAGTAGGCCTGGCAAAAGACCAGCAGGGCAAATTATTTTACAAAGTGAAAAACTCCTGGAATACCGATAATAAATACGACGGTTATCTTTATGCTTCAAAACCGTTTGTAGAATTCAAAACAATGTCGGTGATGGTTCACAAAGATGCTGTTCCCAAAGCAATTAGAGAAAAATTAGGTTTGTAAAAAGATTAAAAATCAATAGCTTGATAGCCAATTGATATCCGGGTGTTTGGAGTAGATTCGCTCCCTAACATCCGGATTTTTTTTTGAGAAAAGAAAAAAAAGCGCACCTCTTTGAAAACTATTTGCTCTTTTCCTTGTTTAGCATTATAGATTTTCATAATTTTGGGTTAGGGTTAAGGTTAGAAACGGGAGTTGCCAAACGAGGCGGCACCCGTTTCTGTTTTTTTAATGAGCTTTTCCAACATCAGCCTGCCACCGGCAGGCTTTTTCTTTGAGCTTTATTCGACAACTACCGGATTGATCTACACTTCCTTTCTGTAAATCTGCAAATTCTCTTCGTCAAAAGCCACGAAAATCACCTTTTCAGGCAGTTTATTTTCATCGAGATATTTCTTCACGGTTTGGAGGGCAATTTGGGCTGCTTCTTGTTTTGGAAAGCCATAGACACCGGTACTGATATTGGGAAAAGCAACGGTTTTAAAACCCTGTTCGGTGGCAATGGTCAGTGAATTTCGGTAGCAGGAAGCCAGCAGTTCCCTTTCGTTTTGGTTACCGCCCTTCCATACGGGACCAACGGTGTGAATCACATGGCGGGCCGGCAGTTTATAGCCTCCGCTAAGCCGTGCCTGGCCGGTAGGACAGCCGCCAATGGCTCTGGTCTCTTCCAACAGCTCGGGCCCTGCAGCCCGGTGTATGGCGCCATCCACACCACCGCCACCCAGCAGACTCTCGTTAGCCGCGTTTACGATGGCATCCACTTCAAGTTTTGTGATATCGCCTTTGAGAAGTTCGATTCTTTTTTCGATAGATTCTTTCATGGTTTTGTTGTTAGAGATGTACAAATTGTGCGTCTGTACAATAGGGGTAGGTTCAGGGTTAGAGATGCAATGCATTCTATTGCGGGAGGGTCGGGGTGGGGCTGTCAAACCTCCACATCCTCAAGATTCAGCACCAGCATGTACCCTATATGACTGATGCGGAGATAGAGTTTCTTTTCACCTTTCACTTTCACTACTTCACCCTGAATACCTTTAAGAGGGCCGCTGGTAAGGGTTATCACCTGTCCTTTCTTTATACGGTTGGTTTCGATGCTGAAGGCCAGTTTATTTTCAATAGTGCGACGCATGGCCTCTATTTCACGCTGCGGGATGGGCACTGCCTTGCCTTTTTCGGATACGTAGGCTACTACTCCCTGTGCCAGAAATACTCTGTGATAGTCTGTCGGAACAATGCGCACGAAAATATAGGAGTTGATGACGGGTACTTCTACCCATTTTTGCCGGTCGCTCCATTGCCTCTTTTCACGTTTAAGAGGAAGGTAGGCATGAATGCCCAGTGAGGTCAGTTGTTGGTGCACCTTCTTTTCGGCTCTCGATTTGGTGTAGAGAGCGTACCATTTGTGGTTATCTTGTATTTTCTGTGTTTCCAAGTTCCTGTTTTTTTTGACTACTTCTGCAAAGTTATCAATTTAGCGCTGAAACCATCGTATCCGGCTCCATCCACACATTTTTTTCTTCAACATACTTTAAGTTAAAAGTTTCTTCAATATATGTAAATCTTTATCAAAAATGATTCGTCTTTATCTAAGCCCGTTTCTCTGACAATTTGTTGTAAATTTACACCGTAAAAGTTGAAACTGCTTTAAATTATTATTTCATGGTTCTTTTCTTTAGAGGTGAAGACCAACTTGTCTTTGCTGTTGATTGCAACTCCTCCCTCAATCAGATGGATGTGGAAAAACTGGTTTGGCTGTTTGGAGGTGCCCGGCTGATTAGCGAAGCGTATTTATCGGGTTCTTTTGTGGGCCCCCGCAAAGAGATGATCACCCCGTGGAGCACCAATGCGGTGGAAATAACCCAGAATATGGGTATAGCTGGCATCCGGCGTATCGAGGAGTTTTTTGAGACCAACCATGCGCAGCCGCCATTAGATCCCATGTTACAGGCTTTGTATGATGGATTGGATCAGGAAGTTTTCAGTATTGAAAGAGCCCCCGATCCCATACTCTATATTGACGATATCTCAACTTATAACCGACAGGAGGGATTGGCATTAAGTGACGATGAGATTGAATATTTGAATCAGGTAAGTTCCAGGCTGGGACGCAAATTGAGTGACAGTGAGGTGTTTGGTTTTTCTCAGGTCAATTCGGAGCACTGCAGACACAAGATTTTCAACGGCATATTTATAATAGATGGCAAAGAGAAAGAAAACACTCTATTTCAGCTGATTAAGCATACATCACAGATGAATCCCAATCTTCTGGTCTCTGCTTATAATGATAATGTGGCCTTTATTGAAGGACCCGGGATTTTGCAATTTGCACCCATACGTCAGGATACAGCCGACTTTTTCCATGAGAAAAAAATAGAGAGTGTCATCTCTTTAAAAGCCGAAACACATAACTTTCCTACAACGGTAGAGCCCTTTAACGGTGCAGCCACCGGTTCGGGTGGTGAAATTCGCGACCGTCTGGCCGGTGGTAAAGGTTCTCTGCCTCTGGCAGGTACGGCGGTATATATGACCTCCTATCCGCGCCTTGAGAAGGGCCGTGAATGGGAGCAGCGCTTTGAGGCCCGGCCCTGGTTGTATCAAACGCCCGAACAAATATTGATTAAAGCCTCCAATGGAGCCAGCGATTTTGGCAATAAATTTGGCCAGCCGCTTATCTGTGGTTCGGTACTCACCTTTGAGCATTTTGAGGATTATCACCGTTTTGCCTTCGATAAAGTAATTATGCTGGCCGGTGGCATCGGTTTTGCCCGAAAAGAGGACAGTCATAAGGATACGCCTCACAAAGGAGACAAAGTTGTGGTGCTGGGTGGAGATAATTATAGGATAGGTATGGGAGGAGGGGCCGTTTCTTCGGTGGCCACCGGTGAGTATGAAAATACTATTGAGCTGAATGCCGTGCAACGCTCCAATCCTGAGATGCAGAAGCGGGCCATGAACGCTATTCGTGCCATGGTGGAAGGAGAGAACAATCCTATTGTTTCCATTCACGATCATGGTGCCGGTGGCCATTTGAACTGCCTCTCCGAGTTGGTTGAAGAGACCGGTGGTACCATTCATCTGGACAAACTGCCGGTGGGTGACCCCACGCTCTCTGCCAAAGAGATTGTTGGTAACGAATCACAGGAGCGCATGGGCCTGGTAATGAAGGAGAGAGATGTGGAGCTCTTGCGTAGGGTGGCTGAGCGCGAACGCTCGCCCATGTATGTGGTGGGTGAAACCACCGGCGACATGCACCTGAGGTTTGAAGATGAGAAAGGCAACGCGCCCATCGATCTTCAATTGGCCGACCTGTTCGGAAATCCTCCCAAAACGGTTTTGAAGGATGAAACCCTTTCGATTCGATTTAGAAAATTGAAATACACCACCTTGCAGATTGAAAAACAGATTGAGCAGGTGTTGCAGTTGGAGGCAGTGGCCTGTAAAGACTGGCTGACCAATAAGGTGGATCGTTCGGTCACCGGCAAGGTGGCGCGTCAACAATGCGTGGGTGAACTTCAGTTGCCGCTGAGCAATCTGGGTGCCACAACCCTGGACTATACCGGTACCCGCGGCGTAGCCACTTCCATTGGTCATGCCCCCGGTGCTGGATTGATTGATGCGGCAGCCGGCTCCGTTTTATCGATTGCCGAATCGCTCACCAACCTTGTATGGGCACCCCTGACCCATGGCCTGAAGGGAGTGAGTTTAAGTGCCAACTGGATGTGGCCTGCCAAAAATGAGGGCGAAGATGCACGCCTTTATGAAGCTGTGCAGGCAGTTAGTGACTTTGCCTGCGATTTGGGTATTAATATTCCTACGGGGAAAGACTCTCTTTCGATGACTCAGAAATATCCGGGCGGTGCAACGGTGAGGTCCCCCGGTACGGTTATCATCAGCGCGGTTTCCGAAGTGTCCGATGTGCGGCAAATAGTTACTCCGGTGCTGGTTAAAGATGTGAAAACATCTTTAATACACATCAATTTATCGTTGGATGGTTTAAAGCTGGGTGGCAGCAGTTTTGCACAAACTCTGAATCAATTGGGTAATGAAGCACCTACGGTGACCGATGCCGATTACTTTAAGAGAGGATTCGGTGCTATACAGAAATTGATTGCTCAAAACCTGGTGCTTGCAGGTCACGATGTCTCTGCAGGCGGTTTGGTTACCACACTGCTTGAAATGTGTTTCGCCAATAGGGAATATGGCATTGGTGTTGACCTTTCCGGATGGAAAGAAAAAGAGCTGGCAAAGATACTCTTTAGTGAAAATCCTGCGGTGGTAATACAGGTGGCTGAACTGGAATCGGCAGAAGAAATTCTGGCAGAGGCTGGTATTCAGTATTCTGTGATTGGCCGGCCCGTTCCAGAGCGCCGATTATTGATTCAGAGTAAAGAGCAATCTCTGGATTTGGATATTGACCATTTGCGAAACCTCTGGTATCGCACATCTTACCTGCTTGATTGTAAGCAGAACAGCGCTGCACTGGCGCTGGAGCGGTTCAATAATTATAAAGATCAGCCACTCACGTATCGTTTTCCTGCTCACTTTACCGGGTTGGTGCAGAGCCTGAAGATTCCCAAAGTAGGGGAGAGGGTGGCCAAAGCAGCCATCATTCGGGAAAAAGGAGTGAATGGCGATCGTGAAATGGCTTATTCGCTTTATAAAGCAGGCTTTGATGTGAAGGATGTGCACATGACCGATCTGATAACCGGACGAGAGGACTTGCAGGAAATTGATTTTATTGTATTTGTGGGTGGATTCTCCAACTCAGACGTATTGGGCTCAGCCAAAGGGTGGGCTGGTGCCTTCCTTTACAATCCCAAAGCCAAAAAGGCTCTCGACGACTTTTATGCTCGCCCCGATACGTTAAGTCTGGGAGTTTGTAATGGCTGCCAGTTGATGGCAGAACTTAACCTGCTAACTCCGGGACACCAACAACCTCCTAAAATGGCACATAACCGCTCTCTTAAATTCGAGTCGGGTTTTGTGGCCATGGAAATACTGGAGAACAACTCTGTAATGCTGCATTCTCTGACCGGCAGTCGCATTGGTATTTGGGTGGCTCATGGCGAGGGACGCTTTCAATTGCCTGATGTCGAAAGTGCCTATCACATTGCAGCAAAATATGGTTATGAGGCCTATCCGGCCAATCCCAATGGCAGCGATTACAATACAGCCGCCATTGCTTCAGCCGATGGTCGCCACCTGGGGATGATGCCTCATCTGGAGCGGTCGGTATTTCCGTGGCAGTGGGGCTATTACCCGGAAGAAAGAACTTCCGATGAGGTAACACCATGGATGGAAGCCTTTGCGAATGCCCGGAAGTGGGTAGAGGCTCAAAAATAAACCTCAGCATGTATCCGGTCAATGGGGAAGCCCTGTTCTTCTAATATATCATATACATCGTGTATCATATCGCTGCTGCCGCATAAAAAACAGCGCGAAACATGTTCCACCGGATGTTTTTTAAGATATTCGGTCACCCGCCCGGGGAATGTGTTACCGTTTGATTCGCGCGATGTGCAGGCCAGATACCTTTCGGGTGAATAGTGGTCGGCTTCGTATTGCTCGCGAAGGAACCTGATACCGTGCAACAGTTGGTAATCCAGTTGAGGATAGCTTCGGATGAAGCTGTGAAATGGGGCGATGCCCGTTCCCGATGCGATAAAGAGCAGCCGGTTATCCGCCTTCCAGTCACGGGGCAATGAGAAGTATCCGGTGGCCTCTTCTACCAGCACCTGGTCACCGGGTTTGTGCTTTTTCAGGGCGGGTGATATGTATCCGTCCAGTACCTCCTTTACAAGTATTTCAATATAAGGGTCTGCCTCGCCGCTATAGACAGAGTATTCGCGGGTGTGGATGCTGTTGGCGGGGCCCACGTTGATGTGTTGTCCAGTTTTAAACGGCAGTTGATTGCGTTCCAGACGCATTATAAAGGCAGTTTCGGTGAGATGCCGCATCTCCAGTATCTGGTGCAGTTTGGTCTCTATCTGGTTGTTCGGAGGAAGTTGCATAGATGAATTCCATTTTGATAGATAACCTAAGAAGTGGCAGATGGTTCAGTTATAACTGAAGGAAACGTGAAAATATTAATTTCCATCAATTATAAGTTAAACTTTGAATAGGTGTAATAGAAGTTCGCTTTTTTACTTATTCACTGTTTCAAAACATGATATTTGTAGTCTTTTTCATGCGGGTTACTTTATAATTTTGCAATATTGTACTTCTATAATCATCAGGAGGATAAATAGAGCATCGACTAAATTTTATTCTATGAAAACAATGAAAGCCCTGGTAAAGGCAAAGCCCGAAAAAGGCATCTGGATGCAAGAGATACCTGTCCCCGAGATACGGGCCAACGATGTTTTGATCAATGTGACCAAAACGGCCATTTGTGGCACCGATTTGCATATTTACAAATGGGATGAATGGGCCCAAAACACCATTAAAACCCCTATGACCATTGGCCATGAATATGTGGGGTACGTGGCTGCTGTGGGATCGGAGGTGACCAGCGTGAAGGAGGGCGACCGGGTTACAGGCGAGGGGCACATCGCCTGCGGACACTGCCGAAACTGTCGCCGTGGGCGGCAGCACATTTGCGAGCACACTATTGGTATCGGGGTGAATGTGAACGGTGCTTTTGCAGAGTATGTAAAAGTTCCCTCCAATAATGTGATGAAGATAAATAAAGATATTCCCGATGAGATTGTGGCCATTATGGACCCCTTTGGCAATGCCACACATACCGCTTTGTCGTTCCCGCTGATTGGTGAAGATGTGCTGGTAACGGGTGCAGGACTGATTGGGAGCATGTGTGTAGCCGTGGCCAGGTTTGCCGGAGCACGTTATGTGGTTGCTACCGAAACCAGCGAATACCGGGCCAATCTGGCCCGTAAGATGGGCGCCACCCGGGTGGTTAACCCGCTGAAGGAGAATTTGGATGATACCATTAAAGAGTTGAACATGATTGGCTTCGACATTGGGCTGGAGTGTTCAGGTGCTCCCGCGGCTTTCAATCAGATGTTGGAACACATGTACAATTCGGGAAAAATATCTCTGCTGGGAATCCTGCCTTCAAATACTAAAGTAAACTGGAATACCATTATATTTAAAGGCTTAATGCTCAAGGGGATATATGGCCGTGAAATGTTTGAGACCTGGTACCAGATGGAGCAGATGCTTATGTCGGGACTTGATATATCACCCATTATCACCCACCGCTTGCCTATCAATGACTTTCAGAAGGGATTTGACATTATGGAAGAGGGCAACTGCGGCAAGGTGATCCTTAACTGGGCTTAATGTGGACACGGTGTTTTCCTCGTAAAGCCGTACGGCCGTGCGTCTCAAAACTATCTCATAAAGAGGATGAGGCTATGCCACAGGGTTGTACAAGGAATGCTGCTATTTAATGGTCCAAACAATACCTATGATACTGCCATACGCCATGCTCCGCCAGGGATTGCTGGTAATAGCGCAAGTGCCTGTATTGCAGCCGATAAAGTAATAATAGCCATAGCCCAAAAGTGCTCCGGCTAAGATACCAATGGAGATCCGGAGCCAGCGAGACATTTTTTTCTTCTGTGGTTTTTCCATATTTATATTTCGAGGTCGTTCACAATAGGATTCGGATGCAAAGATATTTAAAAATATAGATATATAAAAGTGTTGTGTTTGAAGCAAAAATGATGATGAGAAATATTTCAAGGTGGATAGGGAGGGGGAACGGTAGAAGTTAGAAAAAAATAGTAAGTTTGTACGAATGTATCAGGTGCCATGTGCCTAACAGGGAATCCGGTGAAATGCCGGGACTGTACCCGCAGCTGTAATCCCATTTGATGCTTTGCAAGTGTTAACGCCACTGTTCCATTGAAATAGGAACGGGAAGGTGTTGCAAAGAGGGAAAGTCAGAAGACCTGCCTGAGCATTAATATTCTTCACCCCTGTTAGCTTTCGGGAGATAAAGTTATGGATTCTAAAAATATTTTGGGCGCTTTCGTGTTGCTCATCGCGGTTGCCGCCTGTCACAGCGTTTCCAAAGAGAACAATTCCACTGCACTTTTTCCGGGACAAACCCCGGATTCGGTTTACCAGCCCCGGTACGCCAAGGGCTTTACCATTTCGTATTACGACAGCCTCAAACTGATTAAGATAAAAGACCCCTGGGATTCTCATGCCATCGGTTCACACTTTTTGGTGGGCCCTGTTTACCAGGCCAGACATTTTGCATCATCATCCATTCCTTTCATCGAATTGCCGGTATCCAATTGGGCCTGTTTCTCATCCACGCAGGTGGTATTTGCCGATAAACTGGGCGTTCTCGAAACTTTAAAAAGCGTAGCCGAACCTCAGTATATCTCCCATCCCGAAGTAAAAAAAAGACTTAAGAGAGGGCTCATCCGCAATGTAGGCCTGGCCAGTGCTCCCGATGTGGAGGTTTTGCTTGCCACCCAGCCTCAGTTTATCTTTGTTTCTCCCTTTATGGATAACCGATATGGAACCATTACCGATGCCGGCTTACAGGTGGTGCCCGATGCCGGTTATCTGGAACAATCCCCCCTGGGCCGGGCCGAATGGTTGATACTTTTTGCCTCCTTTTTTGATAAGGAACATTTGGCCCGTCAGCTTTTTAAGGATATCGAAAAAAACTATCTTCAGGTTCGTGAGCAAGCGCTGGCGGTGGATGAACGGCCATCGGTCATTACCGGCACTCTCTATCAGGATATTTGGTATTTGCCGGCAGGTGACAGCTTTATGGCACAGCTGTTTGCCGATGCCGGGGCAGCTTACCCCTATCGTGATGTAAAGGGCACCGGTTCTCAGGCTCTCGACTTCGAAACGGTTTTTAACGACACCTGGCAATCCGATTTCTGGGTGATGATAGTGAATCATCCCGGAAATTTTACAGTTTCCGATTTTCTGAAAATGGATGGCCGTTATGTGGATTTTAAGGCTTTTAAAGAGGGGCAGGTGCTATTTACCAACAGTGCGCATTCCCGTTTTTTTGAGAAGGGCGTGTTGGAGCCACATGTTATCCTTAAGGATTTGGCCTTTTATTTTCATCCGGGGCTTTTTCCGGACTACCGGCCGGTTTATTTTGAGACTTTAGCAAATTGATATTTATGAGCACTTCAGTAAACAGAGAGTGGGTACACCGCCGTATTTATATCTTGATGCTGATGTTATTTTTAAGTGCAGTGGTTCTCTTTTTATTGAATATTGCTCTGGGGTCAGTGCATATACCTATCGGTCAGGTAATCAATATTTTTTTTGGACAGACAGCCGAGCAGGAGAGCTGGCGGCTCATTATTCTTAAAAGCCGGCTGCCTCAGGCAATTACCGCCATTTTAGCGGGCACCGGGCTGGCTGTGGGAGGGTTGCAAATGCAGACTTTATTTCGCAATCCACTGGCAGGGCCCTCTATCCTGGGCATCAGCTCGGGTTCAAGCCTTGGGGTGGCCTTAGTGTTGCTGTTGTTTGGCAAAATGGGTGGCGTAGCCCTCAGTCATCTGGGATGGGCCGGGCACCTTACCGTGAGTATGGCTGCTTTTGCAGGGGCACTGCTGGTATTATTTCTGATACTTTTCCTGTCACGTCATTTGCACGATAACGTCATGCTGCTCATCGTGGGTATCATGGTGGGATATGCCGCTTCAGCTATCGTGGACGTTCTTAAGTTTTACAGTATGAAGGAGGATGTGCATGCCTATGTAATTTGGGGGTTGGGCAGTTTTGCTGCCGTTACGTGGTCGCAAATGACCATATTTATTCCGGTGGTTATCATAGGGTTGATCGGGGCCATCTTTTTGGTGAAACCTTTGAATGTAATGCTGCTGGGGGAACAATATGCCCGTAATCTGGGAATTAACATAAAGCGTTCCCGTTTGTTTATTATAGTGTGTACCGGACTTTTAACGGCTACCATTACCGCTTTTTGCGGACCCATTGCTTTTTTGGGGTTGGCTGTGCCACACCTCACCAAGGTGTTGTTTAAAACATCCGACCATAGGGTGCTGGTGCCTGCGGTAATGCTGTCGGGTATGGCACTGGCACTGTTTTGCAACCTGATTGCCCGGATGCCGGGCTTCGACGGAGCACTGCCCATTAATGCGGTAACCAGTATGATTGGCGCTCCGGTGGTGATTTGGTTGATTTTGAAGCGAAGAGCAGGAAGAAATTTTGGCATTTGAAACAGTTTTAAAACCCTATCCGGTTTTATGCAGGAGTTGATTCGTATCTCAGATTTGTCAATAGGCTATCCCGGCAGGGATGGCAGTGGTATTTTGCATGCCCATATTGACGTAAAACTGATGGCTGGCGAATTTACCTGCTTGCTTGGCCCCAATGGCTCGGGGAAGTCCACTCTGCTTCATACCATTACCGGATTTTTACCTTCACTTTCAGGAGAAGTCTTTATCAATGGTCACAAACTGAGTTCCATCCGCGACAGAGAGCTGGCGCATCTGGTGAGCCTGGTACTTACCGAGCGGGTGTTTGTTTCCAATATGACGGTGTTCGACCTGGTATCGCTGGGGCGGGCGCCCTACACCGGTTTTTTCGGCAGGCTGACTAAAAAAGACAGAACTCTGGTGAAGGAGGCCATTGCTGCTGTAGGACTGACAGGTTTCGACGGGCGATTACTCACCGCTATGAGTGACGGGGAGCGACAAAAGGCCATGATAGCTAAAGCCCTTGTACAGGAAGCGCCTCTTATCCTGTTGGATGAGCCTACAGCTTTTTTAGATTTGCCAAGTCGTATTGAGATTATGCATCTTTTACGAAAACTGGCACACCAGCGTGGCAAAGGCATCCTGCTCTCTACCCACGATCTGGATCTGGCCCTTCAGATGGCCGATAAGATGTGGTTGCTGGCGCCGGGCAAAGCACTGGAGACCGGCACCCCCGAAGACCTGGTACTAACCAATGAGTTTCGCAGCTTTTTTGAGCGGGAGGGCATCCTCTTCGACAACAATACGGGACAGTTTATTGTTGAAAAGCAAAAGGTGAAGACCATTCGCCTGATAGGCAAGGGAGTGGAGTACAAGTGGGTGAGTCGTGCTCTGACCCGCAGTGGCTTTGTCACATCTGATGAGCCCTTTAGCGGCTTTCAGGTCGAGATTCGTTCCGACGGAGAGCGGGAGTACCTGCTCTCGGGGCCCTCGGGAAAAACGCATAAACTGCGCACCATCGAGGACCTTTTGGAGCAGTTGAAAAAAGAGGAAAATCATTTCTGACAGAATAAACAGCTTGTCTGTCTTTATGTCAGCTCCCTGCCTTTGGCATATCCTTTGAAAACACTCCTTACTGGTTTAATTAAATCATTTAAAATTGTAAGAACTATGCAAACAGGTAAAATTGGTGTGAGCACCGAAAATATCTTTCCGATTATTAAAAAATATCTCTACTCTGACCATGAGATTTTTCTTCGCGAATTGATTTCCAATGCCGTTGATGCTACTCAAAAATTGAAGACGCTTTCAAATCTGGGCGAATTTAAAGGCGAGATGGGCGATATAACTATTCGTGTTTCATTGGATAAGAAGAAAAAGAGCCTTACTATCTCCGACCGGGGGATAGGCATGACCGCCGAAGAGATTGACAAATACATCAACGAAGTGGCCTTTTCGGGTGCCAATGAGTTTTTAGAAAAATATAAAAAAGATGCCAATGCCATCATAGGTCACTTTGGATTGGGTTTCTACTCCTCTTTTATGGTCTCCAAAAAGGTAGAGATTCATACCCTCTCATATCAGGAGGATGCCAAAGCCATTAAGTGGTCGTGTGATGGGAGCCCTGAATATACCCTTGAAGAGATAGATAAAAAGGAGCGCGGAACCGACATAGTTCTCTATATAGACGATGACAACAAAAACTTTTTGGAGAAGGATGAGATCAACCGGTTGTTGAAGAAGTATTGTCGCTTTTTGCCCGTTGAAATTGCCTTTGGCAAAAAAACCGATTGGAAAGATGGCAAAGAGGTGGAGACCGATGAAGACAACATCATAAACGAAACCAATCCCCTCTGGACCCGCACACCCGCCGACCTGAAGGATGAGGATTATCAGGCCTTTTATCGCGATCTTTATCCGATGGCCGAAGATCCGCTGTTCAATATTCATCTGAATGTGGATTATCCGTTTAATCTGACCGGAATTCTCTACTTCCCAAAGATTAAGAACAATATTGAGGTTCAGCGTAATAAGATTCAACTGTATAGCAACCAGGTGTATGTAACCGATTCGGTGGAAGGCATTGTGCCGGAGTTTTTAACGCTGCTGCATGGCGTACTCGATTCGCCCGACATACCACTTAACGTGTCACGTTCCTATCTTCAGAGCGACTCCAACGTGAAGAAGATTTCCAGCCACATCACCAAGAAGGTGGCCGACCGGCTGGATGAGATATTCAAGAAAGACCGCAAGACTTTTGAGGAGAAGTGGGACCATCTTAAAATATTTATCGAATATGGCATGCTCACCGACGAGAAGTTTTACGACAGAGCTCAGAAGTTCTCATTGCTGAAAAACACCGACGGTAAGTTCTTTACATTCGATGAGTATAAAGAGATCATCAAAGGCGATCAAACCGACAAAGATAATCAACTGGTTTACCTCTATGCCACCGATGCGGAGGCTCAGTATTCGTTTATCGAAGCTGCCCGCAATAAGGGTTACGACGTGTTGGTAATGGATGGGCAATTGGATACGCACTTTATTAACCATCTGGAGCAGAAATTTGAGAAGACCCGTTTTGTGCGGGTGGATAGCGACGTGCCTGAAAAGCTGATTCCCAAGGAAGTTAATAATGAGTTGAAGCTCACTGCTGCCGAGAAGGAGAATCTCACTGTGGTATTCAGCTCACAGGTACCTAAGTTAGAGAAGGCTAACTTCACGGTTACTTTTGAGGCACTGTCGCCCACCGATAACCCGGTGATGATTACCCAACAGGAGTTTATGCGGCGTATGAAGGAGATGAGCCAGACCGGCGGCGGCCCCATGATGTTTTATGGTGATTTGCCCGATAGCTTTAACCTGGTGGTGAATGGTAATCACCAATTGGTGCAGCGCATCTCGAAAGAGTGTGAGGAAGCAGTAGGGGAGAGTGTGAGCAGTGCCCGTAGTCGAATCGAAGGGCTGGAAGTTCGCAGGCAGGAACTTGAAAAGGCCCAAAAGGACAAGAAAGAGGAGGAGGTTCCTCAGGCCGAAAAAGAGGAGCTCGAGGATGTGGAGAAGAAGATTGGTGAGGTGAAAGCAAAAAAGGATGAAGCCATCACTGGCTTTGCTTCCCAAAACAAGTTGGTATCACAACTCATCGACCTGGCTTTGCTTTCCAACAACATGTTGAAAGGTGAGTCGCTTAACCGGTTTGTGAAGCGAAGCATCGACCTGATATAAACCCAGGGAAATAGCTGACTTCCCTTTATAATACACAATCATTATGTCAGCACATCTCATAAAAAAAAGAGGCAACTCCTGTTAAAGGGTTGCCTTTTTTCTTTCCCGGGTAGGCATGGTGATTAATCCGACGCCTCAACCTGATTAAAGGAAAAATTCCCCACTTCAGTTTGCTGTTTTGCGTGTTCAATGGTCATGCTGACCACATTGCCCTTTTTATCCATTTCGATAAGCACATTCTCATTTAAATCTTTGGTCTGAGAAATCTCATTATCATTTAAGTTTACAAGCAAGGTATCGGTGTCTTTGAAATAGGTTATTTTCATGGCATTATTTTTTAAAACTCCTGCCAAAAAATGCATTATGGATAGTTTGATCATCTTCCAGCGCTACAACACGTAAATATTTTCCCACTTCTTTAATGTAGCCCCACCTTTTTATGCGACCATCAGATTGTGTTTGTTCATATTCCAGAAATTTGTACACCTGCTCTATCCATTCCATTTTAATCTGCTTTCTATCCGGACGCTGTCGTGTATAAAGAAAATAGTTAGTAAATTTCATCCGTAAATAATTTGTTTTTATTGGTCCCGATACATCGGGAGAACTCGCACCGATGTGTCGGGGCTCGTTTCATATTATCAGATAGGATTTCCGGATTCATGCATTTATGCAAAAATAGGTCATTTATAGGGTAAAAGCAATATATTCACTGCAAAGCGAAGTTTTTATCATTTCTCATTATAATTGAAGGAAATAATTTGGTAATTCAAAAAAACAACTTATTTTGTTCCTTTAGAAAGATTGCTTCATGACAACAAGCCATCCAAAAGGAAGTGCCGAATTTATCAATCGTCTTAATAAGATTAAAGTTTTGAATCTTATTCGTGAATCAGGTAAAATATCGCGTGCCGGCATTGTGAAAGAAACCGGGCTGAGTGCACCCACCGTTACCCGAATCGTGGATAGTTTGATTAATAACGAAAAGCTGGTTGAGCATTTAGGCATAGGCGAGTCGAGTGGGGGACGGCCGCCTCTTATCGTGCGCTTTAATGGTGAAGAAAGCTATGTGATTGGCGTGGATTGGGGGCGCACTCACATTTTTGGCGTATTAGCCAATCTCAATGGAAAATCGTTGACCGAGTTGGACATAATGACCGATGTAAGCGACGATTTTCAGAAGGATATGAACCGGGTGGTCGATCTTATTGAGAAGCTGCTTAGAAAATCGGGCATCGATAAAAAAACGCTGAAAGGAATTGGTGTAGCAGCTGCCGGCTTTGTCAACAAAAGAAATCACATTATTGAATATTCGCCCAATTTTAAATGGGAAAATGCAGATATTAAACAGCCTTTGATTGACCACTTTCAGGTGCCAGTGATGGTGGACAATGTGTCGCGGGTAATGGCCCTGGGAGAACTGCTCTACGGAATTGGTGAAACGTGTAAGGATTTTATTTTCATTAACGTGGGATATGGTATAGGGGCGGGTATTATTTCGAATGGCAGGCCATTTTTTGGCTTCGATGGCATGGCTGGCGAGATTGGGCACAACCGGGTTGTTGGACCAGTGACCGGCGGCAGAAAGTGTGCATGCGGTAAGATGGATTGTTTGGAGTGCTACTCATCGGGGCGTGGTATCACGGAGATGGGGACTCAGCAGAGGCCATTTTATCCCAAATCACTTTTACACTCTTCAACCCGTCTTTCCACGGAAATCATTGCCGGGTTTGCCCGGCAGGAAGATGAGTTGGCGCTGCAATTATTTCATCAGGCAGCTGACTTTTTAGGACTTGCTATTCTGGACGATGAAGCTGCTGTAATAGGAGCTGTGTCACTTATCTTGAGCGATATACTGAATTTTAGAGTATAAATAATAAATTACCCACGATGTTAAAAGGAATCTCACCACTTATCTCTCCCCAACTACTGGAAGTATTGGCCCGCATGGGACACGGGGATGAAATTGTTCTGGCCGATGCTCACTTTCCTGGCGAAGCCTTCAACAACCGTGTGTTGCGCGCCGACGGGCTTAAGATTGCCGATCTTCTGGCAGCCATTCTTCCACTATTCGAGTTGGATTCTTATGTGCCTCATCCGCTGGTGATGATGGCAGCTGTGGAGGGCGACACACTGGACCCTTTGGTTGAAGAGGCTTATGTTAGGAGCATCCGGCTTTCAAATCCCAATGTGCCTGTCATCAAAAGGATAGCACGTTTTGATTTTTATGAACGGGCGAAGTTGGCATTTGCTGTGGTAATGACCGGAGAAACAGTAAAGTATGGAAATATTTTGTTGAAGAAAGGTGTGACACCCGGGTGAGTTCCGGGTTGTGAGTTGTGGGTTCAGAGTTCGGGGTTCTGACACGCAGCAACTCGTAACCCCAACTAAACTCCAAACTCAAAGCTCTCAACACTGAACTCAAAACTCAAAATACCATGAGCATCAAACCAAAAGTAGTTGAGCGGACGTTCATCGTGCCCTTCATCCTTATTACCAGCCTCTTCTTTTTATGGGGCATTGCCAACGATTTGACCAATCCCATGGTCTCGGCTTTTAAGAAGGTGATGCCTGAACTGTCGAATTTTGAGGCAGCTCTGGTGCAGTTTGCCTTCTATGGCGGTTATGCCACCATGGCCATTCCGGCGGCTCTTTTTATCCGTAAGTTTTCGTACAAGTCGGGAATCTTGGTAGGCCTGGCATTGTATGCCGTGGGTGCGCTGCTTTTTTATCCCGCCGCAGCCTATGAGGAATTCACCTTTTTCCTGATCTCACTCTATATACTGACCTTCGGTTTAGCCTTTTTGGAAACTACCTCCAACCCATTTATCTTATTCATGGGCGACCCTGAGACTGCCACCCGGCGGTTGAATCTCTCGCAAACCTTCAACCCCATGGGCTCACTCTTTGGGATGCTGATTGCGCAGCTCTTTGTGATTAAGTTGTTGCGTTCCGCTGAATTTTCACCCGAAACCTACAACCAGCTTCCGGCAGCCGAACAGGCAGCCATCCGCACCAGCGATCTTTCTTTGATCAGTGGCCCCTATATAGGGCTGGGTGTTTTGGTGATTGTAATGTTTGTTCTTGTTGCCCTTTCAAAGATGCCCAAAACCAAGGACCATCTGGCCATGCCCATTGGTGCGACCTTTAAATTACTCTTCAAAAATAAGCGGTATTACCAGGGTGTAATAGCACAGGCCTTTTACGTAGGGGCGCAGATTATGGTCTGGACTTTTATTTTTCAATATGTGGATCGGTTAAATGTTAGCCGGCCTGCCGATGGGCAACTTACCGCAACCTGGTACAATATGGCCGCTATGTCCCTGTTCCTATTTTCAAGGGCAATGAGTACCTATCTGCTAAAGTTTATAGGTCCCGGTAAACTCATGCTGTTTTTCTCATTTGGAGCCATCGTAATGACTCTCGGTACTATCTTCCTTGTAGGCATTGAAGGACTCTACTGCCTGGTGGGTATTTCGGTATTTATGTCGCTCATGTTTCCCACTATTTATGGCATCGCGCTTAAAGATATGGGAGAGGAGGCCAAAATAGGTTCTGCGGGGCTGGTGATGGCCATCGTGGGTGGGGCTTTAATGCCGCCTTTACAGGGCCGTATCCTCGATTTTGGCGGACCCGGTTTTGCCGATCTCAATATCCTGGGATATATTCCGGAGGTGAATGCCTCATTTGTGTTGCCCCTGATATGTTTTGTAGTGATTGCGGTGTACAGCTATCGATCGCATAAAAATTATTTGCGATAAAAAACAGGATACCTCCAACATTCGTATCTATCAGATGGCGGATCCAACGGGGTTAAATTACCATTCCCTTCTCTGTAAAACCCTGTCAGTTTTTGGTTCAAATCACCTCCACATCCTCCTGGTGAATCCACCCTTCACTGCCGTCCTGCATTTCGATGTTCCACCATTCCCCAATTTTCGATATCAGTTTCACTTTAGTCCCTTCGTGCAATACAAACAGATCGTTGCCGCTGGCGTCGGGTGAGCTTTTAATGGTAACCGAGGAGGCAAAAACGATGGCATGGGTGCGTTCTATTAATCGCTCTTTCTGGCGGGCTGAGAAGGCATAGCTGAGGCCCGAAGCAATGATGAAAAAAAACGCCAGCGCAAAGGCCAGCTTCTTAACGCCTATGTTGCGCGAGAAGAAATAGAGCCCCAACCCCAGCAAAAATAGAATAAAGGTGGCAATGGCATATAAAGCCCATCCATCGGAGTTGTTACTGCTTTGGAGTTCCTGAATCCAATTGGCCAGGAAGAAAGTGCCCACCTCTTCAATTTTATCTGTCGTTTGGCTGTAGGCCAGCTTCAGATTGTAGCGGATGTCTCTGTCCTGGGGCGCCAGTAAAAGTGCCCGCTCGTAATTGAGGATGGCTTCGGGGAGTTGTCCCGACTTGTAAAAGGCATTTCCCAAATTATAAAACAGGGCCGGACTTTGCATTCCCGATTTCAGAATATCTTCATAGGTGGTAATGGCCTCCTGATATTTACCTTCGGTGTACTGTGTGTTGCCCTGTTCAAATCTTGTATCCTGCTGTGCCAAAGCACCTGCAGACAGGTTAAGAAAGGCCAACAATAAAATTGATAGTAGCTTCATCTGATTAAATCTTTGTCCTTCTCAGGTTGTTCTCCAGTTTACTGATCACTTCGATGGCCTGCCGGTAAAGCTCTTCACGCCGGCTTACTTCCGATGAGGGGGCGTAACGGGCAAACTCGCAGGAGTCCAGTATCTGTAAAAGTTGTTCTGTATTGTCTTCCTGTGCCCCGTTCTTAAGCAGCATCTGACGCACATTGTCGCGGTTGAGCTCGGCGCCGGGGATGGAGAGTTTATCGCTGATATAACCCCAGAGCCCCCGGGAGAGCTCCTCGAAGAATGCCTCACTCTGCCCCGATTTAAGCAGGCTGGCTGCTTTCTTCAGGCGCCTGCGTGCGAGTTTGTTGGCACGTTTGGTTTTCATCAGTATCACATTGGCATTCTCTTTTATCTTCTTCTTATAAATGAGGAATATAAGGATGAAAAGCAAGGCGGGAATGATGAATCCCAATGCAAATGGCCAGGTACCAAAAAGAAAGGTGTTGGCCGGTTTTAGGTGGGGTGGCGAACCTTTTATAAAACGGATGTCCTGTCCCAGAAACTGAATACTTTCACGATTGCCGTTGCCGGGGCGGGTAGCTATTGGACCGGAAGTCTGTTCGTCGTCCGACTTCTCAATCTCCAGGATTAGAGGCTTGCTTTTCAGAGTTTGATAGCTCCCTGTAGAGGGATTGAAATAGGTGTAGGAGACTGCCGGAATCTCAAACGTGCCCGAGTGACGGGGTATGATGAGCTGTTCAAAGGTTTTGGAGCCTTTGGTTCCCTGGGCGGTTTGGGCGAGGTTGTTGGTCACGTTGGGGTCAAACACATCAAAGTCGGCAGGAATCTCCAATTTGGGCCCTTCTGCCAGTTTGAGGTTACCAATACCCGAGATTACTGTTTTGATGGTGATGCCATCGTTAATCCTGGCCTGCATTTTTGAAGCGGAAACATCCATGGTGATGTTGCCCACTACACCCGAAAAGGTAACCGACAGCGGTGGTGGCAATGGTTTTACATTTATCTTCAATGCTTTGGAGGAGGCCTTTCGCTTCACCGTACGGTAGGAATCAAAAAAGTCGTCGAAGATATTGGTGGACTGGCGAGCCTGACGCTGACGTACCAAAAACTCCATGGTTGTGGGGTCGATAACGAGGCTGCCACTCTTTTGTGGGAAGAGTATTTTTTGATTGTAAGTCCCTACCCGGTAAGTTTTTCCATCTACGTTTTGCAGTGACCACTGTATGTTTTCAGGACCGATGAGGTCTTCGGCAATAAAATCGCGGAAATTGGGAAATACAATGTCCGAAATGCCCTCCAGGTTAACCCGTGTATAGATTTTGGTGCTGATGAGCACCGGTTCGTTCTGGTAAACGCTGCTTTTATTGGCGGTCATGGTAATAAACACCTCGTCGTCGGAAACAGTGCCAACGGCGGCTGGCGCTTCGGTGTTTAGATCACTGCCATTTCCGCTGCTCTGCCCCGCTTCTTTCTCAACCACTTCGACGGTGAGCGGGTTGGATTCATATTTCTTACCATTTATCTCTATGGAGGCAGGCGGGATGGTAAAAGTGCCTTTTTGGTTGGGTTTTAAGATGTAGGTGTAGGAAATTTCCTTGTCGCGGGTCACCTTTCCGTTGATGATTTGCACCTGCGAGCGCTCCGAGGTGGTGGGGCCCATTAAAATTTGAAAATCTTTCAGGTCGGGCACCCTCAGATCGCCGGCTTCCTGATTTATGGAATAGACCAATTGGAATCGGGCATCCTGCATAACAGTGGAAGGGGCCGATGCTGAGAATTTCACATCCTGAGCTGTAGCAGAGAGGTGAAAAAGCAAAAATGTTAATATGAATAGGGTGGGTGATTTCATTCTATGTTGGTTTCCTTAGGGGCTCTTTCTTACCAGTTCTTCTCGGTTTTTTTAGATTGAGACGGTTCTACTTTTCGCAGCTTCTCCTGCAGCTCTTTTTCATCCTGATCCAGCGATTGTAAAATACGCTGGGCATCCTCTTTCGAGATTTCATCCCGGGGCTGTTGTTCTTGTTGCTGTTTTTGCTGCTCTTGCTCTTGCTCTTGTTGTTTTTGTTGCTCCTGTTCTTGCTTTTTTTGTTCCTGCTCCTGTTTATCCTGATCCTGGTTCTGATCCTTGTTCTGATCCTGCTGATTTTGTTGCTTCTCCAGCATTTTTTGAGCCACTATCAGGTTATAACGGGTCTCGTCGTCCAAAGGGTCGTTTCGCAAAGCTTCCTTATAGGCCGCTATGCTTTTCTCCAATTCCTGTTTGGCAAAATAGCCGTTGCCTATATTGTGATATACCTCCGATTTCTTCTCTTTGTCGGGCGCCTGACTGGCGATGGCCTGAAATTGCTCAATAGCATCGTCTACCTTTTTTTGCTTAAAGAGTGCGTCGGCCATGTTAAAGCGTGCTTCAAACGAATTGCCCTCTTTTTCAAGAGCCTTACGATACTCAAGCTCTGCCTCCGGATATTTTTCATCATCGTACAGGTTGGTTCCCTTGCGAATAAAGCGCCGTTCGTTCTGACTGTTAGCCGGAATTGAAAAGATCCAGGCCAGCGTCAAAATCAAAGTGCCATATTTTATTAAAACTGTATGGTTCATTTCTTCAGTAGATTGATCTCTATTTTGGGTAAATTGAACATTTACTTTTTTGCAGATTCTTCCACATTGAAAAGGTCAATGTTTTTCAAAAATTTGTTTTTACGATCGAGAATAATAAATTCAATCAAAATCAGGATAAGAGCCAACAGGGCCAGATATTGAAACTGATCTTCAAAATCAGTATATATCTTAGACTCAATTTCACTCTTTTTGAGTTCCGACAGCTGGTCAATCAACTCGTTAATACCCCGGCGTATGTTGTTGGCGGCAATATAATCGCCATTTCCTGCGGTGGCAATTTGTTGCAGCAGCTCGCTGTTCATCTTCGATATCACCACATTGCCCTCCCGGTCCTTCATAAACACAGTGCGATTGCCGGGCGACACTGGAATGGGTGCTCCCTCGGGGCTGCCCATGCCTACCGTATAAACTCTTATGCCTTTGGCGGCAGCGGCTGAGGCGGCTTCAATGGCATTCTCCTCATGGTCTTCGCCATCGGTTATCACAACGATGGCGCGGTTGATGTCCTCCTGCTGGCTAAACGAGTTGGTGGCCAGTCGTATGGCAGCACCAATGGCCGTGCCTTGCGTGGGCACCATTTCGGTGGTAATGCTCGATAAAAACATTCTGGCCGAGGGATAATCGGTGGTGATTGGCAACTGGTTGTAGGCCTGTCCGGCAAATACAATCAGTCCTATGCGGTCGTTCACCAGCCGGTCGGTAAGCCGTTCAATGGCCAGTTTAGCTCTCGCCAGTCTGCTGGGTTCAATATCTGTGGCATTCATACTGTTGGAGACATCTAAAGCAATAACCAACTCTATACCTTTGCGCTTGACTGTTTCAAGTTTTGTGCCAAATTGAGGCGACGCCACTGTTACAATCAGCGCTATAAGAGCAAGCAACAACAGGTAAAACTTAACGGCCGGTCTGATGAAGGAGACATCGGGCATTAAATGCTCCAACAGTTGTAATTTGCCAAATTTCTCAAGACGCTTTTTGCGCTGACGCTGAAAAATAATCTGCATAAAAGCCAGTATCGGAATAATGGCCAGCAGGTATAAATATTCAGGATGTCCAAATCGAAACATTCTGTATGGGTTTTAAAATTTTTATAGTTCTGTTTTCAGAGTTCAGGGTTAGAGACGCAATACATTGCGTTTCTACAAGGTTCTTCTGTCTTCCCTGCCTACCCTGCCTACCCTGCCTACCGGCAGGCAGGCGGCAGGCAGGCGTCTTCCTCAATCTTTTCTCATAATCCCGCTCCTCTGGAGCTCTTTATAAATTTATACGCAATACATCTGCTACCATAATGGCGCTCCTCTGGAGCTCTTTCCTGTTTATTGGCAGGAATCCTTTTAACTTTCCATTCTTCCACAACTACAAATTCATCGAAAGCACAATAATACATTAATACGTCACGAGGTTCTTCCATTCTTTCAATATTCCATTCTTCCACAACTATCAGTCTCTCCGGCACCGCAGCCCCTGCCTTTCCCCTCTCCCTCGGAGAGCTTCCCGAAATAAAATTGGGACAGGTCGTCCCGCAATTGTGGGAGGCCGGGGTGAGGCTCACCTACGGCAAGTTCCTCAACACCGTATTTCTCAACAAAATTTCACTCAACAAAAAGGCCAGCGCCAACAGTGCAAAGGGCAAAAACTCTTCGGAGCGCTTGCTGTACTCCTGAACTTTGATTTTGGTCTTTTCCATTTCGTCTATCTCCTGATAGATATGACGCAGTGCTTCTTTATTGGTAGCTCTAAAGTATTTTCCGCCCGTCATGTCGGCGATATTTTGCAGCATCTTCTCATCTATTCTCACTTCCATATTTTGTATTTGCTGGCCAAACACAGTACTTACCGGGAAGGGTGCCATCCCATGTGTACCCACGCCAATGGTATAGACGCGCACGCCAAAGGCCTTGGCAATTTCGCCCGCCGTTATAGGGGCCACCTCACCCCGGTTATTCTCACCGTCGGAAAGCAGAATGATCACTTTGCTTTTGGCCTCACTATCTTTGATACGATTCACGGCGGTGGCCAGGCCCAACCCTATGGCTGTGCCGTCCTGAAGCATCCCTATGTGGATATCTTTAAATAGGTTGATGAGTACAGCGTGATCGATGGTAAGTGGACACTGGGTAAAACTCTCCGCGGCAAAAATTACCAGTCCTATTTTATCGTTGGGCCGTCCCGAAATAAAGTTGATGGCTACCTCTTTGGCTGCTTCTAACCGATTGGGTTTAAAGTCCATAGCCTGCATACTTCCCGATATATCCAGGGCGATCATGATGTCAATACCTTCGGTAGTTACGTTGCGCAGACTATTGGTAGATTGAGGCCTTGCCAGGGCAACCACCAGAAATGCAACACTAAAACATCGCAGCGCAAAGGGAAGATGGCGCAGATAGGTTTTCCTGGATTTTCTGTTTCGTAGAAAGCCTTTGATGGTGGAAATCTGTATGGATGCGTTCAGTTCTCCCTGTCTCCAGATGTACCAACCGGCCATAGGCAGTAGCACCAGGAGCAGAAAAAAATATTGTGGATGTAAAAAGGTATAGTTCATTCCTGAAACTATTTTTTAAGATTCAACATGTTGGGCACTCTTTTGTTCCTTCATCTCTTTGGCCAGCTCCCCGGTGGTCTTCAACTCTTCGTATCTGGTTTGGTTCACAAAAAAGTAAGCATTGATCAGCGTCAAATCATGTTCGTCGGGCAGGGGCTCAAACCTGGCGAACTTCACCAGATCGGCCAGCTCCAAAACCTGTTTGATTTTTTTGGCCACCTGTTCGTCGGGCAGTTCCACTTCCCGGAGTGACTGAAGTATCTCTGCAGTGGTTTGCTCCGGTGCATCAATGGAATAACGATTCTCCAAATATCGACGCAATGTGTCGGTAACATCGGAGTAAAACCGTTTGATTTGCCCCTTTTGCCAGATTTTCTCCTTCTTAATCTTTTCCAGTTGGCGCAGCGCTATAATATGAGCGGGTTCTTTGGGTTTTTCTTTTAGGATGATTTTCAAAGGATTCTTACGATACACCAACCAATATATGAGGCCGGTAATCAGCAGACCTGCAAGCAGGGCACCCAGTGCCCAGGGCAAGAACCTGAGCAACTCGGCCAGGGTAAAGGGGGTGTTGATGGGCCGTTTGATATCGATGATGCCTTTTTCGGGGTCCACCTCTTCGAAGGGATTTACCACCATGATGCCAATGGGGCGGGTGGTTCGTTTCTCGTTCATCTGCTCCGAGGCCAGCTCAAAGGCCATGGGCGGGATATAGTGCAACCCGCTGTCGAATGAGGTGATGCGATACACCTGCTTGATGGATATGTAGTTATCGCTCGTTGCTGTAGTGTCGCGAGGCAATGCATCTACAATCTCAATGTCTTTGGTAATGGTATCGGTGAAAAGTGGAAACGTTACATTAAGGTTTTTCGGTTGGGACACCTCAAGAGTGAGGTTCATCTGTCCGCCTATTACCATTAACGACGAATCGGGCTGTGCCGATACCGAGAAACTTTCTGTTTGTGCATTGGCTAAAACAGTGAAACAAGCCATTAAAAAGCCTGTGAATAACAACTGATAGAAAAATGGTTTCCTGCCCATTTTTAAGCTCGTTTTTTAAATAGTGCAATGAGTGCTTTTACATAATCATCATCGGTAGGGACCGCTACACTGTCCACACCGCTCTTCAGAAATACAGACCTGAGTTTATCCTCTTTTTCGAGCCACCAGGCCCGGTAACCTGTACGGGTTTTTTTGTTGGAAGTATTTGCCCAATAATACTCTCCACTCTCTGCATCTCTTAACTTCACTAAGCCAACGTTTGGCATCTCCGCTTCCCGGGGGTCGTAAACGCGCAGTGCCACCACATCGTGTTTCTGGTTGGCAATTTTAAGAGCATCTTCGAAGTTATCGTCTATGAAGTCGGAAATGATGAAGGCTGTGCAACGCTTTTTTATGGCGTTGGTAAGGTAGCGCAAAGCTTCCGACAGGTTGGTGGCACGGTTTTCAGGTGTAAAGCTTATGAGCTCCCTAATGATGTGAAGGATATGTTTACGTCCTTTTTTGGGAGGGATAAACTTTTCTATCTGGTCGGAAAAAAAGATAACCCCGATTTTGTCATTATTCTGAATGGCCGAAAAAGCCAGTACGGCTGCCATCTCAGTGATAACATTTTTTTTGAAACGCCAGGTGGTACCAAACTCTCTGGAGCCCGAAACATCAATCAGCAACATTACAGTGAGTTCACGCTCCTCCTCAAACACCTTAATGTAGGGATGATTGAAACGCGCAGTCACGTTCCAGTCTATGTTGCGAATGTCGTCGCCATATTGGTACTCGCGTACTTCACTGAACATCATACCCCGCCCTTTAAAGGCCGTGTGGTACTCACCAGCGAAAATATTCCGCGATAAGCCCCTGGTCTTGATCTCAATCTTTCGTACCCGTTTTAATATGTCTGTTGTTTCCAATGGAATCCGATTTTTTGGGTTTAGAGACGCACAAGTTGTGCGTCTGTACAGAGGGCGTAGGTTCTTGGTTCAAAGATTGAAGGAAAAAGATTGAAGAAGATTGAAATGAAAAAGATTGATGGTTTCACTTTTCCTGCCTCCCGGTACCTTTCACTTATTACCTTTTACCTTTTACCTTTCACTGTTTACTCTTTACCGTTTACCCTACCTTTCGGCAGGCAGGGAGCTTTCACCTTTGAGCTTACTAAGGCACCTCTATCTTATTAAGTATCTCACTCACAATCTCCTCAGAGGTAACATTATTGGCTTCGGCTTCGTAGGAGAGACCTATGCGGTGACGCAACACGTCGTGGCATACGGCCCGCACATCCTCGGGAATCACATAGCCGCGGCGCTTAATAAAAGCATAAGCTTTGGCTGCCATCGAGAGATTGATGCTGGCACGTGGTGATGCGCCGTATGAGATCATATCTTTAAACTTATCCAGGTCGTACTTATCGGGGAAGCGTGTAGAAAAGACGATGTCGAGGATGTACTTCTCGATTTTCTCATCCATATATACATCCTTCACCACTTTACGGGCGCGCAAAATGTCGTCGGGTTTGAGAATGGTGTTGGCCTGAGGGAATTTGTGCGCCAGGTTATGGCGTATGATTATCTGCTCTTCAGCTATGGCCGGATAATCGATCACTACCTTCAGCATAAAACGATCCACCTGTGCTTCGGGGAGAGGATAGGTACCTTCCTGTTCAATAGGGTTTTGCGTGGCCATTACCAGAAAAGGTTCCGGGAGCTTGTAGGTGCGATCACCAAGGGTGACCTGACGCTCCTGCATGGCTTCCAGCAGTGCACTCTGCACTTTGGCAGGCGCACGGTTTATCTCATCGGCCAGCACAAAGTTGGTGAATATGGGGCCCTTCTTGACCACAAATTCTTCGTTTTTCTGGCTGTAAATCATGGTGCCCAAAAGGTCGGCCGGCAGCAAATCGGGGGTGAACTGAATGCGGCTGAAGCTGGTGTCAACAATATTTGAGAGAGTGGTGATAGCCAGCGTCTTGGCCAGTCCCGGAACACCTTCAAGCAGAATATGGCCATCGGACAGGAGACCTATCAGAAGGCTCTCCACCAGGTGTTTTTGTCCTACGATGACCTTGTTCATTTCCAGAGTCAGTAAATCTACAAACGAGCTCTCCTGTTTGATGCGTTCGTTTAATTCCTTAATATCTACAGATTGATCCATGTGATGAAAAATTTTTCTATTAAACTTTTTGATGCTCTATCCCACATTAACAAGGGTCTATTTTTATTGGCCAAAAATAATTGGAAACACGAATTTAACCTCAACTTTGTTGTTAATTCTTGTTAAACGCTTAAGTTTCTGGATGTTCGTTCTCCGACAAAAGTGCAGTGACCGCTTCTGATTCGGACCGACCCTAGCCTATCAAAAACTATTCCAATAGTACATTTGATTTGTTTATTGATATTGGGTAAGGACAGATCAAACTCCAAACTCTGAACTCCAAAGGGCGAAGTTAAAAAAAATGGCGTCAATTCGTAAATATGAAAATTGAAGAGGTCGTTGAGGCAGGTTTTTTTAGTAAATTTGCAGAAGATGGTTTGTTCAATAATCAATTTGATAACTTACTGATAAGATGCAAGTTGATTGATACTGATATTTAGCATCTTTTGGTAGCTTTTTAGATCGTAATTTAGCGATATTATAATAAGTATGTGAGGAAATGGATGGTTGTTGTGATAACGGTTTTTTTATTGACCTCTTAAACGCTGAGGTATTGCCTGCCCTGGGATGCACCGAACCCATTGCCGTGGCACTGGCCGTTGCAAAAGCCCGGGAGACGCTGCTCCATGCTCCCCGACAAATTGAAGTGCTGGTGAGTGGCAATATCTATAAGAATGGGATGGGCGTTGGTGTGCCAGGTACCGGAATAACGGGCCTTGCCATTGCGGCTGCATTGGGTGCTGTGGAGGGCAGTTCGTCCGATGGACTGGAACTGCTTAAAAACGTGAATGAAGCATCCGTGACCCGTGCCAGGGTGTTGGTCGATCAAAAAAGAGTGGTCATTAAGATAAAGAAGGATGCGCCAATACTTTATGTGGAGGCTATCCTCACCGACGACGACAATAATTGCGCAACGGTGGTGATTTGTGGCCGACATTCCAATATCATAAAGGTCATGCTCAATGGCCGGTTGCTTCTGGAGTCGGGCACTGTGGAGGATTTTATGCCAACCCCGCTTAACCACTCTCACTCTGAGGGTGTTCCAGGATTAACTGTTGAAAACATCTATAATTTTGTGCTGCGGGTGTCTTTTTCGGAGATCGGGTTCATTCTAAAATCGGCCGAGCTTAATAAAATCATCAGTGCCGAAGGTTTGAAAAATGATTACGGCCTTATGGTTGGGAAAAAGATCTGGGAGAAGATTAAATCGGGGCTTCTGTGCCCGGATATCCTCACGGTTTCAATGGCTGCAACCGCCGCTGCTACCGATGCCCGAATGGCTGGTTCTAAGCTCGCGGTGATGAGTAATTCCGGTTCTGGTAACCAGGGAATCACCGCTACGCTTCCCGTAGTAGCTGTGGCCGAAAAGCTGGGGGCCACCCGTGAGCAATTAGCCAGGGCGCTGGTTCTTTCGCATTTGGTGGCCATTCACATCAAGGCTCATCTGGGGCGGCTGTCGGCTCTTTGCGGGTGTGTGGTGGCTGCCGCAGGGGCAGGATGTGGCGTGGCTTTGTTAATTGGCGGAGGATACGATTCTATGGTGAATACCATAAAAAATATGGTGGGAAATGTTACAGGCATGATTTGTGACGGGGCAAAGGTTGGATGTGCCCTCAAGGTAAGCTCGGGGGTGAGTTCTGCCATTCAATCGGCCCTTTTGGGAACCGATGGTATTGTAATCCCCTCCAATAATGGAATTATCGACGATGATATTGAGAAAACCATTCGTAACCTTGGTTTGGTAGGATCGCAGGGAATGACTCAAACCGATGAGCTCATGTTAAAGATTATGGTAGATAAAGCAAAGTAGATGGAAGATTGAAAGAGAATGAGGGGATTGAAGGAAAAAGATTGAAGGAAAGAGATTGATGTTATCTTCACCGTTACTTCACCTTTCACCTTTGTCCGGCAGCTGCCGGATTGAGCTTTCAGCTCCCTAATCTTCTTTCGACTTCTAACTAATTACAATAAGATGAAATTTGCCGACAACGATATAGTATGTCTTCACCTTCAGCTCACCAAGGCCGACCTGGTGAAAGCCATACGTGAAAATCAATTAGTCACATTTGAACAGTTACAGGACGAGACGGATGTATCTACCGTCTGTGGTTCCTGCGCTGCCGACGTGGAGGAGATTCTTGAAGAGGAGTTGAAAAAACGGGCTTCAGGGGAGCTCTGATTTCCAAAGCAGGGAGGAGTCGCCGTAGCTCAGAAAACGGTAGGGGCGTTCCATGGCATGATGGTAAATTTTTTGCCAGTCGTTACCTGTGAGTGCAGCGATAAGCAGCAGAAGTGTGCTGCGCGGTTGATGAAAATTGGTCACCAGTGCTTCGATGGACTTGAACCGGTAACCCGGCACAATTATGATGGAGGTGGAGCCGGTATATTGCGATAATTCTTCCTCCTTTAAAGCTTCTGTAAGTTGAGTGAGCGCCTCACGGAATGTTAAACTACTTGTGAGGTTGTAGGGGAGCCATTGGTCAATATGGTTGTACTCTTTTTTATGTCCTGCCAGCACCCCTGCCCAATAGAGCGATTCAAGCGTGCGCACCGAGGTAGTGCCCACTGCAATTTTATGACCTTTGTGCCGGATGAGTGCCTGCAACATGTGCACTGATACCTGAAAATGTTCGGTGTGCATGTTGTGGGCGCCGATGGTGGCACTTTTAACCGGCTTGAAGGTGCCGGCCCCCACATGTAAGGTGAGGTTTTGTGTCTGAATCCTGCGCTGGTGCAGATTCTCCATCACCTCCTGGGTGAAATGCAGTCCTGCCGTTGGTGCAGCCACCGAACCCTTTTCGCGCGAATAGATGGTTTGATACCGCTCCCGGTCAATGGGCTCCGATTCCCGTTCGAGATAGGGTGGGATAGGAGTTTCTCCCAAAGCCTCCATAATCTCCGAAAAGGTGACCGAAGAGTTATTCCAGCCAAACCGCACTGCATAACCATCGGAGGTGGGTTCCATCTTTTCTGCGGTTAGGAGGAGGTTGGATTCACCAATTTTAAGGGGTCGCTCCAGAGGTTCATCTTTCCATTTTTTCTGATTGCCAATCAGGCAGTTCCAGGTTACTTCGTGGCTTTGGGCAAAGGCCATCGCCACATCCGAAGGGCTCACGGGTTGCAGGCAAAAGATCTCAATGTGAGCTCCTGTTTTTTTTTGGAATGGCAGACGGGCTTGTATTACTTTGGTATCGTTGAAGATGAGCAGCGTGTCGTCAGGCAGCAGATCCGGCAGTTGGTTGAACCACCGGTCCTGTATTTCTCCATCGCGGTAAACTAACAATCTGGAGTCATCGCGCTTTTCTGCGGGGTATTTGGCAATTCTTTCCTTGGGGAGGTTATAGTTGTAATTTTGTAGGGAGATATTTGGTTTATTCATTGAGTGCTGATATTGTGCTATTAATCTGCGAAATGTGAGATTGGAGATGATTCTTTTCTTTTACCACAAAGGAAACACGAAGAGTTTTACAAAGGCGATCAAAAGATTTATTTTTGCTTCAGTGCGGTTTCCGACAACCAGGGTCTTAATAATTCAGTCCAAAGTTTATACCCCTGGCGGTTCATATGCAACATATCCCCGGTGAAATATGACTCAATGGCATCTCCCTTCTCATCTATCATCAATTGAAATACATCTACATATCTTACATGATTTTTGCCAAGTGCAAATTCATATAGCATTTCGTTGGCCCGGCGGTAATTTTCCAAAGTTTTACTTCGTGCAGGGCTTGGTTTTATAGAGAGGAATAAAACTGGAGTCCCCGGCATGTAAAGTTCCACCATTCTTGAAAAGGTGTGGACGTCTTCCATAAATCCTTCCGGCGTCATTCCTCCGAAGATATCGTTATCACCCTCGTAAACCACTATTTGTGAGGGTTGGTAAGGTTTTACAATGTCGTTGAAATAGTAGATGACATCTGATAAGTTGGAACCTCCAAACCCGCGGTTAATCACTTTGTATTCACTGAAATCCTCTTCCAGTGTTTTCCATATCGTGAAGGAGGAGCTGCCTACAAAAAGAATCTGTCCCTTCGCCGGAGGTGCTTCTTTATCCTGGCTTTTAAATCCGGCAATTTGATTGCTAAACCGCTCCGGGGATGGAGTCACCATCTGACCCATTATCAGACCGGATGAAATGAGGAAAGAGAAGAGTAGGAGTGTTTTGAATGTTTTCATAGTAAGCCGCTTTAATATTTGAGGTGTTTAATGCATTTGAAATTTGGATGCAAAGTTAGCGACTCTTTTTCTTATTGATTAAAATATTTATTGACAAACTTAATAAACTGTTGCCAATCACAGGGTATCATGTTGTATTTGCCATCGCGGTTGTGGAATCCCATATGCGGTCTGATGTTTTGTTCGTTTACACCCTGCATTACGTAACCCTTCAACCACGTGCATCTTTTCTTCTGCGCTTTCGTGTTGTAGCTATGCACACGAAAAATTCAGAACAATGCTAACATTTGTTTCAACTCATAGAGCAATGGTCAGAAAGTGACGTAAGAGGCTACGATAACCTGCCAACGGCATCCAATTATTTGAATTTACCCGGGAAATTGATTGCCGGACCCCAACAAATTAAGTACATTTACGACGCGGGCGGCACGAAGCTTGCCAAAGTTGCACCCAACGGCACCACTACCTGGTATGCCGGCAGCTTTGTTTACGAAGGCAGTTCTTTGAAATACATTCTCCACAATGAAGGAATGATCACGATGGATGGCACCCCACAGTACCAGTACCACATCAAAGATCACCTGGGTAATAACCGCTTAACCATAAGCGCCGATGGCACTTTAACGGATCAGGCGGACTATTATCCGTTTGGAATGCTGATGACCAACAAGTACAACGGCGGGATTAACAACAAGTACCTGTACAATGGAAAAGAACTTCAGGATGATGCCATTGCAGGGGGGAATTTGGATTGGTACGATTATGGGGCTAGGATGTATGACCCGACTTTAGGACGTTGGCACGCTATTGACCCTCTGGCTGAAAAGTACTACCCCATCAGTCCTTATGTTTATGTAGCGAATAATCCTCTTAAGTTTGTTGACCCGGATGGGATGAGGATAGATGATTATTTTAATAATAACGGAGAATATCTTGGAACAGATAATGCAGAAACCGACAAAGTTAAGGTTATTGACCAAAATGTTTGGGATGATAATAAACAGGTTTCCGCAGATGGAATTGAATCAATAGACCATGCTACAGGTGCAGCCAATTCGACATTGCATTCAGAATCAGGTTTATCCACGGAGGCTTCTTTAAATGTATATAGCCATTATAATTCAACAGACTTACCTCTTTTAGAAAATGATAAGGCTGTTATGACTTTTACAGGTAGAAGCATAAAGATAAATATTGAGGGGAATAACAGGCCCAAAACGAGTGATAGAATTGTAATTGCTGATGATGCAAACATAATTAAAAGTGCGTTTTCTCATGAGGGGCAGCATTATATGGACTATAAAACTTTAGGGAGAGAGGCTTATTTAGATCTCCCAAGATCGCAGCGAGAAGGGAGGGCTTATAATACACAAATGAGTGACCCTTCTTGGCAAAAAGTTCCTCAGGGATTAAGAGATGCGATAAAAAGTACAGCAACAGAACGATATAAAATACTTTTTAGAATTGAACCTTAATATGGAACTTATGAAACTATTGTGGATATACATATTATTGTTTGTGACTACATCTTCTTTTGCTCAAGAAGAATCAGATGATTTAGTCAATACTATAATTCATGTGGATGAATTATATAATGATGCAATTATAGCTAATTTCTTTTTAGATATTGAAGATACTATTGGGTTGTCGGAGACATTTGAGAGGTATAAGTTGGTAGATAATTGTAAGGTAAAGAGAATAAGGTTTCAGAGTGAAGCCATTTGGCTGGATAAAGAGAGCTTTAAATCATTACAATATTTATGTGATAAGATAAATAGTCAGTGTAGTTCCTTTTTTACAGATTCAGACGGTCTTATAGAACAGGGTTGTAGTGTGTATTTTTTAATATGGAAAATTTACGGCAAAGATTTTTGCGTTTTTTCAAGACCTGTTTATTCTGAAGACAAAAAGTTTGCGCTAATAAAGTATAACGTATTGTCTGGAACTATTTATGGTAATTCTTCCATGACATATTTGTTTGAGAATGTAGCAGGGCAATGGGTTAAAAAGGAAACTGTTGCGTTTGAACATGACTAACTACTTTCCAACTAACTGTTCGCACGGTTTTATAAAGCCTGCTCAAAGACTAAGGGTATAAACTCAAGAGAGCTGCATTTTAAGTGCAGCTCTCTTGAGTTTTGTAGTCCAGTATTTTATCACAATGTTTGTAGTTTTGTCTTTGTGATAAAGGCGTCCAAAAAGTAAAAACCCAGCTCGCCGTAGTTTGCTTTTTGCTCGGCGTAATTTGTAATTACGTCGAATCTTAACCGGCAGTTTGGAACTGCCATTCTTGGTAAACCAAGCGGCAGAGCCGAGCGGGCGTGGGGCAATAACGAATTATAAAAAGACAATATTTGCACCAAATAAAAAAGCCCGGAAAATTTGCCGGGCTTTTTTATGGAATCAGCTTAATAAGTTCCAGAATTTCCTTATCAGTAAGGTTTTCGATATCTGATTTGTCGTAAATAGATAACAGGTAAACGGCATCATCCTTAAAAACCACGTGTGTTATAATGCGGGCGCCACCGGATTTGCCTTTTCCTTTGCTGGCAATGGCAAGACGTATTTTATAGCAATTGTGGCCAATAGAAGTGCCATTTTGGGGCTCTTCCTTAAGCTGTTTAATGAGCGTTTGTATCTCCGTTCTAAGAGAAAGGAATTTTTTAATCAGACGTTTGGCCTGTCGTTCAAAAACGGATATGGTTTTAATCCTAAAGCTCATTGAGGAAATCTTCAGCGTTACGGGCTTGTATTTTACCTTCCTTAATCAGCTTCATCTCTTCAACAGCTTCGGCCAACTCGGTCATGAATCGTTTTTTATTCCTTAAACGCTCCAGCTCCCCAAGGTCTTTTTGTATCTGTTCCCAATCTTTCAAGGGAAGCTGTACGGCACATTTATGACCTTTTGTGTCAGTAATAAATTGCAAGTTCATCGTGTTAGTTTTTATTTGGTTGCGTATGCCTGACCGGTTTTCAAATCCCTTAAAGCCATATCAATCATACGGAATATAAACGATTTATTTTCATCCGAAAGCGTTGCAATATCTTCAAGCCGTTTTAAAGTGTTCCTGTCCAGTTCCAAATTGGTTTTACCTGCCAGATAATCAATGGAAACCCCTAACGTATCGGCAATCTTCACAATCACATCAATGGAAGGGGTCATGATATTGCGTTCATATCTCCCGATAATATCCCCTGATGTTCCGATTGCTTTACCTAAAGCAGCTTGAGAAAGTGTTTTCTGCTTACGAAGGAGCATGATGTGTTCGCCAATTGTCATACCTAAAAGTATTGTATTAGACTGATTATTGCTTGTTTTCACAAATATACGCTACCTAAACGTATAAAACAAAACTATTAAAATTTAGTTTGTGAAGATTAATAAATTACATTTGCGACTCATAAGTAGTTAAAAGATTTTTCTAAAATTTTTTGTTCTATGGAAATCCAGGAAATAAAGCAGCATTTAAGCATCCACACAGTTCTAAAACACTACGGTTTACAGCCCAACCGAAACAACATGCTTAAATGTCCTTTTCATGCAGACGATAAACCGAGCATGAGGATTTACCCAACCACAAACACATTTAACTGTTTTGGCTGTAATAAGAATGGCTACCAGATAGAATTTTGCACACTCAAAGAAGGCAACAAGCACTAAGGATTAGTAAAAGCAACGGAAATAACCGGCTTGCCTACCGAAACGAATGTGAAGGCAGGAAATATTAAACCCATTAGCAATTTGTATTAATTGACTTTGCCATTGACATCTCTGTAAAGACTTTTGATGATGCTGCATATTCCATTTCGCCAACCTTTAATGTGAATCTTGCATTTGCTCAGTTGAAAGCAAGTTTAAATGGGAGCGAATGAAATTTTGATTATTCGGAAAAGGAAATTCATCAACTTTTCTCAGATTACTGATTGTTAAAGGGAGACAGAATAAAAGATTTTCTTTTTTACAAGGAGAAGCGACAAAAAGTAAATTCAGAATTTACTGATGTTTTTCACAGGTCTATCATCTCAAAAGTGAAATAAAAAAAAGCCGGGCATCGTCTGGGGTTTTTAATACTTTATAATCTCGGAAAGCTTGTTCACCACCTTTTACAAATCCCTCCATGCTTCATCTTTTGTGGGTAAGAGCCAATCTTTGGCCAACACTTTTTCGCTTGCAAAATGGGTCAATATGTTATCGTTCTTCGGTTTTTGCTTTGTCTCTCTTATCAATACTTCGCTTAACTTAAGCTTTTCGTTGTAAGGTAATTGCCTGACAATGTCAACAATCTGGTTAAAACTAAGAAATAGAACTTTTTGGATGTTTCTCCTCGTTTGTGGGTAAAATAAGTGGATTTTGTCATACTCTCCGTACCTTTACCGTCAAACTATAAAGCTATGCAAAATAAAAATATCAAAAGAGGCGATAAAGTTAGATTCTTAAACGATGTGGGTGGCGGCGTAGTAACGCGCGTCGAAGGAGGAATGCTCTACGTGGAGGATGAAATCGGCTTCGATGTGCCCGTGCCGGTGAATGAAGTGGTGCTGATAGAACCGGCAGAAGAGACTTCACCGAAAGAGGCTGATACATTGACCGGCAAACAGCATGAAGCTGAGGAGGGATATGCCGACCCGGACGTCGAAGATAATTCAGATGACGATTTAATCGACCCTGCGCACGACGACAATAACCCACGTCTCTATCTGGCTTTTACCACTCCCGGAGGCATCTCTCCCGAAGGGCAACTGCCCTTATACATCGTCAACGACAGCAATTACCAATGTTTATATCTCATCACTCAAATGGGCGAGGATGGACTGGGAAGAGTTCTTTTCAGTGGCCGCATTCTACCCAATACCAAGGAGCAATTGGGGCAGATGGAGATAACCGAGCTGGATGTTAACTGGCAGGTGCAGCTTTTGCTCTATCGTAAGGATAAGCCACACAGAGTGTTTGATCCCGTAAATGAGATGATAAAGATTAAAGCCCACCGGTTTTTCAAAGACAACAGCTTTGCAGCGAATGATTTCTTTTACGAAAAGGCCGTGCTGTTACCTATCCTTAAGGACGAACTGGAAAAAAAGATCGAAGCGCTGTCCGCATCGGAAACCCGCCAAATATTACAGGAGAAGGGCGAGTTTCAAGTGAAAGAGCCGCGTAAGCGAGTGGATAAGACCCCCGATATTTTGGAGGTGGATTTACACATTCACGAGTTGTTAGATGATACCAAAGGGCTTACCAATGCCGATATGTTAAAGGTTCAGCTCGATCGGGTTAATACGGTAATGGAGGAGTATGCCAAAAAGCATGGTCAAAAAATTGTATTCATTCACGGTATAGGAAATGGAACTCTTAAACATGAGGTGCGGCGACTGTTAAACATCCGTTATAAAAAGCACAATTTCCAGGATGCATCATTCCGGGAATATGGCTTTGGAGCCACCATGGTGGTTATTTGATGACGATATTTGTGTTTCTTTTTGTATGATGAAATGAGCCTTTTTTTTGATTAATCAATGTTTACTGTGGGTGAGTTGATATTTTAAGGGGGTAGATAAGGGGCCAGACAGAGTGTAACGTCTTTATTCTGGCAGCGTTGTGTAACATTAAAAAAGCTGCTGCGTACAAAAAGTAGTTTAATTAAAAGAATTTTGCTTTTTGTGCCGTTGATGTGGTGATGTGTTGTGAGTAGAAAGCCCTAAACTACCGATTATGAGGAGAGGTTTACATTCTGTTGTTATACTATTCTTGAGCCTGTTGTTGGTCCCGTTGCAGACTCTTCATTCCCAGGAAAGTGAAATTAAAGTTCCTGCTATTCTTAAAGGGGCCAGAAGTCCCGAGACCCTGCCCGATCTGGATGAAGCCTACTGCCCCGATGGCGCCTCCGATGATATTTATCTCGATCCTTCCGAAATACCTATGGGAAATACCAATATTATTTGGAGCGTGATCACCAATGTGGGGGGGATTCCTATGACTCATCCCGGCTGGTTCGAGTCTATAGGCTCTGCGCCCAACAATGGCATTCGCTTTTTCCCCGATCGTGTTCCTCCTGAATTTCAGGGAACTGCTATCTTTATTCAATATCTGTTCGATGATGAAACCTGGGGCTTTGATTATACCTATATACGGAAAAGCCCTGTTGTCTTCGACTTTAGCGGGGACATTCAATTGTGCTCAGGGAAAACAGGGACCTTAACGCTGGATGGCTCGGAATCGAGTTCTGAATATATTTTACTTTTAAACGGTTCACCTGTATCTGTACTGCCTGTTTCAGGGAATGGCCAGCCGCTGAATTTTAGTGTTTCTGCAGCCGGCACCTACACTGTGGAGGCCCGGCGTTCGGAGAAGCCCTATTGCAGTGTAATGATGGACGGGGCTCCCGAAGTGGTGGTAAACGCCCTTCCTGCACCAATGGTTTCTTCCAATTCGCCTGTTTGCGAGGGGGAAAGTATAGAATTGTACGGCGATTCCGATGGTGCCACAGTTTATTCGTGGAACGGCCCCAACGGTTTTACGAGTACCGAACTCAATCCGGTGCTCCCCAATGTCACAGCCGCGATGGCCGGCTCCTACACCTTCACTGTGATTGATGCCAACGGATGCCAAAACAGCTCATCTGTGAATGTAGTGGTGCATGCAAATCCTGTGGTCACCCTCTCCAATGATGGTCCCGTTTGCGAAAACCATGCAGTTACCCTCGCAGCGACTGTTACAGGGGGAACTACTCCCTATACTTACAGTTGGGAAAAGGATGGCACGGCTCTTCCGTTCATCACAACTCCCACTATTGTTGTTTCAAATGCTTCACTGGCTGATGCCGGTGTTTATGAAGTTTTTGTGACCGATGCCAACGCATGTAACAACGTGGTTTCTGCCAGCACAACCCTGGTAGTCAACGAAAACCCTGTAATCGACGCGGCGGGCAATAATGGGCCGCTCTGTGCAGGTGAAAGTTTGTTGCTCTCTGTGTCTGCTTCCGGTGGTTCGGGCACCTATACCTATGCCTGGAGCGGGCCGGACGGATTTACAAGTACCGAACAAAACCCATTGCTGGGAAATGCTCAGGTCTCAGCATCGGGTAATTATCAGGTTACAGTGACCGACTCCAACGGTTGTGGAAGCACCACTGCGGCCACTACCGTTATCGTTAACACGCTTCCTGCCCCTACCGCCACCAACGACGGCCCTTCCTGTGCCGGAACGGATATTCAATTAACGGGCGGCCCTGCCGGCATGACCTCATATGCCTGGAACGGACCTTTAGGCTTTTCGAGCAATGATCAGAATCCGCTTCTAACCTCAATAGGTACCGATGGTGCAGGCAACTACACTTTAACGGTTACCGATGCCAGCGGTTGTTCCAATTCAGCCACAACGCCGGTAGTGGTGAATGCTTTGCCCGGGGTAACTCTTACCAATTCAGGAGCGGTTTGCGAAGGGAGTGCCATCGTTCTTACCGCCGTTGTTACCGGCGGCAATGCACCCTATTCCTATGTTTGGGAAAAAGACGGAGCTGTTCTGCCCGGTGTAACCACCCCAACGCTTTCCATCAACAATGCATCACTCGCCAATAGCGGTGTTTATGAGGTTTTTGTAACGGATGTCAACAACTGCGGCAACGCAGTTTCTGCAACTTCAACAGTGGTGGTGAATCAAAATCCTGTCATCAGTAGTGTCGATAACAGCGGGCCAGTGTGTGAGGGAGAAACACTCACTCTTTCAGCAGCTGTATCGGGGGGAACGCCATCCTATAATTTTTCATGGACAGGCCCCAATGGCTTCGTCAGCACCACTCAAAACCCCGTTATTAATAATGTAGGCGTTGTTGCAGCAGGTGACTACCTGGTGGAAGTGACCGACAATAACGGTTGCAGCAGTGTAACTGCTCTTACAACAGCCGTTATAAATGAGGTGCCTGAGGTAACGGTTTCAAATACAGGTCCCGTGTGCGAAGGTGCAGCTCTCTCTCTTTCTGCTTCGGTTTCCGGGGGCAATCCGCCCTATTCGTACGCCTGGACTAAAAATGGTGCTGCACTACCGGGTGTTACCACTGCAAATATCTCATTTGCGTCAGCAAACATTTTAGACGCAGGCACCTATGAGGTTACCGTTACCGATGCCAACATGTGTGCTTCGGTTTCAGTTTCCACTCAGTTGCTGATAAACCAAAGCCCAACCGTATCGATAAGTGGTGATATAGCTGTTTGCGAAGGTGGCAATGCAACCCTTACAGCAACAGCAGCCGGAGGAGATGGTAATTATGTTTATTTGTGGAGTCGCAATGGCATTCAAATTCCGGGTGAAACCAATGCTTTTCTCACCATTGCAGCCGCAACAGTCGCGCAATCGGGCAACTATACAGTTACGGTAACCGATGGCAACAGTTGCAGTAGCAGCAGTGCATCGGCATTGCTCACGGTACATGAGAATCCGGTGGTTTCCATAGCCGGTGCCCCGGTGGTTGAAGCCTGTCTGGGCACCAACCTTACGCTCGATGCTTCTGCATCGGGTGGCAGTGGTAGCTACAATTTTATTTGGCAATTGCCCAACAGTACCAACGTAAATGGGGAGGACCTGCTTTTAAACGGTATCACTGCAGCCCAGGCGGGTATTTACCAGGTGTATGCCACCGATGGCTTTTCATGTGGCGCTACCGCTCAGGTTGAGGTGATTGTGAACAGTGCCAACGCTTCCATCAGTATCTCATCACCCTCGGGTGGATCGGGGATTTGTGCAGGCGATGCGGTTACATTTAATGCCGGTGGTGGCACCAACTATACCTTCTATGTAAATGGAGCCGCTGTGGCTTCTAACACTACGGGTATATACACAACCAGTGCGTTGCTCAATGGCGATCAGGTGTATGCAAATGTGGTGGACGATAAAGGTTGTGAAGACAACTCCCAGATCGTCACCATGACCGTGAATCCCAATCCCATAGTGTCGCTGGCAATAACTTCCCCCAATGGCAATACACCCTGCCTGGGACAAACCGTTGAGTTTACAGCTACCTCCGGATACGTCAATTATGTTTTCTATGTAAATGGTATCGAAATACAAAACAGTGCCTCAAACATGTATGTCACCGATGCTTTAAGCAGTGGCGATCAGGTTACTGTTCTTGCACAAAGTGTTTCGGATTGCTCGGGTTCTTCTGCACCGCAAATGGTTACTTTCAATCCATTGCCGGTGGCTACCCTGGTTAGTGACCAGCCAGGGAACACGGCCTGCCCGGGCCAATTGGTAACTTTTACTGCCGGTGGAGGAGCTACTTATGAGTTTATGGTGGAGGGCATCTCCCAGGGAGCGGCCTCGGCCAACAATACTTTCAGTATGACTGCCCCGCTTGCAGGCTCTTCAACCATCTCTGTTGCAGTGACCGATGGCAATGGTTGTGTTAATACAGCAATTGTTGAGCTGTTGCTACATGACCTGCCGGTTCTCTCTCTGGGGGCCGATCAGTCGGTGTGTCAGGGAGCCAGCGTTACAATAAGCGCTGTCGTTACCGGAGGCGCCGGGCCTTACACCTATTCGTGGACACGCAATGGTACACCTTTGCCGGGTATTACCACGCCTACTCTCTCTTTTGCAGCGATTGGAACCTCTGATGCAGGTTTGTATGAGGTAACTGTTACCGATACCAACGTATGCGGTGGTGTTACAGAGGGTGTTAATATTCAGGTGAATGAACGGCCTGCCGTTACGCTCTCCTCCAACGGTCCCGCTTGTGAGGGCGAGTCTTTAACACTTAGTGCTTCGGCTTCTGGTGGCAGTGGTTCATATTCGTTTGTATGGTATAAGGACGGAGTTGAGATTGCCGGTGTTATCACGCCGGAGTTTACTTTTTCAAACGCCCGGTTGGTAGATGCTGGCAGTTATGTGGTGACAGCCATTGATGGCAGTGGTTGCGAAAGCCTTCCCGCATCAACTTTGGCAGAGGTCAATGCTACACCCACAGCTACACTTAGTGCGAATCAGGTGAATATCTTTCAGGGCACTGAGGTGACCTTTACGGCCGGAGGCGGTGCTGAATATCTCTTTTCCCTTAATGGCACTGAAGTTCAGCCACGCAGTTCTGTGAATGTTTATACCTCTTCCTCCTTATCCGATGGCGACGTGGTGAGTGTGGAGGTGTTCAATGCCTATGATTGCTCAGATATGGCAGCTGTCACCATTCAGGTTTTTGATGCAGTGGCAGTACCCCAGGTTTCTGTGGAAAATAACTCCTACTGTGAAGGGACATCCGGTGCAACCATTACCGTAGATGATCCACAGACAGAGGTGACCTATGAAATCGTTTTTGCCGATAACAGCAGCGCCGGTTATTCTTTGATTATTTACGACGGCACTAATCCGGTAGAGTGGGTGGGTGTGACCGACCAACAAAATCCTACCTCATACAAAGTGGCGGCCTACCGCGCCGAATTGCCTGCAGATATTGAATACAGCACAGAGATACAGATTGTGGAAAACCCATTGCCGCAGGTTTATACCATGTCGGTGGACGGAACGGAGGTGACAGGCAATCTTACTGTTTCGACCTGCAACAGCGGTGTGGGGTACAATATTGGTTTGAGCCCATCGTCGGGTCCGGTCACCTATCAGCTGCTGCTGAACGGCAGTGAGGTGTTGGAAGAGGTTACCGGAAGCACGGAGCCCATAGTTTTTTCAGATAATAAAGGGGTGGGCACCTATACCATACGTGCCATAAGTGCCGCAGGATGTTCGGCCATGATGAGCGGCAGTTTTACTATTGAAGGAGATGGAACCGAAACGGGATTTAATCTGAGTACAGTTCCCGCCGACGGGCTCTTCTGTGAAGGATCAACCGGTGTGGAGATAAACCTTGATGGCTCTTTGTCAGGCTCGGATTATGTTCTTCTAAGAGACGGAATGCCTGTGACTACTGTATCCGGAACCGGCACCATTCTTAATTTTGGTGCTTTTAACCAGGGTGGTAACTATTATGCAGAAGTGCTCACTTCAGGTGGCTGTGTTTATCCCATGAACAATGGGGTGACGCTTACATCTCAGCCTGTTCCCATCGTGGGAACACTTGCTGCCACCAATGACGGCAGATATTGCGCAGGTGGCTCTGGTATCAGGTTGAGTATAGATAATCAGGCAGATGGAGTGCGTTACGAGTTGATCAATACCGGTACGCAGGTGGTGGAAAATGCACAGGATGGCGTATCGGCCAATGGAACTCTCTTCTTTAAAACCGCAGAGGGAGAAGACTTCTTTACTGATGAGGCAAATTACCAGGTAAGAGCTCTGGATGCCATTACAGGTTGCGAGGCATCCAGTAATGATATTTCTGTGGTGATAGAGCCATTGCCTGTCATCTATCCATTTTCGGGAGATACTGAGTATTGCGCCGAAAATGGCGCGGCTGTACTCACCGTGAATCAGACGCAGAGCGATGTCACTTACGAATTGCACCTTGATGGCAGTGCTACAGGGTTTACTCAACAGGGTGATGGCAATGCACTTACATTTGCTGTTTTTCAACCGGGTGATTACACAATAATGGCTGTCAATAACATCACGGGTTGCAGTGTTTCCTTTACCGAAGTTGTGGCAGTTTTCGAAAAGCCTATGGCTCTTACGGATATGAATGTAACCTCTGTGGTTATAGGCAGTGCTGCCAATTGTGATGAGGGAGCTGTGGTTACCATCGAATCGTCTGAGGAGGGTGTGGATTATGAGCTGGTTAAAGTATTGGGCGGTGGTGTTTTACTCTATACCGGAAATCAGGTATCGGGAGATGGCACTAATGTTGAATTTCCTCAACATGTGCAGGATAAGGATGCCACCTATGGTGTGATGGCTACTCTGAATGGCTGTTCAAAGATGTTGGACAACACCGTTTACATTGATATTACCAGTGTGCCACAACGTTTTGAGCTGGCTTACAATGGAAATATGTGCACAGGCGATGTGATTCAGGTAGGATTAAGCGGTGTGGAGGCAGGAGTAAACTACGAACTCTATCGTGAGGGAGAGCCTTCCATCGTCATAGGAACCCTCATTGGTGACGATGGGGAACTTACCTTTAGCTCTGAGCTGACCATTGAAGACACCTATTATGCAGTTGGTGTGTTGACTGCAAGCGGTTGCAGCAACCGTATGATGGGAGAGATAGAACTGAAATTTAACCCTTTACCCACTGCATTTGATATGACCGGATCCGGTTTCCATTGCGGAGATGGTGCTGTTTTAGGGCTGGAAGCTTCAGAACCTGATGTTGAGTATAATCTCTATTGGAACAATGCTGGTGTTAAGGAATATAAAGAAGGTCAGCCCGGCAGCAGCGATGGCAGTGCCATCAGTTTTGCAGGTGGCTGGACAGATGGCGGTTTTTATTCTGTATTGGGCCGAAATATCCATACCGGTTGCACTTTGTTGATGAACGACAGTGTGGAGGTGGTGCTTAAGGATGCACCTGGAAAACCAGTGACACTGGATATTGATACCGTCTATTATTGCATTGAAGAATCGGCTCACCCTCTGGCCATTACCAATGCCAAAGAGGGTGTGACCTATCAAATGTTCGACAGGTATGACGATTTTGTGACTGAGGCTGTTGGAGGTTCTGAGGAGCTGCTTGTTGTGGGCGAAGTAACCGAAGGCGCCTATGTGGTGCGTGCTTCGTGGGGCGGTGATGCCTGCATCAGTGAAAACTCCGATTCGGTGTGGGTGTTTCAGGCACCTGATCCGGTACCGGTATCTCCATTTTTAGATGGAGAAACCATTTACAGAAGAGACAGAACTGTTGATTATACATTTAGCGACCTGTTGCAAACGGGCGTTACCTATTGGCTTATCAATGAAACCGTGCCTGCCGACACTATTGAATTTACCTTTGATGGTACAACTGCCACGGTCACCATCTCAGAAACAGGGTCGTATATATTGCAGGGTTTCTTTGATAAGTATGGTTGTCAACCCACTTATATGAATGGCACTCTTCTGGTCCTTGATGCGCCTTTAACGGCCGTGGAGGATTATCTCTGGCTCAACGATGGCGAAAGCATAGACTCCCTTTATCTGGGTGTGAATGATCTGTTGTCCTACATCGACCAGGATAATGTAGAGTTTGCTTTACTTGAGGATGGTAACGTAACCAACACGCTAATCATGGCAGAGGGAACCTTTACCGTCACTGCCGATGGTCTGCTGGTCTTCCGCAAGGTGCCCACTTATTATGGTACACTGGTGGTGACCTATAAAGTATGGAACAAAAGCGATGATTCGCGTTATTCAACCGCTGAGGTAACGGTTTATGTGGGGAATAAAAATATTACAGACGAGAAATCGATACTGGTGCCCAACGCTTTTACACCCAACGACGACGGGTATAACGACCGCTTTGTGATTTCGACCGGAGCATTTTTGGTGGATGAATCGCACCTCGAAGTGTTTAACCGCTGGGGAACTGTGGTATATCGTTCCAAAGGTAAAATTTACGATAACAGCTGGGATGGTACTTCCAATGTAAGCGCTATGATATCGATTGGAGATAAATTGCCCGATGGAGTTTATTTCTACGTCTTCAGCATTAAGGCCAAAGAGGGAGATAACACAATCTCTAAGAAGTTTAACGGATTCATCGAATTAAGACGATAGTGCGTCAATAGTGTGGAGGCCTGTAACAGGGTCTCCACTTTAAACAGGTAGTTTATGAAACGAGCAGGTTCGAGAAGCACAAAAAGGATAGATAAGGCTGACAGTGGGCGGTATTCGACCATCAAAAAACAATATTTGCCAATGAAAACGTTGTCGTTGTCCGCCATATTCTGTCTGGTGTTTTTTCTGGGTAGTCTTCAACTCTCTGCCCAGGAGCAATATCAGTTTAACCATTACATTGCCAATCAGGGTTTGTTAAATCCTGCTTACAGTGGCACGCGCGATGTCATCAGCGGAGTGATGATTCACCGCAATCAGTGGGCAGGCTTTGATGGCGCACCTGTAAACCAGGCAATCAATGTTCACGGGCCCATTGAGGATACCAACCTGGGCATTGGTTTGGTGCTTGTGAACGATAAGATAGGTTTCAGCAATACTTTTGATGCCTTTGCGGCTGTTTCCTATAAACTAAAAATGGATACGAATAATAAATTTCTTACCTTTGGTTTGCAGATGGGAATCAGCTCGTTTGTTTACGATGGCGCCGATGCTGTTTTGGCAGATTTTGGCGATCCGGTGATCATGGGCAAAGAGAGCAAGCTTGCCTTTAACGCTGGCTTTGGTTCCTACTTTCATAACGATAATTATTTCATAGGGTTTTCTATTCCTAAATTTTTTAGCAATCAGTTCGATAGCCTGGAGATCAAGAATAAACTCGATCTTAAATTATTGCACACCTATCTTTATGGAGGATACATTTTTGATTGGGGCTCCGTGAAAGTGAAGCCCACAATGCTTATGAAACAGGTTTATGGCGCGCCCTGGCAATTCGATCTCTCTGCCAACGTTTTGTTGGTCGAAAAGCTGTGGCTGGGACTTTCGTACCGCACTGTTTCAAGTATGGTGTTTCTTAGCGAATACAGCATCAATGATAAATTGACGGTGCGCTACTCGTTCGATTATCCCTTTAATGAGCTTAACCGATATGGAAATATGGGCACTCACGAAATAGGTCTTCAATTTGATTTTTCATTTAATAAGCGCTCAGGAATGCGATCCATTCGTTATTTTTAAGGTTTGGTTATATCCCTGCAAGTATGAGAAACTTAAGAACAATCTCCCTGGTAGTACTCTTTATGAGCCTGCTGGTGGGAAGTGCAGCACAAAGCAACGAGGTGAAGAGCGGAAACAGCTTTTTTGAGAAAGGTGAGTATTATCGTGCGCTGCAAGCTTATGAGAAGGCCCGCGACAGTGGAGAGAAACCGGATATTCTTGTAAAAATTAAAATGGCCCACTGCTATTATCAGCTTAACAATATTGATCGGGCCTATCAATTTTTCACTGAAGTGGAGTCACGTCTCACCGGTAACGATTTGGTGGTGTATGCTTTAACCGCAATTAAATCCGGACTTTACCGGGAGGCCATCGAACTCTGCCAAAGAGCCAAAAGCAATGGCGCAGGTAATCCGGTGCAGATTGATCAGTGGATCAAATCCTGCAAGTGGGCTTTAGAGAACAACTCCTTTCAAGCCGATTATCTGATTAATCCTTCTGAGGTTTCGACTTATGGACAATCTTTTGGTATCCAGTACTATAAAGAGGGCGTGGTTTATTCCTCCTCTTCGGGTAGGAGTTCGGGTATGGTCGATCGCCAGGGTATGGATTTCTTAAATCTCTATTATTCTAACCTTAAAGATGGCGAAATTCAGGGGAAGAGGTTGTTTTCGCAAAACCTGACGTTTAACTATCATGTGGGAGCCATTACATTTACCTCCGATTATAAAACCATGTATTTTACCAAAAGTATCCGTGTTTCAAGGGGTAAAAGCAAAATAAAAATATTTTCGGTGGCTTACGACGGGCAGGATTGGGGTGATGAAAAAGAGGTGAGCTTCAACAGCAACGATTACGATTGTGCCCACCCCGCACTGACGCCCGATGACAAATATCTGATATTTGTATCCAATCAAAAGGGAGGATTTGGCGGTAAGGATCTTTACATTGCGGAACGTCTTCCCGGGGGTGAATTTGGTATCCCGGAGAATTTGGGGCCCGGAGTTAATACTTTTGGCGATGAGGTTTTTCCATTTGTAAGTAAAAGCTACGACCTCTATTTTAGCAGCGACGGACATATCGGATTTGGTGGACTCGACTTGTTTAAATCGACTCATGTGGAGGGGAAAACCTGGACCGATGTGAAGAATATGATGCAGCCCTTTAACTCCAGTATGGATGATTTTGGTTACGTAATAGACCCTCGTAATTCCTTTCAGGGATTTTTGTCGTCTAACAGGTCCGGTGAGGGAGGCAGTGATTTAATCTTTTATGTGGAACCCATCACCACCCCTGTTGACAGTAAAGATGACACCCCTGAGGAAGATTTCATGGAGATGCCCGATGCCTTTAGTGCCCGCCTGATAAGTACCTTTAACGGTACACCTGTTGAAGGTGCTTCGGTAGTGGTACGCAATGCTTTTGACGGCAAAACAGTTGCCCGGGGACTTACCGACGAAAAAGGCGATATTTTTCTAATATTACCCAACGAACTAAGAAGGAAAGGACAGGATTTTGCAGTTGAGCTTTCCAAGGAGGGTGATTATATTCCTCAAAAAATGATCGTCAGCATCATGGAATTGAATGAAATCGCAAAAAACGGATTGTCATTAACACCCATCTTTAACGATCAATTATTGGATGAAATTGGTACCTTTGTTATTCCTTACCGTGATGAAACCATTACACCCGAGGGCATTGCTGTTTTGGAAAAATTGGCTTCCCATCTCAAGCTTAATCCCAATGTGGTGATTAAGCTCAATGGACATACCGATGCGCGTGGTGATAAGTACAATAATCTGCTCACTTCGCAAAGAGCTGCCGAAAAGGCAAAAAGGTATTTGATGAACAAGGGAATAGATGGCGATAAGCTGATACCCAGAGGATATGGAGAGCGTTATTTGCTGAATCAGTGCGGCAGGGGAAAGTTGTGTGATGAGGAAACGCATCTTAAAAATATGCGAATAGAGGTTGTAGTATGGAGAATTATTGATTAGTCTTGATGTTTTGAGATAATTAAAGCTCAGTTGTTTTAATAATAGGAGAGGTGTTGGGTAGAACTCTGATAAAATATATAGTAGTTGCAATTTTGATGATGCAGCAGGCATGGTGGTTCAATATTCGGGCTGACAATCTGGGGCAGTTGCGTACCTCTAAAAAAGTAGTTCCTGTGAGTTTTGTGACGGCTCCCTACTTCGCTATTCAAATTTTGGCACTTAAATCTTCACCTAAAAACCCTGCTTTTTTTTCTAATGTGGAGTTGGCATTCGAATATGTCTGCACCGATGGATTTGTGCGTTATATGGTAGGCCCATACGACTCTTTTGAAGCGGCAAAGGCGGATGTTTCCCGTATTCATTCTCTGGGTTATAAAGAGGCTTTTGTGGTTGATGTAAGGAAATATAAGCTCAAAGAAGACCCGGGCAACTCCTACAGATTTGATGAAACAGGGGATACACCTCCCGATCCCGTAGGTATTTATACCGTGCAATTGGGTGCTTTCAGGTATCCTGTTTACCTGTCGTACTTTGCTGAGTTCGACAATGTGATGGAGTTTTACCTTAAAGACAAGATTTACAGGTACTGCGTAGGAAAAGTTTCAGGCAATGATGCGCTCGCTGAGTTGGCCAGAGTAAGAGCCATGGGTTATCCTCAGGCTTATCTGGTTTTACTCAAAAATTACCTCCCCTTTCAGATAGAGTAAATATTTTGTATTTTTGCCTCATCAGCAAGCCGGCCTGTCGCCTCATTTTTGAGGAGGAAAGTCCGGACAACACAGAGCACCGCGCTTCCTAACGGGAAGACCATCGTGAGGTGGTTGTAGTGTAACAGAAAAAAACCGTCCCGCAGCTTATGGGATAAGGGTGAAAAGGCGGGGTAAGAGCCCACCAGTGTTTTGGGTGACCAAAGCAGCTGTACACCACGTGGGTTGCAAGACCATGTAAATCCTGGTTCCTTTGGTACAGGGTTGCTCGCCCTGGTTCTGCCTGCAGAAGCCGGGAAGGGTAGGTCGCTACAGGCAGCAGGTGACTGCGGTCGCAGATCAATGACAGGCCTCCCGTTGGGAGACAGAATCCGGCTTACAGGCTTGCTGTTTTTTTCTTTTTTTATGGTAGAATTGTTTCAAAAAGTAAAAGATTTTCTTCTGGAGGGTATGTGGCGTATCCGACGGGACGAGACCAGTAAAAGACAATTCTGGCTCATCCGTACCCTGCGTATTATCTTTTTGTCCATACAACGCTTTATTGCCGACAGTGGTCCTCAAAAAGCATCTGCCCTCACCTTCTACTCTCTCTTATCGGTGGTGCCGCTGGTGGCTATGGCCTTTGGCATTGCCAAAGGATTTGGCTTTAGGGAAGCGCTTGAAGGATTGATAAAACAGCAACTGGCGGGGCATGAAGAGGTGATTCAGTGGATCGAAGAATTTGCTCTTAGCTACCTCGACAGCACCAAAGGCGGCATGATTGCCGGCATCGGATCTGGCATCCTGATTTATGCCGTAATGCGGATGCTCATTAACATCGAAGTGGCCTTCAACGATATCTGGGATGTTAAAAAACCACGTTCCTTTATCCGCATGTTCAGCGATTATATCTCTATTATGTTGGTGGGCTTGTTGCTTTTGGTCATCTCCAGCGGCACCGTGGTTTTTATAGCCAACAGCATTCAGGATTTGGGAATTGGTAAGATTACCAGCTCATTTGTCATCTGGGTGGCACCCTATATCCTGATATGGATTGTCTTTTCTCTGGTTTTAATGATTATGCCCAACACCAAGGTGAAGCCTTTGCCGGCAATAGTTGGAGGAGTGGTTTCGGGCACTCTCTTTTTAATGGTACAGTATTTATATATCTATTTTCAGGTGGGTGTTTCGCGCTACAATGCCATTTATGGTAGTTTTGCCGCTTTGCCTCTGTTTCTGATATGGATGCGTACCAGTTGGACGATAGTTATTTTTGGTGCCGAACTATCCTTTGCATTTCAAAACGAGAAAAGCTTCGAGTTTGAAGCGGATACCCGCAAAATGAGCCTGCATACCCGCAAAGTGGTTTCGCTGTTGCTGGTAAGCGAAACAGCAAAAGCTTTCGAAAGAGGAGAGATAGCTCCCTCGGCATCCGAACTGTCCGGCAAATTACACCTGCCCATACGACTGGTCAATGAGTTGACTCAGAAACTGATAGAAGCCGGAGTTTTGGTAGAGATTAATGCAAATGGAGATCGGGGGATAGTTTTGCAGCCGGCGTTTGATATTAATAAGATGGACGTAGCAGGTATTGTTAAAAAGATTGAGTACAGTGGCTATTCAGGCCTGATACCCGAAGAAAGTGATTCGGTGAACCTTATTAAAGAAGCTCTCTCTAAGTTTGAAAAGCAATATAAAGGGTTACCTGAAAATAAATTACTGAAAGACATCTGATTCCTATAATTTAATGTAGTTTTAGAGCATTCTGAAAAGTAAGATGTTGAAAATATGTTGTCATCAATAAACTAAAATCATTGGTGTCCGGTTAAATAGTAATAGATTCCTCCCTGCCTTCGTGCCCTCGGCAGGCAGGCCTACGGTCGGAATGACAGGGAAGGGAAGAATCTACAATATAAAATTGTGTTTTTACCGAACAATAGTGACTAAAATCTAAAGCTCAGCTTCACTCATCATTCTAATCCTTAATCCTTAATCCTTAATCCTTTTAATCTATAATCATCTTCCAACAAATGAAAAAGATCCTGATTTTTAAATGGTTTATTGCAGTGCTTCTTCTCCCTGTGGTAGTGTGGTCGTGTTCCACTGTACCCATCACCGGACGTAAGCAGCTTAATTTTCTGCCCGAGTCTGAACTGATGGCAATGAGTCTTACTGAGTACAGCCAATTTTTGAGTGAGAATAAGGTGGTCAACAACACTGCAGATGCGCAGATGGTAAAACGTGTTGGGCAGCGTATAGCCACTGCCGTGGAGACCTACTTTAGAGAACACGGGATGAGCGATCGCATAAAAGATTTTCAATGGGAGTTTAATCTGGTGGATGATAAAACCCCCAATGCCTGGTGTATGCCTGGTGGTAAAGTGGTGGTTTATACCGGCATTTTGCCCTTTACCCGCGACGAAACCGGGCTGGCAGTTGTGATGGGTCACGAAATTGCCCATGCCGTGGCTCGACATGGAAACGAGCGGATGAGTCAACAGATGGGGATTCAATTGGGAGGCACGGCCCTATCGGTAGCTCTGAATGAGAAACCCGAACAAACCCAAAATCTCTTTCTAATGGCTTACGGTGTGGGTAGTCAGGTGTTGCTTACACTGCCCTACTCGCGCACCCACGAAACCGAAGCAGATAAACTGGGGCTCATATTTATGGCTATGGCCGGCTATAATCCTCATGAGGCAGTTGATTTCTGGCAGCGAATGAGTCAACAGGACGGTCAAAAACCCCCCGAATTTTTAAGCACCCACCCAGCCGATGAAACCCGCGTGAGAGACCTGAAAGCCTATATGCCCGAGGCGCTGAAATATTATAAGCCGCGATAAAGCAGAAAAAAGGGTGGCAGTGCCACCCTTTTTTCTCCTCCACCTTTTTAATTTCCGGAAGAGCCTTCTGTCGGCGACCCGGACAGCTTGAACCTAACCATTACTTTAGCTTCCAGAGGGATGGCTTCGAAGTCGAGCTCCGGCATATTTTGCTCGTCGTCCTGTTCTTTCATATAAAAGACAGCCGATTCCATCCTGTTTTGCCGGTACCGGGGCGTGGGCATCTGGTACTCCATAATGTAGATAGCCGATCCTATGCTTTGATTGGTTGCCAGCGCCAGGGCTTTCGCTTTTTCTTTCGCCGCCTTTACGGCTTCTGCCATGAGGTTGGTTTTAATCTCTTTCATCTCAGAGTGATCCACTTTAGCAATGGATAGGTTTGAGATTTTTAAAGCTTCCAATTCTCTGAATACTTTGCCCAGCATGGTGGTATTCCTCACCTTAAGTAGATAATCTTTGCTGGTTCTTACTTTGGTTTTTTTAATCCAATGTTCCCTGTAAAAACTGCTCAAATCTTTTACCTGTAAATCTTTTTCCAAATCGACGCCAATCTTCTTGAGCGCAGCGAACATCTTTTTCTCCAGATTTTCGAGGCTCTCTTTGGTGGGGTTCTCGTCTTCGTTAATGGTGATGTTTACATAAATTTCATTGGGTATCACCTCTTTTTCGGCTTCGCCGGTAACTTCAATGTAGGGCTGGTCGATGAAGTTTTTATTGCCCGGCTGGCCAAAGGCAGTTAAACTGAGCAACAGAAAACCTGCAATAATAGAAATGGATTTCATAACTTTTTGCTTTTAAGTTTAAAATTTGCCTTAACACCGCAATGGTCTCTCCTGGATAAAGGGTTAAGGCCCTTGATGTTTAACAGAACCCTATAGGTTAGTCAAAAAGTGGGCCAGAAAAGAGCTCAAAACAGAAAGCTGAAAGCTCAATTCGGCAGCTGCCGAATTGAGCTTTCAGCTATTTAGCAACCGTTTACCTTTTACTGCCCTCTTCTCACCCGTTCCCCCCAAACTTATTCACCACTTCCCTGATCGCCACCAGTTTCCTTAAAAGGTTTTCCAGTTTATCCAGCTTAAGCATATTGGCGCCGTCACTTTTGGCATTGGCGGGGTCGAAGTGTGTTTCGATAAATATCCCGTCGCAACCCACGGCGATACCGGCACGTGCCACCGTTTCGATAAGCTCCGGTTTGCCACCGGTAACCCCCGATGGCTGGTTGGGTTGTTGCAGGGAGTGAGTAATGTCTAACACCACAGGTACATCCATGCTTTTCATCACCGGAATGCCCCGGTAGTCCACGATTAAATCCTGATAGCCAAAGGTGGTGCCGCGATCGGTAATCATCACCTGGTTGTTTCCGCTGTCGCGCACTTTATTGATGGCAAACAGCATAGCCTCAGGCGCCAGGAACTGGCCTTTCTTTATGTTTACCACCTTGCCGGTTTTAGCTGCTGCCACCAGCAATTCGGTTTGCCGGCATAAGAAAGCCGGTATCTGCAAAATATCCACATATTCAGCAGCCAGTGCAGCTTCATTGGCCCCATGAATATCGGTCACTGACGGAATATCGAAGGTTTCGGAGACCTTCCGGAGTATTTTTAGCGCCTTTTCGTCACCGATACCAGTGAATGAGTCGATTCGTGAGCGGTTGGCTTTGCGGTACGATCCTTTAAAGATGTAGGGGATTTTCAGTTTATCGGTGATTTTTACCACTGCATCGGCGATGCGAAGAGCCATCTCTTCACCTTCGATGGCGCAGGGACCTGCCAGTAGAAAAAACTGTCCGCTGTCGGTATGTTTGATTTTGGGTATCTTGTTGATGTTCATGGTTTGTGGATTAAGATTTCAAATTGAAAATTTAGATGGGAGCTCAAAGTTCAAAGCTCCCTGCCTGCCGGCAGGCAGGAAAGTTTAAAGCAATTGCCGTTTTACCGTTTACTCAATGCCCACTTATTCCGGTCCGTTACGGGCTTCTCCCCAAAATCTATTCATCCTCTCCTTAATTTTACTTTCCTGTGCATTATTTTGCGGGTTAAAAAGTTGTTCGTTTTTCACCTGTTCGGGCATATAGTCCTGTTTCACAAAATTACCATCAAAGCTGTGCGGGTATTTATAGGCTTTGCCATAATCAAGCTCTTTCATCAGTTTTGTGGGGGCATTTCTCAGATGCAGGGGTACGGGCAGGTTGCCGGTGCGCTTCACCAATTCCTGAGCCTGGTTGATGGCCATATAGGCAGAATTGCTTTTGGGACTGGTAGCCAGATAAATAGTGGCTTCACTGAGAATGATGCGTGCCTCAGGCCAGCCTACCATGCTGATGGCTTCGAAGGCCGCGGTGGCCAACAGAAGCGCGTTGGGATTGGCCAGCCCCACATCCTCCGAAGCAGAGATGATGAGCCTGCGTGCAATAAACTTAGGGTCTTCGCCACCCTCCACCATGCGTGCCAGCCAGTAAACCGCAGCGTGAGGATCGCTGCCGCGGATGGATTTGATAAATGCCGAGACCACATCGTAATGTATCTCCCCGTTTTTATCGTATTGCGCCGGGTTTTGTTGAAGTTGGTGTGTTATATTTTCGTTGGTGATCACAATGGTTTGATCCTCTTCGAAGGCATTTGCTATCAGCTCTATGATGTTGAGAAACTTACGGGCATCACCTCCGGCGAATCGCAAGAGTGCTTCCTCTTCTTTTAATTCGGCTTTTCGATGTTTTAAAACCACATCTTCGCTCATCACTCTTTGGTAGAGGATCATCAAATCCTCTTTTTCCAGAGGTTTAAGAACATATACCTGGCAGCGCGAAAGCAGCGGCGATATCACCTCAAACGAAGGGTTTTCAGTAGTGGCCCCAATCAAAGTTACCACCCCCTGCTCAACGGCACCCAGCAGGCTGTCCTGCTGAGACTTGCTAAACCGGTGTATCTCATCAATAAACAAAATGGGAGAGGGGGAGTCGAAGAAGCGGCTCTTACGCGCTTTTTCGATGGCTTCGCGCACATCTTTAACCCCTGAGTTTACTGCCGAAAGTACATAAAATGGTCGTTTAAGCTGGGTGGCAATGATGCGGGCCAGAGTGGTTTTTCCCACTCCTGGAGGGCCCCACAGTATCAACGATGAGATGCGGCCGGAGGCTGCCATTTGATACAAAACAGCCCCCTGGCCCACCAGATGCTTCTGACCAATGTACTGGTCCAGAGTCTTGGGGCGCATGCGTTCGGCTAAAGGAGGATATCCACTCATGTAATTGGTTGGTTATTGTTGCAAAGTTACAAAAAGAATGATGAGCGGGAACAAGTGGCTGCGACTTGTTTATTTAGAATTAGTCTATTTAATGATTATTCCATATCTTTGCACGCAGCAGACTTGACTCTTAAAGCGTCCGCTAAGGTATCAATATTAAATTCCATTCTGTTTAATTAAAACAGTCTGTTGACTGACAGAGACTTAAAAAGATATGCAACATTTGATTATAAGTGCACACCCATCGCCCGAAAGCTTCAGTAATTTATTGGCAGCATCACTTGCAGATTACAGCAGGCAAAAGGGATGGAAGGTGGTGGTGCGCGACCTTTACAAGATAGATTTCAATCCCATTTTATCCTACTCCGATCTGGCTGCGATTAAGGCTGGCGACCCGCCTGCCGACATCCATGCCGAGCAACAACATCTTGCTGCTGCCGATCTTATCTCTCTGGTTTATCCTCTTTGGTGGGGTAGTTTTCCGGCAGTGCTTAAAGGGTATTTCGACAGGGTGCTCTCCAATGGTTTTGCTTTCGCGATAACTTCAGATGGTCCAAAAGGCCTTCTTAAAGGGAAAAAGGCCATTTTACATACCTCTATGGGTAATTCGGTGGAGGAGTATGAGCATAAAGGGATGTTAAAAGCCTTTCGGGAGATTCATGGAATCGAGGTGTTTGGATTTTGCGGCATCCAGGTGGCCGGTCATAATTTCTATCCGCAAATACCCGCATCAGCAGCTAAGGTGAGAGATCGCTATATTGAGCAGGCATTGAATGAATATGAGGCTGTTTTTCAAGAGGATGCTGTGGTTTGTCATCCGTAGAGACACATGATTTGTGAACTTTCTCTACCAACCCCGTTTCCTCATTTAATCTATAATTTTACTTCCTTTTTAGTTTCGCTCAATTTAACACGTTAGCAACAATATAATGCCGCACCTCTGGTGCTGTTTCTCCATCCCATTATTTCATTTATTCATCTCCAGTCTCCTGCCTACCGGCAGGCAGGCGTTTTCCGGCCTTTGAGCTTTCAGCTTTCAGCTTTCCTGCCTGCCTGCAGACAGGCGTCTCCCATCTATTCACTACCTTTGCACCATGCAACCTTCTGATATTTATCTTACCATCGAAGCCCCCGCGGAGGGAATTTATAAGGAAAAGGGGAGTAAGTTTCTTGCTTTTGCTTATCCGGTATCCGATGAAGAGGGTATAAAAGAATACATTGATGAGCTTAAGCACCGGTTTTACAATGCACGTCATCATTGCTATGGCTGGCAGCTGGGTACCGATGGTATGAATTTCAGGGCCAACGATGATGGTGAGCCCTCCGGTACTGCCGGAAAACCCATACTGGGACAAATAAGGTCGCACAACCTCACCAATTTGCTAATAGTGGTGGTTCGTTATTTTGGAGGCACTAAGTTGGGCACCAGCGGACTTATTCGTGCATATAAATCGGCTTCACAGGATGCTTTGTTCAATGCGCAGATTCTTGAACGCACTCTGAATCGTCCTCTCACCGTTCATTACCCTTACGATGTCATAAACAATGTGATGCGTATTGTCAATGAGGAGGGAGCAACCATTGTTGAGCAGCTTTTTCAGGCCGATTGCATCATGCAACTGTCGGTACGATTATCGGCCTACGACAGGTTGGTTGAACGCTTAGATAAACTCGAATCGGTAACTGTGGAGCATGATTAATTAGTCTTTTAGTTGATTTTTCAAGTATTTTTTCAGATATTTAGAGATAGTTCGATTTAACGATTGGTAAAATGAAGATACCTATGAGAAATTTGCTTTATATTCTTGCTCTTGGCTTTATCTTTTCTATGTGTCGTCCGCCTTCAACTTCGGAGAAGGAGGGTTTATATAAGGCCTATGATGTAACCCGCGACTCTGTTTTTTTACCCTGGGCCGAAGGGCCTGCAGTGGATGCTCGCGGCAATCTCTATGCTGTTAATTTTCAGCAGCGTGGCACCATTGGCGTTATGAGACCCGGAAGTCAGCCCGAACTGTTTTTAAATTTGCCGGAGGGCAGCGTAGCCAATGGCATCCGGTTATGGGGCGAACGGGTTTTGCTGGTAGCCGACTACACCCTTCATAATATTTTGGCCATTGATATCCCTACCAAGGAGATGTGGATATGGGCACACAGCCCCGAAATGAATCAGCCCAACGACCTGGCTGTGATGAAAGACGGCACCCTCTTTTTGAGCGATCCCAACTGGGAAGATGGCACCGGAAAACTCTGGAAAGCATTGCCCGATGGTTCAGTGCACTTGATGGAGGAGGGAATGGGCACCACCAATGGTATTGAAGTGTCGCCCGACGAGAAACGCCTCTATGTAAATGAGTCGAATCATAGAAAAATATGGGTTTACGATATTGTGCAGAATGGAGAGGTTGAAAATAAGAGGTTGCTGATGGAATTTCAAGATTTTGGGATGGACGGAATGCGATGTGATGTAGATGGAAATCTTTATGTTACACGTTTTGATAAAGGGACGGTGGTGATTATCACCCCACAGGGAAAAGTAAAGAGAGAAGTTCCCTTAAAAGGGAAGCGCCCTACCAATATAGCTTTTGGCGGCAAAGAGGGAAAAACGGTGTATGTAACGGTGGCCGACAGGGGATGCATCGAAGCCTTTGAGACCGAAACATCCGGCAGGGCTCAGATGCTTATCAGCTATTGGCAGGAGCAGGATAATTAAGAGGCATGCAATAAAAAAAGCTGCCGGTTTAGATAGGGCAGCTTTTTTATATGCTTAGGTGAAAATGTTAAACTCTCTTCTCCTTGATACGGGTTCTCTTTCCGGTACGATCGCGCAAATAGAAAATTCTGGCACGACGAACCTTGCCCATCCTGTTCAATTCTACCTTATCGATAAAAGGAGAGTTCATGGGGAAAATCCTTTCGGTACCCACATTGTTTGAGATTTTCCGAACCGTAAAGCGTTTGTTTATTCCGCTCCCCTTAATTTGAATAACGGTACCACGAAAAATCTGTATCCGCTCTTTATTTCCTTCACGAATTTTATAGTGAACGGAAACGGTGTCTCCCGGGCCGATTTTGGGAATTTCTACCCCCGGCTCAAAGGCCCCTTCAGCAACTTTAATCAAATCCATTTTATGTGCTTTTCAAGATTTAACATATTCGTGCAATATTAGATGACCCCTGCGTTCATTAAGAGATTACACGAAACAGAGTGCAAAAGTAATAATTTTGTTGTAATTGTAACACACCCTGCCTGCTTTTTATTAAAAATCACACTTTCATCTTTGTGGATCTTCTACCTGTTGTTATAAGGTTGCTTTAACTCCGACACAATAGAGCTTTAATTTTCGGAAAAAAATTTTCTATATCAGGCCGCGACCTGAGGTGAAAATAATTCTTGAATTATTTGGGTTAAATGCTATTTTTGTAGATGAATTTCACGTTCAACTATTCTTCGTTCTATGTCTCAATCCGCATCAGTGGCTTGGTGGTATTGGTTGTATCAACCTTATAAATGGTTGGTATATATGCCTTTGATGCTGGTGATCTCCATTGTTTGCGCACTTTTAGCGGCACTGTTTGCCATTCTGATTTCTCCACGGGCAGGCAGTTTTTGGGGAATGATGTGGGCGAAGATAACCTGCTGGTTTACCCCGGTGATAGTAAAAGTGAGGGGCTATGAAAATATTGAACCTGGGCGTTCTTATGTGGTGGCGGTCAATCACCAGTCGCTGTTCGACATTTTTATTTTATATGCCTACCTGGGTATCGACTTCCGCTGGATTATGAAAAAGGAGCTGCGAAAAGTTCCTTTCATAGGTTATGCCAGTGAAAAGGTAGGTCATATTTTTTTGGACCGATCATCACCGCGGGCAGCTATTCAATCGCTTAACCAAGCCAAGCGCAAATTGGCCGACGGTTCATCGGTGGTAATCTTTCCCGAAGGCACCCGCAGCAGGTCGGCTGATATGCGGCCCTTTAAGAGGGGTGCTTTTAAACTTGCCTTTGAACTGGAGTTGCCGATACTGCCGGTTACATTGGTGGGATCGTGGCGTATTGAGCGAAAAGGATTTTTTAATATTGTGCCTGCCAGAACCGCTATGATTATCCACCCACCATTGGATACCTGCACTTATAAAGAAAGGCTCGCCGACCTGATAGAAGACACACACAGCATCATTGCCAATGCGGCCAATCCTTAATCTTTAATCCTTTTCTAATCTCTATTGATAATCAACAAAATACAAATGAGAACCTGGTTCGTTTTCAGTTTATTGCTTTTTTGGTTTTTTGTCTCCGGTTCGCTCCAAGCTCAGCAGACGCTTACCGTAACCAATAAAAAAACCATTCGCCTATACCGGGAAGCAAGGGAACTGTATGCCGCCAACGCGTATGAAAAAGCACAGCAGTTGCTCCTTTCAGCGCTTGAGCGCGAACCGGCATTTATGGAAGCCATGTTGTTGTTAGCCGACCTGTATTATGCAGAAGGAAACCATCAGGCAGAACTGGTAATTCTGAAAAGAGCCATTCAAGCCGATTCTGCTTTTTACATACCCGCCTATTTCAATGCCGGCGAGGCTGCTTTTAAATCGGGTAATTATGATGAGGCTTTGGAGCTTCTGGGCCGTTATAAACAAAAAATTACCGATTCTTCAGCAATTAAAAGAACCGACAAATTGATGGAGCAGTCGCGTTTTGCCATGAAGGCTATGGGTAATGCCAGGGATATAGTGTTACGCAACGAAGGTGAGGGTATCAACAGCCCTTACGACGAATACTGGCCCAGCCTTACAGCTGACGGTCAAACCTTGGTTGTGACCACTCTGGTGCCCCGCGATACGAGTTTGTTTATGGAAAAAGGCCCGGAGTTGCCCCGCATCTCGACCTATTTCAGGGAAGACTTTTTTGTGGCTGTCGCTGCCAGTGATTCATCGTGGCAGCCACGGCAACCGCTGCCCGGCAACATCAATACCCAAAACAATGAAGGCGCCCAGTCGCTTTCGGCCGATGGCAACTGGATGTTTTTTACCGCTTGCGGGCGCTCCGACAGCCACGGCAGTTGCGACATCTATTTTTCGCGTCGGCTGGAAAATGGATGGAGCACTCCCGTGAATATAGGTGCGCCGGTGAACACTCCCTTTTGGGAAAGCCAGCCTTGTTTTAGTGCCGATGGGCGTACGTTACTCTTCGTAAGTAATCGTGGAGGCGGGATGGGAGGAAAAGACATCTGGCAGGTTACGCTTCAGGGGTTCAGGCAAGATGGGTCACCCTATTTTGGGAATCTCAAGAACCTTGGAGAGTCAGTAAATTCTCCGGGAGATGAAAACTCCCCATTTCTGCATCACGATGGCCAAACGCTCTATTTTTCCTCCGATGGACATATTGGTATGGGTGGAATGGATCTTTTTATGAGCCGTAAAAAGTCAAACGGCGAATGGAGTCAGCCACTGAATTTGGGAGTTCCCATTAACACCGGCGCAGATGAAATTGGTCTGATCGTCAATGCCAGAGGCAATCGCGCCTATTTTGCCAGCGATGGACACTCCTCGGGTATGGGTGGGAAAGACATCTACAGTTTTGAACTGCCGCAGGCGCTCAGACCTGGCCCGGTGCTTTATGTCAAAGGTAAAGTTTATGATGTGGAGACCCATTTGCCCCTTGCCGCTGACTTTGACCTGATTAATATTGAATCTGGCAAACTTACGGTGAAGAGTATGGCCAATCCGGATGACGGCACTTTCCTGGTCTCACTGCCCACTGGCGGCTCGTATGCCTTAAAAGCTGAGTATCCTGGTTATCTCTTCTATTCCGATCACTTTAACCTGTCCAAATCGTATGGGTTAGAGCGCCCCTTCCTTCTTGATATTGGCCTTAAGCCCATAAAGAAAGGAGCTGCGGTACGGTTGGAAAATGTATTTTTCGAAACCGACTCCTATCAATTGGCTCCAGAATCGGATGTTGAACTCAAAGAGTTGGTTGTATTTCTTGAAAAAAACCCAAAAATCCGGATTTTGCTGGAAGGACATACCGATAATGCAGGTTCTGAAGCTTACAATATGGAGCTTTCAACAAATCGTGCTAAGGCGGTGTATCGATTTCTTATTGGTCAGGGGATAGTTGACAATCGTTTGGAATATAAGGGATTTGGGTTTAGCCGGCCCGTTGAGGATAACAATACTCCTGAGGGACGGGCAAGAAACAGAAGGACTGAAGTGAAAATTTTATGACTTTTTCAGGAACTCTCATTAAACACACACTCGTAAAGCGTTACAAACGCTTCCTGGCTGACGTGCAACTCAGATTCAGTTCTATTTGGGCAGTATCCATATAATGAGTTATTTAATTTTAGTGAAGATGGTAAAAAATGAAGGAAACTAAAGGTTTATTGGTCGTCCAGAAATCGTTTTGTAATCGGCCGATACGCATCAATTCGCCGGTCGCGGAAGAAGGGCCAGATACGGCGCACCTCTTCTGAACGCTTTAGGTCAATATCGACCAAAAGATTGGCCTCTTCGCGATCGGATGCTGCGCCTAAAAGTTCGCCCTGTGGACCTGCTACAAAACTGTTGCCCCAGAATTGTATGCCGTTGGTAACACCCGATGGATCGGGCTCATAACCAACGCGGTTGACTGAAATAACAGGCAGTCCGTTGGACACGGCATGGCCCTGCTGGGAGATTATCCAGGCATTCCTTTGGCGTTCCTTCTCCGGCTCCGTATCGGTGGATTCCCAGCCAATGGCGGTGGGGTAGATGAGCACTTCTGCACCACGCATGGCCATGAGCCGGGCTGCCTCCGGGTACCATTGATCCCAGCACACCAGCACACCCAGCCGGCCCACCGTAGTATCGATGGGCTCGAAGCCCATATCTCCCGGCGTGAAGTAGAACTTTTCGTAATAGGCCGGGTCGTCGGGGATGTGCATTTTGCGATACTTACCGGCAATGGTGCCGTCATTCTCTATAACTACAGCGGTATTGTGATAAATCCCGGGTGCACGTCGCTCGAACAGCGAGGTTACGATCACTACACTCAGTTCCCTGGCCAGCTCTCCAAACCGTTTTGTGGAAGGTCCGGGAATGGTCTCGGCCAGGTCGAAGACTGCAGTATCTTCAGTCTGGCAAAAATAAAGGCTGTTGTGCAGCTCCTGCAATACAATGAGCTGTGCACCTTTTTTAGCACATTCTCTGATGTTTACCTCCAGCTTATTGAGGTTGGATTCAATATCACCGGTATTGGATTGTTGAATGAGAGCTGTTTTTAGCATGCTGTATGAGTTTCAGGTTTCGAGTTCGGTGTTCAGAGTTCGGTGTTCAGAGCTTCGAGCGATGAGCTGAGCGAAGTCGTACCGTTATTTTAAATGATGAGGTGCTAACTAATCTCGAGGCTTCCCACCCCGATATTAAAAACTCTATTAATTTTCAAATCTTTACAGGCCTCAGTCATGGCTCCCCTCCGGAGAGCCTGTTCCGCCACTTCGGGAGGTTGGGGAGAGGCTGTTTTTGGGCAACTGCATCGTCACACAATGCAGTGAACCGTTTTGTTTGATCAGCGCCCGGCAGTCTATACCTATAACTTCCCGATCTGTGAAAATGTTTTGCAGGATGGCTTTTGCTTCCTGGTCTTTTTCCGATCCATAGAAAGGAACCAGTACTGTTCTGTTGGTTATCAGGAAGTTGGCATAGGTGGCCGGCAATCTTTGTCCGTTTTCATATACCCCGGCTGCCATCGGCAGCGGTATCAACTTGTAGGGCTTTCCGTTTAATGTTTTGAATTGCTGCAACTCTGCTTCCATTTTTTTCAGCGTGTCGAAATGCTCATCCTGCTGGTCTGTACAATTTACATAAGCAATGGTTTGTGCATCGCAAAATCTCGCAAGCGTGTCAATGTGGCTGTCGGTATCGTCGCCGGCCAGGTAGCCGTGGTTCAGCCACAATATTCTGTTTGCTCCAAGGTGTATTTTAAGATAATTCTCTATTTCAGTTTTCGAACTTCCCCCGTTGCGATTGGGCGAAAGGAGACATTCCGCTGTAGTGAGAAGAGTGCCCTGGCCGTCCGATTCGATACTGCCGCCTTCGAGCACAAAGTTAAGATGATTCTCTCTTGCAACCTCTTTATTGAATAGCTCTGCTTCAAATAACCTTCGGGTAATCAGATTATCTTTTGCAGCTGCAAACTTAAGGCCCCAGCCGTTAAATTTAAAATCCAGGGCGCTTATCCTTCCCTCTTTTATCACAAAAAGGGGGCTAAAGTCGCGTGCCCAGGTGTCGTTGGTGGGACAGATAAGGGTTTTTATTTGCTGCCTGAGAGGATGATTATCAAACTCCTTTGAGGAGTGCCCATCGGGTAAAAGTACAATCACCTTTTGAAACCGGGTGATGGTGCTCACTATCTGCATAAAGCACTGCTTTACCTCACTGAGCATTAGCGCCCAATCGGTTTCCTCGTGCGGCCAGGCCAGCAATATAGCATCCTGCGGTTCCCATTCAGCCGGGAAATGGATTGTTTTGGGTTGTTTTACGTGTTTGTTCATTCCACAATAAAAAGGTCTGCGAGAAATACAATTCCCGCAGACTTCAAAAATGGGAAAAACAATTGGTATTTAGAATTTAAAATTGATTCCAAATCCGAATAATTGTTTGAGTTGAATCCGGGGACCTTCTTCTACGCCTTCATCATTTACGTATTTAATGTCGTTATCGTAAAGCAGGGTTGTTCCCAGGTTGGCAGAGAGGAATTTATTAACCTTCATAGTAAATCTGGTTTCCCACTCCACATCAATTCTTTCGGGATGGTCGGTCAGATTGGAGAAGAGATCGAGCCGGGTGTTAAAGTCCACATTTTGAATCAGATTCTCTTTTTTGTAGATGCTTTTCAGCGAAGCACCAAATTCCGACCTCATGTTATCTCCGGGTTCCACGCCAAATGCACCGGCAGTGGACAGTGAATCATCCATCACGAAAGTCATCTTGCTGGTGAGTGGTGACAAATACAAGGAGAAATTTTCGTTGGGTTTGTAATCCATTCCCAGTGAAAGCAGCAGATAGGCGGGAGAGAAAAACTCCGAGGTCTTTATGGTATTTTCAGGTGGGTCTTTATAACCTACTCCCATTTGAGTTTTAAAATCGACCAATGCCGTGTAAAACCATTTTTGGGAAGCCTGATAACCATATTTGGAGACCAGCTGAATCTTATCCTCAGTTTTTACGATATTCTCCGAGCCCTGTTTGGTGAAACCATAGCCCATGTCAAGCGTGTTTTCCCAGGCACTTTTATTCTTAGTATAATTCAAAAATGTATTGAATAAAAAGGTGCCCGAGAGCGAATTCTCTCCACCTGCCGCCCAGTTGGTGAGGGAGACCTGCGAAAAAGTGAAGGCGCTGTTGCCGCCCACCTTCCAGTGTTTTACCGTATCAACGGGAACGGTCTGTGCACCTGCTAAAGCAGTGACCAAAGTAAGAAGGAGAAGGGATAAAGTTTTTCGTAGCATAAAAGTTGATCTTTAGTTATCTATCTATTTTAAACGTTTGTGAAAGATAGGATCTTTTTTGATAGGATCTAGAATTATTTGAGTGCATACCTTGTTGCAATCCTCAATAATTTTGAAATATTGCAACATTATATGTAATTTTAAAGTATTGCAGAATTAGATAAATGTCAGCTCAGTCTCAGAAAGTCCAACTTCCAAAAATAAGCATGCCTTGAATAATAAGACCCACAACAGCGATACCGATTTAGCTCAACGGATAAAACAGAGCGAAAAGAAAGCATTTCAGGAACTGTTTGAAAGATATGCACCCAAACTATATCACTTTTCAATAAAGTACCTGAAAAATGAGGCTGATGCTGAAGAGTTGGTTCAGGATGTGTTTCTTAAAATTTGGGAAAGGAGGGACATGATTGATTCGTCGCTTAATCTGGAAGCCTACATTTTTAAAATAGCTGTTAACACTATCTATGATCTGATAAGACATAAAAATGTAAAAAATGCGTTTTCCGAATTTATCCGTAAAGATTATACTGATAGTGTCAATAGCACCTGGGATAGTATTATCTATGGAGAGGTAAAGACTATTATTGAAAAACTGACCGCCCAATTACCGGAACAACGGCGTAGAGTGTTTCAATTGAGCAAGATTGAAGGATTAACCAACGACGAGATTGCCAAAAGGCTAAATATCTCAAAACGTACGGTGGAAAACCAACTCTATCGGGCTATAGCGTTCCTGAAGCAACATTTGGAATATGAACATTTTTACACTCTCCTCTTCTTTTCCCTTTTTTATTGTTGATAAAGGTGTTTCTCAACCCGCAACTTTTGGCGTAAATAATTCTGTTAGGTTTACTACAACACTCTCGTAATCAGAAAATTCTTTTACCTGTTTTACCCCCTCTCTGGCATAAGGTTTAAGTTTTGGGGTGATGTACTTCCGGCATCTTATCAGATTTTGAATAAATATTTTATCTCAGGGTGAGTAAATTCAACAGGGGAAACGTATTACTATTAACGAATAATTGAAGAATGCAATGAAGAAACATCAAATAGATTCGCTTTTAAGTAAAGGCAAGTCGCAGAGTGCTACGGAAGAGGAGAAACGGGAAATGTTTGCGCTCTTTAGTAAGGAGGAGGAAGAGTACGAATTGAAAAGATACCTCCTGGATGATCTGCACTCTACCCCTTATACCGGGCCTGTTTCACTCAACCTCAGTCGGATGTTTTCTCAACTGTGGTCAACTATCGAAAATAGCAACAGACGTTCCAAATCGACCACTTTTTGGTTGAAACCGTTCCTGAAAATTGCAGCCATATTGGTTTTGGGTTTATTTTTGGGGGCTCTTCTCAATTCCATTATCACCAAAATGAATCCGGTCTATTATGCTGCACACTCTCCCCGGGGTTCCGTTTCGGAGCTGCAACTGCCCGATGGATCCACTATATTTCTTAATTCAGATTCTAAAATAAAATACAGTGTGGAAGGCACCGACAAAATACGCGAAGTATTTTTAGAGGGAGAAGCCTGGTTTCACGTCGAAAAAAATGATAAAAAGCCCTTCGTGGTACACACTCCTTTTTATAACGTAAAAGTTACCGGCACCCAATTCAATGTAAAGGCATACCCTGCGGATGATAATGTGACTACCACACTGGAAGAGGGTCAGGTAATCATCAGTCCATCCGAAATGCAGTTGTTTACCGGGGATATCATTCTTAAACCGGGCCAGCAAATGGTATATAATATCAATACCAAAATCTTAAATATTAACAAGGTACGTACCAATTGGTACACTTCGTGGAAGGACAACAAGCTGATTTTTGTAAACATGAGTTTTAGAGAATTAATAACTGTTCTCGAACGGAAATATGGTGTTGACATCGAGGTAGAAAACAACGCTATTCTTGACTACCATTTCGATGGAACCATAAAGAACGAGACTATTATAGAGGTTCTTGAAATCATTAAAAAAACATTGCCCATCCGCTACGAGATAATAGATCAGAAAATAAAGATAACAGAGCGTTAAATCAAGTTTAAAGAAAGGAAATGATATGACATAAACCAAAACTTCATGCAAAAAAGCCGAAAGGTGCGGACACACCTCCCGGCTCTGATTGTTTCGATAAACCGGGTGGAAATACCACTCTTAGTGTGATTAATCAAAACATACAAACTTATGAAAAAACTCACTCTTTTTCCGTCTCTGCATGGTAAAAATGTAAACAAACTATTATTGACGATGAAACTAACAATTGCATTTTTGGTAGGGTGCCTAATGCAGCTCTCTGCAACGGTCTATTCTCAGGAAAACAGGTTTACCTTTAGTGTACAGGGTGAACAGATCGTGAATGTGCTAAAGGAGATTGAAGAATCCAGCAATTTCAGATTCTTTTATCTTCGAGAACAGGTGGATGTAGAACGCAGGGTAACTGTAAAAGCCACCAACGCAACCGTTGAAGCGATTTTGAACGACCTCTTTACAGGACGCCATGTCAAGTATGAAGTGTTGGAAAATGATTTGATTTTATTGAGCCCTGGAAACCTGACTTTAGATTCACCCTCGTCGTTTTTTCAACAGCAGGGCAAAACGGTTACCGGAAAAGTAGTTGACCAGAAGGGGGAACCTATTCCTGGTGCAACCGTGGTTATAAAGGGAACTACACGGGGCACCATCACCGATATGGAAGGGAATTTTACGCTGAATGACGTCCCCGAAGATGCCACGCTGGCTTTCTCCTTTGTAGGAATGACATCCCGCGAAGTGGAGGTGACAGGTCAAAACCAATTTGAGATAGTGCTGCAGCAGGCTTTTGTGAACCTGGATGAGGTAGTGGTGGTAGGCTATGGAACCCAGCGTAAGGCCGACATTACCAGTGCAGTGTCGGTGGTTTCTGAGGAAGCTTTCGACTCCCGGCCCAATACCCAGTTTGGGAACCTTATCCAGGGAAAGTCGGCCGGGGTAGAGGTGTTAACACCTTCCGGCAAGCCTTCGGCAGGCTTCAGCATTCGTGTCAGGGGAACAAGTTCTATCTCAGCAGGCAGCGAACCACTGTACGTGTTGGATGGGGTACCTGTTTCCGATACCCGCTCCATCAATCCTGCCGAAATAGAGAGTATAACTGTCCTTAAAGATGCCTCCTCGGCAGCTATTTATGGCGCGCAGGGAGCCAACGGGGTGGTGCTTATCACCACCAAAAAAGGAGAAATGGGGGGACCAAAATTTGAGTTCAACTCCTACATGGGGTTTTCCAGCGTTTGGAGGACCCTTGACGTGCTCAACAGCGAGCAGTACCGTGATTTGATGACCGAATTGGGTAAAAATACCGACTGGACTCGTTATACGAAGAATACCGACTGGCAAAATGAGATTTTTCAAAACGGCCAATCACAAAACTATCAGTTTTCAGTATCGGGCAAGAACGAGAAAACGACTTATTACATCTCGGGCGGGTGGATGGAGCAGCAAGGTGCTGTTCGAACCTCTCAAATGGACCGTTATAACTTTAAAACCAATCTCGATCAAAAGGTTAACGATTGGTTCACCTTAGGGACCAATATCTCTTATTCGCAATACAGCGATGTAGATGTAACCGATAACCAGGCCGTTAATCAGGGTGGGGTGATTTTGGCCATGCTCACTACCCCGCCAAATATTGGAATTTATAACGACGACGGAACCTTCACCAGTAACCCGTTTCAGGATTGGGAAAATCCGGTGGCCTTTACCGATAGGGCCGATCAGGGTTTTAAGAGTCAGCGCTTATTAGGGAATGTGTATGCCGAAGTTAATTTCATACCCGACCTTAAGTTTCGCTCTAATTTAGGGCTGGAGTACACCAATAACATTTACGACTATTTTTTAGATCCTTTTCGTTCAAGCTATGGACGTGCCAAACAGGGTATTGGTCGTAATGAGACCCATCTTACCAATTACTGGATTCTCGAAAACACACTAAATTACAATAAAAGTATCGAAAGGCACACCTTTGGTGCTTTGGCAGGTACCGTGGCCCAAAAGTATTTGTGGGAAAACAGCACCGTTGAACGTAACGGATTTGCCAGTGATGCTGTTACCACACCCAATGCCGGCTCTACCGTTCAGGTAGCCGAAGCCAATAAGGCCGAAAAAGCCAATGCCTCTTTTATAGGTCGGATAAATTACAATTATGCCGACAAATACCTGTTTACCGGTAACTTTAGGGCCGATGGCTCTTCCTCTTTTGGACCGGGTAAGCGTTGGGGCTATTTCCCATCCTTCTCTGCAGGGTGGCGAATCTCTGAAGAAGGGTTTATGCAGAAGTTTGACTTGATCAGCGACCTTAAACTCCGTGCCGGCTGGGGGATGGTTGGAAATGACCAGATTCCGGGCTACGCTTATCTCGGCAGGGTAGGAACGGGTGCTAATTATCCTATTGGGGGTGAAATATTACCGGGAAACTATCCGGCATCCATCGCAAATAACGATCTTAAATGGGAAGCCACCGAGCAAACCAATGTGGGGCTCGACCTGGCATTGCTAAACTCAAGGATATCTCTTACAGCAGATGCCTATATTAAAAATACAAGCGACCTGTTATTGTACGTAAACCCACCACGGCATACCGGATTTGGTACCGGCCTTCAAAACGTTGGTGAGATGCAAAATAAGGGTCTTGAGTTTCAGCTAACCAGCCACAATCTTGTGGATAAATTTACCTGGACCACAGATTTCAATATCTCTTTCAACCGCAATGAGGTAAAAGACATCATAGGCCAGCAGATTTTTAGTGGGAATGTAGCCGGAAGGGGAGAGGTGAGTCTCTCGCGCGAAGGCGATCCGTTGGGGCTCTTTTATGGTTATGTGGCCGCTGGTGTTGATCCGCAAACCGGTATGATGGTTTATCTGAACAAAAACGGAGAAAAGGTTTTTGAACCCGGGCCGGACGACCGAACTATCATTGGCGATCCAAATCCCGATTTCCTTTATGGGATGACCAATAATTTTGGTTACAGGAATTTCAATCTCTCAATCTTTCTTCAGGGTTCGCAGGGGAACGATATATTTAATGCCACCCGTATTGAGTCCGAGGGAATGATTGATGCCAAAAACCAATCCAGAGTAGTTTTGGACCGATGGCGCGAACCGGGACAGATTACCGATATACCCAGAGCTGTGGCCGACGACACCCACAACTCCATTCTTTCTACCCGGTTTGTAGAGGATGGCTCATATTTGCGGGTTAAAGCCGTAACGCTAAGTTATTCTGTGCCTCAAACTATTATTTCGAGGTTTAAACTAAGTCAGATTAAGCTACACGTAACCGGTGAAAATCTGTTTACAATTACCAACTACTCGGGATACGATCCTGAGGTGAATGCTTTTGGCACCAGTAACATTGCCCGCGGAATTGATTTTGGTACCTATCCGCAAACACGCAATCTTATTTTTGGTGTAAATGTTTCATTTTAAATCGCCAATGCCATGAAAAAACTAAATAGAATCTTACTTTATCTTACTATTTCATCGGTCGTTTTTGGATTTTCATCCTGCGACGATTTTCTCGATTTGAACCCTATTTCCGAGGCTACCACCGGCAACGCATACAGCAGCGCCAGCGATGCAGAAGCGGCCCTGATTGGAGCTTACGATTCGTTTCAACAGGAATATTACATCTGGGATAATATTGTGTTTAATGATGTAATTTCCGATAACTACTACGCCGGAGGTGATAACCCCGAGATATTTGCCATAGATAACATCAACATCTCACCCACAAACAGCCGGTTGTTCAATAACTGGTCGCAATTGTACACAGGGATTGCCAGAGCAAATGTTGTTTTGCAGAAGGTGCCGGATATCAAAGATCCCAAATTAGATGTGGGTAACAGGCGGGAGAAAATACTTGGAGAAGCTGCGTTTCTACGTGCCTATCATTACTACAATCTGGCTAATATGTGGGGAGGGGTTCCTCTAATCATCCAGCCGGTTGAATCTCTCGATCCGGCTGAAACTAATCAGCCAAAGTCTTCAGCTATAGAAGTCTATTCCCAAATCATTGCCGATTTGAACTTTGCCATTGCCCGTTTGCCCTACACCTATGGCGACGATGCCGGAGTAAATAAGGCCAGAGCCACCAAAGGTGCAGCTTACGCCTTAATGGCTAAGACCTATGCACAAAAGGATGACCGGGATTATCAAAAAGTATTGGCTTATTGTGACTCGGTAATTACCAGCCCTGCCAATTATCGGCTGCTGGATGATTTTACCCATCTTTTTGATGGCAACCACTACAACAATGCCGAGTCGATTATTGAAGTTCAGTTTACCGGTGGCACCGAAGCTAATTTTGGACCTCAAATGGTACTGCCACCCTCTGTCAGCGGAGATACCTGGCGTAAGTTCGTAACACCTTCCAAAGACCTGGTTGCTGCTTTCGATAACGAGGGGGATAACGTGCGTAAGAATGCTTCCATCCTATTTGAAGAGGCTCCCTGGTCCGATGAGTTTTGGTCGCTCGAGGTGGGTGGGCAGGTGCCATTTGCTTACAAATGGAAGAGTGCCAATGGATGGGCCAGCACCAACAGGCAGTATCTTTTGCGCCTGGCAGATATCATCTTACTGAAAGCCGAAGCCTTAAATGAGCTGAACCGGCCCGCCGATGCAAAAGTTGAAGTAGATAAGGTGCGTGATCGGGTGGGGCTCCCTCCAACCACAGCTTCGGGTCAGGCAGAGATGCGCATGGCGGTTCTGCTTGAGCGTCGCCTTGAACTGTGCCAGGAAGCTGAAAGGTGGGATGATTTGAGACGATTGGGATTGGCCGTGGAGGTGATGAACAGTCTCATTGAAATTGACTTGCGCGATAATCAGCCGGTCGATTATGATATGCAGCCCTATAAACTGCTTTTGCCCATTTCTCAACAGGAGCTGAACCGCAATCCTCAATTGAAGCAAAATGACGGATATAAATAGTGCCGGTAAGAAGACTGCTGTTTTTATTATCTAAATGACATCTAAAAGAGATTAAAATGAAAACCATTAACATAGTTATCCTCCTTCTTTTGTCCATTTTTCTTCTTTGGTCCTGTGAAGAGGAGAGCAACATGGATCCTATTGGTCAATGGGAGTTAACCCCGCCTAAACTGCAAACTCCCGTAGCCGATGCCAACATCGTACTCGATGAAGATAATCCTCTTGAGACGATGCGTTTTGAATGGGATAAAGCAGTTTCGAGTGCTAATTACAATGTTCGGTACTCCTTTGTCCTCGATTCAGTCGGGAGCGCTGATTTTAGTACTCCCATTCTAAAACTGACCTCCGGAAACGGTGGGAAGGACACCTTTGTGGAGCCCACTTATCAGCAAATAGACCAGGCATTGTCCATTGCCGGTTATGAAGCAGGCTCTACCATAGATCTGCAATGGGCTGTAATAGCCCGGTCTATTGATAAAACCACTATTGAGAGCCGTGAGATATTGGTGAAGCGTTTCTTGACCGAAACTACCCCCGTACAACTATATCTGTCCGGTACCGCTACCGAGGCCGGTGCCAATCTGGAAAAGGCCCTGCCAATGCGTGCCATTAAGGACGGCGATGGCAACCTTACCAACATTTTTGAACTTTATACCGGTTTAAACAATGAAGGGACCTTTATGTTTTACAGTCAGCCGGCTGCCCAATCGATGAGGTATGGAGGAGAAGCGGGGAGCTTACAAAAGAATGGTGCGGGAATTTCTGTCTCTGAAGATTCTCCTTATCGTATCACGGTAAACTTTAATACCAAAACCTATGAGCTGCTTAAGATAGACAAGCTGAGCGTAGTGGGAAATGTAGTGCCTGGCGGTTGGGGTGGCGACGAACCCCTGGCCTATCAGGGCAACAGTTTATGGAAATCCTCTCTCTATCTGGATTATGGGGAAGATGCTTCGGGTAATTTTGTGCTCCGGCTTAATGGTGATTGGGGTTATTTGTTGAAACGTGTTAAAGGCACCTCCAATAAGTTGGTGATGGAGTCGCAAGCCGGATTATACGGAGTTGATTTTGAAGATGTACCGTTGGATAATGTCCCCGGTCAATATTTTGTGACAGTGAACCTGGCTGCAACCAAGTATGAGTATTCCATAGAAAAGGATGTCAACGTGACTCCACCTGCCGAGACCCCGGATGCACTTTTTCTCTTAGATTCGGAAGGCGAAGTAATTACAGAGTTTACGAAAAATGAAGACAAGTTCGCATCTGATCTCTATCTGGCTCTTCAGGCCAATAAATCTTATACTTTAAATTCAAAATCGGATGGTTCAGGCACTGCTTTCAGCATCAATGAGATACTGGGTGCCTCGGAGAATCCCGACGGGGATAAAGTGAGTGGAAATATAGATTTTGGTGTAGGTGGTACCGCGTTTTCAGTAGCCCGTGATCAGATGTACCAAATGACCGTAAACTTTGGCACGGCTAAAGTGTCGTGGATCTACTATAACATCAAGCTGTTTCATTGGGACGAGGTTAATCAGGGCTGGGACAGCCGGGATGAGTTTCTCATGACCTATGAACATCCCTATACGTTTAAGTTGACAGCGCCATTGGTAGCCGGATATGACATGAAGTTTAACTCACCCTGGGATATCCAGTTTGGTGCCGATGATCCAGCAGCTTTGTCGGGTACAATGACCAATAATGGCGGCTCAAACTTCCGCAACATAACCAGCGGAGGTAATTATGATGTGACCATAGTGGTAGCTAATGATTATTCAACAGGTACCTACAAATTCGTGAAGAAGTAACTCTCCAACAGCCTGTCATTCCGCGCGATTACCCAATTTTTATTGAGAATTAAGCGGAAATGGCAGAGGAGAAGCGTCGGAGCAAGGTCTTCCGGCTACTGCCCGCCTGCTGGTAGGCGGGCCGGAAGACCCCGCTGGAACCCAATCATGGATTGAAGTGGAGGGGGAACCCTGGCTTATATTAGTACTAATTCCATAATTATGCATTGTATGAAAAAAACTTATCTCATGACCCTGGTGATTTTCATATCCCTTACACTGTCAGCCTGTGACGGCAACTCTGTGGTGAAAGAGACAGATAAGATTGAGTTTTGGCTCACTACGCCCAACCAGCTGCAATTGTTTGAGAAGTTTGAGAATCCACCGGTTTTCGGAGAAGCGAAAACCGATGTGCCTCTCATTTCCATCGACAGTTCCATGAAATACCAGGAGATGGATGGTTTTGGTTTTGCGCTTACCGGTGGCAGCGCTCAATTGCTCAATCAGATGAACACTGGAGCCAGGTTGGATATCCTGAACGAACTTTTTGGTACCGACAACCGTCAGATTGGCATCAGTTATCTTCGGCTCAGTATTGGTGCTTCCGATTTGAGCGATCATGTTTTTTCTTATAACGACCTGCCTCCGGGAGAAACCGACACGAAGATGAGCCATTTCAGCATCGACCCCGAAAGGGAGGATTTAATTCCGGTGTTAAAGGAGATTCTCAACATTAACCCGGATATTAAAATTATGGGGTCTCCCTGGTCACCTCCGGTCTGGATGAAGAGTAACAAGAGCTCCATTGGTGGTAGTTTGATGCCGGAATACTATGATGCTTATGCTCTGTATTTTGTGAAATACATTCAGGCTATGGCTGACGAAGGCATTGTAATAGATGCCATCACAGTACAGAACGAACCTTTGCATCCGGGCAATAATCCCAGTTTGCTGATGCTTGCAGACGAACAGGCTGCTTTTATCAGTCAAAGTCTGGGCCCTGCTTTCCGAAATGCCGGCATCGATACCAAAATTGTAATTTACGATCACAATGCCGATCGCATCGACTATCCGCTTTCCGTTTTGAGCGACCCGGATGCTGCCCAATACATTGATGGTTCTGCCTTTCATCTATACGGAGGTGTCATTGATGAATTGTCGAAGGTGCATGAAGCTTTTCCCGACAAAAATCTCTATTTTACCGAACAGTGGATCGGGGCCCCGGGTGATTTCCCCAAAGACTTGAAATGGCATACAAGGGAACTTATCGTGGGTGCTACCCGAAACTGGTGCAAAATTGTTCTGGAATGGAACCTGGCTGCCGATCCCGACCAGAAACCCCATACCCGGGGAGGCTGCACAAGTTGTCTTGGAGCCATCACTATTGCCGGCAATCAGATAACCCGTAATCCAGCCTACTATATTGTCGCTCATGCCTCCAGGTTTGTACGGCCCGGCTCTGTTCGTGTGGCCTCCAACTATTTGGATGATTTGCCCAACGTGGCATTTCTAACATCCGATGGAAAGATTATTTTGATCGTGTTGAATGATACCGGTGCAAACAGGGAATTTGCTATTGAGTATGCCGGGAAAAGAGCCGGAACATCTCTCTCAGCAGGTTCGGTGGGAACTTTTGTTTGGTAAAAAATCTAAAACCCTTATAAAATGAAAAAATGCTGGATATCAATCGTTATGGGGATGCTCCTGTTGAGTGCAATGGCTAATGGCCAGGACAAACCAAAGGATACCGTGGAACGTATCCCTCAAGTGGAAGCCTTGATTAAGAAGATGACTCTGGAGGAGAAAGTGGGACAGATGGCCCAGATCACCCTCGATGTGCTTACCGTGGGCGAAGATGAATTTCATACCGCTGAGCCTCTTGAACTCAATTTGGAAATGGCCCGTAAAGCGATTGTGCAATATAAGGTGGGTTCGATACTTAATACCGGCAATAACAAGGCGCGAACTCGTGAGGTATGGTACCACATAGTGAGCACCTTTCAGGATATGGCTGTGAACGAAACACGCCTGGGAATACCTGTCGTATATGGAATAGATGCCATACATGGAACTACCTATACCGCCGGAGCTACTTTCTTCCCTCAGGAAATAGGGCAGGCAGCGACCTGGAATCCTGAGCTGGTGAGGCGGGGAGCTGAGATATCCGCCTACGAAACCCGGGCTTCGGCCATTCCCTGGAACTTTTCTCCGGTGTTGGATTTGGGGCGCGATCCCCGTTTTCCACGCATGTGGGAAACTTTTGGAGAGGATGTATATCTGGTTTCCCAACTGGGGGTTCAAATGGTGAAAGGGTATCAAGGAGAAGATAACAATGTGAGTGATCCGGTAAGGGTAGCGGCTTGCCTTAAACACTATTTGGGTTATTCGGTGCCGGTTTCCGGCAAAGACCGTACCCCGGCACTTATTCCCGATATCGAATTGCGGGAGCGGCACCTTCCCGCCTTTGCCGAAGCGGTGAAAGCTGGTGCCTATTCGGTGATGGTCAACTCTGGCATTGTTAATGGAGTTCCGGTTCATGCCAGTTACAAATTGCTTACACAGGTGCTTAAACAGGAACTGGGCTTTAACGGCGTGGTGGTCACCGACTGGAAAGACATTGAAAACCTGCACGATCGTGATCGGGTGGCGGCCACTCAAAAGGAGGCTGTTAAGCTGGCCATCAATGCCGGCATCGACATGTCCATGATTCCCTATGATTTTGACTTCATCGGATATCTTGTGGATCTCGTTAATGAAGGGGAAGTGCCGTTGGGTCGGGTGGATGATGCAGTGCGCCGAATTCTTAACATGAAACACCATCTGGGTTTGTTTGAAAGGCCGGTAACGCGTTATACCGATTATCCCAAATTTGGCAGCCCAGAGTTTGAAGAGGCAGCCTACCAGTCAGCATCAGAGTCTATTACCCTTTTAAAGAATGAAGGAGACATATTACCACTTCCTCAAAATGCAAAAATTTTAGTAACAGGCCCCAATGCCAATTCCATGCGTACCCTTAACGGGGGATGGAGCTATTCGTGGCAGGGAGAGAAGGCAGAGGAGTTTGCCGGACAATATGCCACCATTCTTGAAGCGATTCAGAATAAATTTGGCAAAGAGAATGTGACCTATGTGCCGGGTGTGGATTATAATTATGAGGGCAAATATTGGGAAGAATTCGTGAGGGATATAGATGCTGCTTCCACTGCTGCCAAAGAGGTCGATTACGTGGTTCTTTGCCTGGGTGAGAACAGCTACGCTGAAAAGCCAGGCGATCTGCACGATCTCTCACTTTCCCGAAATCAGGCAGCTTTGGCTCAAGAGGTAATTAAATCCGGCAAGCCGGTAATCCTGGTGCTCAACGAAGGGCGGCCGCGGATTATCCGTGAAATAGTGCCAGGTGTAAAAGGTATTCTGCAGAGCTATCTGCCGGGAAATTTCGGTGGGCTTGCCATTGCTGATGTTCTGGCGGGCGATGTGAACCCCGGCGGTAAATTACCCTATACTTACCCCATGTATGTTAACACGTTACTCACCTACGATCATAAACCTTCTGAAGAACAGGCCAAAATGGTTGGGATGTACGATTATGAGTCGGATTTTGCCGTTCAATTTCCATTTGGTTTTGGGTTGAGTTATACCACATTCGAATATAGTAATCTAAAGTTAAGCAGTGGCAAACTGCAACCCGGTTCACAACTGGAAATAGCCGTGACTGTGACCAACAGGGGCAAACGTATAGGTAAAGAGGTGGTGCAGTTGTACACCTCCGATCTCTATGCCTCTGTAACCCCTGATGTGAAACGTCTGCGAAGGTTTGAGAAAATTGAATTAGAACCTAACGAAAGCAAAACAGTAACTTTTATTTTAACCCCACGTGACCTCTCCTTTATTAACAGCAATTTGGAAAGAGTAACCGAGCCGGGTAAATTTATGGTCACCGTTGGAGAATTGGAAGGGATGTTTGAATATGATGAATAGAAGCCCCTTAGAGCGCTTATAAGCTTTATTTCTTCGATTAAAAGATTAAAATGCGGGGTGAGCTCCCTGTTTTAATCGGGGGGAGCCAGGTTAAGATACCAGAATACAAAAACATGAAAAGGTAAAATTATTTTTGTATTTTTGGTAAAATTGTGGATTTATGGCAAGACCCGGAACTACTCTGCTTTTACTTTTAATGATATTCTTCCTTCCGAAAAACCTGCATGCCCTCAAATATGGCATTCCCGAAATTGAATATTTCAACCGGAGCGACTATATGGGCGGCACTCAAAACTGGAGCATCTCGCAGGCTCCCAACGGGTTGCTCTATTTTGCCAACAACGATGGAATAATTGAGTTTGATGGTACCACCTGGCGGTTACTGCCCAAAACTTCCCGCAGTATATTCCGCTCTGTGCTGGCGTATGAAGGCAGGATATATGCCGGCACTCACGGGGAGTTTGGCTTTTATGAGCCTGACTCCACCGGGAATTTTAGCTATACCTCGCTGAGTAGATTATATAATGTTCAAAATCCGGGTGATATCTGGAAAATATTTGCCTGGGACAATTCTATAATTTTCCGGTCGAAAAAGGGTCTTTTTATTTACACTCCCGGGTCGGGAGTCAGGTTAGTGGAAGCCATTTCTCAAATTTCAGGAACATTCATAGTACACGGGTTGCTTCTTGTTGTAGATGAGAACATGGGGTTAATGGAGCTGCGTCAGGGCGAACTCTTCAGGGTTCCCGGAGGAGAAATCTTTGCAGGAAAGTCCATAGGGACCGCTTTACCGCTCTCAGGCAGCACAATAGTGATAGGCACTATGGATGATGGGTTGTATAAATGGGATATCAATGGCTTTCGAAAATGGGAAGTTCCCTCAAGCCATTATCTGTATAATGCAAATGTGTACAGCGGAGCAGTTCTGGATGATCGACTTGTATTTGGAACCATTCAGTCGGGGCTGGTGATCACTGATATTTCCGGAAACATCCAGATGATAATAAATAAGGATAAGAGACTTCATAATAATACGGTACTGGATGTTTTTGTGGACCAGGAAAAGAATATCTGGGCCGGACTGGATAACGGCATCGCCAGGGTAGCTTTCCAGTTGCCCGTTAGTTTTATTCAGGGTTATTACGACCTGGGGTCAGGCTATTGCATGGCGCAGGAGAATGATGATGTTTATCTGGGAACCAATCAGGGTTTGTATAGGATTGATAAAGATAGATTTGCCGACCCTGACAAAAACCGTGAAGATTTTAAGCTGATTGAGGGTACAAACGGGCAGGTTTGGACGCTTGAAAAAGATGATCTTTCGGGGGAGTTGCTTTGCGGGCATAACCAGGGATTTTTTAGTGTGGATAAAAATTGTGCCCATCTAATTTCACCTTCTAATGTTAAAGGTGGATGGATTTTCAGGAGGTTACCGCATTCTCGTGATAGTCTGATTGCGGGAACCTATAAGGGGCTGGCCCTGCTCACGCGCGGTCAGGATAACAGGTGGAAATTTAATCACACCATAGAAGGTTTCGATGAGTCTTCACGATTCATAGAATGGGGAAATGATGGCTCCCTTTGGATGGCGCATGGATACAATGGGCTTTACAAACTTTATTTTAACAATGACTATACCCGTGTGATCAGAGTGTTTTCAAATGATGATTTTACCGGGATAGAAGACTTTGAAGGATTCTCGCTCTCCAGGACTGATAACCGTTTGGTGTTTACCTCACCCGGAGGTATTTATACCCTTGCAGACGAACAGGAGGGGACATTTAAGCACGATGAGCTGGAAAAACCATTCATGCATAACTCATCTTATCCTGTTAGAATACAGGAGGATCAGTTTGGCAATATATGGTTTTTTGCCAACAATAGCGCAGGCGTTTTACGAAAACAGGAAGATGGCACCTATAGGAAAATAGATCAACCGTTTATCTCTTTAACCGGAAAGTTGGTTAACGGTTTCGAGAGTGTTTACGTGTGGGACAATCAGCGATCATTTATTGGAATTGAAGATGGCTTTGGCGAATACTATGCATCACGCGATGTGAACTTTCAACAACCATTCAATGTCCATATCAGAGCATTTAAGAGTCAAAAAGGAGATAGCGAACCATTTTATGTAAGTGGTGGCTCCCCCGGGATGCGAAATCATATGCCTGTATTTCCTTTTTCTGAAAATTCATTCGATGTCTCTTTTTCTGCCACATGGTTTGGGGCCGGGGAGGTGGAATACTCTACGCTTTTGGATGGTTTTGATTCCCGGTGGAGCTCGTGGAGCTCTTCTCAAAATCGCCAGTTTACCCGCGTTCCCGAAGGAGAGTATCAGTTCAGGGTGAAAGCCCGTAACAGCTATGGGGTGGAAGCCCAACCAGCCGCTTTTCACTTCACGGTGCTGCCCCCCTGGCACCGGTCGTCATTAGCAAAAGCCATTTACATACTGTTAATATTGGGTTTAATAGTGGCCATTTGGTACCTCACGCTGCGAATAGTGAGTAAAAGTAAATTGCGTGAAAAGCTCAGGCAGCAGGAGAAATACAGAACTCGTGAGGAGGAGCTAAAACATGAAGCGTTGTTGAACGAAAAAGAGATGATACGCCTGCGCAACGAAAAACTTCGTACCGATATGGTGCTTAAAGAGAAAGAGCTGGCCAACTCTACTATGCACATTATCCAGAAAAATGAGTTCCTGATAAAGATGAAGGAAGAGCTTCAGAATTTAAAGGGTGCCGACAACAAAGAGGATGTGGATTACAGGATTTTGAAAGTAGTCCGGCAAATCGATCGTGATATCGATAATGAGTCTAACTGGCAGATATTCGAAACACATCTGGAGCAGGTGCATGAAGCATTTTTGCAACGCCTGACGGAACGCCACCAAAACCTCTCTTCGCGCGAAATGAAACTGGCTGCCTACCTGCGCATGGATATGTCCTCGAAAGAAATTGCCTCGTTGATGAACATCTCCTACAGGGCCGTTGAGAATAACCGCTACAAACTTCGGAAAAAACTGGAATTGACCCGCGATGAGAATCTGGTGGATTATATCGTGAAGATTTAAAATTCTATGCTTTTTAAATCTTAAATCAAACATTGCACATCTGCTATTGCAAATCCTTTTGTCCACAGATTTCTTGGTCTTTCTCCAGAGATCTGCTACAGCTACTTTTTTATTCGCTTTGTGTTGGGTAAAGTATAAATATTTTGCCTTTATACAGGCTCTGTTAATAGATGTATGGGATTACATCTACTTACAAATAAGAAAAAAATGAATCATTTTTTAGTCCTCCGATGTGTTGGAAACCTTGATTATATATCTTAAAATCAAATCACTATTGAAATAAAGTGAGTTTATTATGAGTTTTATTTTGATTGGGTGTGAGTTTTTGTGAAGAAATTAATTAGCGGTTTGTTGTATTAATCCTTAATTTTGAGCTAAACATTATTAAAAAACATGAATCTTGTTTTGCGATTTTGAGAATTGTAATTTTTAATTTAACTAAAACTAATGAGGTATGAAAAAGAGCTGGTCTTTTTTAAGGTTAAAATGGAGTAAGTGCATAGGCCTTTCCAATTTAATGACATTCACGTTATTGTTTTGGAGTTTATCTCTTTTTTCCATGGATGTGACCAATCAAACCAATACAATTGGTGGTGATGGATACCAGGGTGTAAGAAGCGATAGGTTGATAACTCAAAACAATGCAGTTATTGAGAATGCTCAGCAGCCTGTTAAAACGGTAACCGGTAAGGTGGTTAATACAAAAGGAGAGCCCATTCCCGGTGCATCAATTGTTATTAAGGGAACCCTCCAGGGCACCATCAGCGATATGGATGGTAACTTTACCCTTAACGATGTGCCTGAAGATGCCGTGTTGTCCGTCGCATTTCTGGGCATGTCAACCCAGGAAATAAGTGTAACAGGGCAAAGCCAATTTAATATTGTGCTTCAGGAAGAGGCCATTGGCCTTAAAGAGGTTGTGGTTACAGCTTTAGGCATCAAGCGCGATCAGAAGGCTTTGGGATATGCTGTACAGAAAGTGGAAGGTGAAACATTATCCACTGTAAAAGGTGTAGATGTGGGAACCTCTCTTACAGGTAAAGTGGCCGGGTTGCTGGTAAAAAACAGCACCGAGTTTGCTGCTGAGCCTGATATTCTTATCCGTGGTGAAAGTCCCATGTTGGTAATCGATGGCGTTCCCTATGAAAATATGAGTTTACGGGACATTCCCTCCGATGATATTGAGGAGATCAGCGTCCTGAAAGGTGCTACTGCTTCTGCACTGTACGGATACCGGGGTGGAAGCGGCGCTATAATGGTCACTACTAAAAAGGGTTCTGCTAACATGGGGGTAACAGTTTCGGTGAACAGTGGAACCATGTTTACCGCTGGTTATCTGGCAATACCTGAAATGCAATCGGTTTATGGCCGAAAAGTGAATGCGAATACCAATCAATATGTGGGTTCGGGTGACGGTTCCTGGGGACCTCCGATGGAGGGACAGGAGGTAATTCAGTGGGATCCCGTTTCCAAATCGTACCAGCTTATGCCCTATCTGCCCATTGGTAAAGATAATTTCAAAAACTTTTTGGAGCAGGGTTACATTTTAAACAACAACGTGAGTATTGTTCAGCAGGGAGAACATGGCAGTCTGCGTTCATCTGCCACCTGGGTTAGAAATAAAGGGCAATATCCCAATTCCAGGCTTGATAAATACTCATATTCCCTGGGGGGAGACATGGAATTAAATAAATTCACCCTGTCTTCTTCGCTGGCTTACAATAAGCAGTATTCCCCCAATATTGGGTTTAGTGGTTATACCGGCTATGACCCAATGTACAGCTTGCTTATTTGGTCATCACCCGATTTTGATGTCCGGCAATACAAAGATTATTGGCTGGTGGAAAATGAATCTCAAAACAGCAGTTATACTTCAGGCATGAACAATCCCTATTTCGACAGGTACGAAAGGCTGCATAAAACGGACAGGGATATTTTTAACGGTTCTTTGTCGGTAAGTTATGAGGTTCTGCCCTGGCTGAAAGCCACTTTACGCTCAGGGTTTGATATATATAGTGAAAAACAGGAAATCACAATTTCCATGGGCTCTTTCCAGGGAGGCGGAAGTTCTACTGTTATCAGGGGCGGAACGGAAATTTGGGGAGAATCCAGAAAGGGCTCTTACAATCAGGGTCTTGGAAGAGGATACAGCCTCAATAATGATTTTATACTTACCGGAGAAAAATCATTTGGTGATTTTAATGTCGATGGTTTGGCTGGGGGAACTATTTTTTATACGCAGGATGAAGGCCTCGAAGCCCGTACTCAGGGCGGACTCTCCATCCCCGGATTTTATTCGCTAAAGGCTTCCGTAAATCCTGCTGCTGTTAGTTCCAGGCTATATGAGCGTCGCGTTAACAGTCTCTTTGGACGGTTGTCGCTCTCCTGGAGAAGTTTGGTTTTTGTGGAAGGTACACTTAGAAACGATTGGAACTCTACTTTGTCTAAGGACACCCAATCTTATCTCTATCCCTCTATTGCCTCCAGTTTTATCGTTTCAGAACTGTTACCTGAGACCGACTGGCTTTCCTTGTGGAAGATACGCGGTTCCTGGACAGCTTCAAAAACACCTGCCGGCATTTATGCAATAAACTCGGCCTATTCTATTACATCCAATGCCTGGGGTAATTTGAGTTCAGCCACTTATCCTACTACTATTCGGGGTTCTGAGGTTCGTCCGGAAACTGCTCACACTTTCGAAATAGGTTCGCTGATCAATGTCTTCAACAACCGGGCCTCCCTGGATGTAGCCTATTATCAGAAAAGGATGTTCGACTTTATAAGATCAGCACCCATCAGTTCTGCCTCTGGCTATTCGTCTAATATGATTAATATTGGTGAGGAAATTACCCGAAAAGGGATTGAAATTTCTGCAAATGTTACACCGGTTCGCAATAGGGATTGGAGATGGGATGTTTCTGCCAACTGGTCTAAATATGCGCGTTACTACACTAAGCTCGACAGCGAATTTTCGGCCGACAGACCCTGGGTAAAAAAAGATGAAAGGGTGGACCATTATATTTATCGCGACTTTCAGAAAGACTCCAAGGGAAATACCATCTACAATAACGGATTGCCGGCATTTTCATCCTATGATCAATTGGCCGGATATTATGACCCGGACTGGATATGGGGTTTAACCTCTTCTGTTCGGTATAAAGACTTTACTTTTAGTGTCTCTGCCGATGGACGGGTAGGAGGACTGGCTCAAACCACCACAGAAATGTACATGTGGATTTCCGGGAACCATCCTAACTCAATCACGGACGAACGTTATCTGGATGCGACACAGCCCGGTACAAAAAACTTTATCGGAGAGGGTGTTCAGGTAGTTTCAGGTGAAGCCACCTACGACACCTATGGAAATATTACCAGTGACAACCGGGTGTTTGAGCCCAATAATGTACCTGTAACTTACGAAAGCTATGTTAAGAGGATACATAAAGGGACAGCCTGGGGTGGTTCAGCATCTCCTTACGATCTATATTCTACCACTTTCTTTAAAATAAGAGAGATGTCGCTTACCTACAACCTTCCGCGCAGTGTTTATTCTAAAATCGCTGCCAAGTCAGGTTCCCTTTCTCTGATTGGACAAAATGTATTGTTCTGGGCCAAAGACTTTAAATACTCCGACCCGGATGGTGGCACAGAGAATTTTGCTGACCCTGCACAACGTTATATTGGATTTAACCTAAAAATGGATTTTTAGAGTAAACGGATAATCCTTTTTTAAATCCTGGAATTTTATAGTCATTTAAAATAGAATTTAAAAATACAGAATATGAAACGAATCAATAAATATTTTGGAATCTTAGGCGTCCTCCTGTTCCTGTTTTCGGGGTGTGATAATTTTGATGACATCAATACCAATCCGGATACAACTACCGAGGCAAGCGCTTCATTGTTAGCCACTGAGGTGATTTTGGATATCCTGAAGTTTGGAGGCCGCGATGCTAAAGCAATGATTTCTGATAATGCCCTGCCTAAATATGTAGGATATGCTCAGGAAGGCGAGATGGCTACACAATACAACTTGCTTGGCAGTACCGGTTTTGGAGTCTACACCGTACTTCCTAACTGCGACAAAATGGTTGGATACGCTCAGAGAGGCGATAATGAAGATGCCTATCGTGGACTTGCCAAGTTTGTGAGTGCCTTTATGTTATATGAATTGACCATGCAGGTAGGCGATATACCTTACAGCGAATCCAATAAGGGTGCAGAGAGTCTTTACAAACCAAAGTACGATCCTCAGGAAGATGTTTTCAAGGGTGTGTTAGATGAGTTGAAAGAGGCCGACCAGTTTTTTGCCAGGGGTAAAACCTTTGCCGGAGATCCGTCGCCTTTTAACGGCGACCCTGTGAAATGGCGTCAGGCAACCAACTCCTTTGCGCTTAAAGTACTTATGACCTTAAGCAGCAAAGAGGGAAATTCTTCCTTGAATATTAAATCGCGCTTTGCCGAAATTGCAGCAGCAGGGAATATTTTCGACAAAAGCTCCGATTTCTTAGGACTGGTTTATTCATCCCTCAACAGGCATCCTATCTATAGCACCAACGATCTTTTTACAAAAAATACTTTGGTCAGTTCATTGGTTGTTGACAATCTGAAGAACCTGAATGACAGACGTTTGTATTATTTTGCCGAACCAGCTCCTGCAGAGATTACGGCAGGAAGAGATGCAACAGAACAGGAGGCTTATGTAGGGCCTGATATTTCCATGGACTATACCCTCATGACTGCTGACCACAGCCAAGGCAAGTATTCAATAATAAATTATCGTTATTTAAAGGAAGAAGCAAGTGAGCCCCGCAGGTTACTGACTTATGCCGAGCAACAATTAATTCTGGCTGAAGCGCGACTGCTTGGATGGATAACCACCGGTGATGCGGAGACCTATTATCAGCAGGGCGTAAAGTCTGCCTTGGCTGCTGTTATGGCAACAAAGCCTGAGTATGCTCATGGAATGGAAATGGACCAGGATTATATCGATGGTTATTTTACCGGAGAGGCTGAATTTAAGGCAACTGTTGATGAACAGTTGAAGCAAATCTGGATGCAGCGCTATCTTCTTAATTTTATGCAGTATCCAATTACCAGCTACTTTGACTACCGGAGAAATACATATCCCGAGTTTCCAATCAATCCGGCCAGCAGTATGAATGAAAATAAAAAAGATGCGATACCCATGCGTTGGCTCTATCCGAGTTCCGAAACCAATACTAACCGTGACAATCTTATAGAAGCCCTAAATCGCCAATACGAAGGCTACGATGAAATTAATAAACTCATGTGGCTGTTGAAATAATGGTATTCGATAAAAGAATGGGCTATTTTATTAAATTAAATGGCTCATTCTTTTTATCTCTTTTTATTGTTAAAGGATGAAATAAGATGAGACTTTTGAATCACATATTGGCTCTTACTGTTTTAATTTCTTCTTACCCTCTGCCTATCGGCATCCCCATCGGCAAGCCAATGGCGACCGATGACAGGCAGGCGTATTTTAATCTCCCGGCCGCCATGTGCCCACGCTGAAGCTTCAACCCTCGGCTGCCAAAGGCTTGCCGACGTCACGTCGCATTCGCTCAAAGCTTGAGCGTAGCATCTATCAACAAAACCTTCGGCGACAAAAGAGAGGAACAAGGCGCTGAGGGGATTTATCCATGTTAGGAGATATGTCTCTTTTCATTTTCTCAAAGCTAAAAGTAAGATGCACTTATCTTTTGTCAATGAATGTATTTATAGAGTTCTTCAACAATCATAAGACCAAATAAATAAATCTTCTAAATATAGTTTTTGTGCATTAATAACTGTAGAGAAGTGAGTTTTGGTGAGCATAAAGGCTGGCATTCGTTTAACAGGTTGAGTAATTGTGATTTTGATTATTTGATAAAGGTTTTTAAATCCGTTTTGTTATGAGAAAAGCACTTGGAATTTTGTCTCTGCTGATGTGGACAACCCTGTTGTTTGCACAGGATATAACTGTTGCTGGCAAGGTAACCTCGCAATCGGATGGTGAACCCATACCGGGCGTGAGCGTGGTGCAGGAGGGAACTCTTAACGGGGTAGTTACAGATGTGGATGGGAATTACGCCCTGACTCTTCCGCAAGGTGCTACTTTGGTTTACACCTTTGTGGGGATGCATACTGAGAAAAGGGTCGCCGACCAGTCAACCATTAATGTGCTGATGGCCGAAGAGACGTTTGGCCTCAACGAAGTAGTCGTGATAGGTTATGGGACCCAAAAGAAAAGAGACCTGACCGGTGCCGTTTCCATTGTGGATTCGGAAACCATTGAAGCGCTTAAACCAACCAAAGTGGAGCAGGCGCTGCAAGGTACCATATCGGGGGTAAATGTAACCTCTGCATCCGGGGCGCCAGGTTCAGGTTTAGATATTCGTATCCGGGGCATCTCTACCAATGGCGATCCTTCGCCGGTAGCCATTATTGATGGGTATCAGGGTGACCTGGGCACTCTTAATCCCAGCGATATTGAGTCTATCACTGTTTTAAAGGATGCACAGGCAGCCATTTACGGAACAGTGGGCGCAAACGGCATTATACTGGTCACCACAAAATCCGGACGTAAAAACACCGCGCCCGGGTTTAGTGTGAACAGTTCAGTGGGTATGCAGGAGACAACCCGTAAAGTACCCGTATTAAATGCCACCGAGTATGCCGTTCTGTTAAACGAGAGCTATGCAGCAAACGGGCAGGCCGTGCCCTTTGCCAATATTAGCGGACTGAGGAAAGGCACCAATTGGCAGAATGAATTATTTGATACGGCCCCTGTGTATAATACGGACATCAGTGTTAACGGTGGATCCGAAAAAATTGTCTATGCGCTGAGCGCTTCCGATCTGGAACAAAAAGGGATCATCGGTGATTCAAAATCGGAGTACAAACGAAATACGGCCAAGTTAAATTTGGGCGTGGACCTCAGCGATAAGTTAAAGTTGATATCATCGACTGTCTATACATACATTAAACGAAAATCAATTAATGAGAATGGCTTGGGTTCCGTTTTGTTTAATGCCTTAAATATGCCATCTACTATGCCCGTTTACGACGAGAACGGCGATTATTTTTTGGCACCCACCAGCCTGGGGATAGAAATAATAAATCCGTTGGCGCAGATAGATAATACCTATAATGATTATAATCTGAATAAGCTTAACGGAAATTTCAGTTTAGATTATGCCTATGATCAGCATCTTAAAGCAACCGCCCGCATTGGTTTTAACACCTCTAATTCAGAGGGTAAAACTTTCTCAAAAATAGTAGATTATGGGGGTAAGGTGTTTGATGTTACCCGAAGCAGGGTAAACCAAAATGCAGAAAACTTTAACGATTATACCTTTGATGCCTTTGTGACTTACGACAATACCTTTGTGGAGCATCATCATGTCACGGCAACCGTGGGAACAACAGCCTATAAAACCTGGGGTAATCATCTCGATGCCACAGGATATGATGTGCCTAACAACTCATGGGATTTTGCCGACATTAGTCTGGCCAATGGAATAAGCGACTCCAAACCCGTTGGTTCGTGGAACTTCGATCAACGCAGGCTCTCGTACTTCGGACGTTTGCAATACGATTACAACAGCAAATATTTGCTTTCGGCCATGTTTCGCCGCGATGCTTCAACTAAGTTTGGCCCCGATGAAAGTGTGGCTTATTTCCCCTCGGCTACCCTGGGCTGGGTTGTCTCCGACGAAAGCTTTATGAAGAACCTTGACATAGTTAACTTTGTAAAGTTGCGCTTGAGTTATGGATTATTGGGTTCCGACAAAATTAACGATTATCAATATATCTCCCAATTGAACGGGGAGGCCACCTATGTGCTCGATGGTGTATTAGTTAATGGTACGGCTATCGGCGCCATTCCAAACCCCCATGTAAAATGGGAAGAATCGGAGCAGTTTGATGTTGGTATCGACTTTAAGATGTTGGACAACAGTATAGATATTAATGCCGATTACTTTATTAAAGCAACCAATGATCTATTAATTGGCAATATACCTGTGTCGGGTATTTTGGGGGTAGGTGCACCTGGCGCTGCCGGGCCAACAGTGAATGCCGGCAAGGTTAGGAACAAGGGGTTTGAATTTGCCATTGGTTATAGAGGTAATGTGGGGCGTGATTTTATTTATAAGGCCAACTTTAACCTCACTACCCTAAATAACGAGGTGCTAAAAGTGAACAACGGTTCGGGTTTTATCGAAGGTGGAGCCTTTAGTGTTGGACAACCAGCTCCTTCGCGAATGGAAGTAGGTTTGCCTATAGGTTACTTTTACGGTTATAAAACGGATGGGCTGTTTCAGAACATGGCTGAGGTTAATGCACATCCATCACAGTTGGAGCTGGGGGCAGAAGCTTCCCCCGGCGATATCAGGTATGTAGATGTCAGTGGAGATGGAATACTTAACTCAGACGACCGGACCTATCTGGGGGATCCTATTCCGGATGTTACTATGGGGCTGAATATATCATTGGATTACAAAGGATTCGATTTTATGGCCTATGCCTATGCTTCGCTGGGTAACGATATGATACGTAACTACGAAAGAACAAATGCTAACGTGAACCGCTTGAGCACAAGTCTGAACCGATGGACCGGCCAGGGGACCAGTAACACCGTTCCGCGATTGACTACGGCTGCCACGGCCAATACTATTTTTTCGGATTATTATGTTGAGGATGCTTCTTTTCTAAGGATACAGAACATTCAGTTGGGCTATTCTTTGCCCTCTCAAATCACCGAGAAGCTTCGGATCACTAAGTTACGTTTTTACACTCTGGTAACCAATCTATATACTTTTACCGAGTACACCGGATACGATCCCACTGCATCTTCGGGTGCACCGATAGGTGGGGGTATCGATTATGGTTTCTATCCTGCAGCCAGGACTTATACGTTTGGACTAAATCTTACCTTTTAAAGATCTTGGAAATGAAAAATATAAAATTTATCAAATTTATATTCGGGGTTTTCATCTTGCTCGCTATTGTCAGCTATTCTTGTTCTGATGATTTTGTGCAGCAAGCACCCAAATATTCTATTGACTCCGAGAATTATTTTAACTCCGGGAGCGATTATTACGATGCTCTGATAGGGGCGTACGATTTGTTGCAGTCGAGCTACGTAAATGTTATTCTTGGCGAGATAGCTTCTAACAACACTCTATGTGGAGGCGAAAGTGCAACCGATGTGGTGGGATGGCAGCAGATAGACGATATGATACACACCCCCGTTAACAGCAATCTCAAAAATGTATGGGACTGGATGTTCGCAGGCGTACAGCGTTGCAATTACATCATGGAGTTTAAAGATAAAACAGACTTCGATGGTAAAGAATCGCTGATTGCTGAAGTAAGGTTTTTAAGAGCTTACTATCATTTTGAACTGGTAAAATGGTTTGGCCCCATCCCCTTAAAAATAGATAAACGATTTAAGTTGGGCGATGAGGCTTCTATCCCCCGCTCGCCAGTTGCAGAGGTTTACGTACAAATTGAAGCCGACCTGCTTGCTGCCATAGATAACTTGCCTGAGGTACAAGCTCAAACAGGGAGAGTAACCAAAGGTGCTGCTCAGGCATTGTTGGGTAAGGCCTATTTATATCAGGAAAAGTTTGAAGAGGCATCTGCCGTTTTGGAAACCCTGATAACGGACGATAATTATGAATTGGTGCAGGATTACAATACCATTTTTGAAGCGGCAGGTGAAAACGGCCCGGAATCTATTTTTGAGGTTCAATATACCGATGTAGAAGGGGCAGGTTTTGGTTGCCTGCAATGTAGCGAGGGTAATGTGGCCGTGGGTTTTAATGGCGTCAGAGGCTATACTGGACCACTCTATTCACCGGGCTTTAGTTTTAATGTGCCTACGCAAGAGGCCGTGGACGAGTTTGAACCTGGTGATTTACGTAAAGAGGTGGCTATATTGGATATAGTGGCTTGGGCCCAGGAAACAGGCGCTGAATATACCGAAGGATATGAGCATACCGGTTATTTTAACCGCAAGTATATACCGCGGAAAAGAAGGCCCGAAGCACAAGGCGATTTGAACCTTACCAATCCAAATAATTATCGTGCCATTAGATATGCCGATGTCCTTTTGATGGCGGCAGAGGCTTTTAACCGTGGCAACATAAGCGATACAAAAGCGCAGACCTACATTTCGGAAGTGCGCAGAAGGGCATTCGGCGATACCAATCACGACATTACGTTGACAGGGAATGCACTTACGGATGCCATTTATCACGAACGTAGAGTGGAACTGATGGGCGAGGGCCACCATTTCTTCGATTTGGTACGAACCAATAGAGCCGCAGCCGCAATCGAGGGTTTCGTTGAGGGAAAACATGAACTGTTTCCAATTCCTCTGGAGGAGATTCAGTTTTCAAATGGACTTTGGGAACAAAATCCTAATTATTAAAAGAATATCGTTATGAAGATAATAACTAAAATAAGCGCGTGTATATTTGTTGTGTCGTTGTTGTTTGCTTGCGTAACAGACGAAGATAAACTATACAATTTAGATTATATCGGAGCGCCTGCCAACGTGTCGGCTGTGTTTGATATAAGCCGGGACAACACGGGTCTAGTGAGTATTGCTCCCAATGCTGATGGGGCTCAGCTTTTCAGCATCGATTTTGGCGATGATTCGGATATAGCAGATTACAAGCCTGGCCAAATTGCACAGCATAACTACGCCGAAGGAGCACATACAGTTAAAATTGTGGCCAAAGGTATCACTGGCAAAACATCTGGGTTCTCACAGCAGATCAATGTTTCTTTTAAAGCACCCGAAAATATGGTCATCACTGCGGAGAATGATCCCATTGTGTCGAAACAGGTAAACCTTACGGCAACAGCAGATTATGCCACGGTAATTGAAGTGTATTTTGGCGAAGCAGATGACGAAGAACCAAAAACGGCCCTGCCCGGTGATGTGATTAGCTATATTTACGCGCAAGCGGGCGATTACGATATTACTGTGGTGGCTAAAGGAGCAGCCATAGCAACCGCCGATTCTACCTTTACCTTCGCGGTTACGGCAATCGAAGGTCCGGTAACTGCCGCACCTGCACCGCCAGCAAGAGCCTCTGCAGATGTGATTTCTATCTTTAGCGATGCCTATGCTAATATTGAGGGCACAGATTTTAATCCGAACTGGGGACAATCGACCGTGGTTTCAACAGAAGATGTGGCTGGTAACCCCACGCTTAAATACGCAACCTTAAATTATCAGGGAACCCAATTTGCCACTGCGCGAGATGTGTCGGCAATGGAGTTTTTACATATTGACATGTGGACCTCAGATGCCGCCACCGTTGAGGTATTTCCGATTAGCCTGACTACCGGAGAAAAAAGCTATAACATGCCGGTTACCGAAGGTGAATGGGTTAGCTATGATATTCCGTTGACCTACTTCACTGACTTAGGTTTGTCCATGGCCGATATTCATCAGTTCAAATTTGTTGGAACTGATGGATCTACTATTTATCTCGATAACATTTATTTTTATCGTGCAGGCTCGGGCCCAACAAGCGGATTGGAGCTACCGCTGGATTTTGAATCTTCAACCATTGATTATGCCTTTACCGATTTTGACGGTGGGGCGGTCACCATTATTGATAACCCCCAACCCTCGGGCATCAATACAAGTTCAAAAGTGGCCCAGATGATTAAAAATGCCGGACAGCCCTGGGGAGGCAGCTATATAGCTTTGGATAATGCCATTGATTTCTCCACCAACAAAACCTTTAAAATGAAGGTATATTCTCCGCGCATTGGCGCCAAAGTACTTTTGAAAGTGGAGAACAAGGACGACGGCGGAATCAATTTTGAAAAAGAAGTGGCCACAACTGTTGCCAACCAATGGGAAGAGTTGACCTTTGATTACAGCGACATCAACACCGCCCATGCCTATCATAAAATAGTTTTGATATTCGACTTGGGAACCAATGGCGATGGTTCGGCAAACTTTACCTTTTTATTCGACGACATTCAATTGATAGATATCTCAGGTGGGCTCAGCCAAGTTGATTTACCTTTAGATTTTGAAAGTACGACCGTTGCGTATGTATTTACCGATTTTGGTGGAAACTCAACTGTTTTGGGCACCGATCCCGAAGATGCTGGAAACAGGGTAGCTGTTACCACAAAAGGTGAAGGTGCTGAAACATGGGCTGGAACAACTATTGGCACAGAATTGGGCTTTGCCTCGCGGGTGCCTTTAAGTACTGCGGCAAGTACAATGAGTATTAGGGTTTACTCTCCAGCTGCGGGTATTCCGATAAGGCTTAAGGGTGAAGATCATAACGACAATACTTTAACGGTTGAAACAGAGGCAACAACTACCGTGGCCAATGGCTGGGAAACATTAACTTTTGATTTCACCAATGTGGCAGCAGGAACCAATCCGTATAACCCGGATATCCATTTCGATAAGTTTTCTATCTTTTTCGACTTTGGTAACACAGGTAATGGTGCCGTTTATTATTGGGACGATGTGAAATTCAATAATTAGAAATTGAGTCATGAAAACAATAAATCATTATATATCCACCCTTCTTTTTGCGACGCTGCTTATTTCTGCCGGTTGCAACGAAGATAATTATGAATTGGGTACACTCAAAGCGCCAGGCAATCTTGGCCTAACCTATGAGATTGTTGGACAGGATGAAGATAATCCCTATGGAGATGGGAGCGGGGCAGTTACTTTTACTGCTTCGGCCAACGATCAAATAACATTTAATTATCTTTTTGGCGATGGAAAAGATAACAAGGTGGCTCCGGATGGTAAAGTAACACATGTTTTTACCAAAACAGGTGTTCATACCTATATTGTTACAGTTACGGCTGTGGGTACGGGAGGTGTTTCTTCAACCAAGTCGGTTTCGGTTGAGGTGTTCAGTAGTTTCCGCGACGATGAGGCCGAAGAGTTCCTGACAGGGGGAAGCTCAAAAAAATGGTACTGGGCCGCCGATCAGCCCGGCCATGTCGGTTTGGGCCCTAACTTTATCGACGATGGAAGCAACCATACCTTTGCGGCATGGTACAGTGCCGCTCCGTTTGAAAAAACATGTATGTACAATGACGTTTTTGAGTTTACCAAAACCCCTGATGGATTAACTTTTGAACAAACAGCGGGCCCGGCATATATACCCGGAACCTATGCCGGTAAAATTGGGGTGCAAGGCGACCAGTGTTATGGGCAGGATGTTGTGCCAGGTTTGTATGGTGTTAAAAATGTCTCTTTTGGTCCGGCTTCTACCATTGCCACGAAAACAGGCCACTATCGTGGAACGACCATGAGCTTTTCGGATGGTGGCTTTATGGGCTGGTACGTGGGTAAAAGTGAATATGAAATAATCCAGATAACAGATAACATCCTCAAAGTAAGGGTAGAAGAAGATGCAACATTTGCCTGGTATCAAATATATACCAGTGTTAAGCCTAAAGAAAAATCGGACGAATTGGATGTGGAATACAATAACTTAGTTTGGGCCGATGAGTTTGAGACTGATGGAACGCCTGACGCCGCCAACTGGAGCTATGATTTAGGCGCTGGCGGGTGGGGCAACGGTGAAGTGCAGACCTATACTAATAGCGCCGAAAATGTATCAGTTTCTGACGGTACCTTAAAAATTACAGCAAAGGCTGATGGGGATGCCTATACTTCCGCGAGGATTAAGACGCAAGGTTTGCAGGAATTTATGTACGGGCGTATTGAGGTACGGGCAAAACTCCCTCAGGGTGGCGGCACATGGCCAGCCATCTGGATGCTTGGTGCCAACTTTGAAATGGCGGGCTGGCCGGCATGCGGCGAGTTGGATATTATGGAGGCTGTAGGTAATAACCCCGGATATGTGCAATGCGCCGTCCATACGCCATCAAGCTATGGAAACACCCAAAATATGGCCAGCACTACCGTAGCCAACGCTTCGTCGGAGTTTCATGTGTACTCGATGAATTGGTCGGCAGATCAAATCTCATTTTTAATTGACGAGGAGATTTATTACACCTACGCTCCCGAAAACAAAAATACGGATACCTGGCCATTTGATGCCAAACAGTTTATTATTCTGAACGTGGCCATGGGAGGCAACCTGGGTGGAGAAATCGATCCGGCCTTTACGGAATCGGCAATGGAGGTAGATTACGTACGGGTTTATCAATAAATAGGATAGTTTCGGAATTAATGTGAAGCTAAAATATAGGAGGCGATTGTTGCTCCCTAAATTCAGGTTAAACTCTTGATTCGCCTTATTTCACCTTTCTGACATTAAAAGATGACACATAAAGAACAAATATTTAAAACGAGATGAAACAAGTAACGACTCTTCTTTTTGCAGCATTGTTGATGTGCAGTTGCCAGACAAAGGAGGAATATGAACTGGTCTGGAGCGATGAATTCAATTACAACGGCCTCCCCGATCCCCAAAAATGGAACTACGATACCGAAGGCAATGCCTATGGCTGGGGAAACAATGAACTTCAGGTTTACACCGTTGAGCGGGAAGAAAACGCTTCGGTTAATGGCGAGTATTTATTTATTAACGCCTTGAATGAAAACTGGGGAGACTATAATTACACCTCCGCTCGTCTTACCACAAAGGGTAAGGGTGACTGGCTCTATGGACGCATAGAAGTTATGGCCAAACTACCCAGTGGACGGGGCACCTGGCCTGCCATCTGGATGCTTCCTGCCGATAACGCCTATGGTGAATGGCCCAAAAGTGGCGAAATAGACATCATGGAGCATGTGGGATACGACCCGGACTCCATTCATGCCACGGTTCATACAGCCACGTTTAATCACATCAAAGGCACACAAAAGGGGAAATCCTTTTATGTGTCCAACAGTGAACGTAACTTTCACCTGTATGCCATTGAGTGGTTCCCCGAAAAGATAGATTTCTTCTTCGATAAGACTAAGGTCTTTACTTTTAAAAATACCCTCGGTGGCTCTGATGAATGGCCCTTCGACAAGCCCTTTTATCTTATATTAAATGTGGCCATAGGTGGTAACTGGGGTGGGGTGCAGGGCGTTGACAACAACATATTCCCTGCCAGTATGGAGGTAGATTATGTGCGGGTGTACAAAAGGAATGATTCCAACTAAAGATTGAATGAAAAAGATTGAATGAAAAGATTGCAATGGGCTGAGCGGAGCCGAAGGCAAGGAAAAAGATTGAAGGGAAAGTTTTATTAAATATCGCTATTGTCTGATTAAGAATGCTTAAGATTATAGATTCTTTCGCTACATTTCATTTCGCTCAGAATGACAGCCATTTAAGTCCGGGAGGGGCTGTTGGGAGGAGTAGTTTTAGGGCGCAGCCGCAAAACTACCCTTCCCAACAGCATAAACCTCCAGAAGCTTGTCATTCCGAGCGAAGCGAGGAATCTCTTAAATATTAACCGGACAGTAATGATTAAATATATTTTTGAAAATGAAATGAATGCGTTAATCCCTTCAGTCTTTTTCTTTTTTCAATCTCCTTCAATTTTTTATCACAACCTCACTCACCTTACGGCCATCCAGGGTTTCTATGGTTATCAGATACTGTCCTGGAGCCAGAGAGCCTGTATTGAAACTGCTTTTGCTGCCGGAAGTTAAAAAGTCCGCCACTATCTGGCCGCTTAAAGTGGAAAGGGTGACCCGCTTCACCTTCTGAGCATTTTTCAGATAAATAACTTCCCCAAACGGATTTGGATAAACACCGGTTTTCTCTTCCAGGGCATCTTCAATCCCCGTAGATACATTCACCAGTTGAATGTCGTCCACTTTTAGACTGGAGCCTGTATTGGTGCCTGAAGAGATATTTATGAAAACCTTTTCGGGGGAGCTGCCGGAAGGCAGGTTGGTAGGCAGGAAAAATGCGTCCACCGACCCGGCCGATATCAGGTTGAGTTGATTTGTAGCTAAAACGGAACCTCCGCGTGTAAAATAGACCTCAATATAGGCGTTGTCCGAGCCAACAGGCTGGTAGTTATAGGCACCGGTTAAAAATTTTGGGTTATCGGAATAGGTTACTCCGCCTTCAGATAACAACCCGTTACCATAGGACAATAGGCCCGGTACCGGCGCATTGCTTAAGATGGATGGTACAGTGGTTAGTTGAGCCGCGTAAGCGCCCGAGTGGGCTTCGGTGGTCTTTTTCACGTTGGTGGTTTCGTCATAGGTAAGCATCATGTTGCTCGAAGTCCAGTTATCAGGCTCTTCAATGGAGAAACCTTCCCAGTTTTCGAAGCTGTAATTGGGCACGTTATAAGTATTGGCCTGATAAGAAAAACGCAGGTTATCCACCGTCACCCAGCTTCCGGTTTTAGGTGTGAAACCATAAGAACTAAGCTCCTCCGGCAGGCTGCTGCCAATTGCAATCATAATGCTGTCGGCTGCTACGGCTGCTCCATCAAACAGGTCAAGGGTCAGGGTAGTCCATGAGCTTTGACTACCGATGATGGTCTGAAGCTTATTGGAAATCACATTTCCGTTTTTGGTCATGCGCACCCAAACTACGCCGGCATCACCCGGCTTAATATCATATTTTAAATCCATCTTAAACTCATCTACCAGGTGGTTCCATGGAATGCCTTTTGGAGGGAATGTATAAATAAATTCACCTAAAACAGCGTAGCCCACAGGCACCGGATTGGGTATGTTTCCCTGTTCCTCTACGGTAGTTAGTTTTAAGGCGTAACTTCCTTGAGTGAACTCGTTAACCCTCACAGTGCTTGATGGGGCCGAGGTAGGATTTACATCGGTAAACCAGTTGGAAGGACGCTGGAAGAGAACCGGTGAGCTCCAACTCTCGAAGGTGCCGTTAACAACCGGTGTTTGCGCCTGAAGTGGGGCCATTAAAAAAAGCGTCAGACCCATTGTGCCCAAAATCTTTGCGGGAAGTAATTTTTTTTTCATAAGGCAGTAAGTATTAAATAAAAATAGTTTAACCCTAAATGATTTTCACAAGGCAGGATGCGGGTATTTGTTATTCCTGGTTAGGGATTTTCGTAATAGGTTGCCCCACAATCAGGACAAACATCTCCGGAAGTTACAACAAAAATAGAGGAAGCGCCACTTTTTTATGATATTTATCAGTATCGGGTCTATAATTTTTTGGATCTATAAATTTGACTTTTTAAATATTTGAGTTTTCGATATCTTTAGTTTAATGCACAGTTGTTGAATAGGTTGTGCTATTGCAAACTCGCTTTTTTATTCTATTTTTGCCTTCTTGTTTTTCGTTTTGGTTATTTTAGTCTTTTATTTGAAGTGATGCCACTTTTTTTAGTTTCAGAGTACGGATTAATGTAACCTAAATCTGGGAATAGTATTTTAAATCAGTCCTTAAACAGTTTTAAATCATTTTTTATGAAGCATCTTATTTTATCGGTAGCAGTTTGCTGGTTTTCGGTTCAGGTTTCTCTGGGCGAAGGCTACCAGGTTAATCTGCAGGGACAAAAACAAACCGGCATGGGGCATACCGGTACAGCATTGTTGCTGGGCCCTTCGTCTATACACTTTAATCCCGGGGCGTTATCTCTCCTCGAAAACCGTTTCAGCATTTCGGCGGGTGTGAGTGGTGTGTTGTCGTCCAACACATTTGTAAAAACTCAACCCTCGGTATATGAGGCTACCAGTGACAATCCCATAGGCACGCCCTTTTACTTATACGGTGCTGCCAAAGTGAGCGATAAAATATCTCTCGGTCTGGGGATTAATACTCCCTATGGCAACTCTTTAGACTGGGGGGAGAATTGGGATGGCCGCTATTTAATTCAGGACATTTCGCTTCAGGCTATTTTGATACAACCCACCTTCTCGTACGCTATTACTCCTAACATCAGCATAGGAGGGGGGCCTGTAATGGCGCTGGGCAGTGTTGATTTGAGCAAAGCTTTGCCCTTGCAGTCGGCAGGGGGCGAAGGAAAGGTGACTCTTGAGGGAAACACCGTCGCCTATGGATTTAATGTGGGTTTATTTGCCAGGTTAACACCCAAATTTTCGGTGGGAGTCGATTACCGCTCCGAGATTTTACTTAAATTGGACGAGGGAGACGCCTATTTCCGGGTGCCCGAAAGTTTGCAATACGGTTTCCCCGCCAACAATACCTTCTCTTCGGAGTTGCCCCTGCCTGCCAATCTTACCTTTGGCTTGGGCTGGCAGGTGACCGACCGCTGGCTTATTGCAGTGGATTTGCAGCATGTGCGCTGGTCGGCATATCAATCGCTTGATTTTGATTTTACCGAAAACACCTCCTTGCTGGCCGATTCCGAAAACCCCAGAAATTTTGAAAACACAATGATTTATCGTTTCGGCTTTGAGTATCAGGCCGCCGAAAATCTTAAGTTGCGGGGAGGTATCTATTTTGACCAAACACCCATTCCAGAAGATTATCTGACCCCGGAAACTCCGGGAGCTAACAAGATCGGGTATTCCACGGGTTTTTCCTGGAAACTTTCCCCTAATCTCGACCTGGACGCTTCCTTACTTTACATCAAAGCCGAAGACCGTACCGATGGGTATGCTCTGCAAAACTTTTATGGCACCTATTCAACCAATGCCTGGATCCCCGGGCTGGGAGTGAGTTGGACCTTCTAATGTTTTTGTTTTGAAATTTTGTCACAAGATTCATCTCGTTAATAAGCTAATTGTTATGCAAAAAATACTTTATTTTCTATTTGCTCTTCTCTTGGTTACGGCCTGTGACCCAGACATTGATGTGCCACGCACCGAAGCAGGAGAAGCCGATTTTACTCTATTTATTTCTTTAGGCGACTCTTACACCGCCGGTTATACCAACGGTGCCCTATCTGCTGAAGGACAGCAGACTGCCTTCGCCTCTATAATGGCTCAACAAATAAATTGGGCTGCACCACAGGATTACACCATCCCTCTTTTGCCCGAAGGGCAAAGTGTAGGCTCGTCGCTAAAGGGGGAGATGGTGTTGGTAAATACCGAAAATGGTCTTACACCCATCACAACCGAGGGAAATCCCGAATTGCTGACCAATCCCGAAACCTGGATCAACCAAAACGGACCCTATCAAAATCTTGGGATTCCCGGCGCACGGGTATTTCATCTGATTTCACCCCAATACGGTGACCCAACAAAAGGTGCGGGAAACTTCAATCCCTATTATGCACGATTTGCCTCTAACCCGGGTCGGTCAACCGCCTTGTCGGATGCTTTGGCACAGGAGCCAACCTTCTTCAGTCTTTGGGTGGGTGGAAATGATGTATTGGCATATGCGCTTGCCGGAGGTGAAGGTGACACCGAAGGAACCGGAGGCAGCGACATTACCCCGCTATCAGTATTTCAGCAAAGCTATGAGTATTTACTGAGTCAACTCACATTGGATAATGCAAAGGGCGTGGTTGCTACCATACCATCCATTGACCGGTTGCCCTTTTTTAACACGGTTTTGCCCAATGCGCTTACATTGGAGGCAGATCAGGCTTCTGCGCTACAGAGTGGCTATGCCGATTATAATGCAGCTGCTGCCCAATATGGGTTAGAACCGATGACATTTACCGCAGGGGACAACTTTTTTGTGATTGAGGATACCGATCATCCTCTGGGGCGCCGTCAGATAAAAGCTACCGAAAAGCTGCTTTTAACTCTGCCCCGGGAAAATATTACCGGTGCGGGCTGGGGCACTCAGGTGCCTATACCTCCGGAGTATGTTCTGGATGAGAGCGAACTTCAGGCCATATCGGATGCTACCGAAAATTTTAATGAAGTAATAACCAACCTGGCTGATCAATACAGCCTGCCCAATGCAGATATGTATGCTCTATTGGAAAAAACGGAGCAAGGACTGATTTTGGACGGAGTTTCCTATAATAATACCTACATCACAGGCGGTCTGTTTTCTCTTGACGGCATTCACACCACCGGTCGCGGTTCGGCCATCATTGCCAATGCTTTTATTGAGGTCATCAACCGGAAGTATAACAGCACCATCCCTTACGTGGATGTGAACAGTTTGTGGAGTATTGAATTCCCGTAATAAGATGTAATATAATGTAAATCACCATAGAGACAAGGCATGCCTTGTCTCTACATTTTCACAATCTCTATTTCGTTTTCACCGGCGGGGCCGGTATCTCAGGCAGTGGTTTCCGGTCTTTCATCTCTTCCAGTATCACTTCAATGGCCTTGTTTAATTGGGCATCTTCACCCATAAACTCTTTATAAGGATCGTTCTCAACTTCAATGTCGGGCGATACACCTTTGCCTTCTATTATCCAGTTGCCCTCCATCGAAAGGGAGGTAAATTGGGGAATGCGCAGGTCGGTGCCATCTACAAACGGCAGCGAACCGGTGATGCCAACGATACCGCCCCAGGAACGTGTACCAATCAATTTTCCCAGTCCCAGCGCCCGGAATCCGTGGGGGAACAGGTCGCCATCCGAAGCAGAATACTTATCCATCAGAGTTACCATAGGGCCTATCAGTGTTTGCGCCGGAACGGGTGTGACCACCGGTGAGTTGCGCCGCATATTTACACGGTAGGCTTTGCGGCTCAGGCGTTCCAGAATCATCGGAGAGACGTTTCCGCCGCCGTTGCCCCGATCGTCGATGATGAGCGCTTCTTTATCAAGCTGGGGATAAAAATATTTCACAAACTGGTTAAGTCCGGCAGGTCCCATATCGGGGATATGGAGGTACCCCACCTCCCCGTTGGTAGCTTCGTTCACCTTTCGGATATTTTCTTTTACCCAGGCGTAGTAATAGAGGGCACTTTCGTCGTCAATGGTCTCTACCAGTACTTTGTGTGCGCCCTGGGGAGTGGGTTTGCTGTTTACCAGCAGCTCAACGGTCTGGCCGGCTTTCCCAACCAGCAGCGCGTAAAAGTTATCTACAGTAGTGGTTGCAATCTGGTCGGCTTCGATAATATAATCGCCGGGATTAACATTTACTCCCGGAGCACGCAGAGGCGATGCCAGCTCGCTGCTCCAGGGTGCTCCCTCCAATATCTGTTCTATCTTAAAATAACCTGAGGGATCTTTGGAGAGTTTAGCTCCCAAAAGTCCGGTTTTGATACGCTTTGCCTTTGGCTGGTCGCCGGGGCTTATATAGGCGTGTCCCACATTGAGTTCGCCTATCATCTCGCCAATCACGTATCCCAGGTCGGCGCGATAATGCACATAGGGAACCAGTTGGCTGTACTTGTCCCGAATGGCCGGCCAGTCCACGCCATGCATATTTTTCACGTAAAAAAAGTCACGCATCTGGCGCCAGGCTTCATCGAATATCTGCTGCCATTCGGAGGCATAGTTTACCATTACCTTCATCCTGGAGAGGTCGATGGGCTCTTCAATTTTAATAACTGAGGTTGGTAAATCCATCACCTGCCATTGTTTCTCTTTACCCACGAGCATCTTTTTATAGTTGGCTGAAAAGGTATAGTTGTAATCGCCCAGCAAGGTCTCCTTCTGCTTTTCTAAATTGTAAACCAGCAGGCCATTGCCCTCTTTGCCTCCCTGAAACATACGGTTGTAATAGACATTCCCGTCCACACAACTCAGGTTGTAATAGTAAGCGGGATCGATGGGTAGTGAAATAATGCGTTCCTGAATCCCATCAACATCTATTTTTACCGGTTCGGGGGTGGGTTTCTCTTCGCTCTTCTTCTTATCATTTTTGGGTTTCTCTTTTTTGTCCTTCTCTATCTCCTCAATAGCTTTTACTTCCGGATTTTCAGGGGCGAAGGGTGAGGGTGTATCGTTACTCAGCAGCGTCATGTAAACTCGGTAGGTATTGATGTAGGCATAGTTCCATTCGACATTGCTGTAGGTGGGATTAAAATCGCGTTCCGAAATAAACAGCAGGTACTTGCCGTCGGCCGAAAAGACAGGACTGTCGGAGCTGTACCAGTTTTGCGTCACCTCGTGGTGTCTTCCGGTTTCGATATTCAGAAGCTGAACGGTGCTCATCCGGTTGGCATTACCATCCGAAAAGGTGAGCCACTTGCTGTCGGGGCTCCACGAAAAATCGCCCAGACGACTGTATTTGCTTGAGGCCAGTTCGCGGGTGTCACCACTTTCCACGTCGGTGAGCATCAGCCGGTAATGCTGATCGTTCCAGGCTATGTAGCGGCTATCGGGACTCCAGGCCATATTGAATTTATAAGTGTTGGCTCCCCGGGTCAATTGCCTGGGCGTTCCCTGGCCGTTGGCGGGTTGCAGCCAAATTTCGTATTCCCCGCTTTGGTCGGAGAGCCAGGCTATATATTTCCCGTTGGGCGACCAGTCTCCATCCCGGTCGTGAACGCCCGATGAACGGGTCATATTCAGAGTTATGCCTTTGTCGGCCGGCACAGAAAAGAGTTCTCCGCGCGCCGAGAACAGAACGCGTTCTCCCGCGGGAGAGAGGCTGGCAGAGAAGATACGTTGGGAGGCATCTGTTAACTGGTCACGTCCGTTCACCATGTCGTTATTAATGGTGACCGGTATTTTTGTGCTTTCTCCGGTGCGTGCATCAAATTTATAGAGATAACCGCCCTTTTCAAATACAATATTTTGCCCGTGACAGGAGGGAAATTTGATGTCGTAATCGCTAAAGTTGGTCAGCTTTTCAGTCTCTTTGGTGTTGAAGCTGTACCGGAACAGGTTCATGGTCCGGTCACGGTCGGAGAGAAAGTAAAGAGCATCTTCAATCCACATGGGGAAGATGTCCTGGGCACTATTGTTGGTAATGGCTTGTGTTAGGTGTGTGTTAAAGTCATACACCCATATCTCATCGGCCATTCCGCCCCGGTAGTATTTCCAGGTTCTGAACTCCCGAAAAACCCGGTTATAGGCCATTTTTTCGCCGTTAGGCGAAAATGATGCAAACCCGCCTTCAGGCAGGGGGAGTTGTTGCGAAAGTCCGCCTTCAACCGGCACTTTAAAGAGTTGTCCCTTAAAATCGTTGAAGGTTTGTTTGCGGGAGCGATAGACAATGTATTTTCCGTCGGGCGTCCAGCCCATCACGATGTTATTGGGGCCCATGCGGTCGCCTACGTCGTCGCGACTCAGCGTGGCGGTGTAGGTGAGGCGCTTGGGGATTCCGCCTTCAGCCGGCATTACATACACTTCGGTGTTGCCATCGTATTGTCCGGTGAAGGCCAGTTGCGAGCCATCGGGTGAAAATCGGGCGAACATCTCCATTCCATCGTGGGAGGTGAGCTTTCGGGCCACTCCGCCCTCCAGAGGTACCGAGTAGAGGTCACCGGCATAAGTAAAAGCAATCTGACTGGTTCCAATGCCCGGAAAACGCATGAGGCGGGCCTTTTCGGCCATGAGAAACGCCGGCAGGCACAAAGTGAGGAGAAACAATAGGGTGTTTTTCATGTTCACAATATTTTGATTAGAAGGATTGAGTTATTTTAAGATGACAATTTACAGAAAAAAATGTTTAGATGATGGTGATAAAAGTCAGTTCGTATATATCGGAGCGGCTTTAACCTTAAATTTTTTATCATGTAGAGTGATGCAAAATACAATTTCAATTCAAAACCAAATTTAAGCAGATGCGTATGAATCGCAGGTACCTGTCTTGAGCCAGATATTTTTTTGTGTATATTGGTTGAATGGTTACATTTGAGCTCTTGTAAAATGGGTTTCATGTCAGGTAACATCAATCAGGAAAAGCTAATCCGGGAAGGAAACTTAAGTGCCTTTGAGAGTTTTTATAAGATGAATTTTCCGCGTTTGGTAGGTTATGCCCGTCTTTTTTTAGCGGAGGTTGATGTGTGTGAGGACATCGTACAGGAAACGTTTTTTCAGATATGGAACAACCGGGAAAAAATTGATCATCGGCAATCTTTAAAAGGGTTTATCTTCACCACCGTTCGAAACAGATGCCTTAACGAATTAAAACATCGTAAGATACACGAGCAGTTCATCGATTTTGCACTTCATGATGAGTTGATTGAACGATTTTACCGGTTCGATTTTGAAGCCGGTAACCTCTCAGGGTTTCATGACAACGGACAGGAGTGGATACAAAAAGTGCATAAAGCCATTGAGGCATTACCGCCAAAAAGGAAAAAGGTGTTTAAGCTTTGTAAAATTGAGGGGCTTAAAAACAGTGAAGTAGCTCAAATGCAAGGAATCTCTATTAAAGGAGTGGAACGACATATCACCAAAGCCAACAAATTTATTCGTGATTTTGCAGGCAGGTGAAAATGTTCATAAGGCGATGTTTTATTATCAACACATTATGTAAAAAACATTAAATAAAACGGTGTAGCGGTGGGGGTTTTAGATTGTTAATTGTAAATACCATAGAGGCAAGTCACGAATTGTCTCCATCAATTCAGGTTTTAAAAATGGATGCGACAGAAAACAGTAAAGCAGAGTTGTTGCAAAAGTACGTCACCGGCAGCTGTTCGATGGACGAACTCAGGCAAGTTGCACAAATGTATGAGCATGGCAAGTTGTCTCATTATGAAATAGATGCAATAGCACTTGAAAGTTTGAATCGCTCTAAGAGTGCCGGCGAATATTCTTCTGTTGAAAGTGGTTGGGAGGCGTTATCCAGGCGGATTGGTAATGACTCCGGAAAATCAGTCAGGCTAAGACCTTATCGTAAAAATCGGATTTGGATTGCATCAGCTGCTGCCGTTATATTATTATTGGTCTCTCTTGGTGCAGGGCTGTTAAATTTCTATCAGAATCAGCGCCAGGCCGACCATTTGCTGGTGGTTAACCAGGCGGAGGACTTGACTGCAACTACTTTATTAACTTCCACGGGAGAGTTGATAAGCAGCGACTCGGTTCAATCCATCCTAAAGGTTATTCCCGGGGACCGTTCTCTGTTTTTTGCTGGTAAAGAAACCCTCCTTTCCTCTTCCAACGGGTTTAACCGCCTGATGGTTCCCTTTGGCAAAACGGCCAATGTGTTGTTGAGCGATGGCTCTAAAGTGTGGCTCAATGCAGGTTCCACCCTTGCTTTTTCTGCCTCTTATGATGGACTCTCTAAAAGAGAGGTCTATCTAACAGGTGAAGCTTATTTTGAGGTATCGGTTGATGCCGCCAGACCATTTAGGGTAATCACCACCACATTGAATTTTTCCGTGTTAGGCACCACCTTTAACATCAATGTGATGCGTGAGGAGCAAAAGGTGGTGTCGGTGCTCGAGACCGGCTCTTTGCTGATTGAAAAACGAAGTCTGCTGCCGGGTTCAAAGGTCTTGCTCACGCCCGGTGAGAAAAGTGAATACCACACCGGCAGTGATGATTTCAGCGTGTCGGAAGTCAATACTCTGGAGTACACCAGTTGGAAAGATGGGTATTTGTTGTTCAACAACCATTCCCTGGGTGATATTGCACATGAACTGTCAGGATATTACAATCTCAATTTTATAATGAATGACAGTTTAGCCAATAATACTCTGGTCTCCGGTAAATTGCTACTCACTCACAACTCTCAGACAGCCATTCAGGTTCTATGTGACCTTTCAGGCCTCAAGTATGAGAAGGATGGCCGGAATGTGGTGCTCAAAAGATAAAGGAGCGACCTGTTTCACTTCTCTTTTTTCTGTGAAAAGTCAAGGAAATTTCATTACTTTACAAAAGCCAGATAAACTTAATGTTTTCCTGGCTTTTGTTCATTCAACCGGCATCTGAGGATGGCTGTTATTAGTGTAATGAACTCTCGCTAATGCACCGTAAAATAAATGTCATATACGTAAATTTCTCTCGCCGAGTTCTTGTTCTATTGGGTTTTATGCTGTTTCTCGAAACTGTATTTTCTCAATTTAATGAAGAGCGGTTTACCTTCCATTTTCAGGAGGTGCCCCTTCGCGCCATAATCTCAGCCATAGAAGAGGAGACGGGGCGGGTTTTTATCTATAACAGTCTTCGGTTAAACCTGGACGAAAAGTGCTCGTTAAATGTTGAAGAGGCTTCTCTGGCCGAGGTGCTCACCACTCTGTTGAAACCTTACGACGTGTTCTTTAAAATTTATGGAAAGCAAATTGTGGTGGCTGAGGTTCAATCCTTCCAAAGGCCTCTTAAACTCTCCGATGCCAGGATAAAGGCACTCCCTTTAGCCGGTGATAAAATAGTTGTTTCGGGCGCGGTGATCAATACCCGGGGCCAGCCTCTGGAAGGAGTCAATGTATTTGTTGAGCACACTAACAAAGGCACCATTACCAATGCAAACGGTAATTTTTCCATCGAAACATTGCCCGGTAGCCGGCTGCTTTTCTCTCACCTGGGTTATGAGCAGGCAGTACATGTAGCAGGAGCTCAGCACAACCTGCAGGTGGTGCTGACCGAGCGTATTCTGTCGGTGCCTGAAATTGTGGTCACTGCCTTGGGAATAGAGCGCCAGCGAAAAGTGTTGGGATATGCTTACGCCGAGCTTTCTGGCGCCTCTATATCCGGTTCCGGCTCGGTTAATCCCGTTACCTCATTTATGGGAAGAGTGGCTGGGCTTAAGGTGCAACCTACCGATGGAGGTGTGTATGGCTCATCGCGAATTACCATAAGGGGCAACAGTACATTGCGGGAGAACAATCAGCCGGTATTTGTGGTCGATGGTATCATCATGGACAATAACATTGGTGGAGGAACCGAATGGGGCGGGCTCGACTGGGGCAACGAATTAAAGAGTCTGAACCCTGATGATTTTGAGTCGCTGGTCATCCTAAAGGGGGCTGCTGCCGCGGCCCTTTACGGTTCAAAAGCCATGAACGGCGTTGTGCTGGTGAATTCCAAAGAGGGACAACGAAAAAGAGGCGTTGGTGTTAATGTGTCGCAATCATTTAATGTTAAGGATGTTTACAGTGGGCCTGCTTTTCAAAATATTTATGGTGCCGGAACGGTTGCGGGATATGCCACCCGGTTGAACGATCGGTTTGCTCCATCTTCAGGGTTCATGACCAGCAGTACGGGTGACCCCGTTGTCAATAGTACACTGCTCTCTTTTGGGCCGCCACTGGACGATAGAACCCGCGTAAAATACCGAAATGGAGAATGGATCAATTACGGCCCCCATCCCGATAACTATCTAGAAACTTTTGAAAACGGACTTTACTCGAATACACATCTGAGTATTAACGGGAATAAGGAGGACATCAGCTTTCGTTTATCTTATTCCAATACTTACGAAAAGGGTGTTTATTATCGCAATAACTTCATGCGTAATGCTTTAAGTGGTAGTTTTTCCTATAAGCTGCTGGAACAGCTTAAAGCTGCTATTTTGTTTTCCTATTCCGGGTCTTCGCTCTGGAATCCTCCACAGGCAGCCGTACAACAAGCCTTTTTGACTACCGATTTTGGTCGCGATTACGATACACGCAAATGGAAAAAGAGGTATAAGGCATCGCATGGCGGCATTCCTTCAGCCGATTATAACGACCCCTACCATCAGGTTCCTGGTCATTCTGTCTGGTTCAGTTATTACGAGAATGTCTATTATCGGTTTGAAGAGGGGAGCCGGTTTATCGGGCGTTTAAACGGAACCGTTGCGCCCTGGCTAAGTTATGATATCACCGGGGCATTAAACAATTTCTATATCCGCCGTGAAGATAAGGAGCCCGGACAGGGATTCAATAATCAGGGTGGATACTATGGGACGGGCAGTGAGCGAAAAACCCAGCAGACCTATCGTTTCTTGCTCAACGGAGAGAAGACATTAAGCGAAGACTCCCGGCTAAAGCTTACCCTGGGAGCCGAGTTGTTCGATTCCGATTTGGGTGGCAGCTACAGCAATACTTCGGGCGGATTGATGGTGCCGGGGAAGTTCAGCCTCGAATACAGCATTAACCCACCCGAGACCAATGAAACAGCCGGTGAACGGCTGCAAACCCAATCTCTCTTCTTTCTGGGAGAGTGGGATTGGAAAGATCAGCTTTTTTTAACGGCCACAGGTCGAAACGATTGGTCCTCTACTCTGGCTTATGCCGACGGTTCGGGTACTCTGGGGTTTTTTTATCCCTCGCTGAGTGCTTCCTGGGTTTTTTCAGATGCTTTTAGGATGCCGTCCTGGCTCCTGTTCGGCAAACTGCGCGCTTCCTATGCCCAGGTGGGCAATGGGTTCTCGGCTTTCAGTATCAATCAGTCATTCCGACGCGAAGGACGCCTCGAAAATCCGAATGTCTCAATACCTTTAATCACCCACAGCGACCAATACGCCCGTTCAGCCGATATTCAGCCCGAGCGTAAACATGCTCTGGAGGCGGGTACTGAACTCAGTCTGTTTAAAAACAGGTTGCAGTTCGATTTTTCATGGTATCACGAAAATACATATAATCAGATTATTACGGTTTCTGTTCCGCCCGAGTCGGGTGTTGATTTTCAGGTGATGAATGCGGGTAATATATCCAACCGGGGCATTGAGGTTACCCTTGCAGGAGTGCCTGTGCGCATAGGAGATTTTGAGTTAAAGGCAAGTGTTAATTTTACACGAAACCGGAATAAAGTGGTGGAACTAACCGGGGGAGTGAATGAGCTGGTGCTGGAGAATTCACCCAACTATGGCAATGCCCGCACAGCTTCTATGGCCATAGTGGGCAAGCCTTTTGGGGTGTTGATGACCGATGCGGCACCATTGTTGCTTAACAATGGCGCCAATTCAATGGATGAGCGCAATGGTTTGCCCCTGTTGACCTGGGACGAGTACGCACGCGGAGCCTATCCTGTGCGCAGCAATCAAAAGAAGATAGTGGGGGATATAAATCCCGATTTCTATGGTGGGCTTCAACTGGATTTTAAATTTCGTAACCTCACCCTCTCAACTCTTTTTGACTACAAAATTGGAGGAGACATTGTCTCCTACTCCAACAGGTATGGCATGGCCTATGGTTTATTCGAGGGCTCTTTAAAATACAGGGATGAGGAACATGGCGGTATTACATGGAAAAGCAGCAACGGCAATATTTACCACGATGGGATGATTCCCCGGGGCATTTTTGAACCGGGAACATTTATTGGCGGGCAGGATGTGGGAGGTTTTACCTACCGGGAAGCTTATGACCGGGGCATGGTTGAGCCTGTGCATGCCTCGTTTTGGTATTACTATTCGGGCAACTGGAGTACCGGTGTGACAGATGATAATATGATTCTCGAAAACAGTTATGTAGGAATACGTGAAGCCAGTCTTAGCTTCGCCTTTACCGCAACTGTTTTAAAAAATATCAGGATAGAGGGCGGAAGCATTGCTTTGTTTGGCCGGGATTTGGGATATATCTATAAGAGTTTGCCCAATAACCTTAACCCGTTTGGCACCCGCAGTAACCGTGCCGCGGCTGCCCATGAGTGGGGCTTAACGCCCTATGTGAGAACCATTGGTCTTGAATTAAAATTAAATTTCTGAATATGTTGTTTATTAGGTATTTACAAGTTTGTTTCAGAAAAGATAATTTATTGCATCTGAAATGTTTCCTCTGGTTGAGTCGTGTTTCCAGGGCGACAATAATCCGGCCAGCCTTTGCGATGAAACCGGCCACTCTGCTTTTAATAGGTGCCCTGCTGCTGAACGGATGTACCGACAATTTTTCACGTATCAACGAAGATCCCAGTGCCATCACCAATCCCGAGCTGGAACAACTCTTCGCATTTTCGCTCTTTAAACTTGGTGATTATCAATATTCCGAATGGTTTTATGACAATTACCAGTACATCATGCCGGTGATACAGCAAGTGGTGCCCGTTGATGGCAATGCTGCGGATATGAACCGTATATTTGATACCGGCGGAAGATATTGGAGCTTTTACGGGGAAATTATGCCCAATCTGGCAGAGATAAGGCACCGCGTCGATGAGATGCCCGCCGATGAGGCTGCTCTCTATCAAAAGCTGTATCATCTTACTTACGTGTTACAGGTCATGCATGGTCTTAAAGTAACCGATGTATATGGTTCGCTGATTTACAGTGAAAGTATGAAGGGTAGAGACTATGGGGATTTTTCCATGCCCTACGATACTCAGTTGCAGCTTTTTGAAATATGGTATGAGCAATTGAATGATGCCATTGTGGCCCTGTTAAAAACACCGGATGAAGGTGCTGTTTCTCCGGGTGACAACGATTTTGTGTACCGGGGTGACTGGGCATTATGGGCTAAGCTGGCCAACAGCTTAAAGCTGCGCATGGCCGTTAGGCTCGAATATGCTGCTCCGGAATTAATGCAGCAGATGATTGATGAAGCATTGGCCAATCCCGCAGGTCTTATCACCAGTGCGGAGGAGCAGTTCTGGTGGGAGCCTGAGCCTGGATACCGTGGTACAGCTTATGATATCCCCAATGAGGCGGTTGCCGCTGCGCCTTTCATGGAAATGCTGAAAGGGAGCCATGACCCGCGAACGCTCTGGTTTTTCGAACCCAACGATTTTGACCAAAATCAATTGGAACTGCTGCGCGATTCACTCTTGCCGGTTCCAGGAATTATTCCTGATACCATCATCTCCCTTTGGGACCGGTTTATCGGGGCACCGGTGGAACCCGACAGTAACAGTCTGGGCGACTATTTTAGCGTTTACCGCGATAGCCGTAACGTGCGACTTTATCAATTGTCGCGCTTGAACCGGTTTTTGTTTGCCCCGAAAGAGAACAACAGAAACGGGGTTTACGTGGATGTGATGTTCAGTGCAGCAGAAGTGCCTCTATACCTGGCGGAGTTTGTAGAAAAAGGCTATATCAGTGGTGATGCTCTTTATTGGTACGAAAGAGGGATTGATCTCTCGGTGAAAACCTATTGGAAGATGGCGCAGAAAGCCGATATTCCTCTTTTAGATTTGCTGACTTTTACCACGGAAGAGCTGGATAATTATATCAGCGAATCATTTTTTGCCTGGGATGTGGGGGAGGATAATCTGGAAAAGATCTACCTGCAACAGTACATCAACTTTTTTAAACTGCCCAACGAAAGCTTCACTCTGTCCCGGCGAACCGGCATCCCTTTCAAAAGCGGGACTCTGTTAAAATGGCACCCGTTTCATGCCGGCAACAGCGAACTGATATTACCCCGCCGATGGCCCATCATGCCGCCATCGGTCACTACCAATGACAGATACTTCTATCAGGCCATGGATGAGCAGGGCTTTACGGTGGGCGCTTTTGATCCTCGAATTCTCAACAGTGAGCGGGTTTGGTGGGATGTGAAGGCACCCGGGCTTGGGGAAGAGTAGCTTCGCCTCCGGTAACCGGCGGAGATATTGTGGCCGTTTTTGCACAGATATATCAATCCCGGGTTCTTCGACCACTGCCGGAAGACCCCGCTGTGACTTTGGTGTCAATTAAAGTATAATTTGCCGCATGATGTTTCTGCACGCGGGCAGGATTCTCCCGGCAACTGCCGGAGAGTAGAGCCTGCCTGCCGCCTGCTTGCCGCCTGCCTGCCGCCTGCCTGCCGGTAGGCAGGGTAGGCAGGGTAGGCAGGGGGTGAGCGCGAGATTGGACAGTTCTTGCTTGACATGACTCTGGTACCCGGATGACGACTGAGGGTTAAAAAATGCATTAGGGATTGTCAAAATGATGGACATCATTTTGACAATAGGATTTCTCCCTGCGGTCGAAATGACCGACAGCTTTATATGAAGGGAATCGAGGGGTTTTGGGAATGAAAATGACAGAGCCATTTTCATTCCCAAAACCCCTCGATTTTAATCCCGAAGATCTGGTCATTTCGACCGTAGGGAGAAATCTACTTTAGCTCAAATATGTGCATATTTGAGCTAAAGTTATTGCTGATTCTTTTCCTGTTTATTGTCTTTACATCTATTACAATGCGGCACCTGCTTAGGTCGCCATACGGCCTAAGCTTCGCAACCGCTAAAGCTTTAGCGCAAGCATAAGGATTGCCTGCGGCGATGCTGGTGCTTTTTTTCGGTCTTCCGTCAATCTTTTTCCTTCAATCCCCTCAATTTCCTTCAATCCTCTGTTTCGCGTTTTCTACCTCCCTTCAATCTTTATCAATCCCTGAACCCTTGCACAGACACACAATTTGTGCGTCTCTAACCCTAAACCCCAAAAACAAATAAAATTCATTTAGAAGAGGTGGGGTTTTATCATTCGGGTTGTAGTACATAAGAACACTTTAAAAGAAACCGTCATATTAATGACCTGTTTTTTGTTTTCGTGAACAGCTCTTTAACTCTATCAGGTTAAAGAGCTGATTTTTAATTTAATTTTTATTCATTATTCATTATTCATTATTCATCAAAAGTAATTCTATGAAGCGATTAAACAGTTGTTTCTCCTTTACTTTAAAGGGAAAAAGAAGCAGCAGATGGTACGCCTTCGCATTGGCGGGCTTTTTGGCCTTTGGGAGTGTAACTTCTGCATTTGCCGGAATTGACAAGAATTCCGGTGATGTTGCCATGCAAAGTCAGCAGGCAAACGACATTTCAATATCGGGTCGGGTAACCGATAACGATGGTGAACCCGTTCCAGGCGTGAATATCTCCATTATTGGTACTACTACAGGAACCATAACAGATATGGATGGTAACTACATCCTTAACGCTCCCGGAGATGCCACTCTGATGTTTTCGTTTATCGGGTTTGCCAACCAGCAGATCGCTATCGGCGGTCGTACAACCATTAATGTGCAGCTGGTACCCGAGACATTTGGATTGGATGAGGTGGTGGTAACAGCACTAAATATTCCCAGGGAACGGAAATCATTGGGTTATTCCATGCAACAAGTCGGGGGCGATGCCATTCTGGAATCGCGCGAGGCCAATGTGGCTAATTCTTTATCTGGTAAAGTTTCGGGTTTGCAGGTTATAAAATCGAGTACCGGACCTGCCGGTTCATCAAAAATCGTATTGAGAGGTAACAGCTCGCTTACCGGCGATAACCAGCCCCTTATTGTGGTAGATGGTATTCCCATCGATAACTTCACAGGAGCTTCCAATAACGACTATTGGAATCCTTCGGTTGACATGGGTAACGGTCTGGGCGATATCAACCCCGAAGATATCGAAAGTATGTCGGTATTGAAAGGTGCCTCCGCGGCAGCTCTCTATGGTTCACGTGCAGGTAATGGTGTGATATTAATAACCACCAAATCCGGAAAGAAACGTGAAGGCCTTGGTATTACAGTTTCCTCCACTTTAGGAGTAGAAACCATTTTTACCAATCCCGATATGCAAATGTCCTACGGGCAGGGCTCCCAGGGAGTGTATGATGATCGTTCCACAGCCAGCTGGGGACCTAAAATTACAGGACAGACGATCACCAAATGGGATGGAAGTTCAGCTCCCATGAGAGCTTACGATAACGTCGACAGTTATTTCGATACAGGGATTTCGCAAGACTACAATGTCTCTTTCCAACAAAAGTATGAAAACACATCTGTCTATACCTCTTTCACTCATAAGGATGATCAAAGTATGATTCCCGGAGCCGATCTCAATCGCACAAATATGATGGCCCGTGCTGTATCCAGTTTTGGAGCCAGCAAAAAATGGACTTTGGATACCAAAGTGCAGTACGTAAATACAAAAGCTCAAAACAGGCCTCTTTTGGGGGTTAATCCTTCCAACTCCTATTATACCATGTATTTATTACCCGTTTCATTGGATATAAGGGATTTTAGCACTCCGGTGGATAATAATGGAAACATGATATGGTATGGTGGTGGCAGCCAGATAAATCCATATTGGATGGCCAAATACAATCTTAATAAAGACCAGCGGGATAGATTTATAATGCATGGTTCATTAAAATATGATTTCACCAACTGGCTGAATGCCGAAATTAGAGGTGGTTCTGACCGATTTACAACCAATACCGAGGGTAAACAATATGGAGGAAGTCCATTGACAGCCACCGGAAGATACAGTTTAGGAAAAGAGGTGTTTTATGAGAACAACTTCAGTGCCCAGCTCACAGCTACCAAGGATAATATTCTGGGGAATTTAGGAGGTGCCGTAATGTTAGGTGGCAACCTGATGAAACAAGAAAGCAGTGGTTTAAGCGGGAGCAGCGGAGAACTTGAAGTTCCCAACCTCTTTTCGTTAAACAATGGTAAAGACAAGCCGGGGGTTTCGGAGTCATTCAGTGAAAAGAAAATTAACTCTGTTTACGGAAGTCTCCAACTTAACTATAACAGCTATCTTTATCTGGATGGTACCTTTAGGAACGACTGGTCGTCAACTCTCAGTAAAGCCAATCGCTCTTTCTTTTATCCATCCTTGAGTGCCTCCTATATTTTTACCGATATGCTTAAAAATATGGACAAGTCACTGCCTTACTGGCTAACCTTTGGTAAATTGAGGGCTTCATGGGCTCAGGTAGGTAACGATTTGCCTCCATATCAGCTATATAATACTTTTGAAATTAGCAAGGATCCGGTGGGAACCACCTCCGCAGGTACCGGCAAGGTATTGTTCGATTCTAATGTAAGAAGTGAGCTGATTACATCCTGGGAAGTAGGTGCCGAATTAAGGTTATTCAATAACCGGCTTGGCTTTGACTTTGCCTGGTATAAATCAAACGCAACCCGGCAATTGATTGATCTGCCTATGGATCCGCTGAGCGGATATAGTAGCCGGAAAATTAACGCCGGTGATATTCAAAACAAAGGTATTGAACTCATGGCCAATGCCCGGATACTTAATAAGCCTTCCGGATTAAACTGGGACCTTCATTTGAATTATTCTGTCAACGATAACACAGTGAAAGAACTGGCTGATGATGTTGACAGTTATGCCTTAGGCGGATATGATAATGTGAAAATACTTGCGGAAGCAGGCGGAAGGTACGGGGAGATATATGGCACCACCTTTAGGCGTGTAACGGACGAAAGTAGTCCCTATTTCGGAAAGATGCTGTTAGATGGAAACGGCTTTCCGCAGATGGGTTCTGACCTTCAGAAGTTGGGTAATCAGCAACCCGATGCAATGGTGGGTTTGATTAACTCCTTCTCATACAAAGGCCTGAACTTAAGTTTTCAGATAGATGGACAATTTGGCGGTGAGATATTCTCAGGAACCAATCAGGCCATGCAACTTGCGGGTACTGCCGGAGTAACGGCACCCGGAGGAGAACGTAACGATATGGTAGTGGATGGCGTAGTGATATCTGGTACTGGCTATGCTGAAAATACCCAATCGATTACCACCCAGCAATATTGGGAAGTTCTCGCCGGCTCATCTAACGTGGGTATTGTGGAAGCCAATGTTTACGATGCAACCAATATTCGTTTAAGGAATATTCAGTTGAATTATAATCTGCCCGACCGATTCTTTACCAACACACCACTACAAAGGGTTAAGATTGGTTTTACCGTGAACAATGTCTGGCTCATTACCAGTCACCTGAACGGGGTTGACCCCGAGTCGGTATATGCTACAGGAACCAATGCGGTGGGATTCGAGAATGCAGCGCCTCCTACTTCAAGGACCTATTTGTTTAATTTAACCTTAGGATTCTAAAAAGAGATAATATGAAGACAATATTAAATTTTAAAACCTTTTTGCTGTTGTTTGGCAGCATTTTGCTGGGAGGGTGCTCCGATTTTGAAGATATAAATATCAACCCAAAGGCAGCCAGTAACACTCAGGTTCAGGTGGAGTATTTAATTAACGCATCTATAACCGGTGCGCAACAAAACCCCAACGATGCTGAGCGTGCCTTTGTTCTTTATTGGAAAACTGCTGCAAGGCAGCATCGCTATAACGGCTCTTTAGCCCTTGGCCAATACAATGATGGATGGAGTAACGATTATTATAACTCCTTTTCAGGTTGGTTAAATAAATCATACCAGGCCATTCAGATAGCCGATGAAATGATTGAAGCAGGCACTGCTTTTCCTTATACCAACAATATGAAACAGGTAGCCCGTATATGGCGTGTATATCTGATAAGTGAATTTTCAGATAACTTCGGGCCTATGGCTCTGGATGGTGGTCAGGGTGTGAATCCTGAGTTTTCAGATGTTAAGACGGTTTACTATTTTATGCTGGATGAGTTGAAAGATGCAGTGTCCCAGCTGGATACTGACGTTATGGTGGAGGGCGATTTGAAGAAATATGATAAAGCCTTTGGATTCGATTTTTCTAAATGGGAAAAATATGCTAATTCTATGCGCTTGAGGCTTGCTATGCGCCTCTCCGAGGTGGATGCCTCCAAAGCTCAGTCGGAGTTTGAAGCAGCTGCATCACAGCCCCTTTTAACTGAGGAAGACGATGTGTTTAAAGTGGCCGAAAAACCTGGCTGGGACGACCTGACAGGAGTGATGAGCAGGGAGTGGAACAGTCAGCCACTTTCAGCCACTCTTAACAATCTTTACATCGGTTTGGGTGGTATTACTTCGCAGCAGCAGCTTGATGCAAAATTTTATTCTCATATTAAACCGGCTGATTGGATGGGAGTGGAATATAAAAATCATTTAACCACCATGACCAACGATCCCTCTACGGGTTACTGGGTTGACGGATTGCCCGAAGTAATTGACCCACGTGCCTATAAAGCATTTATAATCCCCGGCGATTTTGATAATCCCAACTTTTCATTCTACCCCTCCTGGACAAACGATGCTCGAACAGTGGTTCGGACCCTTGTGGATGGGGATGGAAACGTAGTGGAGGAAATAGATGCCACCTACACATGGAATGCCGCTCCTTTGGGCGCCTGGGGTGATAAATCTGCTAAGAATAATGTCTCCTTTTACCCCGGAACCAATCCCCGGTTAAGTCAGCGTTTTAGAGACAGCCAGTCAGAGCGCATATTTTTTGCACCCTGGGAAACCTATTTTCTTATAGCCGAAGGTGCTGTGAGAAATTGGTCAACGCCTATGACAGCCCAGGCTGCTTACGAAGCAGGAGTTAAATCGAACTTCGCCTATTGGGAAGTGGGTGAATTTGCAGATGCCTACCTTGAATCAGACAGTTACAACCGTGTTGGGACCTCTGTAAAATGGGATCATACAGCAGAACCACAGGGGGCAGTTAATATGGACTTTGTAAATGGTTATACAGATGAGGCCGGAACAGTTCAATTTAATTATCCCACAAATAATCTTTATAAGGATGGGTCTGTAAGCAATGATCATTTGACTAAGGTAATAACACAAAAGTACCTGGCACAATTGCCCTGGCTTCCTACCGAAGCATGGAGCGACCAGCGCCGCCTGGGTTTACCTTTCTTTGAAAATCCTGCGGTTGACCTGCCCATTACCGATCTTCCGGCTCTTAACCAGTCGAATTACATGGTTAGTAAAGTCGAGTTCTTTCCACAGCGTATTAAATATCCTTCCGGTCTGCAAAATAGTAACCCGGCAGGCTATCAGCAGGCTGTTGGTTTCCTTAACGGGCCTGATGCAGTTTTGACACCACTTTGGTGGGCTCAAAAACCCTAATGAGGGACATTTATAATCAAGTTAAAAAAAGCGACCATGTGGTCGCTTTTTTTATGCCTGCCTCCCTCCCTTATTATATCTAAATACCTTCAGTTTCTTATCGATGGCAAATTATCCGCCTGGGAAGTTCCCAACATGATGGTGAAATATTATACAACTACCCAGGGGCTGAAAGCGGTCAGGTAGATTTTATCCCATCTCACTCAGCTCCAGCCAACGCATCTCGCTTATATCCAATTGCTTCATAATTTCACCCAGGTGCGTAGAAGTCTCCACTAATTCATTGGGTGTCATTTTGCCCGAATTCAGCTCATCCTCTATTCGGGTTTTTTCTCCTTCAAGCTGTTTCATCTTTTGCTCCAGTTCTTTCATCTCCAGCTTCTCCTTGTAGGAAAGCTTTCGGAGACCCTCTTTTTTAGGAGCGCTTTTGGCGGGTAAAGGCTTTCTAGGGGTTTCTGCAGCCAGGTTTCGTTGGGTCTGTAGCTTCCTTTTAGCATGGATGTTGTAGTCGGTGTAATTACCCGGAAAGTCTTTTATCACACCATCGCCTTCAAACACAAAATGGCGGTCAGTCACGCGGTCTAAAAAATAACGGTCGTGCGAAACCACCAGCACGCAGCCGTTGAAGTTGACAAGGTATTCCTCCAGGATATTGAGCGTGAGTATGTCCAGGTCGTTGGTGGGTTCGTCCAGTATCAGGAAGTTGGGCATCTTCATCAGAACGGTCATCAGATAGAGACGCTTTTTTTCACCGCCGCTGAGCTTTTCCACCAGCACATTGTGCATCTCGTTGGGGAACAGAAAGTAACGTAAAAAACCTGCCGCAGTCATGGAGCGGTTGTTGCCCAGGGCGATGTGGTGAGCAATATCGGTGATTACCTCAATCACCCTTTTCCGGTCGTCGATTACCAGGCCCTGCTGACGGTAGTAACCAAACACCAGTGTCTCTCCGGGCTCAACCACGCCACTGTCGGGCGCTAATTGGCCGGTGAGGATATTCAAAAAGGTGGTTTTGCCGGTACCGTTTTTACCAATAATCCCGATTTTATCGCCCCTTACAAATTTGTAAGAGAAATCGTTGATAAGATTCAGATTATCAAAACTCTTGGAGATGTGGTGAAGATTCACCACTTTCTTGCCCAGACGTGAGGATTGTACATCCAGTTGGATGCTTTTCTCTTCAAGGTTTTGTTGGGCGGTCTCCTTTAAATCATAGAAAGCATCTACCCGGTATTTGGCTTTGGTGCCGCGCGCCTGTGGCATCCGGTTCATCCATTCCTGTTCCTTGCGCATCAGGTTGCGGGCACGTTCCACCTCCTGGGTTTGCTGAGCCATACGTTCGGCTCTCTTTTCAAGATAGTAGGTGTAGTTACCTTTGTACTGATAGAGCGTTTGCTGATGCAGCTCATAAATTTGATTGCAAACGGCATCCAAAAAGTAACGGTCATGCGTCACCATCAGCAAGGTTACACGGCTGCGCGAGAGATAATCTTCCAGCCACTCAATCATATCCAGATCCAGATGGTTGGTGGGTTCATCCAGCAATAAAAAATCCGGATTGGTAATCAGCACCTTAGCCAATGCTACCCGCTTTTTCTGGCCACCCGAAAGTTCACCTACCGGCTGTTCGAAGTTGGTGATGCTGAGTTGTGACAGAACTTGCCTGGCGCGTTCTTCGTAGTTCCAGGCTCCTAAACGGTCCATCTTCGACAACAGGTTTTGCAATGTTTCATGGTCATTTTTACGCACTGCCTCCTCATAGTCTCTCACCAGCTGAGCCGTTTCATCGTTCGATTGAAAAATGGATTCCATCACCGTATGCTCCTCATCGAAGGTTGGGTCCTGCTCCAGATAGCCTGTAAGAATGCTGCCCCGAAAAACAACTTCCCCATCGTCGGGAGAGAAATGGCCGGCGAGAATGTTGAGAAGAGTTGTTTTTCCGGTGCCATTGCGGGCAATCAGCGCCACTTTGTCGCCCTCATTCAATCCAAAATTTAAGTCGCTGAACAGTTGTATGTCGCCCCAGTTGTGGGTTAAGTTCTCTACCGAAAGAATATTGGCCATAAATATGCAGGTGTTTCTGCAAAGATAGAGATAAATCCATTGGTGCGGGTTATTCCTTTATTTCGAATATTATTCAGCAATGTCCCACCATACCGGATAGGACCATATATCGTCGTCGGCAGCATGCGGATGAGATTCCACCCAGTTGGTAGAGTTGTAGTTTATTTCGTGCGAAACCTGCCTGATTCTCCGATATTGTTTGCCAAGAGGGATGCGTGTTTGGGCGTCAGCATTTTTAAAATACTCAAAGGGTATTGCCCAACCCGGATATGCAGTGGTACTAAAATCTAAACGACGCATGTCGTTCCATTTTTGTTGCATAAACGACATGGCAATATATTTTTGAGTCATAATCTTACCCAGTGTGATATCTGCTGAAGTGCCAATTGCTGTATTTAAGTAATTACTTATAGCGGCCTCATCCATTGGAGTTTTACTTGGATTTACAGTCTCGTTATAGGTTTTAAGCTTCATGTTCATTAACTCCATATGAGCCCTGATTCCATCTTCGTAGGCTGTAAATGCTCCCCCCTTATCCCCTTTATTAAATAAAACTTCAGCTTTAATAAAACACATCTCATGATAACACAAAAGGTGGGTTGGTCCATCTACACGAGAATAGAACGTTCCGGTTGCAAGAATATTCCCATCCGCTGCTTTGTATTGATCGTCGGAATCACCATTATAGCCAATAGAACTTCCTCGTAACGATACATATATGGTATCTCCCCATCTTTGTGGATCGGAAACATTCACATACCACGAATGTGGAGAAACGGTGCGGCCATTGCTTTCAATAGACTCGTCTTTGGCATTGTAAGAAGTACCATTTGGTCCTTTGTTTATGCGGATATCCGACTGCATGTCAACACCTGCCGAGCGAACAAATTGGCCATGATTAAACTGGGCCCACGGAATTAGTTTATCAGCCCGGGGGTCTTCAATACCTTTTTCATCAAAGTTGGTCAATAAATCGGTGTACCATTTAGTCACTCTAATATTGGTATTCATCCCTACAGAGTTAAATACAATAGAGGTCATCAATGGGTCTGCAAACAAAACATCGCCCACATTATCCGATACAAGGTCGGCATGATTTACAACAGTACTTTGACCATTGGATGCAGGAGCATTGGACAACAGGCTGAGTATTTCGTCGGGGTTATACAAACTGGCCTTTTTAGATAAATTATTCAGCCAACGTGCTTTCAATCCGTAACACATCTTAAGCCATTTGTCAACATCTCCCTCATTCCAGCTGTCTCCCTCTTTGAGTGTGGGAGCACCCGCGCCCTGTGTTTTCTTAAAATTTTCTATGGCTAAATCAATATCCTGTAAACATCCGTCGAATATAGTTTTACCATCATCGAATTTGGGTGTTACCGATTCGCCCAATGCTTCGGTGTAGGGCATTTCGCCGTACCAATCGGTCATCAGCATAAATCCCATGGCTCTTATTACTCTTCCTGCGGCCACATAATGCCATGCTTCCTCAGCAATTGCTTTATCTTCCAGGTCTTTAAAGTTGGAGCCTGCTCCTACAAAAAAGAATTGATAAGGCGTGGTGCTGATAGCTGTTCCCGGATTCCATCCGGCTGCCATTCCATCGCGTGTGGCCGTGCTGGTTGCTGAGAGTTGTTGTGTAATGAAACTTGAGCGCGTTCCGGCAACTTGTTGCGCATACAAAAAGTAATGTTGAATCCAGGCGAGCCGTCCGTTAATTGAGGCAAGTGTACTGGTTGGATTATTTGGGTCCACATTTACATCGAGCCAATCTTCACTGCAAGAGAAGGTAGTAAGCAGCATCGATATGATTAGGGTGATATATAGTATCTTCTTCATTGTTTTAGTTTATTAGAATGTTGCATTAATGCCAAACGAAATTCCGGCTGTACTTGGAACTCCATTATAATCTATGCCTACCGAACTGGAGCCTGTAATTCCCGAACCGGCAGCAGACGTTTCAGGGTCCATTCCTTTGTAGTTAGTTAGCAGGAGAAGATTAGTGCCGGATAAGGTAAAGATTGCATTCTTAATGAATTTTGAACGCTCCAGGAGCGAAGAAGGAAGGCTGTAGGAGAGAGAAATTGTGCGCAAGCGCAACCAATTGGTGTTGGTTTGAAAGTTGGCACTTTCTCGTGGATAGTAACTGTTCCAATAATCCTGAATAATTTTCCTGCCACTTGTCAGGGTACCTTTTACATCGTAGGTTTCGTCGGGTTTAAATGTAAAAGATTTATCTTCGTAAATAGGAACCTCAACAGTTTCTCCATCAATCACCTCATCTCTTGTGCCTGTTTGTACGGCACCGTCAAGGGTGAGTTCGTCTCTGTTTAATGTTCTTTTGCTCATACCGTTAATGGTCATAGAATAATCGGTGCCGTTATAAACATCGCCGCCTATTCTAAAATCGAAAAGAAACGAAAGGTTCCAGCTCTTATATTGTAAATTGTTGTTTAAACCTCCAGTCACCTTAGGCTCTCTGTTGCCTATCTCGTAAGTTGTTTGATTATCGCTCAGTGGCATGCCTGTGCCAGGGTCTAAAACAACTTTACCCTCATCGGTACGTGTCCATTTAGAACCGGATATGGCCATAAAATTGCCACCATTAAACGATGCTGCTTTGGCATTACCCACTTGTACATCGGTCACGTATAAAATTTCAACACCTTCCATTAAGTTCTGAACCGTTCCCCGGTTACCAGCTATGTTCAGTGTCGTGCTCCAGGTAAAATCTTTGTTTCTAATGGGTTGTCCTGTAATAGACAATTCCATTCCTTTATTGGTAATATCGCCTCCGTTTATTGATGAGAAAATATAACCCGTTGATTGCCCCAAACGAGGAGATAATATTTGATTATAAGAATTATTGGAGTAATAGGCCCAGTCCAAATCAAGACGCCCGTCTAAAAAGCGTAATTCTACACCTACTTCGTAGGAATCAGTGGTTTCGGGTTTCAGATAGGGATTACCACGCGACCAGCTATTACCTGCACCCACTATTCCACCCAAAAACTCCCGCGACGGCCATAAATAAGTATTGGTAACATAGGCTGCGGCATCTTTACCAACTCTTGCCCAGGAACCCCTTATTTTTCCGAAAGACAAAATATCCTTTTGAGGCATCAACTCAGTAAAAACAAAACTACCGCTTACGGAGGGATAAAAATAAGAGCGGTTTTCTTTGGGTAAAGTTGACGACCAATCGTTGCGACCGGTAACTGTGAGGTAGGCTAAGCTTTTGTAATTTACCCTGAATTCGCCATAAACCCCATACAATCTTTTTTGCATCAACACTTCTGCGAACTTCTTATCAGATGCTATAATGTTGTCGAAGCTGTAGAAACCTTCCTCTACAAAGTTGTATCCCATGCGTCGATTGGTTGTTGTTTCTGTATCTTCAGAAAAATGACCCAGGAGCAGATTAAAATCAAAGTCAGCCACTTTATGGGTGAAGTTGGTCATTAAATTAGACGATATGTATTTGTACTTGTAATCACTTTCTGACATCATGCCGTTTTGCCATAAAACTTGTACGGCACCTCCCGGAGCGATTAACGTATAGTCACGTGTGAGGTAACTATCCACCCCTACTCTGTACGAAACATTCCACCAGTCTGTAATATTTATTTGTGCATTAACGTTCCCTGTGATGCGTTCGGTATCATCTTTCAATCTGTTTTTGTTGATAATCCAATAGGGATTCTCCACATCATCAGCTAAATCCTGTAATCCTTCGAACATCCGATATTTGGTGCCATCTTCATTTAAATATTTGGTCATATCATCGTTTCGCGACCATCGGTATACCGATGTCATAGCTCCAGTACCACCAGAACCCCAAAGGCCGGAGGAGGTAAGCGTTTTATCTGTATTGGCCAGGGAATAGGCAACGTTGGTTCCTACGGTTAATTTACCATACTTTTGATCGCCATTAAAGCGAAATGTTGTTTTATCATATCCTGTTTCCGGAATAATCCCTTTTTGATCGTAACGAGATGCAGACAGGTAAAAGGTTCCATTTTTATGCCCTCCACTTACGCTCACGTTATTATCGAATATAGAAGAGTTTTGAAAAAAATCCTCTATATTATTATACATCGTTTCATTGGGCCCAAAGGGTTCGCCCCACGATTGAGTTGTGTAGGTGTCTAAAACTCCCTGGGAATTGTAATATCCTCTTTTGTATCGGTCTTGCTGCTCCGGAAAACGATTTACCCAATTAGTAGATAGTTTGCTGCTCACATTTACTTCCACTTTTCCTTCCTGTCCTCTTTTGGTAGTTATAATAATAGCTCCGGCGGCGGCTTTAGAGCCATAGAGTGCTGCAGCTGCGGGTCCCTTAAGGACAGACATGCTTTCGATGTCTTCCGGATTGATATCCATAATACGATTGCTATAAGTTGAAGCAACGGATTGCGCACCATCGAAAGCCGTATTGCCACCTATCACAGTGGAGTTATCATATATAACACCATCAACCACAAACAAGGGTTGGTTATCGCGCTCCAATGATGTACCTCCTCTTAAAATTATTTGTGCTCCCGACCCTGCTGCACCTGAACTTTGGGTTACGTTTAACCCGGCCACTTTCCCACTAAGTGAATTAATTACGTTGGCAGTTTTGTTTTTCAGGATCTCATCGCTCTTAATCTCTTGTACTGAATAGCCCAATGCTTTTCTTTCTTTTCTAATCCCCATTGCTGTAACAACCACTTCGCCAAGCAACTCAGTGTCTGATTTTAGGACAATTCGCATATTGTCACTGATGGGAACCTCCTGCGCTACCATTCCCAAATACGAAAAAATTAACGTTGTTGAGCCTGAAGGTACATCCAGTGTGAAATTTCCTTCCATATTGGTTACGGTACCCTGTAACGTTCCTTTAATCTGTATGGAAGCACCAATTACCGGCTCTCCACTTTCATCCACTACATTTCCCGTAACCACAGTTTGGGAAAATGCCATTCCTGTGGCTAAGAAAAACAGGAAAAATAAAATTTTGAATCCTTTGTTCATAGTACTTGTTTTTGGTTAAAATGTTTTTGGTATTATAAATTGTATGCTCTATCAGATATTTAATAAATGATTAAAATTATTAAATTCAAATCTAAACAACTTTTTACAGAAAGTCAAGAATTTTTATGGCTATTTTAAAAATAAAGGGAAGATTAGTTTTTTAGATTGATTGCCTGGGGTGAGAGCAAAAAGGCACAAGAATTTATTCATCTGTTTACCATATTATTTTGTTACCTTTAACGCCATTTTTAATGAAATTCATTTAACAATATGAAAATCCTCATAATTTTTAATCGTGAACCCTACGATAACACCGATGTGACCTGGAACGGACTCCGGCTGGCTGAAACCCTTAGAAAAAACGGACAGGAGGTCAGAATCTTTCTCATGAATGATTCAGTGGACATGGCAAGAGATGTTTGTAAGCCACCGGCAAATTACGATCAGGATTTGTCCCAGATGCTCAAAGACCTGATTGCCAAAGGCGTTTCGGTAAAGGTTTGTGGTACCTGTATGACCCGTTGTGGCATATATAAAAACCATCCCTATTTTGAAGGAGCAGAGAATTCAACAATGGGGGCGCTTGCAGAGTGGGTAACAGACAGCGATAAAGTCTTGACCTTTTAACCTGCCATTTAAAACACAAAAAACACCACCACCCCGGCTACGGCAATAAAGGCACCTATCACTTCTTTGGTGGTAATCTTCTCTTTAAAGATGAGGCGGGCGGGTGGGATAATCATCACCGGGGTAAGTGCCATCAGGGTGGAGGCTACCCCTGTGGTGGTGTACTTTACGGCCAGCAGACTGAAGGAAACACCCAGAAAGGGACCGAAGAACGCTCCAATGGTGATGCGCTTCATAGCCTGAGGGTTACTAAGTGCCTGCCATAGGTTGCCCCACCGTTTCATAAAGAAAAATACCAGACCAAAGCCAGCGATACCGGCAATTACCCGTATTTGCGTGGACATGAAGGCATCCAGCTCTCCCATGCCCAGCTTACTAAGCACCAGGCCCAAAGCCTGTCCTGTGGCACCGCCGAAGGCCAGCAGCAGACCACTGGTCGAGAAGTTGAACGAGAATCTGCGTCCGGGTTGCGGCTTGCCCAATATTACCAGCGCAATGCCGGAGATGATGAGCATCATGCCCAGGGTATTCACCAGCGTCATCTTTTCGCCTAATATCAGCCATCCAAAGAGGGCAGTGAGAGGGGGCGCGAGTGACATGATGAGCATCGACACGCGAGCGCCTATCACTATGAAGGCCTGAAACAGCAACAGGTCGCCAATCACGAAACCTATCAGTCCCGAGAGACTCAACCAGCTCCATGCGTGGAACCCGGCATCACGCGGCCAAAAATGGCCGCCGGTTATGGTGGTGTAGAGGCCCAGCATGAAGAGCGCCATTACCAGGCGAATAAGATTTACCGAGAGTGAACCCACCTTTTTGCCGGCCGATTCGAAAGCCATGCTGGTGGCGGTCCAGCAAAGGGCGGTAACCAAAGCTGCCAATTCTCCAAGATGCGATGCGAAAAAATTCATTCAACTGCAATCAATAGGTTTAAAAGGAGCCTAAAGGAACTAATTTTTGGCCTATTTAATCAGGTTAAACCTATTAAGTCAAATAAGTGCTATAAAAAACACGTCCCGACAGGTGTTCACCTGTCGGGACGTGTTTTCCACAATCCATCCAAATCAGCGTTACAAACTCTAAAACCCAAAAATTAAAGAATGCCTGTTGATACAGATAAATTATGAAAAGAATCAGTTGCAGTCACAATTGCCACCGCAACTGCATTCGTGGGAGTCGTCGCTCTTACAACTGCAGTTACCGCCACAGGCGCATTGATGCTCCGGGGCAGGTGCGTTGTATATGTAGCCTTGAGTGCTGCTTTGCTCTGGTTTGTTTTCCATAATGTGTCTGTTTTTAATTGTAAACAAATTAAAGCAGATAAATTGAAATAAACAAGACAAAAGTATCCTAAATTCAAAATTAGATAGAGTTTTTTCTCATAATCTTCGCAAATTGTTATCTTCACCCCACCGGAAATTGAAAGCGGTAAAGCTATACTATGAAAACAGACCTGTCAAAATATGATAACAGCTGGTACTATCCCGGACGCAGTTTTGTGATTAGAGTGCTTTGGTTTGTAACCAACGCTGTGTTCTTTTTAAACCCTCTGTTTTCATCTTCTTCACTAAAGGTGTTGTTGCTCAGAATGTTTGGCGCTAAAATAGGGCGGGGAGTGGTGATTAAACCGCGGGTTAATATAAAGTATCCCTGGCATTTAACCGTTGGTAATTTCAGCTGGATAGGAGAGAGGGTGTGGATCGACAATCTGGCTTCGGTCACCATTGGCCCCCACTGTTGTTTGTCGCAGGGTGCTTTGCTTATTTGCGGGAACCATAACTACAAAAGTCCGACTTTCGACTTGCAAGTGGCGCCCATCCTGCTCGAAGAGGGTGTGTGGATTGGTGCTCTGGCAACAGTTACCGGCGGAACGGTGTGTAAAAGTCACTCGGTGCTGGCTTTGCAAAGCGTGGCACCGCCAATCATGAAACCCTATACCATCTACCGTGGGAACCCGGCGCAGGAGGTACGACAGCGGGTAATCGATTAGACGAACAACAATTTACCCCATTATAAAAAATTGTAGTAAACATTTCTCAGTGAGGTGCGAAACGCCACAAAGAGGTAGCTGCCTTTGAGGGTCTCCAGGTCGTTGCTTGTTTTGCGGTATCGAATGCCGGCTGCCAGGTTCATGTTGTTCATCGGATTAATCAGATAAGAGGCCGTGAGTTTTCCCTGTGTGAGTGTCGTACGAAGCCCCTGCCCAATGTAGTGGCCATAATCACCCGGGCGGGTGAGATTGGATACCAGTATATTTCCTCCGTAACTGATGCTGTCATTAGGATCGAGTCCTTTAACCGCAAATTGAGTCATCAACTCGAAATGCCATCTGCCGGTTCGGTATTTAATAAATGAGATGCTCTCACGAAAGTTGGCACCCAACGGATGGGCCAATTCCTGGTTGTAATGGCTGTAGCTGGTAATGGGTTGATAATGTGAATAGGTGTAAGGGCGTACCTGACTGTATTCGCTCTGGAAGTCCAGGTTTTTAAGATTGAACAGGTTAAAGGTTTTAAAACCCAGCAGGAAACCCTGCTTGTTAGCCCACCATTTATCGCCCGAGAACACCTCGTCGAGCTTAAATTCGCCCAATACAAACTGACCGTAGAGTGCAGCGTCCTCCCACGGAATCACTTTCACATTAATACCCATGGTCATGTTATCGGGCGAGCCCAGCGCATATTCAACGGGTCGCAACACAGTAAAAGGTACCAGATAGCTGTAATCCAATCCGCGGTAGCCCACCGTATCGCTTGCAGCCCATATTACGCTCTCGAATAATCCCACGCTCACGCGGTCTCCAATGTTCAAGTCGATGTAATGAAAGGCACCATATTTGGTGGGATAGCGTGTGTCACCCAGGGTAGGATCCCTCTCCAGAAGCTTCATATCGGCCAGCATCATCATGTATTTAAGCTTTCTCCAGGTTACAGTCATCTTAAAGTAAGGGTAGCTGTATGCGTTGTCGGACAGCAGCAATGTACGGTATCCATCGCCGATAAAGTTTTTGCCGTAACCCGCCTGCAGGTTGAACCAGGGTCCTGCGTTGTAGCTCAGGTAGCCGGTACTCTGACTGTAATCGTGTCCATCGTCGCCAAAATTTTTTCGCCTGCCCTGTCCCGGCACCACATCGCGCTCCCGCACGAAATCGTCCACATAGCCGGGAAAGGTAGCCTGATTTTCAAGCAGATCCATATAAAACCCAATGTTGGCTCCCAGATTTCCTTCCACCATTGCCCCGCGGGTATTCACAAACCATGATTTGTTGGCCACATTATCCTGTCCCATCTCGAAGTTAAATAGCGGATTAATCCGAATCGAAGATTGAGTATCGTTCCACCTAAAGAGATCGCTGTGCAAAAAGCGGCCAAAGATATTTTGATGACCGCGCAGGCGCAAATCACGCCTAATCAGGGAATCCACATCGTAGTAGTTGCCTATTTCATCGAGGCGGAAGGGTTTAACAGAGGGATGCAGGTTCATGCCCGTACGGTACAATACCCGTTCTATAGGATTGAACGAGTGGTGGTTGTAGGAGCTGTAAACCTGCCCGCCGGCCGGCGTTATATTAAAAGCCAGAACCAGTAAAAGCAGTGTTACTATTGTGGCTGGTTGTTTCATTTGAAGTTTTTTTAAGTTGGAAAGATGGAAGACCAGAGTTGGAAGCGTTGCGAAATACGAGACCGAAGCATTCCGGGTCTTGGCTTTTGAGTGTGGACCTGGGGAGTCTCGATAAAGACGCACGGCCGTGCGTCTTTACAAGCAACACACGGCGGTACGTGTTTACAAGCCATCATCTTTAATCCTCATAATACCCATGTTCGTATCCGTACCCGTACCCATATCCATATCCGTAGCGGTATCCATATCCGTAACCCTTTTTCCCCTTTTTAAGACTAATATCGTTAAACAATACGCCAATGTTGGTAATCCCCTCCTGGCTCATCTGCCGGATGGTTTGAACAAATGCTTCGCGGATGGTATAACTCTGGCGGGCCAGGAAAATGAGAGTATCAGACTTGCGCGCCAGTAGGTAGGCATCTGCCACCACGCCCATAGGAGGAGTGTCAAGAATAATAACATCGTAACGCTTTTTGAGGATACTAAGCAACTCATCGGTTTTTTTTGATCCGATTAGTTCGCTGGGGTTGGGAGGTATTTCGCCAGCGGGGAGGATATCCAGCGAAGGTTGTTCACTTTTCTGAATAACATCCTCTAAAGTAACAGCGTTGATGAGGTATTGCGACAGGCCCGGCTTATCCTGGTAGTCAATAATCTTATTGAGGCCCGGTTTGCGCATATCAAAACCCACTAAAATGGTTTTTTTCCCTGTCAATGCAAATACAGCCGCCAGATTGATAGCGCAAAAAGTCTTGCCTTCGCCGGGCATTGAGCTCGAAACTGAGATTATAGGGGAGCCCTCTCCCGATGTCATATACTCCAGGCGTGACCTCACCCGCCGAAATGTTTCGGTGATTACCGAACGCGGATGACTTATCACCACATTGTTCTCTCCCTTATTGTTATGCATAATGTGACCAATGAGGGGCATAGTGGTTAATTTCTCAATCTCGTCCGATGAGATGATACGCGTGTTCAAGAGTTGTTTTAAAACGATAAACAACAATGGGAACAACAATCCTATAAAAAGTGCTTTTTGATTGTTCGCTTTGGTTTGGGGCGACACCTGACCGGCAAAGTGGGGTGCTTCAAGCACTGAGTGATCAGAAGTATTGGAAGCTTTCTGTATTTGAGACTCCGAACGCTTGCGCAGCAAAAAGGTGTAAACTTCATTATTCAGGTCAAATTGACGCTCTATGCCCAATAATTGACGCTCGGTCTCGGGAAGCTGATACAGGCGTCGTTCTACTTCGGCCCTCTCCTCACCCAGTCTTTCAAGTGCATTTTCAACAATGCCTGTCTGATTGCGTATCGCTTCGAGGAGGGTGTTGACGGCAACCTTCAGTTGTTTATCCAGCTCTTCAACGAAAGGGTTGCGATTGCCGCCGAGTGTAAGTCGTTCGTTGTTCAGCGTTAAAATATTGTTGATTTGTGAACCGATAATGGGATTGTCGATGGGATAGACAGCCGGAGCTACGCCTCTGGTTAACACGCTGTCGTTGGAGAAGTAGGTGGTCAGATAATTGTAATAGTTGCGTATCAGCATCTTTTCCGAAAGTGCATTGTTGAGCTCTGTTATATGGGTAAGCAGCAATTGAGCTTCGGATGATACGCTCTGAATTTGGTTTTTCGCTCTAAAAGTACTTAGCTGTGCGCCTTTTTGTGCCAGTGAATCGGATATAGTGATGAGTTGTTCCTCAATAAACCGGATGGTGTTGGTGGCAATCTGGTTCTTCTTATCCAGGTTAGCATTAATAAACACCGAAGTGAGCGCGTTTAAAAAATCAATATTCTTTTGATGATTGGGTCCTGTTACCGAAATGTTGACAATGGATGAGTTTTCGTTTGCTTTGACGGCACTCAGCAAAGTTGAATAGTAGCTGGTAAGCTTCTCGGGATCGTGGAACATAAAAAAATAGGATCGCTCATCCGTGAGGGTAACCCCTTTATTTTCGATCTTAATCCTTAGCCATGGCAGGTCAACCCATTCATTATACGAATATTGTTTCTTAAAATCGAGGCTGCCAAACGCTCTTTGGATGGCACCCTCCGGATAGTGGATTGTGGTGATGTCGTCGGTTTGAACGGAAAGCATAAAATGAGCGCTGTCCACAGCCGTCAAGTATATGGGGGTACCCAGCAGTTGATAGGCGGCCGGGTCGAAATGAACAATAAAAGGCGGATTGGGATACAACTCGGTATCTTTTAACCGGCCGGCTGCCACATAGCTCAGGTTAAAATTGAGTTGGTCGATGGTTTTTCTCACCGTATTGCGCGAAGTGAGCACGGCAATCTGGTTGTCTAAATTTCGTTGACCGGGAGTAAGGCCAAAACCCTCCATCATATTACTTTGAGGTATTTCGGTTCCGCGCTCCTCCATCAGCAGCCTGGCAGTGGCCATGTAAATGGGGTTGCTGTAACGATGTATGGCATACGCAACGCCAAAGGCCAAAAATATTGAAATTGCAAAGAGCCACCAATAACTAATTGCATCGAACAACAGTTTTTTATAATCGAGCATAAACTGATGATTCCCTTCGCTGGTTGAAGTACGCGGGGGCGGGGTAACTCTGTTGGTACTATTCATTAATCTCTCTTTTGCTAATTCCTCAAAAGTATTTGAATAACTGATGATTAGTTGCTGACGGCTCTGACAGTGAGAAAAAGAGCGAGCAGGGAGCTGACGATACCCAGAGAAAACGACTGACCAATACCCCAGTTTTTGGCCTTCATAGGGCGTACATAAATCAAATCGTTGGGGTAAATGTAATACTCACTGGAATTTAATAGGTTACGATCGGTGATATCCACAAAAAAGGTTTCGCTTCCGTTTTGTGTGGGACGAACAATTTTAATGGCATTTCGTTTACCATAAGGCTTTACGTCGCCGGCCAGGGCAATGGCTTCAAAAATGGTAACCTGTTCTTTGCCCATATTTATTCTCCCGGGACTGCCCACTTCACCAAGTATCGTGAAAGAGTTGCTGGCAATGCGCATCTTGAGATGCGAATCGCTTAAAAAGGGTTTTAATGCCTCTTCCATTCGGGCTTTGGCCTGTTCCAGTGTACATCCTGCCAGATTCACCTTTCCTACAAATGGGAAATCAATTTCCATATTATCGTTGATAGGGTAGGTGTAGAGCGACTGGTTTTGCTGTGACCCCGTAGCGGAGGAGCGCGACGGGTTAAAAAATTCCGAAAGTTTTGGATTGGCCGTGTGCACCTGAATGTACAACTGATCGTTGGGCTGAAGCTTGTAACGTTCGGTTATGGTGGTGAGTTCGCCATATGGATTTCGATACTCTTTATCACCGGAGTGATCCTGTAAATAGGTGGTCTGCTTCTGAGGAATACAACCACCCAGAAAAATGGCCAAAAAGAGCAGCCAGAAGGATGCCCGGGACAGAAAACGGCAGGAATTGATGGGAGCAGTCGGGGAGAATAATCTGGTCATAATTTCTGAAAATCCATGATTTAGGGGTCAAATTTATAGTTTTATTCTTTAATAAGATAATAAGGTGGTGTTTTTTAGCGAACCAACCCTGTGGATGAATAATATTTCTTCTTTATTTTTGAAAGCGGACTACATTTCACCCCTGAGGGCCTTTCAGGATGCTCACCGTAACTTTATGGTTATGTTTAACGTATTGTCTAATCAGTTTCCGGTTTGAAATCTTAACTTTGCACCTTCAAAATTTATCCGGTAAATCATGAATGGATATACCACCTATTTAATTATACTTTTTGCCGCCTTTTTATCCTTTTTGTTGGTATTTATCTCTATTCCAACCATATTAACGGTTGCCCGTTCCAAAAATCTTTTTGATGAGCCAGGAAAACGACGGGTGCATAAGCATCGTGTGCCAACATTGGGGGGACTGGGGATCTTTATCGGAATATTGTTTACCTACACGCTTTACGCCGATTGGTTCTCCTTCAGGCCCATCCCTTTTATTGTTCCGGCATTGATTGTCATCTTTTCCATTGGTATAAAGGATGATATTCTGGTTACCGCGCCCATGGTGAAACTACTGGGTCAAATTTTAGCTGCAGTTATCATTGTTGTGTTGGGCGATTTAAGAATTACCGATTTTCATGGTTTTTGGGGGTGGCAGCCTAATTACGTGGTGAGTATTATTGTTTCGGTGGTGTTTGTAATATTTATTGTGAATGGTTTTAACCTAATTGACGGGGTAGATGGCTTGGGGGCTGTGAGTGGCGTTATATCTTCGCTGGGCATATCGGTATGGTTTTTTATTAACGGAGAAACTCATGTTACAATATTGGGTGCCATTATGGTAGGTGCTTTGCTGGCATTTTTGTACTATAATGTATTTTCGCGCTCCCAAAAGATATTTATGGGTGATACGGGATCTATGGTCATTGGTTTCGTATTGGCTACCATGACCATTCGGTTTATTGAGTTTAATTCACATGCTGTAAGAGACCAATTGATTTATCAGATGAATTCGGCGCCTGCCGTGGCCATGGGGATTTTAATTATACCGGTTATTGACACCCTTCGGGTCTTTTTTCTGCGCATTTTCCACGGAAATTCTCCCTTTTCCGGCGATAAGAACCACATTCATCACCGGTTGCTTACCCTGGGCTTTTCGCATTTTCAGATTGCGCTGATATTGGGGAGTGTAAATATTATTTTTATTATTGTTTCGTATTTACTTATGAATCTGGGAATGTTGAAGCTGTTTGCCATTAATTTGTTTTTTGGATTCCTTGTTTTTAACATTCCCGCGTGGATCATTAGATATAGAGCTAAAAGGATGCGAATCCCTTTTGCCGTGAAAAAAGAGGATTTAGGAGATTGAAGAGATAAGGATTGCGATGGGCTGAGCGGAGCCGAAGCCAAGGAAAGAGATTGAAGGAAGATTGAAATGAAAAGGATGGATGCTTTTACCCTGCCTTCCCGCAGGCAGACAACTAGATTTTAAACGCATGAAAATATCATTAATAACCGTAACCAGGCAGTCAGCAATAACTCTTGCCGAAACCATTCAGTCGGTTCGGCAACAAAATTATAATGAGCTGGAGTATATTGTAGTGGATGGTGGTTCTACCGATGGAACGGTAGAGTTATTGAAACACAGCAGTGACGTGGTAACGCGGTGGATTAGTGAACCCGATGAGGGCATTTACGATGCCATGAACAAAGGTCTGGCCATGGCTACCGGGCACGTGGTTGGCTTTTTGCACTCCGACGACCGTTTGGCCTCCGATCATATTATTATGGATGTCGGCGACCATTTCACCAGGTTTTCGCCACATCTGGTGTATGGCGACCTGGAATATGTAAGTAACCAACAACCCCAAAAAGTAGTAAGATACTGGCAAAGTAAACCCTTTCGCAAATCTCTTCTCAAGCGTGGATGGATGCCACCACACCCCACAGTATATGTGCTGAGGGATTATTTTAGGGAAGTGGGATTTTTTGATGTGAACTATCATATTTCAGCCGATTACGATTGGTTGCTCAGGGCCTTATCCATGCCCGGGTCGCGTTGTGATTATTTGCCACAGGTGTTGGTGAAAATGAGATTGGGTGGCGCCAGCAACGGGTCGTTGAAAAAACTGGTGATAAAATCGAGCGAAGATTATAAAGCTTTGCGCCAGAGTGGGGTAGGAGGATTCGCAGCACTGTTTCTAAAAAATGCTTCTAAGATTTCACAATTCGTGGCACGCAGTTATTGATGCTTTCTTGCAGCTACTAAATAAGATACAAAAGTATGTCAACTCCACCATCAGGAAATCAAAATATGAACAGGGCACAGGGCAAGGTTGACGGGAACTCGGATATAAAACGAATCATCCGCCTGGTGCGCACCAACTGGTATATGCTGGCCATCTCAATACCTCTTTGCCTGGCGGCCGTTTATGTTTTTCACAGATATACCACACCTGTTTTCAAAGCATCGGTTACCATGCTTTTTAAAAGTAACCCCGAACGGAGCCTTTCAGATATTGACCTGATGGAAGGTTTTGGGCTTTCGCCCGAAGTGCGTAATATCGAGAACCAGTCATTCATCATCCGGTCTCAAAAAATCATCCGAAAGGCCATTGACCGGCTCGACTTCAGGGTAGCCTATTTTGCCGACGGACGGTTTAAGGATACCGAACTCTATCATTCGGCTCCCTTTGTGGTAGAGTTGAATGCGGATAAGCCGCAAATGCTCAATACCCCCATTTTCATTCAATTTAAAGAAGACGGGAGCGCAGTGATCTCTGCTTCTGCCGAACAGGGTGTTTTGCACCTTTTTAAAGATGCCCGCAACGTGGGCAACATCCGGCCCTTTTCTTTTGAGCAGGTGGTAGCCATGGGTGAATCAGTGGAACATCCCTGTTTCAGCTTCAGACTGATGCCCGATACGCTGCATAGGGGCAGGCCATCGGGTAATTATTTTGTTACTATTCAATCGCACGACCAGCTTACCGGGATGTATCGTTCCAGGGTTGGGGTTTCTAACTACCGCGAAGGATCCTCCATCGTATTTATTAGCGTAACAGATGAGAATGCACAGAAATCGGTACGGTTCTTAGATGTACTTTCCGAAGTGATTCTGGAAAACAATCTCAACCAAAAAAATGACATGGCCACCCGTTCTCTGGAATTTATTCAACAGCAGCTTAGCAGTGTGGCCGATACCTTGCAAAAAACGCAGCAGCAACTGATGGACTTCCGCAGGCAAAACCGGTTTATGGTTCCCTCGGAGTTTGCCGCCCGCTTGGGGCAGGATTATTTTGAAAAAGAGAAAGACCTTCGGCTTTTGCAGTTAAAATACAGTTATTATCAAACGCTTAAGTCAAGACTGTTATCCGGAGATATGGAGGAGGATTATCTCCTTTCGGCCTTTGCCGGTGACGATGCAGGAGTTGTGCAGGGTTTGGTGAGCGGATATATGGAAACGCTGACCGAAAAAAACATGGCAATGGCCGCTTCGGGAGGGTCCAATCCCTATTATACAGAATTAGAAAAAAAACTGGACTTAACCCGTCATACACTTTTGCAGGCGTTAGACAAAATGATGGAAACTGTAAAAATAAGAGAGGAGGAGGTGAAGGATCACAGTCGCATGCTCTCAGTAAATATGGAGCGCCTGCCTGCCCTGGAGAGAGATTACCTGTCGCTGGAGAGGGCTTTTAAATTGAACGATGCCATCTTTACTTTTTTATTGCAGAAAAACTCCGAAACCCAAATTGCCAAAGCCTCCAATATTCCCGACAACGAAGTACTCGACAAGGCCTCGGTGAGCGGCATTGTTTCGCCCGATAAAAAAGGGAACTACAGCAAGGCCTTTTTGCTTTCACTGGTGATTCCGGCCGCGTTAATTGGCTTGCACGAATTGCTCAACAACCGCATCCGCGACAAGCATGAGATGGAGGTGCTGGCTCCCGGTGTCCCCTTTTTGGGCAACATAGTGCGTAATAAACAACCGCTCGAAAATGTAATTCCTCATCTGCCACATTCTCTACTCGCAGAGTCGTTCCGTTCGCTTCGGGCGAGGGTTCGGTTTTTACTGGTCGAAAACAAAAATCAGGTAATGGTGGTCACCTCCACCGATACTGGCGAAGGCAAAACCTTTTGCGCCCTTAACCTGGCTTCTGTTTTTGCTATATCAGGCAAAAAAGTGGCATTGTGCGGTTTCGATATGAGACGACCGCGTCTGTCTGAGATATTTAAAAGAGAAACCAGCCTGGGCATCTCCAATTTTTTAATAGGACAAGCTTCCGTGGAGGATATTATTTATGAATCGGAATTGGAAAACCTGTTTTTTGTACCGTCGGGAGTGACCCCTCCCAACCCCTCCGAACTTATTGCCGGAAACAATACCGTTGCTCTTTTCACCCATCTTCGGAGTAAGTTTGATATAATTATTGTGGATACACCGCCCATTGGTTTGGTGGCCGATGCCCGCCTGCTGATGCAACACTCCGACTGCCAGTTGTTCATAGTGCGCAATGGAATTACCCACCGCGAACATTTTAGTACCACTATCAGCGACTTGATTGCTCAAAAGGTTAACAACCTGGGGCTGGTACTTAATGATGTAAATCCTTCTGATAGCAGGTATGGCTACCACAACAAGGGATATTACGGAAATGGGGATGAGAGAAAAGGGTGACAGGAAGCTGTTAATAATCTTAACGAAGCACTCACACTTTATTTTGATGAACCGTGCTCTGATATTGAATTTCCGATTATTAATGAAGCCCACTTAGGCGAAACATCTATTAATGCATAGACTACCATCTTCACAAAAAGTCATCAAGGTTTTCACCAACTTCTCATTAAAGCACTTCAATACTTTTCATGTAGAAGCTTTTGCTGATAAATTTCTCCAGTTCGATTCCCGCGTGGAACTTCAAAAGTGGCTTAAATCAGAGAAAACTCTGGAAAAAAATGAGTTTTTAGTGATGGGTGGTGGTAGTAACCTGTTGTTTACCAGCGATTTTCACGGTACCATCATTCATCCAATGATCACTGGAATAGAGTTAATTGGGGAGGAGGGGGATGACGTGCTGGTCCGTTTGGGTGCCGGTGAACAATGGGATCATTGTGTAGCCTGGGCGGTTGAAAACGGGCTTGGCGGCATCGAGAACCTGTCACTTATTCCCGGCATGGCTGGCGCTGCACCTGTGCAAAATATTGGTGCTTATGGCGTGGAACTAAAGGATGTGATGGTCTGGGCCGAAGGACTTTGGCTGAAAGATGGTGCATCGTTCCGGTTGTACAATCATGAGTGCAGCTTCGATTATCGTTACAGCATATTCAAAGGTCCATTAAAAAATCAAACAGTCATTACCTCTGTAGTTGTAAGACTTCAAAAAAAGCCTGTCTTTCAGCTTGAATACGGCACGGTAAGCCTTGCCGTGGAGGAACGTGGAGGAGTTTCCCTAAAGAACATTCGCGACGCCGTGGTGGAAATTCGTGCCTCTAAACTGCCCGATCCTGACAAATTGGGCAATGCAGGTAGCTTTTTTAAAAACCCGGTGATAGATGCTCAGGAATATCGGGAGCTGCTGAAGAAGTTTCCGAAAATGCCTGGGTACCCGCTGCCTCATGGAGAAAGGATGAAAGTACCCGCCGGTTGGCTTATAGAGCAGGGTGGATGGAAAGGCTCTGTTCGGGGTCGCGCCGGTGTACACGTCAGTCAGGCTTTGGTACTGGTGAACCATGGCGGCGCTACCGGAAGCGAAATCCTGGCCCTGGCACAGGCTATCGAATCGGATGTTTGTAAAAAATTTGGAATCCAATTAGAGCGCGAAGTGAATGTGTACTGAGGTGAGAGTTCCCGCCTGATTAAATCTAAGGCGGTCCCGATGCCTTTTCGGGATCGCTTTGCTCCATCGGGGTTCTGGGTTGAGAGTTTAAAACTTGCTTATTACTACTAACCTACTAACCTACTAACCTACTAACCTATTTACCCTCACCCTTTCACCGTTTACCTTTTGGTTCCTAAACTTGTCGAAGGATACCGTTCATCAACTTCCCTGCCTACCGGCAGGCAGGCGGCAGGCAGGCGTCTCCCGTCTCCTTCAGTCTCTTTCCATGGCTTCGGCTCCGCTCAGCACATCGCAATCTTTTTCCTTCAATCCCTCTCACCTCCATATCCTCCGTTCTCTTAGTGCCCGGCGATAGCGGGCCGCGTTTATGTTATGCTGCTGAAGGGTTTTGGAAAAGTTATGATAGCCCGAAAAATCATCTTTGGCGCACATATACAGGTAATCGTGTTTTTGATAATTGAGTACAGCATCAATTCCCGATATCGACGGCATGCGAATGGGCCCTGGCGGAAGACCGGTATGGATGTAGGTGTTGTAAGGAGAGTCGATTTTAAGGTCGCTGTTCAACACCCTTTTGATGGTGAAATCGCCCAACACATATTTAATGGTAGGATCGGCCTGTAGGCGAATCCCTTTGTTGAGCCGGTTAAGGTACAGTCCTGCTATTGCTGCCTTTTCATCGGACTTACTGGTCTCTTCATCCACTATACTGGCCAGTGTAGCTACTTCGAGTGGGGTAAGTCCCGCTGCCTCAGCTTTTTCAAGCCTTTCAGGCGTCCAAAACTGCTGATACTCGCTATGCATTCGTTTTAAAAAATCCACCGCACTGGTATTCCACCACATTTCGTATGTGTTGGGGATAATCATGGCAAAAACAGTAGAGGGAGAGAATCCCATTTCATTAATCAGCACACTGTCGTTTAGCGCTTTAATAATGGCAAGGGAGTCCGCCTCTATTATTGCGGATACTTTTCCGGCCAGTTCCTCTTTGGTTCGGATGTTATTAAAGGTGAGCTTTACCGGCGTTTGCCTGCCAGCTCTAAGCATATCAACCAGTTGATTGTTATTCATACCTTGTTCCAAAATGTACCTGCCTGCCTTTACCGACGCTGGATAATCCTTTTTGACAGCCAGCCATGTAAAGTTGTCTAAGTTTTTCAGATACCCCGAAAGCTCCAACAATCCGGTTACTTCCCCGAAGGTAGCATTGGTGGGAATATAGAATTCAGCTGTTTGCCGGTTTCCCAATTCCACGTTGGGTGCAAACAGACGCTGGTAAATATTCAGCAACAGATAACCTGCAAGAATAATAATAACAGCCGATATTGCGAAGATCCCGAACAGTCTGATTTTGGGTTTTTGCCTTGAAGTATGGGTACGTTTTATTGCCATTGTGCATTATAAGTTTTTGTAAAAATAGATATTTTCGCGATTTATTGTTTCTCTCTTATATTTTTCTCACTTTTGGCATTGATTTCGCTATCCGATATGCATTGTGAAGTATTTAGAAATTAATTATTAATACAAAGACCATGAAGAAGATATTGTTTTTATTTCTTTTGCCGGCATTTTTGTTTTCTGGATGTGCTTCTTTGAAAAAAGGTTCCAGTCGCATGGATGATCGAACCTCTGAAATTGTGGTTCGCGAAGAAAAAGTCAGAACTGTCGAGGAGGTGGGTCCCGACGTTTTTCATCATTACTACGTGATTATTGGTTCATTCAGGATTTTAGACAATGCACGTACTTTTAAGGAGGATCTTAGAATTGAGCACTTTCCGGCAGTGCTTCTGGAGAATGAAGATGGCTTATACCGTGTTTCAGTGGGTGCTTATAACGAAGAGGCCCCGGCACGTAGTCAAATCGCCCAGATCCGCTCGCAGCACGACAAATACGACGACGTATGGCTGTTGATACGCAAACGTTGATGCTACAATAGGCACCAGGCAATAGGGGCGTTCAGAGGTTCTGGCTTCAGGAACTCTTAACTCTGAACTCTTAACTCTTTAACCATGTACCAACCCATTCACCTTTCAGAACATATTTATTACGTGGGCGTAAACGATCGCCGTACGCAACTTTTCGAAAATATGTGGCCGTTGCCTCTGGGCATGGCCTATAACTCCTATCTCATCAACGACGATAAGGTAGCTCTTATGGATACCGTGGAGATAGGGCAGGTAGAGAAGTTTCTGCAAAAGATTAAAGCTGTGTTGGGTAACCGCTCCATCGATTATCTGGTGATTAACCACATGGAGCCTGATCATGCCGGCTCGCTGCGCATCATTCGTCAGATGTATCCACAGGTGCAGATAGTGGGTAATAAAAAGACGCTGCCCATGATTGAGGGGTTCTATGGCATCAGTGACAACCTTATGGAAATTAAAGAGGGCGATGTGTTGGATTTAGGAAACCATAAGCTGCGGTTTTACATGGCCCCCATGGTTCACTGGCCCGAGACGATGATGACCTATGAGGAGCGTGAAAAGGTCCTCTTCTCGGCCGATGCCTTTGGCAGTTTTGGCGCCCTCGACGGTGCTGTTTTCGATGATGAGATGGATTTTCAGGCTCTTCGCGATGAGATGCGGCGCTACTACTCCAACATCGTGGGAAAGTACGGAGGTCCTGTACAAAAGGCTATTGAAAAGATTGAGAGTATTGAGATTAAGATGATCGCTGCCACGCACGGGCCGATAATCCGCGGGCACATTCCCGAAGTGATGGAGCTGTACCGCAAATGGAGTTCTTTTCAGGGCCAGGAGGGTGTTGTAATTGCCTATGCCTCCATGTATGGTTATACCGAGGAGATGGCCGACACCGTGGCCCGTTCACTTGCCGAACAAGGGATAAAGCACATTAAAATGTACGACGTTTCCAGGACCCACGCCTCGTTTATCATTTCTGATATCTTTAAATACAAGGGTCTGGTGCTTGCCAGTCCCACATACAGTAGCGGGCTTCACCCAAACATGGAGGCGTTGGTAAGTAAACTTAGTGTGATTGGCATAAAGAACCGCGAGCTGGGAATTTTGGGCTCCTTTACCTGGGCGGGCGCCGCTGCAAAACGGCTCGGCGAGTTTGCCGAAGCCCTTAAACTGAATGTGATAGCCCCGCCAGTGGAGGAGAAGCACGCCCTGAAAAAACAACAATACGAGGCTTGCCGGGCGCTGGGTGTGAAGATGGCTGCGAGATTGAGGGGGATTGAAGGGGAATGAAGGACGGAAGACGCCTGCCTGCCTGCCTGCCTGCCGGCAGGTGTCTTCCGTCTTATCCTTTTCCCACCCCCAGCTCACCCAAATCTCCGGCCAATGCCTCAAAAGCCTTCTTTAGCTTTTGATGAGTCACACCGCCGGCCTGTTCAATGATGCGTCGTCCCAGCTCCATGGCAGGCACATTAGGGGGTATCTCCGACGAGATGGTGTTGATGAGCCTTACCACCTCTTCGCGCGCCTGCCTGATAAGTTCCATATTTTTAGGCGGCAGATAGATTTGCATGGCCAGGTTATGGTCAAATTCAGCACGAATGGTTTTCAACAGCCGGCTTTGCAATTGAAAAACGGTCATGTTTTGTTCCTGTTCGCGCAAAACCAATGCTTCGGGGGTGATGCGTTCGAGCAAAAGAGCAAACCGCTCGTAGGCCTGCAGCCTGTAGCGAAGCAACTCCCTGCTGTGTTGCATCAGAAATTCCTGCCGGCGGCGGCGTGACTCCTGGTTTAAAAACCAGCTGACCAGCAACAGTGTAAAGATCACCACGATAAGAAGCGGCGCGATGAGCAGGATAATATTCTGCGTGGAAGCTTCCATAATGTATTAAATTTTAGGAGTAATTATTTGGGAATTTGTTGTGTGGATGAGGGACAAACAGGTGATGAACATCAAAACAGTCCCGGTGATGAGTTCCGCTTATGTGCATTGGGAATAAAGCCGCTGTCCTCTTTAAGATTATCGCGATTTAAAGCCATGGTAGCCAGGGTGTCGCATCTTTCGTTTTGAGCATGACCATCGTGACCGCGTACCCAAAAGAAGTTTACTTCATGCTTTTCCAAAAGCTCCAGCAATCGTGCCCACAGGTCGGCATTGATGGCTTTTTCCGTTTTTGTTCGGTACCAGCCTTTGGCTTTCCACTTGCGGGCCCACCCTTTTTCTATACCGTCCACCACGTAGCGCGAATCGGTAAATATCCTTACTTTCGACCTGGTTTTAAGGGCTTCAAGTCCGGTAATTACACCCATCAGCTCCATGCGGTTATTGGTGGTGTGCCGGTAACCCTGCGAGAGCTCCTTCTTACGGTTCCGGTGGGTGAGGATTACGCCATAACCGCCCCTTCCCGGGTTGGGCTCGGCCCCACCATCTGAATAAATCACCACTTCGGGCAGCTCTTTGCTCTTTAAAGTCATTTTTAGTAGGCTCTAATCAATGATATTCCCCCATTAAAATACGCCTGCCTGCCCTACCTGCTGGTAGGCAGGCGCTAGGCAGGGGGGCAGGCTCCCGAAAGCAAATTCGGGAAAGGAATGTTAGTTTTTTGGCAAAACTTGCCTGCCTGTCGGCAGATTTGTGATTTGTTATTTCTGACTCGCCCAGGCTAAGAATAAAACTTAGTGCAAAAGTACAAAAATAAATTCGCCTCAAAGCAGTCGTATTTTAAAATAAGAGTGGTATTTTTACTATGCTTTGTTGTGTCGGCGATAATCCTACATAAATGAAACGATACAAAGTTAGTGAAGTTTTGAAAATGTTAAAAGCTGACGGATGGTGCCTTTCAAGCCAAAAAGGAAGCCACAGGCAATTGAAACACCCTGTGAAAAAGGTAAGGTAACGGTCAATAAAAAACCGAACGAAACTTTAGACCAGGAGATTCTAAACAATATATTTAAGCAGGCAGGATGGAAACAGCTATGAAAAAAATTAAAGTAGATATTAGTTGGAGTGGCAATAATTATTGCGCCGGTACAGGAGCCATCAATGGGGTTGTATTGGTAACAGGCAAAACAATTGATGCATTGAAAAAGGAGTTTGAAGATGCTTTTGATTTTCATGTGAAAAGCTCCATTGATGACGGCGACGTTTTGCCTGACTTTATAGAGCGTAATAAATACCTGTTTGACTATGAGCTTCAGATGTCGGCATTATTACATAAGTTGGATGGTATTATTACCCGTGCAGCCTTATCACGGGCAACCGGCATTAACCAACGTCAACTGGGACATTATATACAGGGAAGAACAGAACCACGGTTGAAAACTCAGAAGAAAATAAAGGAGGGCATAAAAAAAATCGGCAAAGTGCTTACTTCGGTTATGTGATTATTATTGGATCCATTGTCTGTTTTAGATATTCTTATTCTTATCATTCGATTGTCTCCGATTAAAATACGGGGCAAGCCGGGACAAGTTATGACAATTTTGATTAGTTTTGTCTCAAACAGGAACCAGATTTAGCGGAAATCGCGCAATGGGTTCTTTAACACTATATCTGCACTATTTCACTGATTATCACATTTAAATGAATTTACTATCTAAACGACTTACACTTTTAGCTGAGTCTGAAACTATTGCCATGTCCCAGCGCAGCAGTGAACTGCAGGCGCAGGGCATGGATATCATTAATTTGAGTGTTGGGGAGCCCGATTTCCCTACACCGCAGCACATCAAAGATGCAGCTATAGAAGCCATTAACAACAACTTTACGCATTACCCGCCAGTGCCGGGTATCATGCCTTTGCGAGAAGCCATATCGGATAAATTGCTACGCGATAATGGTTTGAATTACAGCCCCGATCAGATTATTATTTCCACTGGTGGAAAGCAAAGTCTTGCTAATACAGTTTTGAGCCTCATAAATCCCGGCGATGAGGTGATAATTCCTTCGCCCTATTGGGTCAGTTATCCCGAAATGGTTAAATTGGCCGAAGGCAAGTCAGTGGTGGTACACGCTGGTATCGATCAGGATTTTAAAATTACGCCGGCCCAACTTGAAGCAGCCATTGGCCCCGCCACTAAAGCGATCTTCTTAAACAGTCCTAATAATCCAACCGGAAGCATATACACTTATCACGAACTGGAGGAATTTGCAGAAGTTTTGACCAGACACCCTCAGGTTTTTGTGATATCCGACGAGATTTACGAATACATCAACTACCAGGAAAAGCACCACAGCATAGCCTCCTTCCCCGGAATGAAAGAGCGGACAGTTGTTGTAAATGGTGTTTCAAAAGGTTATGCAATGACTGGGTGGCGTATTGGATACATGGCGGCTCCCTTGTGGATAGCCAAAGCTTGTGCCAAATTGCAAAGCCAATATACCTCCGGGGCCTGTTCCATTGCACAAAAGGCTACAGTGGCCGCTCTCAACGGAAGCATGGAGGAGACCTATGCCATGCGTGATGCCTTTAAACGAAGACGCGATTTAATAGTAAAACTGGCCAGGGAAATACCGGGATTGAAAACCAATGAGCCCCATGGTGCTTTTTATCTCTTTCCCAATGTGAGTGCTTTTTTTGGCAAAAGCTATAATGGGAAAAAGATTGGGAATGCCAACGATTTAACCTTTTATCTGCTGGAAGTGGCGCACGTAGCCACCGTTTCAGGTAGTGCTTTTGGAAATAACAACTGCATACGGTTATCCTATGCCAGCAGCGATGAGATTTTAACCAAGGCCATGCAACGTATAAAAAAGGCATTGGAGGATTTGTAAATATCAGTAACTGGAATAACTTATGGGAAAAGAACCACAAACACTGGTCAATAACAACGGCAACATCATCGAGATATCGGAAGGTTTAATTCGTCATGACGAGAACATTATTTTACGCGATGTAAACATATCGGTTAAGCCAGGCGAATTTGTTTATCTTATAGGCCGGGTGGGCAGTGGTAAGTCCAGTTTGCTGAAGACCATTTACGGCGACCTGCCTTTTAACGATGGAAACGGATATGTTGTAGGCTATGACCTTCAAACACTTAAGAGGCGTGAATTACCTTTTCTGCGACGACGGATGGGGATTGTCTTTCAGGATTTTCAATTGCTTATCGATCGCAATGTTTACGATAACCTGCATTTTGTACTTAAAGCCACGGGCTGGAAGGAGCAAAAGGAGATGGACCATGCCATTCGTGAGGTGCTTTCAAAGGTCGATATGGTGCATAAAGGTTACAAGATGCCACATCAAATATCGGGCGGTGAGCAACAAAGGGTAGGTATTGCCCGGGCACTGCTTAATCAGCCCGACCTTATCCTGGCCGACGAACCCACCGGAAATCTTGACCCCGACACCTCCAATGACCTGTTGAAGCTGCTGCATACCATTTGCAGGGAGGAGAAGAAAACAGTTATTATGGCCACGCATAACTATGGTTTAATAGAAAAATTTCCCGGCAGAACACTCCGTTGTGAAGAGACCCGCCTTTCCGAATTTTCGGTTTGAGGTAAAAGCTCGCATGCCACAATTCTGTTATATGTTGTATAACAATCATTTTTATTCCCGTTTTGTATGGTTATCGTAAGTTAATAGCCTAATTTTACAGAGAATTTTAAATCATTGTTTTAAATATAAAAATTATGAAGCCAACCCATATTGAGCACATTGGTATTGCTGTAAACAGCCTCGAAGAGGCCATCCCGTTTTACGAAAATACGTTTGGTTTGAAGTGCTATGCCGTGGAAGAAGTGGCCGATCAAAAAGTGAAAACCGCCTTTTTTAAAGTGGGTCAAACAAAAATTGAGCTGTTAGAGTCAACTGATGAGGAAGGCCCCATCGGTAAATTTATCGAGAAAAAAGGACCCGGCGTGCATCATATTGCCTTCGCAGTTGAAAATTTAGCTGAAAAACTTAAAGTGGCCGAAGACAAAGGCGTGCGATTAATTGATAAAGTCCCCCGCAAAGGCGCTGAGGGATTAAATATTGCCTTTCTTCATCCCAAATCTACATTTGGTGTATTAACTGAACTCTGCGAAGCTCCCGAGTAAAGTAATTTATTTTAAAATTATAAATAGTCATGTCGAATCAGGATAAAATTTCAAAGCTAATTGAATTACGTGCCGAGGCCAAACTGGGCGGTGGACTTAAACGTATTGAGGCACAGCATGCAAAAGGTAAATTAACAGCCCGCGAACGAATTGAAATACTGTTGGACGATGGCAGCTTCGAGGAGTTTGATATGTTTGTAACTCATCGGTGTTACAATTTTGGAATGGAGAAAAATAAAATTTTGGGCGATGGCGTAGTTACCGGTCACGGCACCATCGATGGCCGCGTGGTATATGTGTTTTCGCAGGATTTTACCGTCTTTGGCGGCTCTCTTTCCGAAACTTTCGCACTCAAGATTTGCAAGGTAATGGATATGGCCATGAAAGCAGGAGCACCTGTCATTGGAATCAACGACAGCGGTGGTGCGCGTATTCAGGAAGGGGTGACATCGCTGGCGGGGTATGCCGAAATTTTTGAGCGCAACATCTTAGCTTCCGGTGTCATCCCTCAAATATCTGCCATCTTTGGCCCCTGTGCCGGAGGTGCAGTTTATTCGCCGGCGCTCACCGACTTTATCATGATGACCGAAGACACCAGCTACATGTTTGTGACCGGTCCTAAAGTGGTTAAAACCGTTACCGGTGAAGATATTTCAATAGCCGACCTGGGCGGTGCAGATGTGCATGCCTCCAAATCGGGGGTTTCCCATTTTAAGGTTAAAAGTGAAGAAGAAGGACTGCTGCTGATTCGTAAGTTGTTAACCTATCTTCCCCAGAATAATCTCGAGGAAGCACCCCTTATCGAAAACAACGATTCTATTGAGCGGAGGGAGGATTCGTTGAATTCCATAATCCCCGACAATCCCAACCAGCCTTACGACATGAAGGAGGTGATCTATACCATTGTGGATGAAGGCGAATTCCTGGAGATTCATCGCAATTATGCCAAAAATATTATTGTAGGATTTTGCCACCTGGGGGGCGAATCGGTTGGTATTGTGGCCAATCAGCCCAGCTTTCTGGCAGGTGTTTTAGACAGTGATGCCTCGCGAAAAGCAGCACGCTTTGTGCGCTTCTGCGATGCTTTTAACATTCCCATTCTCACGCTGGTAGATGTGCCGGGTTTCCTGCCCGGAAGCGGACAGGAGTATGCCGGCATTATTGTGCATGGCGCCAAGCTCATGTTTGCCTTTGGTGAAGCGACTGTTCCCAAGGTAACCGTTACGTTGCGCAAATCCTATGGTGGGGCGCATGATGTGATGAGCTGTAAGCAGTTACGTGGCGATTTAAACTATGCATGGCCCACCGCCGAAATTGCAGTGATGGGCGCTTCGGGTGCTATTGAGGTGCTGGAAGGAAGAGCCCTCAGCGCCATCGATGACCCCGAAGAAAAAGCAAAATACAAGGCTGAAAAAGAGGCGGAATACAAGGAGAAATTTGCCAATCCCTACGAGGCAGCAGCTTATGGATATATCGACGATGTGATTGAGCCGCGTAATACACGATTTAGAATTATCCGCGGTTTCCAGAGTCTTCAAACAAAGAAGTTGACCAATCCGCCTAAAAAACATAGTAACATCCCATTATAATATTCATTGTATGATTAACATTTTAGCTGTCAACTGGTCCGAGATATGGGTCATCACCGGAGTGGGTTATTCCGTGGTTTTCGTGGGTTTGGTGGGACTTATTTACGTATTTAAGTACCTGCCCGATTTGTTGGATTTCATGGCCGACCTGAAACGTAAGCGTGATGGTTCAGTGGCAAAATCCAAAGCATCTGAAAAACAATACATTGCCGGAGAAGTGAATGCAGCTATTGCCACGGCTCTTACTTTGTACTTTAATGAGCAGCACGACGAGGAGAGTGGTATTATTACCATAAAAAGAGTGGCACGTATCTATTCACCCTGGAGTTCGAAAATATACGGAATCAGAAATCAACTGTCGTAAAGATAATAACAAATGAAAAAGTTTGATTTTTCTATAAATGGCAATAAATACCAGGTTCACATTAAGCAGCTTGAGGATGAGGTTGCTCTTATTGAAGTGAATGGTACCTCCTATGAAGTGGAGATTCATCGCGAAGTGAAAAAGGTAGTGAAAACCCCAAAACTGGTACGCCAGGAGGTGGCCCGAAAACCCGGTGAAGGACGCATCGTGAAAAAGGAGAGTGTAGGAGGTTACTCCGTTTTGGCACCCTTGCCCGGAAGCATCTTTAAGATGCTGGTGAATGATGGAGATACTGTGGCCAAAGGTGATGTGCTTTTAATTATGGAAGCTATGAAAATGGAAAATAACGTTCTGGCTGACAAAAGTGGTACCGTCAGCGACTTAAAAGTAAAAGTGGGGGATACCGTCCTTCAGAATGATCTGCTTTTGGTAATTGGATAAGCGTGTTTAAACCATTGTTTAACCGGGGTTCAACTTTAGTAAATTGAAATTAGCGTGAGAAAATTTGTAACAGTCTTTACAGTACTTGTGCTGTTGTTAATGGCTTCGATACTATCGGGTGGAGATACCGTTGCTCAAAGCGCGCTGTCCGGTGTTTCGGAGAGTGAGAGTGGTCTTCTGTTTGGTCTTAGACAATTCTGGGGATTTACCGGCTTTGCCAATGCAACTATTGGTAATATAGTTATGATTCTGGTGGGTCTGTTTTTTATATTCCTGGCCATTAAATATGAATATGAACCTTTACTGCTTATACCTATCGGGTCAGGCATTCTTTTGGGGAACATCCCTTTTCAGGAAGGGCTGGGAATTGGCATATATGAATCGGGCTCGGTGCTTAATTACCTCTATTTTGGGGTTACCCAGGGAGTTTATCCGCCTCTCATCTTTTTAGGCATTGGTGCCATGACCGACTTTTCTTCTCTCATTTCCAATCCGCGCCTGATGCTGCTTGGTGGAGCCGCCCAGTTAGGTATTTTTGGTACCTTTATTGGTGCTATGGCATTGGGATTTGAGATTCACGAAGCAGGTGCCATCTCCATCATCGGAGGGGCCGATGGTCCTACCGCTATCTTTGCTTCTGCCAAATTAGCGCCACACCTTATTGGCAGCATCGCCATTGCTGCCTATTCGTACATGGCTCTGGTACCGGTGATTCAACCGCCCGTGATGCGACTTTTAGTTACCAAAAAAGAGCGTTTGATCCGCATGAAACCTCCACGGGCAGTTTCTAAAGTAGAGAAGATATTGTTTCCCATCATCGGGTTGCTGCTCACCACCTTTCTTTCTCCAACCTCCTTACCGCTGCTGGGCATGTTGTTCTTTGGCAATCTTTTAAAGGAGTGCGGTGTAACCGAACGATTAGCTGAAACAGCCCGTACCAAAATGATTGACATAGTTACCATTTTGCTGGGAATTACGGTGGGTGCGTCAACCCAGGCAAGCGTATTCCTCACGGCAGGTTCCATTAAGATATTTATACTGGGCGCTGCTTCGTTTATTATAGCTACCGCCGGAGGTCTTCTTTTTGCAAAAGCTATGAATATTTTTCTTAAAAAGGAAAACAAAATAAATCCCCTTATTGGTGCTGCCGGTGTGTCGGCTGTGCCCGACAGCGCCCGGCTGGTACAACTGGTAGGCTTGAAAAGCGACCCCTCGAACCACCTGCTTATGCACGCTATGGCACCCAACGTTTCAGGGGTTATCGGCTCGGCAATAGCTGCAGGTATTATGCTTAGCTTTTTGATGTAACGCATTCATTGCGGCACCTGCCGAAGGAGGTGGAAGTGGCAGTGAGACCAATGAGTTCAGGAAGTGTAATTGGGGGAAGGCTTTTTAAGAACGCTTGTGATTTTGCTACTGTTGACCCCTGTTGCAGATATAGATTGGCTTTGACATAAAGCCGCTTATCGCAGATCGATGACATCCACATCCGGATGGTCTTTGGTGTTAAATATAAAGGTGGAGTCATCAAAGGGAACATTGGTTTTCATATTTTTGATGTGGATGATGTAGTTGTTGCCATCCTTTCCCATCTGAGTGATCCTGACTATGTGCCGGTCCTCTTTTCCCACCAGCAGTTTAATTCGTGAATAGGACTTGTCCCGGTTTTCAGGAAAGAGATCCACCATCTCCACTTTTTTCCCGTCAATAACAGATTCGCCGGAAAACAGACATCTGAAGTCATTTTGGTAGATGCTGAAGATATTAGCCGGATTCAGGGTCTCTTCGTCCATGGGATCGGGCTCAGATATGTTCACTTCGTCCACCTCTTTCAGGTAGGTCCAGATAGTGGTGCCATTAAAATAGGTCTCCACATTCATCAGCGTTACCCTGTATTTGTCTCCGGCTATAACAATGGTGCCGGCATGTGTATCGTTCAAATTCTCTTGTGCATTTTCCAGGGTAAACACAAAGTCTGCGCTTATCGATGAGTACGACCGGGTAGTTTTTGATACTTCATCCAATATCTGTTTTGCCTTTAATATTTCAGGGGTTTGGGCTTTAGAGATCATCAGTGGGGCAATGAGCATTAAGCAGAAAAGGGTGAAAATTTTCTTCATTTCAAAGTTTTTCAATGTATCCAAATGAACTTCGCAATTTCTGTTCCAAAGTTTAGCTTAGGGTGTTAAATATTTTTTCCAGTTCGTATTCGTCGGGAACTAACACCTGGCGGGCTTTGCTTCCTTCAAAGCGTCCCACTACACCGGCGGCCTCCAGTTGGTCAATGATGCGACCTGCACGGTTATAGCCTATGGAGAAGCGTCGTTGAATCAGAGAGGTCGACCCCGACTGATTGGCCACCACTATCCGGGCTGCATCCTCGAACATGGGGTCGCGTTTCGAGAGGTCCACTTCGCCAGCTTCGCTGCCATCCATGTCGCTGCCCAAATATTCGGGTAACAGCAAAGCGGACGCATAACCCTGTTGAGAACCAATAAACTCGGTTATCTGCTCCACTTCAGGTGTGTCCACAAAAGCACATTGAACCCGTATCAGGTCGTTACCCTGGCTGATGAGCATATCGCCCCGGCCAATCAATTGGTTGGCTCCGGGCGAATCTAAAATGGTACGACTGTCGATCATCGAAGGTACCTTAAAAGCAACGCGCGTGGGGAAGTTTGCCTTTATTACGCCCGTAATAATGTTGGTTGAAGGGCGCTGGGTGGCAATAATCATGTGAATGCCAACGGCCCGTGCCAGTTGTGCGATACGTGCGATGGGCAGTTCTATCTCCTTACCAGCGGTCATAATAAGATCGGCAAATTCATCTATTATTAACACAATATAGGGCAGGAAGCGATGGCCTTTTTCTGGGTTGAGCTGCCGCTTCACAAACTTGTGATTGTACTCCTTTATGTTGCGGGTATGAGCCTTTTTCAGTAAATCGTAACGGTTGTCCATTTCAATGGTGAGCGAATGCAGAGTGTTTACAACGCGCTGAACATCAGTAATTATAGGGTCTTCTTCGTCGGGTAACTTGGCCAGAAAGTGACGCTCAATCTTGCTGTAGATGTTAAGTTCCACTTTTTTGGGGTCAACCAGTACAAACTTAATTTGTGAGGGATGCTTTTTGTAAAGCAGCGAAGTAATGATGGCATTCAAACCCACTGATTTTCCCTGTCCGGTGGCACCGGCTACCAGCATATGCGGCGCTTTGGTGAGGTCTATGACATAGGTTTCGTTGCTGATGGTTTTACCAAAAGCGATGGGAAGCTCGAATTTGCTGCTCTGAAACTTACGTGAGGTAATGATGGTGCGCATGGAGACCACCTGTGGTTCGGAGTTGGGTACTTCAATGCCAATGGTTCCTCTTCCGGGGATGGGGGCAATAATGCGGATGCCCAGCGCAGAAAGGGAAAGGGCAATGTCATCTTCAAGATTTTTGATTTTTGAGATGCGCACACCGGGCGCAGGTACAATTTCATAGAGCGTCACGGTTGGCCCGACAGTGGCTTTGATGCTTTTTATTTGAATCTTATAATCTTCAAGAGTTTTTACGATCCGGTTTTTATTCGAGATAAGCTCCTCCTCAGTTACTTCTCCGCTCTCCGATTTATGCTCATTGAGCAGGTCAATGGATGGCAGCTTGTAGGAGGAGAGTTCGAGGGTTGGATCGTAATCGCCCTGTGGACGGTTGTGGTCAAAGTCCATCATCTCTTCGATCGCTGCCTTTTCAATTTTCAATTCCAGATGTTGTTCGGGGTCGTGTTGCAGTGAGTCGTCGGTATTTTTGGATTCAAATTTCATCTCCACAACATGATCGGGGATGGGTGCCAAAGGTTTTCCATCAGCTGCTGTTTCGGGGTGCAGGAGAGGCAGTTGCTCTGTATCTTCTTCCCGGTCATCCGAAGAGGACGCCCTTGGCTTGTCCAAAAGCGGGTCTTTATCCCGTTGCTTTTTAGCCGTCCACCTAACTAAAAAAGGTTTGCTAACCAGAGGAATAAACCAATCGCCCTGAAAGCTGAGATAAGCAGCCAGTGTAAGTGCAATGAGGATAAGTGTACCGGCCCATCCGATGGCAGATTGTAGCCATTGACTCAGGTAGAAACCATGAGCCCCTCCCAAAAGCAGATATTGATCGTGGGCCGAATGGAGAAAGAAAAAACCGAGGGTGAGCGATAGCCAGATAGTAATAAGAGCTGCATGTACAAATGCCTTTGAGAGTTTCATGATTTTAGCACCCAACAGTTTTAATCCGGCCATAAACAAAATTACCAGTATGGAGATGGAGGCAATGCCAAACCAATCATTTATCATAGTATCAGCCAGATAGGCACCTAACTTACCGGTCCAGTTTTCCACACGGATGTTGGAGTCCCTCACCAGGTCCCAAAATTTGAGATCGAACTTACTTCTGTCGGCAAAGCCTGTGAAGAAGAAGGAGAAGAAGGCAAGCGCCAGAAAAATGGAGGCACCTACCAGTAAAAGACCGGAGATAAATTGAACTTTGAAAGTCTTTATGCCGCTTTTCCAGGACGAGGTTTTTCGTCCTTTGGCGCTGGCTTTGCTTTTGTTATTTTTTTTTGTGGCCATTATTCTTTAGGTTTTCCTTCCACAAAAATAGTAAAAGCCACTCCATTTAGGGTGTTATGTGTCGAAAGATTTTATTTTTACTACCTTTCCCCTTTTACTTCTCATCCACTTAATCCCCTTATGAAGAGAGTATTCATTTCACTGTCGGTGGCAATCATCTGTGCATGCACCCCGCAACCTCAAAACAGCTCATCATTCTGGTACAACCGGCCGGCTTCCGATTGGCTGGAAGCCCTGCCCGTGGGTAATGGCCGCATGGGCGCCATGGTCTTCAGCGACCCGGTGAATGAGCGTATTCAGTTAAATGAAGATTCCATGTGGCCCGGCAGCCCGGAGTGGGCCGACAACAACAAGGGAACGCCTGAAGACCTGGCCCGGGTGAGGGAACTCCTGCGCCAGGGTAAACATGCCGGGGCCGACCGCCTGATAGTGGATGCCTTCTCGCGTAAGTCAATCACATTCTCCCATCAAACCCTGGGCGACCTATCTGTTAAATTTGAAAACCATGATGAATACAGCCATTATAAAAGATGGCTTAGCCTCGATTCCGCTCTGGTAACTTCGAGCTTTAAAGTAAATGGCAATGAGGTGGTTCAGCAGGTTTTCACCTCCCGACCCGACAATGTGTTGATAGTTCACCTTAAAAGCAATGCACCCAACGGGCTCAATTTCAGAGTGAGCCTCTCCAGACCTTTGGACGAGGGTCATCCTACGGTAAAAGTGCGTTCTGTGGAAAACGGCCTGGTTATGGATGGCATGGTGACACAATATGGCGGGACGATCGATTCCGAACCTTTTCCGATAGATCATGGCGTAAGGTTTCAGGGATTGCTCAAAGTTAAGAACCAGGGTGGAGAGGTAAGCAGCAGGGAGGGTATTTTGTTGCTTCAAAATGTGCCTGAAATCACCCTCTGTTTTTTTAGCAGTACCTCTTTTTATGAAGATGATTTTTCAACAGCGAATCAAGTGCAATGGGAAGCCGTTAAAGATAAGCCTTTTAGCCAACTTTTGTCCGATCATGTGGCCGATTTTAGCTCTCTTTTCAACCGGGTGACACTTGACCTGGGAGGTTTGAAGGCCGATTCGTTGCCGGTGGACCAACGCTTAAAGAACATCCGGAAAGGTGCCGCCGACCCGGCGCTGGAAGCTTTGTTGTTTCAGTATGGCCGGTATTTGCTTATCTCCAGTTCACGGCCGGGCACCAATCCCGCCAATTTGCAGGGGCTCTGGAACAAGGATATTGCTGCGCCCTGGAATGCCGACTATCATCTCAACATCAATCTGGCCATGAATTACTGGCCCGCCGAAGTCACCAATCTCAGCGAATGCCACGAACCTCTGTTCGATTTTATCGACCGGATGATTGAGAACGGCAAATCTACCGCCCGTCAGCAATATGGCTGCCGGGGCGCGGTGGTTCATCACGCCACCGACCTTTGGGCTCCGTCCTTCATGAGAGCTGCCCAGCCCTACTGGGGGGCCTGGATTCATGGTGGTGGCTGGATGGCTCAGCATTTGTGGACACACTATGAATTTACCGGTGACCTTGATTTTTTGAGGAACAGGGTTTTTCCAATGCTGCGGGAACTGGCTCTTTTTTATGCCGATTGGCTTCAGGAAGACCCCCGCGATGGTAAACTCATCTCATATCCGGCCACTTCGCCCGAAAATTCATACTTCACACCCGATGGCTATTCTGCCGCTTTGAGTATGGGCACCGCCATGGACCATCAGATAATAGCAGAGGTGTTTGATAATTTTTTAACAGCTGCCGGCATTCTCAACATTGAAAACGAATTGGTAAAGGAGGTGCAGCAGAAGAGAGGCCGCTTGCAGTCGGGCACCCGCATTGGCCCCGATGGCCGCTTGCTGGAGTGGGACCAACCCTATGATGAGCCCGAAAAGGGGCACCGCCACATGTCGCATCTATACGCCTTTCATCCTTCCAGTCAAATCACCTGGGAACACACGCCTGAGCTGGTGGATGCCGTGAGAAAGACCCTCGACTACCGCCTCGCTAACGGTGGTGCCGGTACTGGCTGGAGCCGCGCCTGGCTCATCAACTTCGCTGCCCGGCTAAGGGATGGTGAAATGGCCAAAGAGCACATCCGCCTGTTTCTCGAAAAATCCATAACTACAAACCTGTTCGACCTGCATCCGCCATTTCAGATAGATGGTAACTTTGGATACACCGCCGGGGTGGCTGAAATGTTGCTGCAAAGTCATCAGGGTTTTATTGAACTGCTGCCGGCACTACCGGCTGAATGGCCCACCGGCAAAGTAAAAGGATTGCGCGCCCGCGGTGGCTTTGAGGTGGATTTGAGCTGGGAGCAAGGCAACCTGACGAAGGCCACAATCAGGTCGCTGGAAGGTGCTAAAACTCAACTGCGCTATGAAAATAAGAAGCTGGATATAGTTTTGAGTAAAGGACAAGTTCTCATCATCGATTGAAAAGAGATTGCTTCGGGCAAAGCCCTCGCAATGACGCCAAGACTTTGAAATATAATGAGGGGGAGAAAAGGGTCGGCTTTGCCGTCCCTTTTCTCCCCCTCCACTTCTTTAGCGGACATTGTCATTGCAAGGGCCTTGCCCGAAGCAATATTGTTGGTTCAATGATGTAAATCATTGGGCCAAATCAAACTCATCAATCAACTTCGAACGAGATTTTTGCAGTTACCGCGTAAGAAATAATTTTGTTATTTTCCACCCTGGCATTCATGTTTTTCACATTCACCGATTTGATGTTCTTTACAGTTTTCGAAGCATGACTCACCGCAATTTGGGTGGCTTCCGAGAATCCTTTGTCCGATGAAGCGATCACTTCAATTACTTTTACTACTTTCATAGCCATTATTTTTTTGGTTAAACAATAAATTTTATCTTCCCAGGCAGGGAGAGCACACCTGAAATGTGCCTTGCCAATAGGAAAAACCGACTCGCTATTAGCGAATCCATTGTTTGTAAGTTACGAAAAAAATAGGGATTGTCAAATTATGCCGGAGAAAAATCAGCATTATATAATATGAACACTTGAACTTTTCAAACCTTTTTTAATGGTAACCATTTACGTCTCATATTGGGCACTAACTAAACATTCTGAATTATGAATAAAACCAAGGGATATCTGGTTTTGAACACCATTACTTTGCTGTTTGCACTGGTGGTGAATTATTTGTCGGGTACCGGTGTGTTTGGTGGACGGAGCGTGGCTGACGTCAGCGCCAAATATTCAAGTTTGTTTACCCCGGCCGGATATGCATTTGCCATCTGGGGTGTCATTTATCTGTTGCTCATTGCCTTTGTGGTATATCAGTGGGTGGCCTGGATTCGTTACAAGGATGATCGTGAGTTGAAACAAACCGGTATTTGGTTTGCTCTTTCAAATGTGGCCAACGGACTGTGGATTGTAGCCTGGCTCAACCTCTATATTGGGTGGTCGGTGGTGCTTATTTTTATCCTCCTGTTGTCATTAATTGTGTTGACGGTGCGGCTTCGCCTCGAATTATGGGATGCACCTGTGCGCATCATAGCTTTTGTTTGGTGGCCCATTTGTATCTATCTGGGTTGGATAATTGTCGCTTCGGTTGCAAACGTTACCGTTTTTCTGATAAAATTGAGGTGGGAGGGAGGCTTTCTTTCCCCTGCAGGCTGGACTATTGCAATGATAGGGGTGGCGACCATCATCTATTTGTTACTAATACACTATCGGAATATGAGGGAAGCCGCTTTGGTAGGTGTATGGGCTTTAATTGCCATCGCAGTGAGACAGTGGGGCCAACAGCCTGAGATTGTTGGGGCAGCGCTGGCAGCCTCAGCTTTTCTTCTTATATTAGTAGCCAGCCACGCCTTTAAAAACCGAGAGACGCTTCCTATGAAAAAGATAAGACGGGGAGAGATATAACCTGATTAATTTTTCATCGGGTAATTATGAAACCTACTTCATGCATTCATTGAATTATTTTTTAGGTATATGTTTTTTGTCCACAGATTTCACAGATTAACACAGATTTAACCCTGTGGGCAGGCTTTAGCAGAGGAATACGGCGATGCTGGTGCTCGTCTTTGAGCTTTGTCCGGCAGCTGCCGGATTGAGCTTCCTAATCTGCTAATCCTTAATCCCGCTAATTTCCACCAAAATGTTTACCTTCGAATTGATTTTATCAATATTTTCATGGGGATGTTACCCTATTTTAATCTAACATCTTAAATCTCAAATTGCCATGTTTTTTAGATTTAACCTATTGATATACACTAGTGTCGTCTTGCTTTCACTGGCATCGTGCAGCGAGAAACAGTCCACTCCAAAGCCCAATGTGCTTTTTATTTTAGCCGACGATCTGGGCTATTACGATTTGAGCATTACGGGAAGCGACTATTATGAAACGCCTCACATTGATCGTATTGCCCGTGAGGGCATGGTCTTTAACAATGGTTATGCGGCCTGCCAGGTATGCAGCCCTTCGCGGGCCAGTATCATGAGCGGTAAATTCCCTGCTCGCCACGGAATTACCGACTGGATTGGGGCTCCGGAAGGGGAGGCATGGCGCAATACGGGCCGTCATAACCAACTGTTGCCACCCGAATATGTGCATCAGTTACCGGCAGAATATATTACGTTGCCCGAAGCTTTGAAGGCAGCCGGATACAAAACCTTCTTTGCCGGCAAATGGCATTTAGGGTCGAAGGGTTCCTGGCCTCAGGATCACGGCTTTGATATCAACATAGGGGGATGGGATGCGGGCAGTCCCATAGGCGGTTATTTCTCGCCCTGGCAGAACCCCAATCTCGAAAACCGACAGCCCGGAGAGAACCTCTCCATGAGGCTGGCAAAAGAAACGGTTCAATTTCTGAAAGAAAACAATCCTGAAATCAGTGGTCAGCCGGTGTTTGCATTTCTTTCGTTCTATGCCGTTCACGGGCCTATTGAAACTACCCGTGAAAAGTGGCAGAAATACCGCGATAAAGCCATTGAAGCTGGCCTGGCGCCCGAGGGATATAAGATGGGCCATTTCCTGCCCATTCGTCAGGTGCAGGACAACCCTGTGTACGGCGGACTGGTGGAGGCCATGGACGACGCCGTGGGCCTGGTGCTGAATGCGCTTGATGAGATGGGGCTGGAGGACAATACCATTGTTATTTTTACTTCCGACAATGGCGGTGTTTCGGCAGGAGATGCTTTTTCTACATCAAACCTGCCCCTTAGAGGCGGAAAGGGTTATCAGTTTGAGGGCGGTATTCGGGAACCCTACTTTATTAAGGTGCCGGGTCTGACTACGGGATTAGAAAGTTGCGATGTGCCTGTGACCGGAACCGATTTTTACCCTACCATTCTCGATTTGACAGGTGAACAACTACGCCCCCGGGAGCATTCCGATGGCATAAGCCTGTTGCCATTGCTTAAGGGTAAGGAAGTTGAAGAGAGATCACTTATCTGGCATTATCCTCACTATGGAAATCAGGGGGGTGAACCCTCCTCCATTATTCTGAAAGGCAACTGGAAACTAATTCATTATTACGAAGATGGTCACCGGGAGTTGTATGACCTTCAATCTGACCCCTGGGAGCATTATGATTTGTCGGAAGAAAATCCTGATACAACCTCCTCATTGGATGAGGAGTTATTCAGTTATCTCAAGAGGGTGGGGGCAAAGTTTCCCGTAAAAGACCCGGATTATAACAAAGAGCTGGAAATGCAATATCTTAACAATGTAGAGGAAAACATGCTTCCCCAGTTGGAAAAACAGCGACTCGAAGTTTTATCGGAAGGTTTTTCGCCGGGAAACAACTGGTGGGGAAGTGTAGTTACCATGGATTGAAAACCTAAACTAAATAATATGAATCGCTTGTTTGTTTTATTTCTCTTATTTTTATTGTGGAGTTGCACAACCTCCAAAGAAACTAAAATTCCGGTACATGCATGGATGGGAGGGCCGGGTAATGCTACCGATCAAGAGATAGCTGCCAATTTTGGCGATCTGAAATCTAAAGGAATCGATGCCCTGATGTACAACGGTGGCCATAATCCGAAAACCTATAGCCGCGTAGGCAAAATAGCTCATGATGCCGGATTGGAATTGTATGCCTGGATACCTACTTTGCTGCAAAGAGATTCTGCCAGAATCGATCCCGACTGGTATGCAGTGAACGGACTGGGTGAATCAGCTCTCGAAAAACCGGCTTATGTGGCTTATTACACCTTTTTGTGCCCCAATCGTGAAGGAGTCTATAACTATCTGGATTCGCTCTACGAAGCGGTGGCCCGTCTCCCCGAGGTGGATGGTATCCATCTGGATTACATTCGTTTTCCCGATGTGATACTGGCCCGTGGCCTGTGGGATAAGTACGATCTGGTGATGGACCGTGAATACCCGCAGTTCGATTACTGCTACTGCGATAAGTGCGTGAGCGATTTTGAGACGCAAACAGGCATAAATATTAAAGAGGTGGAGGACCCTTCGGCTGTTGAGGAGTGGAAGCAGTTTCGTTATGACTTAATCACCGGTTTAGCCAACCGGCTGGCCGATATGGTGCATAAGAACAATAAAAAGATCTCCGCTGCCGTTTTTCCCGGCCCCAATTCAATCGCTAAGAAAATTGTGCGCCAGCAGTGGAACAGGTGGAATCTGGATGCTTTTTATCCCATGAATTACAACGATTTTTACCTGGAAGATACCCGGTGGGTGGGGGAGGTGACCAAAGAGGGCGTCACAGCGCTTAACAACAGCAAACCATTGTACAGTGGGCTTTTTATCTGTCCCAATCCAAATGTTAAAGCTGGTGAAAAGGACCCCGAAAATCATGGTTTGGTACCCGAAGAACTGGCCGATGCTATCCGTGAATCTATGGAAAATGGCGCAGCCGGCATTTGCCTCTTTACCCCCGACAGAATGACCGCAGCACATTGGAAGGTTCTGGAGGAGGCTGTGAGTAAAGACTATACAAAAGCACAATAGAGAGGTCAAGAGGTAAATGAAGAAAGACAAACCTGTCAGCAGCCTGTCGGCAGGTTTATGGTTTATTCAGGTTCGGTTATTCTTTTTTTCCCGACTTTAGTCAGCGCTTCCTCTATCTTCTTCTCTTCATTTTCCCAAATAAATTGTGCGGCTGCCCGGGGAATGCTTTTTTTCCATTTGGTTCTGAGGGACTCATCTTCGCAGGCACTTTTTATGGTTTTGGCAATCATTTCCGGGGATAGGTCATTTACCAAAAGACCTGTTTCATGGACTTTTACAACGGAGCGGATATCGGGAAAGTCGGAGGCAATGACCGGGATGCCCTGTTGCATATAGTCGAATATCCGGTTGGGAAGAGAGTGGTAGTAGTTAAGACCCTTGTTTTCGAGCAGGCACATTCCCACCATGGCATCCCCGTTGTATTTTTCAAGTTCCTCGAAAGGCACGGCGCCCTTAAAAACAACCCGCTTTTCCAGATTAAGTGAAGATGTCAGTTCCTGAAGTTCACTCAAGCAATCGCCACTTCCCACAATGATAAAGGTGTATTCCGGAATATAAAGCATTGCGCGGATGGTTTGCTCCAGCCCCCGGCCTACATTTAGCGCTCCCTGATAAATAAGCGTATGCGTATTGGTAACTTTGAAGGGCAGAGGTTCTGTCTTTTTTTGGAGTGGGAGATTGCGCAGCAATTGAAAATCGCAGTTGTAACGATTTTTGTAGAGCGCCACCAGTCCCTGGGATACCGTAAAATGCAGATTGGCCCCCGGAATGCACCATCTCTCGAGAATGGTCCAGAGCCTTTTTTTAATTTTTCGATTTTGCAGCTCAGGCACCTCGGAGAAGAACTCGTGGCTGTCGAATATCACCGGTATGCGTTTAACAATTCCTGCCAGCCGGCAAGCTGCCAAAGTATCCATGTCCACCGACCAGATAAAGGAACAGCGGTGAGTCAATAAAAACCACAATAACCTTAAATTTAGAGTAAGGTAAAACAGAGGACCGCGGTTAAATGGCAGAGAAAAGAGGAAAGGCTTGCCCGCGCGCCCGGTCGGGAGGGTTTGCGGGGGATAGTTTCTGCCGGTTTGCCATACCTGAAAGCCCATGTTTTCAAGACTTAAGGATATTTTATGCACCCTGTTGTCGAAAACAAGATTATTTGAGGTGGTGATAATGATGCGTGACAATGGCGGTTGTTTTTTCTTCAAATATAACAACTATTTACGGGTTTTGAGATTGAACAAAGTTATCCTGAAAATAGAGGTCAAGAGGCCTTAAAAGAGGCAATTTTTTACTATATTTGTGGGGCAAAAAAACCTGCCTGAAAATAGTTTCACATAGCAATTTTAATCGAATTTATAATGAGTGATAACAATCAACAAATGGATAATGGTTATATGGCCAATAGCATTCAGGTGCTTGAGGGACTTGAAGCGGTAAGGAAACGTCCTGCCATGTATATTGGAGATGTGAGTCAAAGGGGGCTGCACCATTTGGTGTATGAAGTGGTGGACAACTCCATAGATGAAGCTATGGCAGGTTATTGTACGGCAATAAGCGTTACCATTAATGCTGATGACTCCATTACAGTTATTGACAACGGGCGTGGCATTCCGGTAGATCTGCACGAGAAAGAGGGCCGCTCTGCACTGGAGGTGGTCATGACGGTTCTGCATGCCGGCGGAAAATTTGACAAGGGTAGTTATAAAGTGTCCGGAGGACTCCACGGGGTTGGTGTGTCGTGTGTAAATGCGTTGTCGTCCGATCTGAAAGTAGAGGTTCACCGCGACGGGAAAACCTATCTTCAGGAGTACCAGAAAGGTAAACCTTTGGCACCGGTGAGAGAGACAGGCACCACAAATATTACCGGCACCCATGTGACGTTTAAACCCGATGCAGGCATCTTTGATGTTACTGAGTTTAAATACAGCATCTTAGTTTCTCGCATGCGGGAGTTAGCTTTTTTAAATAAAGGATTGGAGATTATCCTTACCGACATGCGAAATACCGATGAGGAGGGGAATATTGTAACAGAACGTTTCTACTCCGAAGAGGGTCTTGCCGAATTTGTGAAATTTATCGATGGCAACCGCGAAAAGCTTTTCGAGGAGCCTATGTACATCAACACCGATAAGAATGAAACACCGGTTGAGATTGCCATTATCTACAACACCTCCTTTAATGAGAATCTCTATTCGTATGTTAACAATATCAATACCATCGAGGGAGGCACCCATCTCACAGGTTTTCGTCGCGGTTTAACGCGCACCCTGAAAAACTGGGCCGATAAATCGGGCATGCTCTCTAAGTTAAAGTTTGATATCAATGGTGATGATTTCCGCGAGGGACTCACTGCGGTTCTTTCAGTAAAGGTGGCCGAACCCCAGTTTGAAGGACAGACTAAAACCAAGTTGGGAAACAGCGACGTGAGTCTGGCCGTCGATCAGGCGGTGAGCACCATGTTGACCAACTATATGGAGGAGAACCCTAAAGATGCCAAAAATATTGTCAACAAGGTGATTCTGGCTGCTACGGCCCGGCACGCAGCGCGTAAAGCACGTGAGCTTGTGCAGCGCAAGAGCGTATTGGCAGGAGGGGGCTTGCCCGGTAAGCTGGCCGACTGCTCCGAGAAAGACCCCGCTTTGTGCGAGCTCTTTCTTGTGGAGGGCGACTCGGCGGGTGGTACTGCCAAACAAGGTCGTGACCGCAAGTTTCAGGCTATATTGCCACTGCGGGGTAAGATTTTAAATGTGGAAAAGGCTCTTCAGCATCGTGTTTTTGAGAATGATGAGATCAAAAACATTTTTACCGCCCTGGGCGTGACCATTGGTACCGAGGAAGACAGCAAAGCACTGAACATGGAGAAGATACGATACCATAAGGTGGTAATTATGACCGACGCCGACGTGGACGGGAGTCATATTGCAACGCTTATTATGACCTTCTTCTTCAGGTACATGAAGGAACTGCTTAAAGAGGGCTATCTCTATATCGCCACTCCGCCGCTCTATTTAATGCGCAAAGGAAAGATTGAGGAGTATTGCTGGAACGAGGTACAACGTCGCGCATTTGTGGATAAGTATGCCGAAGGGAAAGAGGATTCGGTGCATGTTCAGCGTTACAAAGGTTTGGGTGAGATGAATGCCGAGCAATTGTGGCTTACTACCATGAATCCGGAAATGCGGACCCTACGGCAGGTTACTATTGATAGCGCAGCTGAGGCCGACAGGGTTTTCAGTATGTTGATGGGCGACGACGTACCGCCCCGTCGTGAGTTTATCGAAAGAAATGCCACCTATGCTAAGATTGATGTCTAAGGGCCGGGGTTTTGAGTTCAGAGTTGTGAGTTAGGGGTCAATTAGGTGAAAGGGGAGTGAGTAAACAGTATCCTTCGACAAGCTCAGGAACCAAACGGCAAACAGTATCCTTCGACAAGCTCAGGAACCAAAAGGTAAACGCCTGCCGGCAGGCAGGGAACTCACAACTCTGAACTCTGAACTCTGAACCTCTTGCTCCTCATAAAAAAAGCCTTCCTGCAATGTGCCGGAAGGCTTTTTTTATGAGGAGCTATAGTATTAGCCCAGATACGATTTAAGCAATTTGCTGCGCGACGTGTGCCGCAAGCGGCGAATTGCTTTTTCTTTGATCTGACGTACTCTTTCGCGGGTCAGGCCAAAGCGCTCACCAATCTCTTCCAGGGTCATCTCCTGGCAGCCAATACCAAAGAAGAGCATAATAATGTCGCTCTCACGCTCCGTGAGGGTTGCCAGTGCCCGCTCAATCTCCTTGGAAAGCGATTCGTTAACGAGGGCTCTGTCGGCATTGGGTGAATCACTGTTTACCAGCACATCCAGCAAGCTGTTGTCTTCGCCTTCTACAAAAGGTGCATCCACCGAAATATGACGACCCGAGACGCGCAAGGTGTCCGATATTTTTTCGGCAGGAATTTCCAATTCTTCTGACAGCTCCTCAGGTGAAGGTTTGCGCTGATGCTGCTGCTCGAATCTTGAGTAAGCCTTATTTATTTTATTGAGCGATCCAACCTGGTTAAGAGGCAGTCGCACTATTCGCGATTGCTCGGCCAGAGCCTGCAAAATAGATTGGCGTATCCACCAAACGGCATATGAGATAAACTTAAATCCACGAGTCTCATCAAATTTCTCGGCTGCTTTAATCAAACCGAGATTACCCTCATTGATAAGGTCGGGCAGGCTTAATCCCTGGTTTTGATATTGCTTGGCCACAGAAACCACAAAGCGCAAGTTTGCACGTGTCAGCTTTTCAAGGGCAATCTGATCTCCCTTTTTTATTCGCTGAGCCAGTTCCACCTCTTCCTCCACCGAGATCAAACCTTCACGACCAATTTCCTGAAGGTATTTATCCAGTGAGGCGCTTTCGCGATTAGTGATTGATTTAGTTATCTTTAATTGTCTCATAATATTTTAAAAAAATTCCGCGCAAAGGTACAGTTTTTTGTCCATTTTTCAAAGGAGTAAGCCGTCTCTACTGTTTTATTGTTCAAGGTTAATTGCATAATAGGCCACTTGTCCGTCGGGATAAATTCCGGTGAGGAACAGGCCCTCTTGTGCAATATCGACAACTTTTCTGAGATCGTCAACACTGTTTATGGGTACGCGGTTGGCTTTATTAATTATATAACCTTCTTTAATACCTGCATCCTGGAGCTTCCCCTGGGATATCTTGCTTACTTGCAGCCCGTTGCGAATGTTGAGTTTATTTTTCAACTGGCTGGGTACCTCTTCAAATGAAGCACCAAGTAATTCAAGAGGCATCCCTGCTTTTACAACGTCTGTGGAGCCGTAAATGTTTTGTAGGGTAACTGTAAATTGTTTATTTTTTCCATTGCGAATGGCTGTTATCTCCACTTTATCACCTGGACGATGGCGACTTACCTTCTCCTGCAGTTCGGAGCTTTTGCTTACAGGAGCACCGTCAACTGCAACAATTACATCACCTTTAGCCATTCCGGCCTCTTTGGCACCACTGCCATCTTGTACTACGGCTACATACACGCCATTCACCTGATCTATCTTCTGCTCTTTAGCAAGTTCACTGGTCACATCCTGAATTTGAATACCTAACAGGCCGCGTTGAACCTCTCCAAACTCCATGAGGTCGGCTACCACCTTTTTAATAATGCTTACAGGCACAGCAAACGAATAACCGCTGTATGAGCCTGTGCGCGAGGCAATGGCGGTGTTAATGCCCACCAGGTCGCCATTGGTGTTGACCAGGGCACCGCCGCTGTTGCCGGGATTAACAGCCGCATCGGTTTGAATAAAAGACTCGATACCCAGTGTTCCTCCGGTATTTAAAATATTGATGCTTCGTGACTTGGCACTCACAATACCTGCCGTAACGGTAGAGGTAAGATTAAATGGATTACCGACAGCCAAAACCCATTCACCTATCTTTAAAGCGTCGGAATTTCCATAGCTTAAAAAGGGTAAATCCGAAGTGTTGATCTTCAGCAGCGCAATGTCTGTGGTGGGATCGGTACCTACCAGAATGGCTTCAAAAGAGCGGTTGTCGTTGAGCGTTACTTCAATATTTGTTGCGCCATCAATCACATGGTTGTTGGTTACAATATAACCGTCCTTGGTAATAATCACTCCCGAACCTGAGCCTAAGATCGGTTGTTGCTGAGGCATCTGTCCGCCGCCTCTGGGGCCAAAAAAGAACTCATAAAACGGATTGCCCGAGTATAAGTCCCCTCCGGCACGTGCGGTCATCTTCGTTTTTACGTGAACTACTGCGTTTACTGACTTTTCGGCAGCTGTAGTTAGATCGGGCACCCCGCTTTGAGGGGCCGAGGGTAGAGATACATAGCTGGCAGCGGGAATCAGAGGTTGATTTACCTGAGTAAAACCGGGCTGCGGACTAAACCAATAGGAATAGGCGAATACAGCAATAAGTGCACTTAAGAGTGACACAACAAAAACAGAAAGATATTTTTTCGTTTTCATGGTAATTATATTTTGAGTCAACATTTAACCACGAATAGCTTACAAATGATATGCCTCAATTAACATATCGGGAAATGTTAACTTTTTTTAGTGGTAGTTTGAGCTTTATCCAATTTACTACAAAATCCACAAAATGCAAAATAATATTTCTCTTTTTCTACTCCACTCTTTTATCCACATATCTTGAGTTAAGCAGCCTCAGCAGACCCATGTAGTCGGCTTCAAACTCCATCAGGTCGCCCACTTTCAGGTTGTTTTTATTTGTACCCAGATCCACCACAATCATATCTGAGCTGGCCCCTGAAATCTGAAATGAAGGGTCAACAGGTTTCAGGTGCTTTCCTTCTATATCCAGTAGGCCCAGGTCCAGCAGTGCCCGGCAGGAGGTATCACTGGCTTTGCTTTGGTCGAAGTTGAAGGTTTTACCTTCCACGTTGTGCCCCATTTCTCCATGTGGGACCATCGGTTTTTCTATCAGCTCAATAATTTCGGCGTACACGCGAAACACATCGTTGTGCATAAACTCAAAGGGGGAATCATCGTACACATTGGTACCCAGATAGAGCGTTTCACCCACTCTGAAATGGTTGATTCCCCATGGCAGTATGCCTTGTTGAATCAGTGGAATGGTAACAGAGCTGCCTCCTGAAACCCAGGATATTTTTTTGTTGAACTTACTTTCTATCAGCTCTTTATAAAGACTTAATTGAATAAGTTTGTCCTGATTTGGCAATACGCCGTACAGGCAGCTCAGGTTGGTGCCAATACCCGCCACTTCAATGTTGGGCATTTCAAAAACCCGGGCATAAAAATCAACTACTTCCTCACGCATCACGCCTTCACGCAGTTCACCCATCTCTATCATAATGATGATCTTATGGATTTTATTCTGTCTTAGCGCCTCTTCCGAAAGCAGTTTCACGGTTTCGAAGGTGGAGTTCATACTCACATCGGCATAGCGCACAATGCCCTTTATGGAGCCTTTGGGCGGAGGTTTTATGTAGATAGTTTCTACCGTTTCGTCGATGGCTTTTATGGCTTTAAGGTTAGAGACTCTCGAGTCGCATACCTGCCTGATGCCCAGATTGAGCACTTCCTGAAGATAAGCTTTATTACCGCAAAGCATTTTGGTGACAATGGCCCATTGAATATCATTATTTTTGAAAAGATCTTCCAGATACTCATAGTTTTCTTTGAGCTTTTTTGTGTCTAATGTGATGTAGGCCATAGTTCTTTTTGGGGTTGAAAGCGCATTTCGAGGTATTTACTGGTAAAGCCAAACTTTTCATATAGAATTTTGGCCGGGTTGTCGGGCTCTACATGCAGTGCTACACCGCCCTGGGTGTTTTGCAGCGTTTTTTTTACAAGTTCTTTGCCCAGGCCTCTGCCGCGATAGTCGTGATGAATGGCGATGTAAACCAGTATGTTGGCTGGAATGTAGCCGTCCATGCCGGTGCGGTTGATCACCACGGCTCCAATAATGTTTTCCTCGTGGCTAAGTTGAAGTACAAAGCCGCCAAATGACTCCACTTCTTTAATAGCATAGTCGATGGCTTTTAAAATATACCCTTTGGGGTCGCCGTAATGGTCGAGATGTTCAAACAGAAAATCGACCAGCGCTTCCTTTTGTGGCTGGTCGGGTTTGTTTTTGCTGTCGTAAAAAATAGATTTATACATGTTATAGGGTTTTTGTGTTGAGAGTTCGGGGTTGAGGGTTCGGAGTTCAGAGAGGCTCGATAGAGAGGCTTACCTACCGGCAGGCAGGCGTTCTCCTTTTGGTTCCTGAGTTTGTCGAAGGATACCTTTTTCTCTTTTTCCTTTCAGCTTTCAGCTTTTTTCACTTTTTGCTGTTCTCTGCTAAGCGACCTTTCCGAAGTGCCAAAGACTACTCTATCAAGCCATTCTTCAATCTTAAATCGAATACATCGGTACGGCGGTCGCGCAGGTTGCGCACGCTGCCATAGATGTTCAACTCCGAGAGCAGGTCCAGGTCCACATCAGCCACCAGTATCATCTCTGTATTGGGAGTGGCTTCAGTTTTTATACCATTGGTGGGGAAGGAAAAGTCGCAGGGTGTAAATACGGCACTTTGTGCATATTGAATGTTCATATTGTGTACTTTGGGGAGGTTACCTACCGATCCGGCAATGGCCACGAAACATTCGTTTTCGATGGCACGTGCCCGGGCACAATAACGCACCCGGCTGTATCCGTTTTGGGTGTCGGTGAGGAAGGGTACGAAAAGGATTCTCATCCCCTGGTCGGCCAGCAGACGCGCAAGTTCCGGAAATTCTACATCGTAGCAAATGAGTATGCCTATCTTTCCGCAGTCGGTTTCATAAACCCGCAGCAGGTCGCTGCCCGAGAGGCCCCATGACTTCACCTCGTCGGGTGTAATATGAATCTTCTCATAAGAGTCCCAGGTGCCGTTGCGGCGACACACATAGCCTACATTAAAAAGTTTGGTGTCGCGGAGCAGGGGCATGCTGCCGGTGATTATGTTCACGTTGTAACTAATGGCCAGTTGTATAAACCGGTCGCGGCACTCTTCGGTGTATTGTGCCAGCTCACGAATGGCTTCCGACTCGGACAGGTCGTTGTATTTTGCCATTAATGGGGCATTGAAGAACTCAGGGATGAGCATGAAATCGCTTTGGTAAGCCGAAACAGCATCTACAAAGTATTCCACCTGTTCAAACAGATCATCAACAGTAAGATAATTTCGCATTTGCCATTGCACCAAACCCAGTCTTACCACCGATTTGGTTTGCGACAGTTTTTTCCCCTTTTTAGTGTAATAGATATTGTCCCAGCCCATTAAAACTGCGTACTCCTTCGATTCTTTGTCGTCGGGGAGGTAGCCTTTCAGCACCTTTTTCACATGAAAGTCGTTGGAAAGCTGGAAGGTGAGGGTAGGATCGTAAAGCTCTTTATAACGCACTTTTCTGATGTACTCCCTGGGGGTCATCTCCTTTGAAACTTTATGGTAATAGGGGATGCGGCCACCAAACACAATGCCTCTCAGGTTCAGTTGTTCGCACAACTCCTTTCGGGCATCATAGAGCCGCCGTCCCAGTCGTAAACCACGATAGTCGGGATGAATGAATACATCAATGCCGTACAACACATCTCCGCGCGGGTTGTGGGTATTAAAGGTAAAGTTACCGGTAATCTCTTTGTAGGTGTGTTCGTCGCCAAACCGGTCGTAATTAACAATGATGGAAAGCGCACAGCCTACGATTTTATCATTGACCAAAATACCCAGCTGACCTTCGGGAAATATATTAATAAGCAATCTAATGGTTTGTTCGCGCCAGTGAGTTCCCTCCCAATTGCTGTAAGCCTCCATTTCACTCGTTCTCAACTCCTCGAAATCCTCGATGGTTAACCGTCTAAGTTCCACTTTTTCAATGTCATCCATATAATAATCTTTAAATAAATCAGGGTTTCAGGTTATACACAAGGCACGCCTTATCTATCTAATTCCGGTTTGGGGTTTGATCCCGACTGGATAGATAATTCTCAAAAGTATGAAAATTTTGCACATCCATTTTTTATAAACAAGTGATTAAAGACAGATGTTTAAACATTTTCATATTTGAGAGTCCTCATATCAATCTTGTATTCCAAATTTGTATTCATTCTTTCCATTAATCCTGTATGTCTATCCTTTTCAGTTGGTTGGTCACCACCCAATTGTGGCATGGCGGCAGCCTTTGCAGGTGTATCGGATCGCCTTTTTTATTGCCTGGAGTATCCTTTTGGTGATTTGATTTCTAATCGGTTTGCCTCTTGGGCCGGGTGCAGGGCTTTTTTATTCCGTGCCAGGATAGTTTTCTGCCTGTTCAAAGGGAAAACCTTCGTGTATGGGAAGTCCGTTTAGCCACTTTTCTTCGGCTTCCGGTTGAGTAAGCAGACCTAAAAGGATATGCTCAATGCGGTGTTCTTCCACAGAAAAACCTTGTTCGCGAAGGGCTGAGGCAAAACCTTCGTTCATCTGGCGTCCGGCTTTCAGGGGAAAATCAAAAAGTGCGGGCCGGACTTTGGCATCGTCGGGATTTTGGTGTTTGATTATGCAACTTTGCACGTTGGAGGAGAGATAAATGCGGCAGGCCATGGGGCGCACGGAGTAAATCATGCAACTTCCGTTAAGGAGCAAAGGACAAGCGTAACGGCTTTTGAGTGTTTCGGCAGGGGAGAGGGATGAGAGATTGGTTTCTTTAGCTTTTGTTTTTTCTACTACACCAGCCACTACTTCCGGTGAGAATCGCTTTCTCAAATAGTTTACCAATACCATCATCTCGGGAGTGGTGGCAAACACCGCCTGATGACAGCACCATGCGCAACCCATGCGGCAATCCACAGAAATACCTTCGGCCTGGCAGCGCTGTATAAAAGCATCGATGAGTTGATCTATGTTGTGATACAACTCTGTTATCCCACGGTTAAGTTGGGATAGGTCGTCTTTTACAGGATGGCTTTGGCCAAGCCGGTAGCCATCTGAATAGAAGAGCTGCTCAAAGTCTTTGGGTAGTTCGTTATTTTGCATTCATTATGGGAGATTTACTTCTTTGAAATTTACTCACTTTTAGACTCACTCTTCTTTCTTCAAGCATTAGGTTAACAAAGATACAACCTTTTAGCTGGACATTGATTAATCGATAAAACCAAGTTTTTGTGATAGAAAAAAAGTAAAGAGAGCAGACTAACATTTGTCGTTCTCTGCTGAGCTAATAAATATTTTGGATTTCTCATCAAACTGGATAACGTTTCCAAAAAGAAATTGATCGTGAAACTTACTGAATCAATTGAAGTTAAGGAAGAAACTAAATTTGACTTGGACAGTTTATATGGTGCCCGGGACGATGCCAGAAGTTCTGATGAAATAATTAGAGATATCAGAGAATCAAGAGTTGAAAATTGGATTCAAAAATTTGAGAGGTGAGGTGGTTTACAAAGGAAAAGGAAGTGCAAAAAAAAATCTGCATCGGAAAGTATCCGTGCAGATTTTAAAAAAAAAGAGCGGGAAACGGGATTCAAACCCGCGACCCTCAGCTTGGAAGGCTGATGCTCTATCAGCTGAGCTATTCCCGCAAAATAAAGAGTGGGGAGAGCAGGATTCGAACCTACGAAGGCTATGCCAACAGATTTACAGTCTGCCCCGTTTGACCGCTTCGGTATCTCCCCAATATGTCAAAAAATTATCAGGAGCGAAGGCTAATCCAACAGATTTATCCCGATTCTTCGGGACCCCGTTTGACCGCTTCGGTATCTCCCCAATATGTCAAAAAATTATCAGGAGCGAAGGCTAATCCAACAGATTTATCCCGATTCTTCGGGACCCCGTTTGACCGCTTCGGTATCTCCCAAATATTTATTTCAGTTTTCGGCTGACAAAGTTATAAAAATTTGCATGCCGGCAAAAAAATCTCAAAAACTTTATTTTTGGGAGCCAATGGAGGGACTCGAACCCCCGACCGGCTGATTACAAATCAGCTGCTCTGGCCAACTGAGCTACATTGGCAGGTGGGTAAGCTACCTATATCGCACCGCTACGACCACCTACCCTTGCTGCCGTCAGGCCCTGGGGGGATTTAGCAGGAGCTGGTCGTATAGGACTTACCCACGCGCAAAAGTATATATTATTCCTTGGTCTGCAAACTTCAGGAGATCATATTTTTCACTGTAACAGGGTGGATAGAGGTAATACATTAAGATTCACAGGCTTTGAATTTATGAAGGATCCCCTTTTTACTTCAATCCTGCCGGGCTTTTCATGATTCAAGACGTTAAATGGAGAAAAAATGTTATTTTCGCATCGGTATCTCTGTTTGGGTTAAACCCCAAAACCCGGAATCTGAAATGTACAGACAGGGCATGCCTTGTCTCTAACCCTAAACTCGCAACTCTGAACGCGTAATATGAGCAATTTTAAGGAAGATTTAATTAAAGTGAAGGCTTTTGCTTTCGATGTGGATGGTGTTCTGTCGTCGCAGGTAATTCCTCTTCATCCCAGTGGTGAGCCCATGCGGACGGCTAACATTAAAGATGGTTTTGCCATTCAACTGGCTGTAAAACTGGGATATCCGGTAGCTATAATCACCGGGGGTAAAACCAATGCGGTATTAATGAGATATCAAAATCTGGGTGTCTCAGATATTTATATGGGGACTATGGAAAAAATGCCCTACTTTAACGATTGGCGGATAAAGAACAACCTTGAAAATGACAATATTCTTTTCATGGGAGATGACCTGCCCGATTATCCGGTGATGAAAAGGGTGGGCATACCTGTGTGTCCGGCCGACGCCGTTGAAGAGATCAAGTCGTTGTGTAAATATATCAGCCATTTAAAGGGAGGCGAAGGTTGCGTGCGTGATGTAATTGAGCAGGTGTTGCGGGCTCAGGGTCAATGGGGGAAAGATTTCACCTGGTAGGGTACTGTCATTGATACTACACAATTGAAAAAAGTATGTCCATATTACGGTTGATAAGGTATAAAAACTTGGTAATCATAGTATTGTTGCAATACTTGTTGCGCTATGGATTGCTGATTCCTATTTTATATTCTTATGGTTTATCGCCGGCACTGAGTGATGCCCGATTTGTACTTCTGGTTCTTTCAACCGTTCTGCTGGCCGCTTCGGGGTATGTCATAAACGACTATTTCGACATTCGTATTGATACCATAAACCGGCCCCACCGGGTGGTTGTGGGGCGTGTTGTGCCGAGGCGGACGGCTATGCTGCTGCATGTTATTTTTACCATTTCCGGGGTGTTTATAGGTTTGTTTTTGGCTTTCATCACGCGCAAAGAGAATTATGCTCTGTTATTCATCTTAGTCCCTGCCCTGTTATGGTATTACTCCACTACCTTTAAAAAACAGATTCTCATAGGGAATCTCATCATCTCCCTGCTCACCGCTTTAGTGCCTTATATGGTGGTTTCGTTTGAATTTGCAACACTTGCCCGGGTTTACGGGGTTGAAATTCTTCAATCGCCAGCCTGCTCAACCGCCTGGTTTTGGACCACCGGGTTTGCCTTTTTTGCCTTTATAAGCACCCTGGCACGTGAGCTTATCAAAGATATGGAAGATGTGGAGGGGGATGAAAAAGCCGGGTGCACCACCCTGGCCGTTGAGATGGGTCTGGGGTATTCACGCACGGTGGTTCTGTTGATCACGGTAGTATCGGTGGCAGCCTTGTGGATTGTTTTGCTTTTGGTTCCACGCCTCAGGGAAAGTTATATTACCTGGGGTTACTTTTTCCTGTTTTTAACAGTCCCCTATTTTTTGCTGATTTACAGGATGCTGACCGCCAGGGTTAAATCTGATTTCAAAGGAGCCAGCACTCTGAGTAAAATAATTATGTTAGCCGGAATATTATATATTTTAGTGGCACGTAGCCTTTTTGTTTAGTAGTGCAGATGATTTTTTTAAACCTCCAAAAATACCAAATCATTTTAGCATCGGGCTCACCGCGACGGCACGAATTGCTGAAACAGGCAGGTTTGAGCTTTACTGTGGGAGAGCAGCGTGAGGTACAAGAAGTAATTCCCCCGGGGATGAAAGCAGAGGAGGCAGCTCTGGCGCTTGCCAGCCAAAAGGCGGAAGCCTGGCGAGACATCTGGCAGCAGGATGAAATGCTGGTAATAACTGCCGATACCATTGTACTACTCGATGATCGCATTCTGGGAAAACCTGCCGGTAAAGAACAAGCAGTAGCCATGCTTCAAGACCTTTCGGGTCGTTCGCACCGGGTTATTACCGGGGTAACCATTTCGGGCCGGGAGCGGCAAAAAGGTTTCAGCGAAGTGACCAAAGTCTTTTTTAAGCCCCTTTCATTGAGCCAAATCAACTATTACGTCAATAATTATAAGCCTTTTGATAAGGCAGGAGCATACGCAATTCAGGAGTGGATTGGCATGGTGGGGATTTATCGCATTGAGGGGTGCTATTATAATGTGATGGGCCTGCCGGTGGCCCGGTTGATGAAGGAGTTCGAGGCTTTTTAGAAGAGCAGCCTCCCCCAACTCCCTCCAAAGGAGGGGCTTTAAAAGGGTGAAGTTACCAACTGAAAACTACTCTACTATCTATTCACCGCACTTCCTTAGCACCCCCCTTCGGAGGTGGGTTGGGGAAGGCTTTTAAATTTTAAAGATGAAAAAAATTTCTGTTTTATTACTTTCGTTTGTAATGACACTTCCTCTTTTTGCCAAAGAGGGGATGTGGATACCATTGCTTTTAAACAAATATAACATTGAGGAGATGCAGCAGATGGGTTTTCGCCTCACAGCCGAAGATATCTACAGCATTAACCAGGCGGCCATGAAGGATGCTGTCATGATATTTGGAGGGGGCTGTACCGGTGAACTCATATCCGATCAGGGGCTTCTCATCACCAATCACCACTGTGGCTTCTCCGCCATTCAATCGCACAGCAGTGTGGAACACGACTACCTTACCGATGGTTTTTGGGCCATGTCGCCCGCTGAGGAGTTGCCCAACCCGGGACTTTCGGTCACCTTTTTAAAACGCATGGAAGATGTCACCGACAGTGTGCTGACGGGAACTTCGGAAAACATGACCATGAAGGAGCGGGATGTTATTATTGGCAGAAATATTAAAAGACTGGTTAGTAGGTCTTTAGAAGGCACTCACTACACCGCCCAGATTAAGCCCTTTTTTCAGGGAAATCAGTATTTCCTGTTTGTAAATGAGGTGTTTAAAGATGTGCGTCTGGTGGGAGCGCCTCCATCGGCCATTGGTAAGTTTGGAGGCGACACCGACAACTGGATGTGGCCCAGGCACACAGGTGACTTTTCGTTGTTCAGGATTTATGCCAATGAGGAGAATGAGCCTGCCGAATCCAGTTCCGAAAACAAGCCCTATCGTGCGACTTCCTATTTCCCGGTATCCCTCAAAGGGGTTGAGGAAGGCGATTTTACTATGGTTTTTGGTTATCCCGGCAGCACCGACCAATACGTTCCGTCATTTCATATTGAGATGCTTACCCAAAAGGTGTACCCTGCACTGGTTGACGTGCGCACACACAAACTTAATGTGTTGAACCGTTACATGGAGACCGATGCGGCCGTGCGTATTCAATACGCTGCAAAAAAAGCAAGTGTCTCCAACTCCTGGAAAAGGTGGCAGGGAGAGATCCGGGGTCTGGATATTTTAAATGCCGTTGACAAAAAGCAGGCTTATGAAGCCGGCTTTATGAGTTGGGTGAACAGTGAACCCGACCGTAAAGCCCGCCTGGGGTCCATTTTGAATGAATACGACCAGCTTTATCAAACCTATGGTGATGTGCAACTGGCCCGCGATATGATGCTGGAAGTGCTGATGCGTAACGGCATTGAATCCAACCGGCTGGCGGCTTTGTTTAAAGGTTTAGTAACTCTTTATCAAGAGGGTGAAACTGATAAACAGGCGTTTGAAAAGATGAAGGAGACGACTATTAATGAGGTGAAACGTGTTTTTAAGGATTACTATCAACCCATAGATCGGGAGATTACCGGGGAGTTGCTGACTCTCTATCGCGCACATGTTCCGAATAATTATTTACCTGCTGTTTATGCCGATATAGAGCGGAAATATAGGCGGGATACCGGGGCTTATGCCGGCCATTTATTTAAGAAGACTTTTTTTACTGACGAAGAGGCCATTTTGAAGATGATAAACAACTTCTCAGCAAAACAGGTAAAGAGGATCAACCGGGACCCTATGTTCAGGCTGTATGAGAGCTTTATGGAGGTTTACAGCGATAATATCGGCCCCGATTATGCCAGGCAGAACCAAAAACTGGATAGTTTGAACCGGATTTATATGAATGCTCAAATGGCTTATGAGCCGGATAAAGTCTTTTATCCCGATGCCAACTTCACTCTCAGGGTCACTTATGGCACGGTGGATGGTTACCGGGCGCGGGATGCGGTTCAATATCTCAACCAGACTACCCTCGATGGAATCATGCAAAAGGACAATCCCGACATTTACGACTACCGGGTGCCGGAGCGGTTAAAGGAGCTGTATCGCGACAAAGATTATGGTCGCTATGGCCAAAACGGAACCATGCCCGTTTGCTTTATCGCCACCAACCATACCACCGGCGGCAACTCGGGCAGCCCCGTGGTGAATGGCGAAGGACATCTGGTAGGTGTTAATTTCGACCGTGCATGGGAGGGTGTGATGAGCGACCTGATGTTTAATCCCGACCAGTGTCGCAACATTTCTATCGACATCCGGTATGCGCTGTTCATCATCGATAAGTTTGCCGGTGCCGGCTATCTGCTGGATGAAATGACTGTTGTGGAATAATCCGGGTTCTTAATAAGCGAGAGCTCCCGACAGGTGTCGGACACTCCAAAAATGAGATAGCCTGCCTGCCCGAGTTTCTCAAGCAGCTCTTTGGATTTCTGTCTCCCATCAGAAAACAGATTAGGGTGGATTTCCAATAGAATTTGAGCAATGGGGATTTTAGATTCCAGGATATTGGGTATCACCTCATATTCGGCCCCTTCGATGTCGAGTTTTAACAAATCTATCTTTGAAAGACCCAACTCGCGACTAATTGTGCCCAAATCCTTCATTTTTACACGGTAGGCTTTGTCTTTGGTGTCCTGATTGGGAACTACCGAACAACTGATATGGTTGGGATTGTTGGGTGGATAAAATACAGCTTCCTCCTCCTGAGTGCTAATTCCCAGAGGGCTAAATGTCAGTTTTTGATGTTTATCCAGGTAGGGGGCAATAAACTCTGCCACGCCCCGGGTAGGGTCAAAAGTGTGTATGTTGCAGTTGGTTTTGGCCATCAACGCCAAATCGAAGCTCACATCTTTCCCCACGCCAAAAGATAAAACGGTAGAGGATTCATTTATTAAGGGGGTATGAACAAAAAAACCGCCGTATGATGATCCCAACCAGCTTTTTGTAATCCTTATCTGGGTAGGAATGAATTGTTTGCGCGGACTGAGCCAAATAAGCAGCTTTTGAAACCGGGACATAAGTATGTTGTTTTAGCACCTCAAAGATAGTGAAAAGCAGTTATGGGCTGAAAAGGGAAAAGGATTAAGGATTAGAGATTAAAAGGGAAGAGAGTGAAAATAATACTAACACCCTGATGCCTAAAGCCTAAAGCCTAAAGCCCAAAGCCTGGTGCCTGATCCCTTGATGGTTATCAGATGGACGCTCAGGTAGCCAAGATGAAAGAACAAAAATAAGCCTCTTTCACGAGACCTGAGAAAACCTTATTTTATTTTTTCGACCTTAGTAGAATGATCGGAACAATGATTACCCGACCTTATTACCTTATTCTGGCAGAATATGGTTTAAGAATACAGGGCATCAAAATAAACCTCAGCAGTTTAGCCCGTAAGCACCTGTGTGCCGGTGGGCAGGGTAAAAAAACCGCTAACGGGTGAGGGGACCACCGTTCCAGGCTTCTGCATTAATTTCAAGATTTTTCAGGTTTATCTTCTCCGATAAATGCGACATATCTATCCAAATCTTTTTTTTCTCTCCCGGGAAAAGAGTTAGGTAGTTGTCTTCGAAAAAGACTGGAAGGGCCAACGACTGCGTTTGGTTATCCATTACTTTTAATCGCACGAAGAAAGCCGTTTCTTTACCTGTATTGCTGATTATGGCCGTTTTTCGTCCCGCCTTATCATCCCTGATGTCCAGCTGCAGCGTTGCCGGTTTTAGATCATCTAATTTTTGCCAGTCGGCATCTTCGTGGGTGAGCCAGTACAGGTTTTCATCAATCAGATCTCCTTTTTTATCTTTCAGGAGAAGGCGTGCAAAATAAAAACCCTGCGGTTTCTCATCGGGAAAAAGCCTCCCGGCTGTTTTGTTTGTATTGGCAGCCACATCCGTTTGGTAGCTTACATGCCCCATGCTTTTGCCATGCAGGTCGAATAATTCTGCTTCCACATTGAGTTTTGGTGCCTCCTGCAATGTTTGGTTGACGACCATAATAGTGGAATCGTTCAGGTTTAACTGCATATGCAGCGGTTTGGCGCCCTGCTGATAGCCGTAGAAACCTCCGTTTTGATCTAAAAACACATCGTAGAACTGACCCCGCAGCGAAGTCCATGGATTTTGATTCTTCCACACCAGCATACCGGTATAAGCACTCCACATGCCGGCATTAAAGCCCTCCTGTAAGGCACGGTACTGTTCATAATTCACAATTTGCGCCTTTTTGCAGAAGTCGTCAATATCTTTGATGTCGCCAAAACGTTCGATATAAGGCCCATATCCAATGTACTTGTGATATTGCCACATCGGGTTGGCGCGATCGTTTACGGGAGGCTGTAAATCCTTTTCATCCATTATTTTATGCATGGCCTCAACATTGGGCATGCCCACCGAGCCAAGTTCGGGATTGAAGGGGTAGGAGGGGGTGACGAAAAAGCGCAGCGGATTTTGTATGCCGTAGGGCCCGTCACCGCCTCCGCCAATGGTGTTACGAAGCAGACTGTCGGAGGTGGACTCATTGAGATAATAACGGGTGCCGTCGTACCGGGGAAAGATATCTTTTTCCAGTTTCCGGTTGATGTCGTCGGGAGGAGCGAATTCATTGCCTCCGCACCACATGTAAAGGCTGGGATGGTTGCGCAGCATCTTAATCTGATCAACTGCAGATGCCAGGAACAGAGCATGGTTGTCGGGATAAGCCTGGCGGCGGGCCTGCGACTCCTTTTTTTTAGGGTCCAACCAGCGCCCGTTGCCATCGCCCGATATCCAAAGGTCCTGCCACACCAGAAGCCCGTATTTATCGCAGGCGTCGTAAAATTCCGGCCTTTCGGTCATGGAACCACCCCAAACGCGGATCATGTTCATATTCATTTGGGCATGCATGCGCACCTCGGCATCATAGCGCTCAGCAGAGAGTCGCATCAGGGCATCGGAGGCAATCCAGTTGCCACCTTTGATAAAAAGCTTTTGTCCGTTTACAAGAAATATCCGCGCTCCCACCTGCTGATCGAAGTAGGAGCTTGTTTCGCGAATGCCAAAATTGAGGCTCTCTTTAGCGGAGAGCTTTTCATTCTGCACAAAACGCAGTTCCAGCTGATACAGGTACGCCTCGCCTGTGCCGTTGGGCCACCACAGCCGGGGTTGTTTCATCTCAATTTCGGGAAGCGACAGGGTCAGCGTCTCGCCGGCTTTGATAGTAGCTGGTTGCGTCCATTGCTGAGTACCTATTTTGGCCACCAGTGTGCCGGTCTGCGCCACATCCGAGGCGTTCACCAAATCGGCTGAGATGCTGATAAAAGCCGGTGGCTGTTTTTCTCCCGGAACCCTTTTGCCGGGAACTCTGGTTTTTACGAAGGGATCCCGCAGATCCACAGGTCCGGTGATTTCAACAGCTACCTGGTCCCAAATTCCGGTGTTGCGGTCACGAATGGCACATATCCAATCCCAGCCGGCTGCAAATTGCTGGGTTACCGAGCGTGCAATGGTGCCGTCGCCGCCCTGGCCACCGTTGGCTTCGCCTACCGGGTTGGGCGGATGCACGATAACAGCCAGGTTATTGGGTTGAGAAGGGTTTAAAAATGGGGTGATCAGATATTTTTGCCGCAAAAACATCCCTTCATGTGTGTTGTGGTTCACGCGCTGCCCGTTCAGAAACATATTGGCCGAATAGTTGATACCCCGGAATTTTAACCATGCCTGTTGCCCCGGCTTTAGTTGAGGAAGCTCAAACTGATTGCGAAACCAGAAGGTATAGAAACCGGCCCCCACAGTGTAGATGTCAGGGATAAGTTCGTTATTCATGCCATAAAAGGGGTCGGGCACCAGGTTGTTGTAAAGCATGGTGGTCAGCACGGTCCCCGGCACTACGGCATCCATCCAGCCGTAACTTTCAAATATTGAGGAGGATATTTGGGTTCCATCGGCCACAACTTCACTGGCACGTTTGGCTTTCCATCCGGAGTTTAAAAGGAGCTCCTGTTTTTGGGCGGTGGAGAAGATACCGGAAAGAGAGAGAATTAAAATGAGGGTAATTGTTCTTTGCAGCATGAGGTTTGGGATTATGAATTCTGGGTAAACGGTAAAAAGTAAATCTATCCAATGCTGTGTTTCGTATTGTTCGGCATCAGCATCCGTTAATTTTAGCACGAAATGGTTTTCGTATTTCCGATTTCCCTATGATTCAGCAATTTGAGCACCAATTGACCTGGAGGATCTTCTAACCTGATCGATCAAAGCATATTTTTCTTCATTGGGAAAACCTTTTGTCAACTCAAACATCCTTTTTGCCAATTCTCGCGAGTGTTGGTAAACTTCCAGTTCTTTAAAGCTCTTGACATATCTGAATCCTTCTGCCATAATGAATCATACATTTTTGTGAATACTTTATAAAATCCAATTTTCGAATGGTTCCGACAACTCCTTGTTCAACTATCGTTTCCGGTTTACTGTTCACAACCGTTAACTTTTTACCGCTCCCCGTTTACTTTTCACTGCTCACTGCTTACCTTTTACCTTTTACTGCCTTTGCTCCCTGAGCCTGACAAGAGCGCTGCTTTCCGTTCAAATATAGTGTTTTTTGCTCTTTTTTATAAGATATCATTACCTTTACACCAACTTACTAAAATTTAAGGAGATGACTACCGAACAGTTTTATGCTGCGTCTGAAACCCATCAGACCAAAATGGTCTTTCCCGGCACACTCAATGCCAATCAGACACTATTTGGGGGCGATTTGCTTAAATGGATGGACGAGGTAGCTTTTATCACTGCCACACGGGTCACGCGGCAACGCATTTTTACCGCCAGGGTGGACGCTGTTGAGTTTCTGAAGCCGATACCGGAAAACTCTATCGCCGACGTGGTCGGCAGCGTGAAACAGGCCGGACCGGTGAAGATGGTCGTGGAGGTAAATGTATTCAACGAATCGCTTTATGAGAAGAACCGTAGCCTGGTTGCCAAAGCTACTTTTACGATGATCGCTCTCAACGAAAAAGATCAACCCACGCGACTGGCTCTTCCGGCTCTTCCGGCCGTTCCCTAAATGGTTATACAACTATTATGACTGTTGTAACCCTAAAAAATGCCACGGTTAAGCAAAAGAACCGGCTGCTTTTTAATAATCTGAATTTCACAATTAAAAAGGGGCAGCACTGGGCTATTGTCGGACCCGCGGGATCGGGGAAAACTACACTGCTGCAAATACTGGCCGATCGTCATTTTGTGAGCAAAGGGACCATAACACATCATTATTATGAGGCCTACCGTGCTAAATATCAAATAACCGATCCGCTTTTTTCGTGCCGCTCTTTGGTGAGTTATGTGGATGTGAAGCACGATTTTAAAACCCTTAGCAATACCCGCGATTTCTTTTATCAGCAACGATTCAATGCCTCTTATGCAAACGTTACCCAAACCGTGGATACTTATCTGAAAGAGATAGCAGATAGGGCAGTGGTAAAGGGAATATGGACGATTGATAGGATTTACGAGACTTTTTCGTTGGCACAGCTTCGGGATAAACATTTGATTAAACTGTCGAATGGCGAAAATAAAAGGCTGCGCATCGCTGCCGCCCTTCTAAAGAATCCATTCCTGTTGTTGCTCGATCACCCTTTGGTTGGCCTTGATGTGGCTGCCAGGCATAAATTCGAGTCCATATTCAGGGAAGTGGCTTTGAGTGGTATCACTCTGGTGATGGCGACCTCTCCGGAGGAGATTCCCGATGTGATAACCAATGTGCTTGTACTCAATGATGTTGGCACGGCAGAGGCTTTGCCAAAGTCGGAGTTTTCACCCGGGAATGTGTCAAAGCGTGGTGAAGTTCTCCTGTTGCCGGAGGATAAACAGATGGTCACACTTCTTAATGGCCATAAGGGTGGGAAGCGATACAAAAAGCTGGTGAGTATGAAGGATGTGCACATCAGCTACGGCCCGGTAAAAGTGCTGGAAGGTATTAACTGGGAGATCAGGCCGGGTGAAAGGTGGGCGCTGACAGGGCCAAACGGTTCAGGCAAATCATCGCTGCTGGGCCTTATATACGGCGACCATCCTCAGGCTTATGCCAACGATATGGTGCTCTTCGACCGGAAGCGCGGCAGTGGTGAAAGCATTTGGGATATCAAGCGGAACATTGGTTTTATGTCTCCCGAGTTGTTCCAGTACTTTCCGGGTCATTTTACCTGCCGGCAGGTGGTAGAGTCGGGTTTTAGCGACGGATTAGCTTTGTTTAAGAGGGTGAATGTGTCTCAAAAACAGCTGGCCCAAAGGTGGATGGAGGTTATGGGTATCGCCGATATTCAGGGGCAAAGGTTAGCCGATGTCTCTACCACCCGGCAGCGACTCTGCCTGTTGGCCAGGGCGTTGGTAAAAAGTCCCCCTCTGCTTATTTTGGATGAACCCTGCCAGAATTTCGGCACCTCTCAGAAATATTTTTTTAGGACACTGATTGATGTCATTGCGCGTCTCAGTAATCTCTCCCTGATTTATGTGACCCATCACCGCGAAGAATTACCGGAGTGTATTGACAAGGAGTTAAGATTACGTTAAGATTTTAGTTTTAACCCAAAAGGCGTTGTAACTTTACTGAAGTATAAAAGAATTACGACTATGAAAAATTCCGACAACAACAACAACCTGCCAATACATTTCGGAGACATCACAGATGCCCGGGCTGTATTAAAAGACATTATAAAGTTTACCCCGCTTGAGCGCAGTAAATCCTTTTCTGCCCTGTCGGGCGCAGAGGTTTTTCTTAAACTTGAAAATCTTCAAACTGCAGGCTCATTCAAGGTGAGGGGAGCCTATTACAAAATTAAAAATCTCACTGCACAGGAGGCCTCCAAAGGGGTGCTTTGTGCTTCGGCGGGCAACCATGCCCAGGGAGTGGCTTATGCGGCCTCTCAATTAGGGGTAAAAAGCACCGTGTTTATGCCGGTATTTGCGCCTTCGCTCAAAGTAATTGCCACGCGCTCCTATGGCGCTGAGATTGTACTTACCGGCGATACCTTCGACGATGCATTTAAGGCTGCTGTTGAATTTGGTAAGAAATCGGGCGCTACTTTTGTACACCCGTTTAACGACCCTCTTATTATTGCCGGTCAGGGCACTGTAGGGCTGGAGATATTTGAACAAATCAAGGATGCGGACGATGTGCTGGTGCCCATTGGCGGGGGTGGGCTCATTTCCGGAATTGCCATTGCTTTAAAGCACCTCAACCCGCGTGTACGCATTATTGGGGTTGAAGCCGACGGTGCACAATCCATGAAATTATCCATGGAAAAGGGTGTGCCCGTTACCCTGAACTCAGTCGATACCATAGCCGATGGTATCGCCATAAAATCACCGGGAAGTCTCACGTTCAATATTGTGCGTGAGTTGGTGGATGAACTGGTGGTGGTGAACGATGCTGAGATAGCCCGCACCTCCTACCTGCTGCTTCAACGTGCAAAAATCCTTGCCGAACCTTCGGGTGCGGCTGCCCTGGCAGCGGTGCTTTATCACAAAGCAGACCTAAAAGGCCGTAAGGTGGTCTCTGTTATCAGCGGTGGAAACATTAATATGTCCATACTTGAGCAAATCTTAGACAAAGGCGCTATGGATGAAGGGTTGCGTGCACGCATTCAGGTGCTGATACCCGATCAGGCCGGCCGGTTAATGTCAATTATTGCCATTTTGGAAAAAATAAGAGCCAACATCCACGATGTTGAACACGAACGCTCGACCACCAGTGTGCCGATAGGAAATGTGCTGGTAACTATTACCTTTAACCTGCAGGACACCAAGCAACTGCCCACCATAGTTGAGGAACTTAAAAAAATGGGCATACAATACAAGGTACTTAATTAGTGTCTTGCTGCTTGCCGCATTTCTTCTGCAGCATTTACCATTTCAACCAATGCTTTTTCGGTCTCTTCCCAGTGGCGCGTTTTCAGTCCACAATCGGGATTTACCCATAGCTGATTGGCGGGGATAACAGCTTCGGCCTTCTCTAAAAGGTTTACCATTTCAGATTTGGAAGGCACCCTTGGCGAATGGATGTCGTACACGCCGGGACCGATTTCGTTGGGATATTTGAACTCTGCAAAGGCGTCTAATAATTCCATTTGCGAGCGTGAACACTCAATCGTGATCACATCTGCGTCCATATCGGCAATGTTCTCAAGGATATCGTTAAATTCGGAATAGCACATGTGGGTATGGATTTGTGTTTCGTCGTTTACACCGCCCGCGGCAATTTTAAACGCGCGAACTGCCCACTTTAAATAACTCTGCCAATCCGACATTCTTAATGGCAACCCTTCACGAATAGCCGGTTCATCAATTTGGATGATTTTAATTCCTGCTTTTTCAAGGTCTTTTACTTCGTCGCGAATGGCCAGGGCTATCTGGGTGCATGTTTGTGAGCGGGGCTGGTCGTTGCGAACAAAACTCCACTGCAAAATGGTAACTGGGCCCGTCAACATCCCTTTTACCAATTTTTTAGTCAGCGATTGGGCATATTTTGTCCAATAAACGGTCATTGGTGCCGGGCGGTGAATATCTCCGTAAATAATGGGTGGCTTTACACCACGACTGCCATAACTCTGCACCCAGCCGTTTTTAGTAAATACAAAACCCTCTAACTGTTCGCCAAAGTATTCAACCATGTCGTTGCGCTCAAATTCTCCGTGAACCAGCACATCAATGCCAATTTCCTCCTGCCAGCGAATCGTTTTTTCAATCTCCTGTTTTAGTAAAGCATCATATTGCTGCTCACTGATCTCTCCTCTTTTGAATTTTGCTCTCCAGATGCGTACCTCTTTTGTTTGTGGAAAGGAGCCAATTGTTGTCGTGGGAAACAGAGGCAGGTTAAGCGCTTTTTGCTGTTTTTCCTTTCGAATGGAAAAATTACTTCTTCGCTTTGCGTCGGCTTCTGTAATGGCGTTTACACGCTGCTTTACCTTGTTGTTGTGTATCAACTGAGAGGTTTTACGGCTTTCAATGGCAAGCTGATTGGCTTTTAATTTTCCCAGGACCGATTTATCTGCTTGCCCGGCAGGCATCTCTTTTTGATTTGCCAATTGTTTAAGCGTCACCACTTCTTCAATTTTTTGTTTGGCAAAAGCCAGCCATTGTTTGATTTCGGGGGTCAATATCTGTTCGTCTGTTTCCAGGTCTAAATCGCAGGGGGAGTGAAGCAGCGAGCAGGAGGGGGCAATCATGATTCGTTCTGTTCCAATTTTTGCAACAGCTTTATTGATGAGCTCCAAAGATTGCTGAAAATCGTTTTTCCAGATGTTTCTGCCATCCACAACCCCCATTGACAACTTTATGTTGGGTGGCAATGCGTTTAACACTTCGTCTAATTGTTCGGGGCAGCGCACCAAATCAATATGCAATGCACTCACCGGCAGAGAAACTGCCAAATGAAGATTATCCCTTAAACCTTCGAAGTAGGTTGTTACCATTGTTTTAAGTGCCGGAAACTCTTTCTTTATTTCGGCATAAACGTAGCGGAATGCCTCTTTTGCCTTGTCGCTTAAATCCAGGGCCAAAAATGGTTCGTCAAACTGTATCCATTCTGCGCCTTCTGCCTGCAATTTTTTCAGAACTTCGATGTAAACAGACAACAGGTTTTCGATTAAATCAAGGCGGTCAAATCCGGCTTCCTTTTCTTTGCCTAACAACAAATAGGAAACCGCACCAATCATAACAGGTTTGGTGGTAATTCCTGCATTTTTGGCTTCGATGAACTCATTGATGATTTTTGTGGAGAACAGGTTGAACGACTGATTTTTATAAAATTCAGGCACAATGTAATGGTAGTTGGTATCGAACCATTTGGTCATCTCCATGGCGGTAATGTCCAGGCCGTTCTTTTGATAACCCCTTGCCATGGCAAAATAGAGGTCAGGTTCGGAGTTGGGTTGGTTAAAAACAGCTACTTGATAGCGTTTGGGAATTGCTCCCACTGTGAGGGACATATCCAACACCTGGTCGTAAAACGAAAAGTCGTTGGAGGGAATTAAATCAATTCCTGCCTCCTTTTGCAGTTGCCAATTGTGTTGACGGATTTCACGCCCTGTTTTTAACAGTTCTTCGACCGGTATTTTGCCTGCCCAATATTGCTCGGAGGCTTTTTTGAGTTCCCTGTCGCTTCCAATTCTGGGGTAGCCAAGATTGTGTGTTTGCATTTTACGTTTATCTTTTGAACGATTAATCAAATTTATAACCTTTCCCTGTCAATGAAGGATAAGTATTTCGGATATACAAGTGTGATGTCGTCATTTTGTTCAAAGCCCGGACTCTTTCTCTTTCATCCATACCGGTGTAGTGTCCGATTTGTGTTGTCTGCCGATAATGTCTCTGTATAGTTCAGGTCTTCGGGCATTTTTGTACCTCCAACCTCCCGAGAGTTGAATTTTCTCTTTTATGATTTTTGAAACCGTGATGTCATTTTCAAATGATCTTATTTCGGATAAAACTTCGCCATATGGATCAATTATCATCGAATTACCATTTTTAAGTTGTTCACCGTCATAACCAATCGGATTGGTATAGGCATAGTAAACTCCATTATCGTAGGCTCTTGCCGGCAGCCAACGCATTAACCAGCGCCTGCCCTTGGGACCGTCAAACTCCAACCGAAGCGAGACGGGATCGTTTTTGCGATTTTGCCAAAATTTGTCGGCTATATAATCCCTGCCCGGCATTGCGGAAGGGGTGCAGCATGTAACGTGGGGCGCGAAAATTAACTCTGCTCCCAACAGGCTGGTCGCTCTCACATTTTCGATAACGTTATTGTCGTAACATATTAAAATTCCACATTTCCAACCTAACAGGTCAAATACGCAATATTGGTCGCCAGCTGAGAGATATTTGCTGATAAAAGGGTGTAGTTTTCGATATTTTGCAACAACACCATCTTTGGTGACGCATATATAGGTATTGTAAAGTTTCTCATCCGATTTTTCAACTAAACCGGCCAGAACAGGCATATCAAATTCTTTGGAAATACCAATCAATTCTTGAGTGCTCTTACCATTAGGCACCTCCTCTGCCAGCTCTGTTATCTGTTCGAGGCTTAGATTTTTGGTGAAAGTGTAGGCGGTAATCGACATTTCGTGAAAGCTGATTAAGTCCGCTCCTTTGGATTTTGCTTTCTTAGTAAGCTCGCGAATTACCGATAAGTTGTAGGTTTTATCTCCGTCTTTTGGCTCAAATTGGGCAACTGCTACATTCATATTTGGTGGATTGTTGGTTTCTTTTATTAAGCTTCAGGCAACAGATTTTCTTTCTTGCTTCGTCACCTGTTTTCCCAAAAGAGACTCTGTTACCCTGATGCTATTCATCCTTGTTCAAATAATAGTTGATAATTCCCTGATTCTCCTGGTCTTCAGCCAGCTCTAACAAAGCTCTGTTTACATCATAAACAAGTGTGGTGTTTAATGGAAATGCAAAGCCATATCCTTGTTTAAAGTACTCTGCTATAGCGATATGCAAATTTCCGTCCTGCTTGTTCTTTAAAAAATACAGTAATTGTGGCCGGTCATAAACCACTGCATCGACCTCTTTATTTTTTAATTTCAATATTGCCTCATCTAAATTATCCACTCCCACGACTTTGATTTTATGCTCTCTTAAAAATACTTCCGAAGGCGAAGCCTTAACCGTTGCTACCTTACGTGCTGTTAATTGTTCAATACTGGATATGGTGGAGGAACTAAGAGACGAAAGGGTTAATGTGCTTGCAATACCAGCCACCATTGAAGTGGCAAAAATGATGGAGATCACCATCCAGCTGCCTGCAATTATGCGGCCCCACAGAGTTATTGGGGCTTTGTCGCCATAGCCGGTCGTGCTCATCGTTACAATGGCCAGCCACATTCCATTGGCTATGCCATTAACAGGGTCTTTAGGAAATTGGTCCGGTGATCTCTTTCGTTCGGCAAACCATAGAAGAGTACCAACGATGGCAAGGATAATTAAAAATATAGCAACGGCCATCAGTAATTTAATGCTGAAGAAGGGTTTAATTTTTTCCCAAAGAGTGAGTTTATCGGCACGGGATACTATGGAAAGACTTGAATTGTAAAATGGTTGAGAAAATCTCATAAATTCAAGGCGTTTCGATGTGATGCTTATTGGTCCGACAACTAAATCCAATTCTCCTTTGGTTAACGCGTGCAATGCAGCATCCACAGTTTCAAAAGATCTGTATCTGTAATCCCAATCTTTCTTATTCGCTATATCTTCCCATATTTCGATGGAGATTCCTGTGGCAACCGAATTCTTTCTAAAAACAAAAGGTTCGTTTCCTGCTATACCAACTATTAAGGTGTCTCTTGTAGAGGGTGTTACTTTGGCCTGTGCCTGAAGTTGCGTTGGGAGAAAAAGCAAAGTGAAACCTAAGTACAATAAAAATTGAGGTATGGGTTTTTGCGGCATAGGAGTTTGTTAAATAGTCAGATTTTCCGGTGTTTTCAGAAAAATCAGGATTCTGAATTAATCCTGGAATTTCATGTCCAATTGTCTGAATATAAGTGTCCGGATATTTTCCCTCACCTATTCTCATCTAATCCGATTATTAAACACAAATATACCCACTTTTGTTGTCAAACTCTTTTGGTAACGGGGTTTGGTCGGGTAACTCAGGGGGATTTCTCTGCTCTGGGTTCCTAAGAATCCTGCCCTGAAGGAAAATCGGTCATGACTTACCCTGGTATGGGTTAATAACGGCAAAATAAATCCTGTTTCAGATTTTGGAGCATGATTTATTTGTGGAGGGGGGATTCATTCAGTTCTAAATAGGGTCTGCTGTTTAAGTCTGAGCTTCAGTTCCAAATATTAAAGTTGGCCCCAGGCTTGCGCCTGGGACCTGAAGTACGGGCTTTAGCCCCCCGATTCACTCTTAGCTACGCTTTCGTGATCGGGAGGTTATTCGT